>Ga0209535_1000005_pt1 | contig 171834 bp, 216 predicted proteins | sample LinPmetageLP28_FD_184041 | JGI IMG/M metagenome (GOLD analysis project Ga0209535, IMG submission 184041) | Marine viral communities from the Pacific Ocean - LP-28 (SPAdes) (version 2) | ecosystem: Environmental > Aquatic > Marine > Oceanic | place: Pacific Ocean | collected 2009-08-22 | reverse complement strand
GATTAGGTCAAGCAAATTATATACATCTACCAGCAAAATTCATACAACAACGAGCAGACGAAGAAGGAGTTACATTTGATGAAATGGTAAAGATAATTGAAAAAGAATTAAAAGGAAAAGAAGATGAACAATAGAATAGAAATATCAAGCATAGGTTTACTAAGAATACCTATAAGTGAAACTGAATGGGTAGAAAGATATTTAGGTAAATTTGCTTATGGTAATACCCTAACAGAAGAACTGCGAATATACTCAAAGTCTTATACTAAAAATGATGTAGCTAATGTTTTATCTATTGATGTAAAATTATTAAAAGAACTAAACCAATGACAATATTTTTACTTATAATAATAATAATTTCTTTACATGTAATGCGACAGTCTTACATTTTAATTAAAAAAAACAATTTGTTATTACAAAAACAAATAGATGATTCAAATAGCAGTTCATTTTATAAACAAGAAGTAGCGTATAATAGATACTTCAATTATTGGAAAAGTAGAAAAAATAATGAATGGCATTTATCAAAAGAAGAATTTATTAATAAATGTACTATTGATGAAGATTTTAAACAAAAGTGGTTTGTTGATAGTGTAAAAAAGAACTAAACAAAGATGAGTAATATAATAATAGATACTTCCTTATTAGATGATTTTAGTAAAGAAGAGTTTGAGGCAATATTAGAACAACTTGAAAATATGGGTTGTATAGTAACAAGAGATTAAAATCAAAACAAAGATGAGTAAGGAAAAGAAAGGACCATCATTACCAATACTTAAAAGAGTATTTCCTAAAACTATTCCAATAGCAGAATTTGTTACAACAGGAACTAAGATGAGTAAAGAAGATATAATAGGAAAACAATTTAATTTAGATTTAGGTTCATCATCCCCTGTATCTGTAATTGTTAAAGATATAAAAAACGATAAAGTTATTGTTGAATATCTCCATTCTACACCTGGAAGAACAGAAGAGTTCACTCTATCAAATTTTGAATATTTAGCATGTATATAAATAGTTAAAAAACCAAAACAAAGATGAGTAAAACATATACAACAGAAGAAGTAGAAAAAATAGCCACCCAATCTTACATGAGAGGTATGATGGTGCAAGAAGAAGTAGGTAAAAGAAAAAAACCAAGACAAGTTTTTAATGTTTGGTTAAAAGAACTTATTATTAGTATTAAACCAAAAAGAAGATGAGAAAATATAGAATCATAGAAGAAAAGTACGAACATGTAAGTTATTTCTACCCACAATATAAAGATGAAAGTGTAGTTTATTATACTTTAGGTCAACATGAAAATGGTAATACTATTAAATCAGAGTATCAATATTTTCAGAGTTGGAATGAAAAAGGTGCCCTGAAAAGAGATGTTTATATATCTCTATCTGAAGCAAGAAAATGTATAGAAATGGATATTAAACAACGAACACCTGAAGAATTGAAAGAAACTATTATACACGAATACTAATCAAAACTAAGATGAGTAAAAAAAGATACATAGGGTTAATTCATGATGAGAGAAATGATGACTTTACAATAGGGTATAACATTTCAACTAACATAAAGAAAATGTTAAAATGGAAAAAAGAAATGTCAAATTGTGTAGATGTTGAAGATTGTAAAGTATTTGAGATTAAAGAATTAAACCAAAAATAAGATGAGTAAAGGAAAACTCAGAAATATAAATGTAAAAGGGGTAGAATGGAAATATATCATAGAGCATGATATGGATAGAAAAGCAGAGGTGAGAATATATAATCCCAGAACTAAACAAATTATAAAGAGAGTAGAATTTAGTGAACTTGGATTCGGTGAATATGAAATTGAACATGGTGGTTGTAATATAACACCTAAAATGATAATAGAATATATTCAAGATAATTTAAACAAAGATGAGTAAAGAAGTACTATACAAACTAGACCAGTTTATGTATGAATTAAAAGAACTAAAAGGCCCTTTAAGAAACAGTCTTTATAAAAATCTCAACACCTGGATACAAGAAAATAATCTAGATGGAGACCCACATGATTTTGTAGATACGAGAGAACCATTAAATCAAAACAAAGATGAACGGAAGAAGATTATTTAGAGAATGGGCACAAAGTAAAGGTAAAGAAGCTAAAGAGTTTGTGGAGATAAAACCTGAGTGGTACAACGAAGACCAATTATTTACAAGAGATAGTAAAGGTAATTTGGAGCAGACTACAATTAATTATAAGGAAATGGTTCATTGGATTATAAAGAACTATTAAACCAAAACAAAGATGAGTAAATTAATAGCGGATTATAAATTTAATATCGGTGATAAAGTTAAGATAGATACATCTTTAATGAATAGAAAAGATTGTATTAAATGTGTAGAAGCTGGTATATTGAATGTAGTAGGAGAGGTTATTTCTGAATACAACGTTTCTGATAACATATGGGAGCATGAGATTTGCTTTGAGCATACATATAAAATATTAACAGCAAGTTATTTAGTACAACATAAAAAGGAAAAAAGATGAGCAAAGAAAGATTTTATTTAAAGTGGGGATATAATGAACCACGACACCCAAAAGAAACACATGGAGAATTTACATGGGAAACTGGTGTTGGAACAGATTTACACAAAGGATACTTTCTAGTGTTTGATGAAGATACAACATTAAACCAATGGAGAGCAAAAGAAATTGAAAGATGGGAAAACTTAATGAAAGACTTCAAACAAGATAATAAGGTTCAATCATTGGCTGTTGTAATTAGACCAAACGAAGAAAAAATAAAAGATATTGAGTCAGATAATAATTTTATTAAATGGGTTTAAACCAAAAAGAAGATGAGTAAATTAGAAGACTATAGAATTGAAAAAGATCAAGCATATTATTTAGTAACAATCGAATGTCGAGCATACGTAGGTAATAATGTTTATAATGATGTTACATTAGATATTTATGTTACTAAGGATATTCACTCGATTGATTATGAAAAGTGGGATAAATTATTTGATGATTATGTAAGAAAAAATGTTCCAAACTTTGCATCATATTCAATTAAATTAAAAGAAATTAATAAATCCAAAAAAGATGAATTAAAACAGATATTAAATTCGTATAAATGGATTAAAATAGATAGATTTGATCCTAAGGATTTAACAGATGTAAATAGCCCAATGGACCTATATAATAAATTGGAAAAACATCACACTGAGGAAACTACTTTCTTAATTAATAAATGCAGAGAATTAGCAAAAGAACTATTAAACTATATGGAACGTGCGTAAAGAAGATTTTGAAGATCTTAGAGATAGTATAAGATCAAGTAAAGTAAAGATTAAAAAGTCTAAAGAATTAACATTAAATGAAAAGGTAGTTCAATATTATCTAAATGAAGATTCAATTAATGTAATTGCAAAAAAACTAGGAATTGATAATATACAAGTATCACAGATTTTAGAATATTGTGGATTAGATTACTAAATAATAAAGATATGATAAAAGTAATAGTACATAAGAATACTGCAAGAATTAGAAAAAGCGCATTTGAGAGTCTTAACAATCATACTACTGTTTGGGAAGAAATGAATAAGACTCTTGGATTTCACAATCAAGAAGATGCTGATTATTTTATAAATACATGGAACGGCTGTCAGATTGATTATAGAGAAGCTATGAATAAAGATAAAGAAGTACCTTATGCTGTTTATATTGAAGGTGCTAATGGTATATTTAAAGATGACTATGTTAAAGAAATTGGATGGGAACCTTATTATACAAAACGAAAATGAGCATATTACTAATAATATTATCATTACTAGGTGGTTTAATACTTAGTATAATAGGATTATTTTTTATCCTATTAGTATCAATAAAAATAGCATGTAAAACCGTTAAAACAATTAAAGAAATATGTTAGAATTAAAAACCGCAGATGGAGTAGATGTACATATAAAAGCAAGAAGCATTTTATATCTTTGTCATTTAACAGATAAAGGAATTGAAGTAATGGAGAGCAGGCAATATGGAACAGTGATGCAAGGCCTAGATGCATATTCAAATATTCCTAACCCAGAAAGCCAGTTAATTACTGGGAAAGACTATGATGACCTAATTAAAAACATGCATACTCTACATAGCATGATGAAAAGAGAATCTTGGTTAGAAATGTTAAGAGAATCTATATGAAATTAGATAAAGAAAGACAAGGAAAGGCAAATTCCATTAAGTCTGATTTAAGAAACTTATTATCAGAACATAGTATAGTTGATAAAGAATCTTTTTTATCAGATATATCTTCTATAATATGCCAATTAGATACTGATGTTGCAATAAATGTAATGGAAGACTTTGGAGAAGAAGGCAAATATCAATCAACAGCTATAAAAGTAAATTATGGATATTAAAAAGTTTAAGAAATTAATTGTTGATTCATCAGCCATGCTAGATAAGCATCCTGAGTTAAGAACTGGGCAAGCACTTTCAAATCAACTATATGAAGTTTATCATTCATCAAATAAATTAATGTCAGATATTAATAATCAGTTATTAGACCCGTTTTATGATAACTCAAAAATTGAAAGTTTTTTAGAGTTTTTTGTTTTAAAATTTAAAGGTAAGAAGAGAATTGAAGCAAACTTTCTCTCTATGGGATTTCAAATTAAACATATGTCTAAATTTATTAAATAAAATATGGTACCTGCAATTGGAATAGGAGTATGGTGGCTTGCATTAACAGCTACATTAATAATAACTAGTAAAATTAAGTAAATAATATATGAGTGGAGTATTAGCATGGATAATCCCAATTATTATAATGACTGCTGTTGGCTTTTCAATATGTGGATTAGTTGTAACAAGTTTTCAGATTATTATTAAAAAAATAAGAAGTAGGCATGAGAATGCATGACCATGTGTTTACTATAACAGGAACAATTCTTATCATAGGTTTAGTTCTTATTATCATAGAGTTTATTAGAAAAAAGTAGCATCTTAATGAATGGTGAAATATTATATCAAATAGGCGATTCAGTAATAGTTGATGGTGTTAAGGGGACTGTGGTATTTAAGGAACCTAACCCAAAATCTAAGCAAATTTGGGGATTAGATAGTATAAAATCTTTGGAGAGTATTGGTTTATGGGTTTACTTGGTTAGATTTGAAAATGGAAACTATTCAAAGGTTTGCCGATATTATGAATTAGAACATCCTAAGATAGGTATTTTACGTTCTGTTTTTAATTAATCTCATATGTGAAAATATTTAATTAAAAAACCTAAATTAGTTTAATATTAAAGTTTCTTTTTTTATATTTGAAACGTACTAAACATAAAACATGACATTCAGTAAAGAAGATTTAAAAAAAGCATTTTTACTATTCAGAGAAGGTTTTGATTATGAAGACACTATCTTATATTTCAAAAACCAAAATAGTAAAACAAGCGATGTTGAAAAGCTTGATATGATTATTAAAGCAGTATCAAATGACTTTAATATAAGTAAGAATTCATTTAAGACAAATTATAGAGGAAGACAGGTAGTTGATGCTAGAGCAGTCTATTACTATTTAGCAAGACTGTTTACTGATGCGCCATATACATTGATAGCAAAAAAAGTAAACAGAGATCATGCAACAGCAATTAACGGCTATAAGCAATTAACTAATTTAGTTGATTCTGGTGATGATGAATTAGCAAAAAAATTAAAAAACATTAAAAAAATATATAATTCTTACATTTATGCACATTCGACTATTTAAACTATTGAAAAGTAAAGCTGAGGCTGAGAAGGAAGAGGCTAAAACAACTCTATCTCTATTATGTAATCATCCTGCTGGAATCGGAGATCATTCAACTGAAGATTTTTATAAAAACGCAGAAGAGGCTTTACAAAAGTTAACAGATGCTGATGATAAATTAAAGACATTAGAAAAATACAGTAAAACAATATTTATGCCTGAGGAGGATTTACCATTTTAAATTATGAAAATTATGAAAGTACCAGAGACAAAAAATGATCGTGCTATATTTGAAACATATAAAAAGCACCCAGAAACATTAACATATAAGAAAGTTGATGAATTTTCTGATGTATCAGTATTTATGAAGTATTGGATTGAATTAAGAAATCCTAATTGGCTTAACGTTGAAGTAAATGATGTTATTACATTAGGTGAAGGATCTACAGTAAAGTACATTGTAAAATACATTGACTTATACAAAGATGTGTTACAATTATCTCCAATTAGCGATAATGTAATATGGAAACCTAGATTAATTTCAGACATTCCATTTATGCAATTGTATAAAGCAAGATTTAACCAAGAACCTATTCAATATTCTTTATTTTAGTTATGGAAAAGAAAAGAAGAAAGTCAGTTCACACATTTAAGTGGACAGATGAAATGGTTATGGATTTTGTGAAAGAAAACATTTCACTTGGAGCCAGACAAAGTATTAGCAATTTGTATTTACTTAAAGCTATAGAAAACTTTAAAAACTCTGAAAGAAATAAAGATATTGTTTGGATTAGAGACAATAAAGAACTCTTGAGTATTGCTGGAATTGAAAAGGCTGCTGGGCTGCCTGAAACATCATTGCTAAAAGCCGTTAATGGAGGCCAAAAGTTTCCTAAGAAATGGGAATCTAAATTAAGTGAATTTGTTAAGGAATTAAAATCAAAATGAAAAGATAAGACTCTCCAAGCTAATGGATGAGCAAGTGAATACGCTTACAGTGCTAGGCTGTCTCAGGAGGAAACAACTCAGGTATCACAACACTACCAAGAAGTGTTAGCTTTGACAGAAGATAATTTGTATTGTAGATGTTCGCAACATGACAATTCGTTATTCCTACTTGGAGGACTTGGAGAGTTTTTAAATTTAACAAACATATGGTAATACGGGTTGTGTTAATTCACTGTTTAACTAAAGGAAACCTTTAGTCAGAAGAGCACCATGAACCTAAGTGTTTGTTTTTAATTCGCAAATTAAAAATTTTAGCATATTAGACGTTATATAAATTAAACACTATCTAAAGTGGATTTAATACCGTTTAATCTTATTTTAAGAATTATAAAATTAGGATATTATAACATCCCAACTCCATATAAAATTTTTAAATGGTCTAGAACAGAAAAAGGATATTTTACATGGATAGAAAAATGCGGTAATAAATTTATTTATAAAATATACTCTAACGGTGTATATCGTAGACCAAAGCATCCTATAAATCATTGGCCACATTGTAAAACTTATAAAGAAGCCCAAAAAAACCTTCTTGATGAATTGATAACAATATTAGAAGAAATTAAAGACTAATAAATACAGTATATTAATTTTTAACTTAAATAAACACTATGAAAAAAGTGGAAGCCATTATCAGAAAATCTCAGTTTGATGATGTGAAAGCCGCACTCATGAATGTTAAGGTAACTTTTTTTAGTTATTGGGACTGCACTGGGCACGGCAATGAGAAACTCGGTATAAGCTATCGAGGGGTAGAACACAGTACTAACGATATTCAACGTAGGTACTTATCCATAGTCGTTTCAGACGAATTCTTGGATAGAACAATTAAAGCCATCTTGGAGTCTGGTAAAACAGGCAAAGTAGGTGATGGTAAAATCTTCGTTAGTAATATCGAAGAAGCATACCGTATCCGAACGTCGGATCGTGGAAATCAAACTTTAAATTAAAAAGAGAGATGGAAATGTTGACAGTTAATAACCTGTGGATGATGGTTTGTACAGGTTTGGTGTTTTTTATGCACCTCGGATTTAGTTTGTTAGAAATAGGACTAACAAGACAAAAAAATACCATTAACATCCTATTCAAAAATATCTTCATCATTTGCATGGGATTGCTTATTTACTACATAGGTGGATTCAACCTTATGTACCCTGGCTTTGAAGAAGGTGGTTTGGGAGTTATTAAATTTGCAGGATTTGGAATTGATGCTCCTGTAAATGGAATGACTGCTGAATATGCTTCAGGAGGATATACTTGGTGGACAGATTTTCTGTTTCAAGGTATGTTTGCAGCTACCGCAGCAACTATTGTATCAGGTGCAGTGGCTGAAAGAATGAAGTTAACAAGTTTTATGATTTTTAGTTTAATCTATGTTGGATTAGTTTATCCGATTGTAGGTAGCTGGAAGTGGGGAGGGGGATTCTTAGACAATCTAGGATTCTATGACTTTGCTGGATCAACCTTAGTACACTCTGTCGGAGGTTGGGCTGCTCTTGTAGCTGTATGGTTACTTGGAGCTAGGATCGGTAAATTTAAAAATGGTAAATCCATTCCTATTTTAGGACATAATATCCCTTTTGCTACGGCAGGAGTATTGATATTATGGCTTGGGTGGTTTGGGTTTAATGGTGGCTCTGTATTAAGCGCAGATCCTGCATTAACATCATTAACCTTAGTAACAACTTGTCTTGCTGCTGCGGCAGGAGGAGTTGCATCTGCATTTACTACGCTTCTTAAAGATAAAAACTTTGATTTAACAATGTTCTTAAATGGAATATTGGGAGGTTTGGTTTCTATCACAGCAGGAGCAGATCAAATGAGTCCAAATGAATCTGTTATAATTGGACTTATTGGCGGAGTAGTTGTTGTGTACATTGTTACATTATTGGATAAGCTTAAATTAGATGATCCAGTAGGTGCAATAGCAGTACATTTAGGCTGTGGAGTATGGGGTACCTTAGCAGTAGGTATCTTTGGCAACATGGCAGGAGTTAGTCAATTTATTAAACAATTCTTTGGAGTTGTGACAATAGCAGGATTCTGCTTAATCACATCTTTCTTGATATTATTTACCATCAAGAAAATTATAGGACTTAGAGTTTCACGAGAAGAAGAGGTAAATGGACTAGATAATGCTGAGCATGGTATGGATGCATATCCTAAAACTAAATAAGCATTAATAAACTATCCACGATATTTAAAGTATCATGGGTTTTAAATTTTAAATAGAAGGGCCTTGTGCCCTTTTATTTTACACTAAAAAAAGAATTTAATTATGAAAAGTATATTTACACTTTTATTTGTACTAAGTACAACATTTATTTATAGCCAGGATAGCCTAGCTACAGAAAAATCAAAACTATCATTAGAAGGTAGTGCAGACATCTACTTTAGAAATAACTTAAGTACATCAAATACAGATATAGCGCCTACTACTTCATTTGCAAATGGCAACGGATTTAGTTTAGGAATGTTTAACCTAATCAGTTCTTATGATACTGATAATACTGGATTTGTAGCTGACCTGGTTTTCGGACCAAGAGGTGAAGATGCAGTATTCTTATCAAATGGTAGTTCCAATATTATAAACCAACTTTATGCTTATTGGGATGTTAGTGATAACATTACTTTAACTATGGGTAATTTCAATACATTTTTAGGTTATGAGGTTATTAGCCCAACAGGAAACTTTAACTATTCAACTTCTTACATGTTTAGTTATGGGCCGTTTTCTCACAGTGGTTTAAAAGCTGATTTTAAATTGTCTAAAAACTTTACAGGTATGTTAGCAATCTTAAATGCTACTGATGTTACAGAATATAATCCATCTAATTTAAACACGTTAGGGGCTCAGTTAGGATATAAAAATACCTATTTAAATGTGTTATATGGAAAACAAGATCCTAGTTTAACGCATACTTTTCAAATTGACTTAACAGCAGGTTATGATTTATCAGAAAAGTTTTATTTAGGTGTTAACTCTACATATAATGATACTGAAGGAAGTGGGTTTTACGGAGTTGCTTTATATCCTCAATATGATTTTGGTAAATTAAGTGCTGGTGTTAGAGCAGAATATTTTGCAGAAACTGGTGCTGGTGTAGGTGCTATTGGAACAGACGCAGATGTTATTAATTTAACAACTACTTTAGATTATACAGTTGATGATAACTTAAACCTAAAAGTAGAATATAGATTTGATAAAACAAGTGAAAATGTATTTGAACAAAAGGATAATTTAAGCAGCATTGTTGTGGCTGCAATATATTCATTTAATTAATTAAAATTGGTGTTCAATACGAGGGATTTGTAGCCTGTAAAGGGATGGATAGGTAAGACTATTACGGACATAATTATCATTTAGCGCTCCCTTTGATAAACCAATTAAAAAAACTCTCTAGATTGATGAAAAAGATCTAGGAGTTTTATTAAATAACATAATAATGAAAAACGAAATAGAAATTAAAGTAACCGAAGGGTGGTATTTATGTATTAGAGATAATAAAGAAGCCCCTATGTATATTGACAGTAATGGAAAATGGCATTTATCATCATATCATACAAATGATGTAGTACATAGAAGAATAGCAAAAAGCCCAGATAAAGTAGTAAAACGAATGTCAAGATAAATGTAATGAATAACCGAAGCCTAGTAATATTAAAACCTGATGCATTACATAGAGATCTATTTGGAGATTTTTGTGATTTTATTAAGAGTGAAGACATTGAAGTTGATGAGTATGAATACATCAAAAATCCTAGCACTCTTAAAATAAATTCACACTATGAAGATCATCTAGAAAATGATTGGTATCCTAAATTACTTAATCATATGAAAGCTGGTCCAATAATTGTAATGGCACTAACATCATTTCATAGTAATGAACCTATTGCTCATATAAAAAAAGCTTGTGATTCTTATAAGCTTCTTAACATGATTAATACTACATATAATACGATTCATGCAAGTGAATCACCTGAACATGCAATAAGAGAACTAAAAATTTGGGGATTATACCCTTAAGAAATCATGGAGAACATAAGAATTATTATAAAAAAATGGGATATTGAATATAATAAAAGGCTAGATACATTAAATTCAATGAGAGATTATGTATCAAGTGATTATTTAAAAGAAGAAGAGTGTATCTTAGATAAAATGCGCTCAATGATTAATGATGTAAAAAGCGGAATTCATGAAACTTCAAGTAATTGAAATTGACACAAATAAATTAGTATTTAAGATTGATGATGCGTCTAAAATACCTTTTTTACCATCTATTGGAGAAATTATTATAATGGAGAAAGGTCCTTGGTTAGTTAGAGGAATAGCGCATATGTGGGATAGAAACTTAATAAAGATAATGGTTTATTCTGCAGATAAAAAGACTTAATATTAAAACAATTTTCAAGATTCATTTATTTAATTAAAAAAAGACATGAATATAGAAAGTACTCTTAAAAAGGTTTTTGAAAAAGTAAAAAAACCAGTTACATTTTTTGATTGTGAAACTACAGGATTAGAAATATCAAAAGATGATATTATTCAAATATACATAGCCACATATGATAATAATGGACTATCAGAAATAAATGAATATTTTAACACTGATAGACTAATTGCACCAGGTGCTCAAGAAAAGCATGGTATATCTAAAAGTGATATTGAAGATAAGCCATATTTTAAAGAAAGATCTACTGAAGTATTTAAGTTTTTTAAAGGCGATTCAGTTATATGTGGATATAATCATGTTAGGTTTGATATACCTATACTGATAGAAAATTTATTAAGAAGCGGAATAAAATCAGCAGCATCATTACTTAAGAGAGAAACTATTGATGTATTAATTGAATATCGTAGAATAAATGCTAATGATCTTACATCAGTATTTGAACGAACTACAGGTGAATCTATGTCAAATGCTCACGAGGCACAGTCAGATATATATGCAACAAGTAGAATTCTTGAAGAGCTTTTTAAAGTAGATGATGAAATAACTCCAGTTAAGTCTACTAAAGTTGATGTTGATGGATTTTTTCAACTATTACCTACTGGCCTAGCATTTGCAAAAGGTAAATATAATGGTCAATTGTTAAAGAATATATCACATAATGATGTTATAGGATATTTATCTTGGATTGGTGAAAAAGCTGATTCTATGAGCTCTCATACTAAATTAGTTGCATTAACATTAAAAGGTAAGCTATTACAGGCTAATAAAGAATCTAGTCTTAAAGCACACTAATTAAAATATTTATTATATTGAAAACTCTGTCTAAAAATAGGCAGAGTTTTCAGTGTAATAAATAATATATGGAGTTTAAGCATAAAACAGGGACATCTTTTGATAAAGTATTAAATTTATTAGAAGAAACTGAGGTAGTATCAAGCGCATTTATAATGAAGATATGTCTATATGTAATTAAAACTAAAGAACTTATAGAAAATAGTAAAGGCTTACCTCACCATGAATTAATTGAAATATTTGATAAGCAAAGCGTAGATTTTTATGATGCACTTCAAATATATGAACCTATTTTTAGTCAAGGCTTTAGGATTTGGTTATTAAAAAGCTTCAGAAACCTTAAAAAAGAATTAATATGACTAGTTTAATTATTTTCAATGCTTTTAAATTTATTTTTTTTATAATATGTATATACTTAGGTTATAACGTATCAAGATACCAAGAAGATGCAGATGATTCTCCTATGGCTACATTTATTGCTAATGGGATAGGCGCATTTATATCAATCATGGGTGCACTTTGTTTAATAGAGATATTTTCATGATACAGTTCTTTATTAAATATTAAAAATCTTTTAACAGATGAATGAAGGCATACTAGGGTGGTTATTAGATCAAGCGCCTGTTATTGTAATAATGGGAATAGTGATATGGTGGTTACAAAAGCGTCTTATTAAATCAGAGGAAGATAAAACTGCTTTATCTAATGCAGTTATAAAGCTAACAACTCTTTGGGAATCAAAAGCAAATGAATTAGGCAATGAGAGTGATGAAGAAAAACAGTTTAGAAAAGAGGCATTAGCATTACTTAACGAGATTAAGATAAAGCTAGGAAATAAATAATAAAATGGGAATATTTGCAAAAAACATTTGGAATATTTTAACAGGAAAGCAATGTAATGCTACATATGCAGAGGCAGTTGCATCATGTCTTAGGATAGAAAATGCAATTCAAAATATTAATGCAAATTTTCAAGACGTAACTTCATTAGATTTTAATATAGTAAAAAATAGATGGACAGATTTGCCGTTAAATGTATCAAGAGGCGTATCTACTATGGGATTACATTTATCTGATGAATACCGATCTGTGTTAACATATTATTCAAAAAATTCATATATTGCACCACACGTACATTCAAAAGAATGGGAAGTAATTAAGATTCTTGAAGGTCAAGCATATGATAGAATATCAAAAGTTACCTTAAATAAAGGAGATATTTATATAATACCTAAAGATGTTAATCATCATGTAATATCCAATGAAGAATGTTATATGTATAGCCTATTTACTTCACACAAGGAATTTTTAAAAATTCCACATACTGAGCCTGATATTGCTAAACAATTTATTGAGAAGAATAAACTTAATAGAGCAAAAAAAATATAATCCTTTTTCTAGGGCACTTATTAAATAATAAAAGAATAGCCCTTAAATGAATTCATATATAATTGATATAAGCAAAGCGATTAAAGCTAATGAATGGCTTGTTATTGAACTAACCGAAGCAATTCAAAATTTAACATCGCTTTTTAATATAGGATTTGCTGTTACTCCTACATCATCTACTTTAACCACTGAATATAGGTTTAGTAAAGATGGTGATACATGGACAGAATGGAAATCATGGCCTGCACCTAACTCTCCTGCATTTACTAATGAATTTACTTGGCTTGGATTTAGGGTTAAATCTGATGTTGATATAACCGTAACTTCTTTAAAAATTGAATGGGAAGGAGGTAAATTAGGTGAAAATGGATCATGCGCTTGTACTATAACTGCATGTGGAACAAATAGTGGAGATAATTCATTTCTTGCTAATTGTAATACATCTGCACTATATAGCACAGCATTAAGTGGATTACCTTGGTTTGAAAATTTAACATGCTCAGTGTTTAATAATATGGGATGGCCTGTATTATATTTTAAAGCTGATGAAATAGAAGAAAGTCGAGATGTTATTTTTAAAGAATGGTCACTATTAAAAGTTAGAGACTGTAAAAAAATTAAAGTAATTGTGCCTGATAATGATTTCGGGTCTGGTGAATTTCAATTTACCGAGTTTGATGTAGACTTTGCGGATGAGTTAGAAATCCAAATACATAAGGAAAGTTTTTGGGCATCATTTGGAGCAGGTGAACAGCCTGCTGAAAAAGATTTTCTGTATTTTCCATTAGAGCGTAGAATGTATAGATTAAATTCAGTACAATCTCACAAAGGATTTATGAGACAAGTACAGTGGTGGAAAGCAAGCTTAATAAAATGGACTGAGTCTGATAGCATAGTAAAAGATAGTGATACACAAAAAGCAATTGATGATCTTACATTAAACTTTGAAGATGTTGGATTTGATACAATTAAAGCAGCTGAAGAAATAGATATAGTTAAGCCACAACAATACACGGTTAGAAGAATTGGTGATAGTGATAATTGCAGGGAAACTATTAACACAGATTGGGAAAAAGTAGGTGTTATAGAAAGAAACCTAAATAATTATTATACAGTATTTAGTAAATTTCAATATGATTTATCATTTCCTAAATCATCACTGAGTAAAGGTGTTAATGAAAGTAGTGGAATAGGAGCAACAGGCATGGCAGGTGCAACTGCATCTACTGTAAGTGATCCTTTAATAACTTATCAAAATTCTATAGATACTAGCAGTAATTTTTGTTTAATGTTTTGGTATTATATGAAACCTAGAGTTACTGGGACATTATATCAACCTTCTGCTACTGTTAAGTTATTTGGTGGCCAAACTCTTGTTAATGTAATAGGAACAGAAACAGCATTTACAGGATTAGAGATTGGCAGTAACACATGGTCATTTAACTTACCTAATAATGAATGGTATGGCATATATATAGGTAATAATGTAACATATGATGAACTTACTTTAAGAATTTGGAAAAGACAAGATCTTGTAAATAAAACCACAAAAATGTCTATAGTATATGAATCAACTATTAAGCCTACAGCATTTGGACCTAAATGGGATGTAGGCTTATATGCAAGTAACGATGAAATTGCAAGTATAAGATTTTTAAAAGACGTGATGACAGTTGAAAATCAACCAACATCATTTAATAAATTAATATTCAGAGAAGATAGTAAAGGATACATTATTGATGATTGCTATCCGCTAAGCTATCTTGGATATTTATCAAATAAATAAGAGTATTATGAAAATTAAAAACATTTTTAAAGCATTTTGGATAAATCATTTTATTAGACTTCAGGTATTTTCCTTTATGTTTATAATTGGAGCAGTGTTAGGAACTGATGGAGTTTTAGAAATAGAATCAATGGTAAACTTTTGGGATGTTATTTATTATATAGGAGTTATATATTTAGTTTTATTTGCAGTGTATTGGTTTATAAGAGCAATTATAAATGGAATATGCTATCTTATCAAATCAAAAAAGAATAAATGAAAAGCTTAAAAGAATATAAAGAGTATTTATTACTTGAAGCGTTTGAGGTATATGAAACTAATGAAGGTGATAAAATACTTGTACCTAGATTTAAACCAAAAAACACTAATCATAGAGTTTTTAAAGATTGGCCTGTAGGTAAAAACTTTGGATATAATCAACAGATATTATATGATGCAATACAATGGGGAATGATTCTTGAAATGACTTATGAAAAAGATGGTGTAAAAACCAAAAGAACTATTCAACCTATGGTTCTTGGTAAAAACGCAGATGATGAAAACCTACTAAGAGCATTTCATTTAAAAGGAAATAGTAAGTCATTAGGTAAAAATACAAAAAAAGTTTGGCGATTATTTAAAACCGCTAATATTGAAGAACTTAGTTTTACAGGAAGTTTCTTTAGAACTGCTGAATCTAATTATAATGAAAGCGATAGTGCAATGAAAGGCGGAATTATCACAGCTGCTGATATTAAAGATATTAGAGATAATCAAGAAAAGCTTGTTAATGAGGCGTTTAAGCTAGGATTGATAGAATTATTATAACATGAATAAAAGTACTTTAATACATATCTAATATATCTCTAGATATGAATTAAATTAAATATACAAATATTAAATTATGAGTAATAAAAACGACTTAGGTAAAGAACTTAAAGATAGTTTAGACGATTTAGTAAACCAAAGTCTTGCAAGTAATGATAATGAGTTGCCTGATATTGAAGTAACTACAGTTGCACCATTAAATCTTGGAGATATTACAGATAAAGCAAGAAAGAAAGCACAAAAAACAGTTATTAGTTGTCTTAAGCTATATTTTGATGAAAAGATGATTAATAAGAATGAATTCTTACAAGCAAAGAGCGCAGTAGCAACAAGTAACATAATGACACTTTTTCAGCAATTGAAAATGAGTGAACATATGATGAACAAACTCATTAATGAAATGGATAATGGAAATATGCAGCCAAGAATGTTTGAAGTTGCAACCAGTGTCCAAAACACGATAATAGAACTATTAAAGAACACTCAGCTACATATAATTTCAATGCAAGAAGATTTTAAAAGAGTTAAGCAAGAATTACCACTTTCTGAACAGCAATCGCAAAATGTCGAAGTTAATCAAGTAAAACCTAATACATATCTTAATGCTAAAAATATGTTAAAGGATTTAGATGATGATATTACAGATAGTGAAGAAATTGATTAAATACAAAAAAATAGATAAAGAAAATGAAGTCATTAAATGAACATAAAGAAATTAATGAATCTAAATTCTTTGATTTGCATGAATCTATAGATAATGTAGAGAAAGTATTAAGAAAGTCAGGATTAGATAAATCAAAATCTTTTGAAATTATTGCTAAATTAGATGATATTAGACAATATATTAATGGAAACATTAAGGTATTAGAATCTAAGGATATGAAGAATATTTTAAATAGTAAAGCAACTAAAGGTAAGCGGGTCTCTAAACATAAAGATAGAATAGGAGATACATTAACAATAAATGCTGGTGACGAACATTGGTTTGCAAGAATAGATGATAATGGTCAATACACAATCTTACATCATTCCAGTCCTTTAGGATATACTGATTTTGAAACTGAGGCTGAATTAATTGCACACTTAGAAGGTGATAGAAAAGTTGGTAAATTTAGACCTAACCGTGGTAGATATTAAAAACAAAACAAAACAAATAAAATGAGAAGTTTAGACGAGCATAAACTAATTAATGAAGCCAAAAAAAGATATAGTGATATAGAAGGCCTCAAAACCATAAAAGTTGACTATGAAGATGAATACACAGGTAAATTACGGCTAGGTAATAGTGGAATCTATGCGTCTAAGTGGTCAATAGAAGAGCCTATAGCAGAAACTCCTAAACATATTTTAGTTTCAGGATTTGACCAAGGCGGGGATGATGAAATGAACGTATATATAGTCATTAACAAAAAGAAAGGTAATATCATTGATTATCAACATTGGGGCTATGATAAATTATTGCCTATATATTTTAAAAATGCTAAAGTCAAAGAATCAAATGTTAATGAAGCCAAAAAAAGATATAATAATATAAAAGGCTTAAATAGAGAATTTGGTGACGGAGATGAATATGACACTGGAATACAGAGATACTGGGGAAATGAACGTAAAGGAACATTTGTTTATGCATATAATAGCCAAATAGAAAATCCAATGGCTGAAACTCCTAAACATATTTTAGTTTCAGGATATGAAGATTACGGAGATGATACAAAGAATGCATTCTTAGTTATTAATAAAAAGAAGCGTGAAATTATTGATTATGATGTATGGGACTATGATAATTTATTGCCTATATATTTTAAAAATGTTAAACTTAAAAGAACCAGTGCATATGAATCAAAGGTTAATGAAGGTAAGAAATATAAAATAAAAGAACTCTTCAATGTGTGGGATGAAGTTTATGCTGAAGACATGTCTAATGAGTATGGATCTTTTATAGATGACATCAGCAAAAATTATAAAGCAGGTATTACTAAAAGTGAAATAGCTGAACTATGGGATAAATATTATGGTGAAGACATCGCTGATGAATATTCTGGATTTTATGATAAATTAAAAGAATCAATGGTTAATGAATCTAAACATGATAAATCTCCATCAGCTCTTGGAGATTTCTTAAATAAAGAATCTAAACATTTTAGTTCATTTTTAAAGCCTAAAAGATTTACTGCATCAGTAAGCGGTGATATTTTAAAAATTACACCGGCATCAGGAAGCTTTACAATAACTGCAGATTTCAAAAAGAAATCTTTAACTACTACTGGAAAACCTGAATATCCTGAATCTGTTTCTTATACTGAAATAATGGAATATGTTAAACGCCGAACAGGTATGAAACCAGTTAATAAATCTAATTAGCAGATGGCTGATATGAAAAAATATATGTAATTATGAAATCTCTTTTTGAGTATTATAAAATAATAGAGCGAAAGTTTTCTACAGCACAGCGAAGAGAGTTAGCTGATAAAGGAATGGCATTACCTGATGGTTCATTTCCTATTGAAAATAAGGAAGATCTTAAAAATGCAATAAGAGCTTACGGAAGAGCTAAAGATAAAGATCGTGCAAAAGCATGGGTTATCAAAAGAGCTAAAGAAATGGGAAAGGTTAACTTATTACCAGCTTCTTGGAATGTAAATGAATCTATAAATGAAGGAAAGAAGTATGCAAAGCCGCCAAAGATTAAAGAAACGGTTGAAGAGGAAAATTACCCTGAAGCGCTTGAAGATGTTATTGATAACTTGGAGTTGGAGATTGAGTCGTATTTTGATGACCATGATGAAGTAATGACATCTACCATAAATGATTATATTATTGAAGCGATTAAATCTAAAATTAATGAAGAATCTTTTGATGATTGGGATAAGAATTATAATCATGAAGTAATAAGAGATGTTTTAGATAATACAAAAGAAAATAAAAGAACTATAGTTGAAACTGCAATTGAATCATTATTTTCAGCTGAGAGTAGAATTCTTGATGATATAAAAGAAGATTTAGATATTGCTAAAGAAAGGCAAAACGAATATAAATCTGAAAAATCTAAAAGACGTGAAGAATCTTTAACTGAAACTGATTTTGATCCTGATGAAGAAGAGATTGAAGATGATGAAGAAGGTACAACTATAATTACTTCAATCGAATCCCTTGAAGCTAAATTAGATAAAACTAATTATATCAGAGAATATAAGAAATTATTTGATAAGCATTTTAAACAAGTTTCTTCTAAAATTAAAAAAATATCAAGATAATGAAATCATTATATAAATTTTATAAATTAGATGAAAAGTTTACACCAGATGCTGTTGACATTAAAGGGTGGGAAATCATCGAAATACCAAACACATCTGCTAAAGTTAAAAAGATGAAAGCAAAGAATGCTAAACTTCTTAAAGACTATATTGATGTTAAAAAAATACAGAAATATATGGATGCTAACCGAAAAATGTTTGCACCAGCAGCCAAAGCAGAACAATATCTTGCTTTCTCTAATTTACATACTGAGCCAACTGTATTAGTTGCTACAAATGACGGTTATGCTGTCTTTAATAAAGAAGGTGAGTTTAAAGAATATCAAGCTAAAAGCTTTTACCCTAGAACATTCAAATATAAAGACGCATAATATGAAATCATTATATGAATTTTACAAATTAGGAGATAAGTATAAAAGCAACTTTGATTATGATGGTATGCTTAAAATTGCAACTAACTCTGATATATCAATGGGAGATAAAGATCTTAAGAAATTATATAATAGCTTCGTAGATGTTAATTATCATAAAGAAGCAGAGCACCTTATGATGGCAATTGATGCAATTGAGGAAGATGACATTAATGCAGCTAAGAAACATATGGAGCAATTCAGGCAGGCATGTGAAAAGCTTATTGAGAGTTTATTAAACGATAATCAAAAATACATTAAAGAAAGAGCATTATCGAATATAAAAAAATCACTAGGAAGCAATTCATCTATCGTTGAAAACATTACAAGAGATGAACAATACTTTTGGGCAGTACATGCAGATTTACATGATATGTTAATAAAGGCAGCAAATCCTATAAAGCTTGCTAAAGATTTATATAAAAAGATTAGAGATAAAAGAAGAAAAGGAGCATTAGATTATTTTTTAGAATTAATAAAGAAAGAGGCAACTAATGAACATAAAGAACTTGGTGATACTTTTTGGCCACTAATGTTAATAACATTAGGAGATGTTGAAAAGCTTTCTAATGGTGAAGAAGTTATTATTGGAGGATTTAAAGTTAAAGTAACTGATGATCCTGATGATAATACAGTTCATGCGTTTGTTGACCTAGATGAAGGAATTCTTTTTGAAAGACGTATAAGACAAACTAAAAGAATGAAAAATAGTAATAAAGTTGTCTCTGCTACTACAAAAGAATTATTTGGACCTGATGGAAAATATGAAGCACAGGTTAAAAAAATATTTAAGCTCTTTAAGATGGAGGTTAGACAAAAGGCAAAAGAGCTTGGAGTTCCTGTAGGCCAAGTTAGAAATTGGAAAATCACTTTAAAAGATTATGATAATGCAGATGTTGGTAGTAAAATATAAAAGAACCTTAATCAATAAATTAATATGAGCTATTTAGTAACTAATTTACCACAAATACAATGTTATGTACGTAAAGAATATCTTTATGATTTTGAAAAAGGTCATGGTGAATATGAACCATGCTATTGGGTAAGCGCCAAATCAATATTAGGTAAAGCATTATACATAGAAGCATATTTAACTGAGTATGGTGCTCTATATGATAAGTTACCTTTATCTGCATTTGTTTGGGATAAAGACGTTAATCAAAATGATTTTTTACCTTTAGATTTTCTACAAATCTGGGATTGTTTTAGTTATAACATAACGGTTATAGAAAAAACTATATTAAAAAATATAGATTGCCAAGTGTATATGAAAGATAAAGAGTGGCATAAAGGATATTATCTTTTTACTATTGATAGTTGTCATTCAGATCCAAATGAACTCAATGTTAGTTTATCACAAACACCTAATGAGCATAAGTCATTTAATATACTAAAAATGGATAATGGTCAATTTGCTGCTCAGCCTAATAACAGAGTTTTATTTTATGACCAATCTCTTACACCTAATAAATTAAGAAAACCTGACTTTAAAGTTAGTACACACGAGTTCTTTTGTGAAAATGGCCATAAGTGGGCTGCTGACGAAGGATACTTTTATGAAATAAATGATAAAGAAGATGAAAAGCCTTAACGAATTTTTAAATGAAAAGAAAAAATCAGTAAGTAAAAAGAGAGCTGATTTTTTTAAAAAGAATGATGAATTATCAGATAGTAATCCTGATGCATATAAAGATGCTCCAGGCGATGAAGCTGCTAGAAAATCAGGAAAGGTAAAAAAGAGTAAACATACAAAAAATTACCATGATTTATATGGTGATAATGTTGATGAAGCAGAAAAAGAATCTGATAAGAATAATAAAGAGCAGATTTCAGAAGGACCTCTTAAAAGCCAAAAGATGGAAAAAGCTCTTAAAAATAAGTCAGATGAAACTGGTGTATATATTGGTATATTAAGAGCAGTTGCAAGGCGAGGATTAGCAGCATGGAACTCAAGCCATAGAAAAGGTGCAGGTCAAGAACAATGGGCATTAGCCAGAGTTAACGCATTTTTAACTAAAGGTGATGGTACATGGGGTAAGGCAGATGCTGATATGGCAAGAGAAGTTATTAAGAGAGGTGAGGATAAAAAATTAAAAAAAGCTTAAATCTTAAATGAAATCATTAAAAGAATATTACAAGACAGGTTCTATGTATTATAATGCTTCAACCAGCAAATCAGTATATAGTGATATGGATCCTAAAGAAAAAGCAGAATTAGATAAAATGGCTAAATCCAAATTTGGTAGGAGATTTATAGATTGCTCTTGGGATGAAAAGAGTGGCTTACGAAGTGCATTAGATACAAAAGCATCAGAAGAAGAAGGTGATGTTGAAGATATTATTAAAAAAGATGCAAATGCTGATAAAGAGCGTATAAATAAAGATATTGATAAAGGCACTGATAGTGAAGAAGATGAAGATTCTGATTATGATAGCGAAGAATAAAATAAGTAAATATAGATGAAAATTACAATGTTAAGTGATATACTTAAAGAAACTAAAAAAGATGGTAGTAAAAAATATTCACAAGCAAGAGTATATACATTTTGCTCTGTGTTTTTTTATTTTACAGTTCACGTACTTATGGCTCTTGAAGCATATAGCCCAAAATCATATGATGTAAATGTAGAGATACTTAGATTAATATCTCAAGGTTTATATAGCGCTATGCTATTATTTTGTGGATATACGTTTGGCGGTAAATTTATAGATGTTGTCAATAAAATCAAATCAAAAAAAGAAATAAAAGATGAAAAGCTATAAAGAGTTTTTAAATGAATCAGAAAGAAATGTATCTGTTCAGTATCTTAAAGGTCTTCTTAAAAATATAAGTAATAAGTCCGCAAAGAAATTTGTAAATACTTGGATTGCTCGCGGAGGTAATAAAAAAATGGTCCACATTTCAGATAAAGAATCTAATATGCTAGACATCATTGAAGGCGGTGGACCATATCCTAAAAACTTTGGGAGTAAGAATTAAGTATTATTTGATAGCCACCCAGAATCTTTCATTTCATCTATTATTTCTTTAACTGCTGATATTAATTCAGGGCTCTCAGCATTTATAATAGTCATCCATTTAGGATTTCGCTCTGCAACTCCTATAAGATATGCTGGGTTGCTTGCAACCCAAGAGCATTCAGGATATTTTTTATCCACATATTTTAAAGTTGGCATAGTGAATTTTTCGTTATCTTCTAGTACATGTGCCTCAATCATAAAATTATCACATTCATATGTTATGCTTCGGCTATATGCAAAATCTTTTTTAATAGATATATCATCTTTAGCTTCTTTGACATACCAGACATCTCCTATTTTTATTCTATTTTCCATTTTCTTGATCTATTTCAAGTAATCCTAATGATTGTACATAACTTTCATAATCTTCATTAATAGATTCCTCAATTTTATTAGCTCTTTTTACATTTCCTTCTGCTCCTGCATTTCGTCTTTTTACTTCTGTCATTACAGCAGATCCATAATGTTTCTTTTTAATATTTGCAGTTTCTTCAATTTCTTTTGCCTTTTCCTTAATAATATCAGCACAATTACATACAGATGTTAGTATATGATCTCCTCTAAGAAGTGCTTCTGTTAAAAATTCTTTAAACGTAGTAGCAGTATATCCTCTTTCCTTAATTGTTTCAAGACTATCTCCGCTTATTGTAAAATCTTCAATAGGTTCATGAATTACAACACTGGCTCCATATAATTCCATGCATAAGAAGTCATCTAATTCAAGAAAATTAAGTATTTTATATAAGCTAACAAATTTCTTAACAAATTCAACGTGTCTTGGTTTACTATTAGGACTTGGGTACCCGCCTTCTCTATAGTGATACATATTTACTACATTGTTGAATTCATTACCTGAAATGCTATCATTACTGATGATTTCTACTAACTTCTTAAGATTTTTTTGATCCTCTCTTAGTTCATTTTGTATTCTTTCTCTTAACTCAACAGATTCGTTAAAAGTGTCTTTGATTTCTTCTTGTATCATAATTTATTATTTAATGTGTATTTATTTTTAATTAATCATTGTATTAAATCTTCCAAGTTAATATCATACTCTTCAAATACATCTCTTATTTTACTTTGTATTTCAACTGCATTGTATTCCCACTTATCTTTTATTATACCTTGTATTTTAAACAATGTCTTTGCCATATCTAATGATTTAACACATCTTAAATGAGCCATTACGTCATCTAAATCCTCTAAATCGAATTCTAGTTTTGCTTTCATAATTTTATTAATCCTGTGTTGAACAAAAAATCTATAGCCTCAATAAAGCATTTTAGATCATCAGGCCCTTTACATTTTTTATTAATACTGCCAAATCCATAGCTGGCCTCAGTGCTTATAGGGTTAAATGTAATTATAGGAAATTCTTCATTTAAAAGAAGATCTTTCTTTTTACCTAAGGCATATTCAGATTTTCCTGTAAACGGATTAGAGTATTTATAAAAATCTTCATGTACATGTTCTTGTATTACATCTAAAAATATTTCCATTATATTTTGTCTGTTAAAATGTTATCAATATAAATTTGAGCTGCACTTATTTTTGTATTTTCACGTATAAATTTTAATGCCCATTTTGTTCTAAATACTGAAGTTAACATATGTATTTGATGAATATCCATTGCTAATATGTCACTTGCTTTATAAGTAGATAATTCAGTAGGATGCTGTAAATCTTTAACATTCATATTTCTATTTCTATAAATTGCGGCGCATTAATAGGTTTATAATTTTCATTTAAGCAACTTGCATTAATAAATGTAATGCCATCTTTTTCAATAACTCCATACTGTTCATGTATATGACCAAACACAACAACTTTAGGCTTTACTTCTTGTATTTTTTTAAGCAGCAATTCACAACCTACGTTAGGGCTTTCATTATACTTTCTAAACTTATGATCTATTAAATCAAGAATGCCATACGGTGGACCATGAACTATAAGTATATCAGTATTGCTAGGTATCTTATCCCAATGTAATTGAATTTCATCTCCTCTCATTTTGTTAAATGCCCAATTATTAAACCATGGTTGAATAGGAGTACCGTATATATTTAACCCGAATGAATTTGTAGTATTTTCATTTAAGTAAGTAAGGTTTTGGTATGGCTTAAGGAGCTCATTAACTTCTTCAGCATCAGTACATGGAATAGGTCTTTGGTATTTATATCCAGTATCAAAAAAGAAGTCATGATTTCCTGCAATGAAAATTTTAGAAGGTGCTGGCAATGTATTAAACCAATCTAGGAATGCTTTAACTTCATGCATATACCCAGATGATGTACAATCGCCTGCATGTAATATAATATCAGCATCTTTCCATTTTGAATATGTTTCATATCCAAATTCATCATATTTTAATTTATCATGCCATTTGTCATGTAAAGAATGGGTATCAGATATACACGCTATTTTTATTTTCATTTATTTACTATTTAAAGATATGAGTAAGTTTTGCAACTTGCCCATGTTTCTTTGAATGTATAAAACCTTCAATTGCCTTAGTGTTTCCACTATATCCATTTCTGTGATGCCATGAATCTGTTGCAGATGGGCTTCTTAAATATTCAACAGTAGCTCCTTGATAATCTTTACCGCTTTGAAATATTCTAACATCTTTATGATGCACGTGATGTAGGTAAATATATCTATGATCAGTTTCAGCCCATAATGATTTACTTTCATTTGCCATTAACAGTGGCATATCTGCCATCTTTGCACCATCACCGTGAGAAAATCCTAATAATGATTTCCCATACTTAATGTACTTTCGATGATTATTTGAAACATCAAAACTAATATTAGGATTTTTGTTAAACCAACTTGCAATGGAATCTGCTAACATATATCCACTCATAAAGTCATGATTGCTTGGGCAATGTATAACATGTACATCTGCTATTTGAGATAAATTTTCTAAAATATCTACATATAGCTTTCTTGCTGCTGTAAATGATTGATACCACATGCCGTCAGTATCTTGTGGAGTGTTTGCGGTTGTTGTCCTATTAGTTTTATCAATATGTAGAATATCATTTCCAATAATAAAAAATATCTTATCAATATGATAGCCACTTGATTTTTCTAAAATACCAGATACTCCTTCAAGTGCTCTCTTAATAGCTTTCTTGATATTATATGATTCACCTGTTTCTGATTTAACTGCAAGCTTTCCTATATGCAAGTCAGCAATATCAATAGTTAATGAATGTTTTTCAGCGTTTGTATCTTTCCTTTCAATTTTATCATATGAAGGTGAATGGACTTTCATTTCTTCTATGATTTCATCTCTTATTTCATCATAAGAAATTAGGCTTTGTTGATTTTTAATAAAGATAGATCCTTTTTCTGTTTTTAACCACCCATATGCCCAGTTTTCAGGAGGTGTAAAGTTGTTATCTTCAAGATGATTTTCAAAAGTATTTAGCTTTACTAAAGCCTTTCTTCTGATCCAATCATATAAGCTATTTTTGTTAAGTCCATGTATAGATGATAATTTTACCGCAATAGCATTAGCATTTTTGCCTTGTTTTGCCATTACATCTATTTCTGGCCTTAAGTAATCATATTTACTTGCCATATTCAGATCTTTTTAATTTAATTAGGTTTTTATAGATTTTGTTTAAGAATTGATTAAATATATTAAATTATTTATATCGTGAGAAGTCTATCTGAATTCTATCAATTATTAGAAAAAAAGAGCGTAAGAGGAGGAAAAGATGTTGCTACAATAGCAGAGCTTGCTCAATGTTATGCATGTGCCATTGCATCAAACATAAAAAAATCTAAAATAACGGTAAGTGATATAAATGATGATATGATTAAACAAGCTAAAATGTTTGTTAAATCACAAAATAGAAAGCCTATAATTACATCTCTTTCAGATGATTGGAAAAACATCATTGTTTCAATAGCAAACAAGTTACTAAATGAAGGATATTCTATACCTAATGGAATATATCATAGAAATGATAAGTTCATGCAAGCGATTTATATGAAAGCTAGAATAGCCGCAAAAAATAGTGGAATGGGTGCACTTAATGATGATAAGTGGAATCCAGGCGATATTTGGGTTAGTTCACCTACATTAAACCTTAAGCATGTTCCGGTTGATTCAATAGAAAGTTATAATAAGTGGATTAAAGATAAATTTGAAAGTAAAGAGCTTATAGGAATAAGTTTAAAGAAACCTAAATCAATAAAATCACCTAGGCTACAACTTTTTAATGTAGATGATTTTATTACACCTATGTATTATACAGGATTTTCATACAAAGAAGGTAAAGTAGACCATGATGATGCATTTTTTGGAAATAAGCATATGTATTTGTTTGGTAAAGAAAAAGCTCCAGTTAAAATGCAAGGACGTACTTTTGAGAGTACTAAATTTACTGCATATGCATTAGAAGTAATGGGAAGTTCCGCAGCAGGCGGTAAAGTAGGATGGACAATAATCAGATCATTTATTGAAGAATTTACTAATAGAAGTGGGTTACCTGGATATAAAGAAATTTCAAGCATAGCGAAAACTGATATAGACAAACTTATTAATATGATTTATGATATTTTTATAAAATATTGTAAAAAGACTTGGTCATATGATAAGTTCTATTCAAAAATAAATAAGGATCCTTATAGATTATTTTCGCAATACTATAATCTATTAATTATAGACATTCTCGAAACACATAAAGGAGAAACATCTGATGAGATCTTTGAAAAGGTTTTTAACCATGCATCATCAAGAATACAAAGCTCAAGTATCTATATAAAAGTAAATTAAATAAAAAAATAATTTGCATTATGTATTTTTTCTAGTTATATTTGTTACTATACTAGTGTTTAAAAACAAAGAGATGATTAAAAGAATTATATCAGGAGGGCAATCAGGAGTTGACCAAGCAGCGTTAAAAGCATCTACGCTAATGAAAGTACCTACAGGAGGTTGGGCACCTTATAATTGGATGACTGAAGATGGTCCAAGAGAAGGTTTATTAAAAAAATACAATTTAATAGCAGACCGATATGATACCAGCACATATCAAATAAGAACAGAAAGTAATATTGATGCGGCTGATGGTACATTAATAATTTCATGGGGTTTAAAATCACCTGGAACTGCATTAACAAAATCACTATGTATTAAAAACAGAGCACATTACTTTGTGATAGATAATATAGAAGATCCTCTTGCATTATATGAAACAGTTGAATGGATAAAGAACCATAAAATTAAAATATTAAATGTCGCAGGTCCTAGAGAATCTAAAATAGGTAAGATACCTACTGAGTCTACAATAAATTTTATAATGAAAATAATTAAGTTTCTGAACTCAAAATAAATAAAGTATGGAAACTCAATTTGTACCGCACTCAGAATCAATATCACTTAAAGAATTAGGATTTAATGAACCTTGTTTATCATTTTATAGTAATAGAAGTAATTATAGCATCTTAAGTGCATGCAATACACATAATGATAATCAGTTTAGTACTTGCACTAATCAACAGCTTAAGAATTACACATCAGATGAATATTGCTCAGCTGCACTTTACCAACAAGCATTTAAGTGGTTTAGAGAAAAACATAAGTTGTACCATGCTATTGAATTTAAACATAGTAAACATTATGGTTACATTCAAAATTCAGATTTTACTATTTGGTGTGATACTTACGAAGAAGCGCAATTAGCTTGTCTTAAAAAATTAATAGATCTTTATCAAATAGAACTAAATAAATCAAATAAAGTTATTGATTTAAGATACTGTGATTTAGAAGAAATCTTTTCTACTGTAGGATATTTTAAATAACACTTTAAGAATTACATAAATGATAATGGATCATCAGTTTCTCTATTAAAAATTTCATTAAAGCCATCTGCTAGAAAATCAGTACTTTCATCAGAAATTGACCCTCTTCCCATAGTCTCAAGAATCATATTTTGAGTTTCTGCAGGCAGCTTATCAAATGCTTCTGCTATAGTATCTTGATATTCAATTCCTCTATAACTTTCCATAAGGTTTACACAAGCCATAACAGTGTCATCATGTCCTGTAACTGCTTCATAGCTGCCTTTTTTATTACGACTAAAGAACCCTAATTCCTTAGCAGTCCATTCCTCCGATATTTCAATATCTCTTTTTGATATTCGTGATTTAAGCTCTACACAATTTCTTGGTTTACTTTCTTTATCTTGTCTTATACCTATTCTTCTTGATCTTGCACCTTTTCTATGATAGCTTCTAACAAATATTGATTCATCATAATCACCACCTCCAAATAAATTTTTAATCTTTTCAATATAAAAGCTGCCATATGTATTCCACTCAAGAACTACTTTTAGCCTATCAATATTAAAAAATTTATCAGAATAAAATAATAAGTAACATATTTTACAAAACTCATCAATAGGCATATCGTTTCTTCTGAACATACCAACTTGTTTAAACTTAAAGAATTTATAGAGCTCAAATCTTTCATTACTTAATTCTTTAATACCATCTTCGTTTTTAGCAACTATTTGAAAGATTTGCATTACTGTATGATCTCTTCCTACTCCTTCTGCTAAATCTATACTTAAAAAGAAATATGCAGAATCATTTTGAATAGTTTCTAGGTCAAACTCATTATCCCATACCAAGCCATCATGGTCTAGCATATAATCATCAAGTAATGGTATTATTCTTTGAGTGTATTTCTTTTTACTGCTTTCAACAATTCTCAACTGTTCACCGCTAAGTAATAACGTATCACTTCTCAAGAAACTACAATTAAATTGTTCATTAAAAGCTTCATCTCCCATGTTAGAAATTTGCTTCTTAGCCCAATCATCATCTCTTCCTGGCACTTTCCACCAAGGAACTTCAAGAGATTTATATTCATTCTTTCCTTTCATTGATTTATCAAAAATATCTTGAAATAAATCATATCCATTAGGAGTACTTGTTACAATTATTTTAGTATTTTCACCTGCGGAAACTACAGGATATATATTATTATAAAAGTCATGCTGAATATTGTTTCTAACATGGGCAAATTCATCTAAGAATAATAAGTGAATTGTAAAACCAATAGCTGCTTTATCAGTGGTAGTTGTGGCTAATATTCTACTATTTGCATCTGAACTAATACTGAATTGATTCCATACAGTCATTGCAGGTTTTAAAAAGAATGGCAAGTTCTGTATTACCATTTTTGCTTTATCAAGAATTTCTTTAGCCGTTACTCCTTTATTACCTGCAAGCATTATGTTCTTATCAAAATGAAACATCATATACCATACAAGAAATACACCAGCAACAACAGTTTTACCAATCTGTCTTGATCCTACAACTATATTATATCTATCTTTTTTATAGTTTAATAACATCGTTTCTTGGTATGGATATAAAGTAATATGATCAATACCATGTTCTTGCATAACTTTTACATAAGTGTTTGCAAAATATATTATATCTTTTTTACATTTTTTAAATTCATTAATCTCTTCTTCAGTGTATTGAAACGATGTGTTCCCTCGCCTAATTGAAATATCATTCATAAAGAATGGGTGACGCACATCGCTAAGACTTAGTCCTGCGTTTTGTACTTTATCACGAAGATCTTCAACTAATTCAGTTGTCCATATAGTAGAATCAAAATCTGGTTCATTTATATCTGAGAACTGGTTAGCAAATGTAATTAGCTTATCATCAAAGAATCTACTTTCTCCTTTTTTAGCCAAACTAGTATATTATTTTTAATTACTCTAGTGTTCTCTAAAAGAATCAGAGTCTCAACTTCCTTAAAGTTTTTACAATATATTAAATACACAATCCAGAGATTTGTTTAACATATGGAAGTTTATTTTAATATTTAAACAAATTAAATAATATAGCGATTAAACAATAAAACAAATTAAACAATATGTCAGACAAGACAGATAAAAACATAACAACATATATATCACCTATAGTTAAATCAACAACTCCATATGATTTACTAGAGCGCAGTAAATATACGATACATACAGTAGATGAAATGGGTAAATCTGATGAAGCTGAGGTTGTTAATGTTCCAGATGTCTTAAGTATTATAATGACATCTCAATTAGAAGCATCTGTAATATTAATGGAAAAACTATTAACAGATAATAATATTGTAATGGTTGATGACTTGCAAGAATCTTTTAAAAAATATACTACTGATTTAAGAAAAGTAATCAATGATCCTGAAACTTTTTTAAAAAAATGAAAAACTCTAAAACAGAAATAAAAGAATTGATGTCATTTGAAAGCAATGGTACGGATATATTTAGTGTTAAGATATACAGAAAAAATAATTTGTATAGTGTTATTATAACAGATGATGCTAAAAATATCAATAATAAAAAAGCATATGAAAGCATGTCATTTAATTATTCTATGAAGTTTTTTCATAAAGCTATTAAAGTATATTCTGATAGATTAACTAAATAATCTATTATTTTTTAAACTAAATAAGCATTGTCATAATTCAATAAATAAAAATATGATAGAAGTAAGAAATGATGTAAAGAAGATTCAAATTTTAAAAGAAAGCGATGAATCTGAAGTACATTATATTGAAAGGAGTGGGTCTCATTATGTTTATACCTTCTTATCTGCTCACGGTGAAGGCGTAGTTCATCAAGTATCACCAGAAAATTTAGATACATTTATTAAGGATTTATATACAGGTTTTGTAAACCATAAACAGTCTTTAGGTCAATCTGTTGTTATTGATATAGATAAAGATATTAATGACATAAAGAAAGAACTGAATGTCTGAATTACAAAACAGGAGCTATGATCTTACTGACATAGGAGGTGTTAAGTTTGATGAGGAAAATCATATATACTCAAATGCAAATGGTGAAATATATAAATCATCTACTGGAATTATAGGTGAATTTAAGAATTCATTTGATAGTAAAGGCATGAGTAGATATAAATCAATTAAGGAAGTCTTATCTCCCGATTCTTTTAATAAGCTTAAGCGTAAGGCAGGCGGCTGGGATAAAGTAAAAAATTATTGGGATTCTCTATTAAATCATAGTGATAAGCTTAAGAATTCTCTAGAGCAAAGACAGAAACAATTTTTAAATGATTGGGCTAAGAGTGGAAATGATGCTGCGCTTGCAGGATCTATAGAACATGGCAAAAGAGAAGCAGAAATCATCAAAAACGGATTCACTTGGGATAATAAATACTATCCAAGCTCAAATAAGAACATACTGCAAGTAGATAAAAATGACATATGTGCTATACCCGAGATATTGTTATGGGATCATGGCATGAAATTAGGAGGACTTGCAGATTTGCCACTTTTTGATAAAGGGTATATTCATATACACGATTTTAAAACAAATAAAAAAATTGATAGGACTGCATTCAATGACCAAAGACTTAAACATTTTTTAGGGCATCTTCCTGATTGCAGTTTTATGCATTATAGCATACAATTAAGGATATACCAAAAATTAGCCTGTAGGTTAAGTGGTCTTAAACCAGGTGAATGTTGGATAATAAGCACAAAGAATCTTGAATATGGTAGAAGCGAAGATGTGTATATCGAATGTGCAAATGTAGATAAAGAAGTAAACGCAATATTTGAATATTATGAAAATAACTGAAAAAGATCAGCATGAATTACATAGTCTTATAAATTCATATAGTGAAGCTAGACGTATTTTGAAAATAAAGCAAGATGAAATACTAAAGCTTAGTAAAGAATTAGATGAAAGTGCTAAAGAGTTACGTGATATTAGAGAAGCGGAGCAATTATTTGTTACTAAAATATCAAAAAGAGAAAATGTAGATGAATCTATTGTGATTAATGAAATCTTAAAAAGCTTAAAATAAAAATAAAAAACAGAATGGGAATTTTTGATAAGAGAGTTGCATATAAACCAAATGAATATCCTGAATTATTAAGATTTAAAGATGCTATACGGCATTCATATTGGTTACATACAGAATTTAATGTAGAATCAGATGTACAAAATTTTTTAGTGAACATAAGTAATAGTGAAAGAGAGGCAATAAAGAGAGCAATGCTTGCTATTTCACAAATTGAAATTTCAGTAAAAACTTTTTGGGCTGATATATACAAGAGAATGCCAAAGCCAGAAATAGGCGCAGTTGGAATGACGTTTGCTGAAAGTGAAGTAAGACATGCTGATGCATATGCTTTTTTATTAGAAAGACTTGGTCTAAATGATGAGTTTAGATCTATTATGGAAGTTCCAGCAATTAAAGACCGTGTTGATTATTTAACTAAGTATTTAAGTGGTTCTAGAAGTAGAGATAACAAAAAGTATGCGCTATCAGTATTGCTATTTGCAGTTTTTATAGAGCATGTTTCCTTGTTTTCACAGTTCTTAATTATGATGAGTTTTAATAAGCATAAGAAAATGTTTAGTGGACTTTCTAATATAGTTGAAGCAACTAGTAAAGAAGAGGAGATTCATGGTCAATTTGGTGTTGAAATTGTTAAGATAATCAAAAATGAATTTCCTGATTGGTTTGATGGAGATCTTACTGATGATATAGTTAAAGCTTGTAAAAAAGCAGAAAAGGCTGAATGTAAAATATTAGATTGGATATTTGAAAAAGGCGAACTAGAGTTTATGTCAAAAGACATAGTAAAAAACTTTATTAAAAACAGGTTTAATAACGCATTAGCATCATTAGACATTGAACCAATTTTTGAAGTTAGTGAAGAACTACTAAATGAAACTGTTTGGTTTGATGAAGAAATGATAGGAACCAAAGAAAATGATTTCTTTGTTAAAAGAAGCACTGCATACAGTAAAAAAACAAAAAGTATAACAGAAGATGACTTATTCTAAAGATAGAGAACCATATCAATGGTTAAACGAGCATAGTAGAACATTCTTAAATGGTGGGTATTTAGGTAGTAATCAAACACCTGAAGATAGGCTTAATGAAATAGCAATACATGCAGAAAAGATCTTACAATTAAAAGATTATAATTATGCTGATAAGTTTAAAGATTATATGAGTAAAGGATGGTTTTCTTTAAGCTCTCCGATATGGTCAAACTTTGGAAATAAGCGTGGTTTACCTATTAGCTGTTTTGGTAGTTATATTGAAGATAGTGTAGGTGGTATTAGTTATGCAAATAGCGAAGTTGATATGATGTCAAAAATGGGCGGCGGTGCATCAGGATATTTTGGACACATTCGAGGTAGAGGAAAATCTATTTCAGGTAATGGAGAAAGTAATGGATCATTTCCATTTGCTAGGAAATTTGATACATCAATAGATGTTATTAGCCAAGGAACTACACGTAGAGGCCAGTTTGCTGGTTATATAGACATTGAACATGATGACATTAATGAATGGTTAGAGATACAGCTTGAAGGTAACCCAATTCAATTAATGTTTTATGGAGTTTGTGTAGGGAAACAATGGCTTGAAGAAATGAAAGCAGGTGATAAAGCTAAAAGAAAGGTATGGGCAAAGCTGTTAACTGTGAGAGGTGAAATTGGTGCTCCATATATCTTATTTAAAGATAATGCAAATGAAAACACTGTAGATGTTTATAAGGATAAAGATATGAAGATATATGCTTCTAATCTTTGCAGTGAAATTATGCTGCCTAGTAATTCTGAAGAAAGTTTTGTTTGTTGTTTAAGTTCATTAAACCTAGTTTATTATGATGAGTGGAAAGACACTGATGCTGTGGAGGTTATGACTTTCTTTTTAGATGCTGTTATGTCAGAGTTTATTGAAAAGCTTGAAGCCTATAAATCTAGCAGCAGCAGAGAGGATCAGCATGTGTGGTATTTTATGCAAAGAACTTATAATTTTGCAAAGCGGCATAGGGCACTAGGAATGGGTGTTATAGGATGGCATTCATTATTACAAAGTAAAAACTTAGCATTTGAAAGCTTTGATGCAATGCAGTTAAATAATCAAATATTTTCAAATTTAAAAGAAACCGCATATACTGCTTCAGAAAAATTAGCAGAGATATATGGTGAGCCTGATGTATTAGAAGGATATGGTAGAAGAAATACTACACTACTTGCAATAGCTCCAACTAAATCAAGCGCCTTTATAATGGGTCAAGCATCTTTAGGTATAGAACCTTTTACAAGTAATATTTATGTAAAAGATCTTGCTAAAATAAAGACAACTTTTAAAAATCCTTATTTAGAAAAAGTACTTAAGTTAAATAATAAAAATGATAGAAAAACATGGCTATCAATACTTGAAAAGGATGGATCTGTACAGCATTTAAAATTTCTATCTGAACATGAAAAGAATGTTTTTAAAACATTTAGAGAAATCAGTCAACTAACAATAATTCAACAAGCTGCTCAAAGACAAAGATATATCTGTCAAGGCCAGAGTTTAAATTTAACAATTGACCCACGAACTCCAACAAAAGATGTAAATGCATTATATTTAGAAGCTGCAGACATGGGTGTTAAGTCACTATATTATCAAAATAACGTTAATGCAGCACAAGAATTTAAACGTAATTTAATGGAGTGTTCTAGTTGTGATGGATGATCATTTAATAGAGAAGGATTAAAAGCCCTTCTCTATTAATTTTTATGTACAGAATTAATTATTTTATGTATATTTTATATATATTTGAATATGGATTTAGGCTACGCATGTATCAATAATACACTAAAACAAAATAAGATAACTACCAACCGAGGAATGATTAAAAAAACATTTCAAGAACGTGGTTTATTATATGCATCTGAGCTTGCACTAAAGAATGTACAAGATCTCCATACTATAATTGAATGGAATACTAAAAACAACATAAAAGTATTTAGGATGTCATCAGATCTATTTCCGTGGATGTCTGAATATACTATTTCTGATTTGCCTGATTGGCAAGAAATTAGTAATATGTTACTTAATGCTGGTACCCTAGCAATGCAAAGTAATATGCGACTATCATTTCACCCAGGGCCTTTTAATATTTTATGTTCTCCTAGAGAAGATGTTGTAGAAAATACTATCAAAGAATTAGGACAGCATGCATTCATTCTTGATTGTATGGGATTACCTATTAATAATACACATAAGATAAATATTCATATAGGCGGTGCATATGGCGACAAGTCTTCTGCTATGGATAGGTGGATTACTAATTTCAAACGACTTTCAGAATCCACAAAGAAGCGACTTACTATAGAAAACGATGATAAGCCAAGCATGTACGCAGTTGAAGACTTATTATATGTATCAGAATCGACAGGAGTTCCTATAGTATTTGATTTTCATCACCATGATTGCCATCCAGGTAATTTATCAAAAGAACAAGCATTACGATATGCGATACATACATGGCCAAAAGGCATAAAACCAATGACCCATTATAGCAGCTCTCGTAAAAATTACGAAGATGGTAATGTAAAAGTTGTTGCACATGCAGATTATCTTTATGACCATATTCCATATACTGACATATATGAATTTGATGTTGTATTAGAAGCAAAAGCTAAAGAATTGGCTCTAATTAAATATCTAAACGACTATAATTCTATACATGCATGATACCAAAAAAGATTCATCAAGTTTGGTTAGGAGATAAAGAGCCGCCTGCTCAATGTCTAGAATGGGCTAATCAATGGAAAGAAAAGTATCCAGATTTTGAATATAAATTATGGCGAGAAAACGACTTTGGCGAAAATGCGTTTGTTAAAGCTGCGATAGAACTTAATGAATATAGGTTTGTGTGTGACTGGGTTAGGGCTAATATTTTATATCAAGAAGGTGGAATATACATTGATGTTGATATTAAGCCATACAAAAGAATGAATGAAGACCTTCTTAATTGTGATTTTTTTGTGAGTAGGACTGATACATGGTGGTTACAAAATGGCTTTATGGGTTCAGTTAAAAAAAATAAAGGCGTTAAAGCATATATTAAAGAATGCTCTTCATATCATAATGTCATGAAATTATTTAAAGAAGCTAATCCTGATTATAATGAATGGACAGAACGTGAGTTATTTCTTAACTGTTGGGGGGATAATGAGGTACTTTTTAGAATTTTACCTATTGTATATGAAGACTGTATTTTAACAAATGAATGGAATGGCACTATAAGCAGCAATAGTAATAAACTTAAGTTTATTGAATCTGATGTAGTGCACTTGTTTCCTCTAAATGTAGACCCAGCAACAATTCCAAGACGTAATTTAATTGGAATACATAGACCTAAGATATGAAAAGCATTAAAGTAAGTACAATAACAGTAACAAAAAATAGGTGTGAATTTCTTAAAACATCTATAAATCATTATCTTAATCAAACTCATATTAACAAAGAAATGTTAATAATGTATTACAGTAATGATAGTGAAACCATGAAATATTTAAACAGCTTAGATAAGTTTTGGAGAAATAAAAATAATATCAGAATATTTAAGCATATACCACAAGATGGAATCTACCTAGGATCATTAAGAAATCACTTGATAAGTAAGGCAAGTGGTGATTATGTTATAATATGGGACGATGATGATTACTATTCACCTATCCGTATTGAATCACAACTTAATAAAATACTTGAAGATGGATTAGATGGATGTACATTAAGAAGTCTTTTATTATTTTCATCAGCTAAAGATGAAGTTAGGTTAAGCTTTGACCGTCTTGAAGGTTGGGAAGGATCATTAATGTGTAGAAGAGATATTATGCCATTATATTCAAACATGCAGAGATATGAAGATACTCCTGTACTTAAAGAGCTATTTACTAAACATAAGGCAGTTTCATATCAAGATCCTGAGTTATATGTATACTTTCTTCATGATACTAACGTATCAACATCATATCATAAAGAGGAATTGTTTGTTAATAGTAGCAGATTACCTGGTCATAAAAATTACAAAATAAAAAAAATAATAGGAGTTTTTAAATGAAAATCATAACAGCCCAATATAATGCAATATACACAATACAACATAAAGAGTCTACATACATAAGACAATTTTCAAAATTTGCAGATATTAAAATACCTGATGAAATAATTTGGTATGAATCTGTTAATGGGGAAGCATCACTTATAGAAAATAATAGCACTATTCAAGATCTTGAAGATTTCTTTATGCAAATAATGGAATAAATAATATAAAGAATTTACATTATATGAAACCGCTATCATCATTTAAAATGTCACAAGAACTAGAATATCATTTGAATAATGGTATTGGAATTTCTGAATGCGTATTTATGTACGGGTCTGAAAAGTTTTGTGATCTAATTATTGAAGTTAGAGAACTTTACAATAATGGTAAACTGCTTCTTGAAGGTAGAGATAAAGCAATCGCATCTTTAAAAACTGGAGAGCCTGGTATTTATAAAGGAAAGAAGATTAAGTTACATTTACCTGATTATGCTAAAACTGAAACTAAAAAACTTAGAGTTTATTTAGATAGCGGTAAAAAAGATAAAGATAGTGGATTACCTATAGCAAATATAATAAGATTTGGTGATCCTAATCTATCAATAAAAAATCATGATAAAAAGGCTGCTGATAGTTTTCAAGCAAGGCATAGATGTGATAGTAAAACAGATGTTAATAAAGCAGGCTTTTGGAGTTGTAATATTCATTTATTTGCAAAGCATCTTGGACTAAAAAGTGACTATCCGTGGTAAATCCATTTAAGCAACTAAACATATGTGGATATGTAATTAGAATATTCTACAAAAAAGATGAAATGCTCTATCAATGGCATAGAGATAATGAACATCGTGAAATTTTTTTCTTTCCTTTTGGCAAATGGCTATTTCAATATGATAATGAGCTTCCTAAAAAATTATCAATAGGAATTAAATGCTTTGTATTTAAAGAAAATTATCATAGGTTAATTAGAAAATCTGGATTTTTAATCGCATTAATTAAACAATATTAACATACATCATATTTAATAATAAAAAATATGTCATTAGTAGAAAAAGCAAATCAGATCATTAATTCTAGATCTGAAGAGAAAACTAGGCAATATGGTCCTATGATAGAAGGAATGAAAGCAGCTACTAATATTTCAGAATTCTTAAATATTGAATGCGATAAAGAATCTCAATTAAATAGCTTTAGATATTTATATGGATTAAAACTAAGTAGGCAAAAATATAACCATAAAGAAGACAATTTATTAGATGCAATTGCTTATAGGATTTCTGAAATTAATGCAATCTTAGAAGATAATGGATATGCATCTTTTACTATTGAAGAGTTTAATAAAGCATATATAGAAACAACAGGAAGTATTAAGTATGAAAACTCTTTTGATGTAGATATTATAAATAGCTTAACCCAGCTTAATTTAAAAGGTGATGATATTTATAAAATATATTTAGGTCTTGAAATGACCGAAGAACGTATTGCTATATCTAAAAATCATATGGCAAAAAGAATTGCATCAATCTTAAAACAAATACACATTCTTAACTTAATGAATTCTTATAATGTTTTATAAAGAAAGACCACAAGACATGAGTAAAATCATATGTGTTGATTTTGATGATACTCTTAGCTTTACTAAAACCCGAAACTGGGAAAGCGCTGATGTTAATAAAGAACTTATTAAAAGACTGAATGAATTACAAAAGAATGGTTGGTATATTCTTGTTTTAACAGCAAGAGGGTCTATTTCATGCGATAGTCGAAAAGAAGCTGATAAAAAATATAGAAAGAACATAGAACAATTCTTAAACTTTCATGGTCTTATTTATAATGAGTTAAGTTTCAATAAGCCACTTGCTGCATATTACATTGATGATAAAGGAATTCTTCCTGAAGAGTTTTTAAACATTGATATAACTCCTATTAAAAGAGGTAAGAGTGGTGCAATAGTTGAAAAACATGGCAATGAAATTTACAAAACACATACAGATAGCAGAGAAGCTAGTAAATGGTACATTAAAGCAGAGTCAGCAGGATTAAGTATTCCGGAAATTAAAAGTCTTGTAGGAAATACCTTAAGAATGGAATACATTAAACATGATGATATTCTTAATTTCCATGCAATAGGCAATGAACTAAACTGTATTGCATCAACTCCATCACTAGGATCTGATTTTATTACATATATAGATAGAATAGATTCACATCTAAAGATCAATGTTGAGTCTGGGCATTTATTAAATGATGAAAGAATGTTATTATTAGAAAATATGCATAGAATTACTCCTTTTATGAATATGCACAAATCTTTTATGCATGGTGATTTCTCAATAGAAAATATGATCTTTAATAAAACTAAAGGTCTTGTTTTAATTGATCCTATCTATATAAAAGACCTGTATTCATCAGTATATCTTGATATTGCGAAACTATCACATAGTGGAAGAAAACATAATAATAGCGGATTACAATCATACTGTAGGTATGTAATGAAGCGATATACCGATGATCTTGATAAATCTCTATTGAATAAAGTACTAAAAATTCTTGAAACAACTCAATGGGTTAGAATCTTAAAATATCATACAAATGATCCTAATTTTAAAAAATACTTAAATATAACTAAAGATCTTATTAATGCTAAACTTTAAATTATTACAAAAGCGTGCTAAAGAGCTAGGAAAGAATGTTAATGAACTTGATATTATTTTTACTAGCACTTGCGGTGAATTAAACCATATAGGACATATTGATCTTTATTATAAAGCAAGGTCTCTTGGAGACTATCTTGTTGTTGGTTTAATTAATGATGCAACGATTGATAGACCAGAAACAAAGAATAAACCAGTACAGAGCTTATTTGAAAGGTGGGGACAATTAAACTCAGTAGAATATATAGATGAGGTAATTCCGCTTGATTCAGAGAAAGATTTAGAAAATGCATTACTTACTCTATTACCTAAAATCAGATTAGTTGGAGAAGAATATAGAGATAAAGATTTCACAGGTAAGTATATCAATGAAATTGAAATAAAATACAATACTAGAAGACATCCATACAGTTCATCTGATTTAAGAAAGCGATGTCAATTAGAAGAAAATAACAAAAACCTGAATGTAGGATACATTAATGAAAACGATAATTAAAAACCCATTAGACAGATTAATTGTTGAATATAAAGAACTTAACTCTCTTAATAGTAAGAAAACTCTATTATTTCCTTTAGGATATAGTAAAGTATATCAACAATTAGATTTAGAATCTGAGCATCATGAAGACTTTACTGATTGTATTTTACCTTTTATAAAAGATGATTATAATATTATCTTTATAACAGGATCTATCACTACATACAATAGTGATAAATTAAAAAATCATGGAAATGGAATTATCTTAATTAAGCTTGAAGGTGATAGTTTAATTCTTAAAGAAGAATTCGCTGAACATCGTGAAAGCATTTTCAATATTATAGAAAACGTTATTAACCCTCTTAACATTACATTAGTAGTTGATTTTAGTTGTAGGTCAACATTTACATTTGCACAATCTTATGTTGCATATAATAATGTAAAAGGAATTGAACAATTTAAAGGAGGTGTTAGAATTAAAAGAAATGCCAGAGGCGCAAAAGATTTCTTAGAGTTATGGAATAGTCACGAGCCTGGTTTTAATTTAGGTGGATATATTGGACTATCTATGAATTTATATAGATGTACAATGTATATTCTTAATAGGTTAGGTAAATCTGTGCATATATTTTCACCTGATCCTAGGTATAGTAAACTATACAGAGAAAACCTTTATACATTTGCAGCTGATGATATGTATTATCCAATTACTGAAGATTTTAAAGTTGATGTTATTAAACATGGGTATGTTACACAAAGCCATTTAAGCACAGGCTTATTTAATAATCCACTATTAAAATTTAAGGATAAGAAAATGGATTTACTTTTTTGTGGCACCGTATCAAGTGAAAGAAACGAATCTAGGATAAAAATGTATGAAGACTATATTATGAATATAGCTGATGGGCCACATTCTTTATATTATAAAAAGATTAAAGGTAATGAACTAAAAGCACCAAGTACTTATGAACATATATTAAACAACAAGTTTCATAAAGGAATTGAAGTAACATATGATGAATGTACAAAACAATTTATTAGACATAAGTATTCTTTTGTTCCATCTCCTATAATTAATAATAGTTATCATAGAAGAATTGCACAGGCAGTATCTCTAAATAATTTACCTCTTGTTGCTCACGATTATGACCCGTTAAATAAACAGTTGCCATCTAAATTTAATGATATTTTAAGAGTAAAAAATTCTAGTGAAATTAATCAAAAGATAAAATATTTTAATCAAAATCCTGAAGAAGCTCAAGAAATTATTGATGAAATAAAACAATACATGGGATTTAATGATTTAAACAATAAAGATAGCATTAAAAAATACATTCTGAAAAAATTAAAGTTATGAAAAAATACAAGCATGCTGCAATTATTCCACTTATAGGAGGATTACCTATAGGAGTTGAGAAAGAATTAGGAACTCCTCCTGAATATATCTTATCTTATCCTGCATTTGGTTTTAATGATGGTTTATTATTAAGACATTATGAAAATAAAGGACTTGATATTCCATATATTACTATCGATGCAGAAACTAATGAATTAATAGATGCAAATAATGGGGAAAGACTTACTGATGTTGATATTGTAAGTAGTACTTGTCCATGTGCAGGTTTATCAATGCTTAATGCATCAAATGGCAAAAGTGCAAGTAGTAGAGGATCAGATGCTGCTCAAAACGAATGGATGTATAAAAGTACTGAGTTTGTTTTAGGTACAGTAAAACCTAAAGTAATGTTTGGAGAAAATGCTCCAGGGTTTTTTACAAAACTAGGTGCAGGTGTTCGTGAAAGACTAAGACTTATTGCTGAAAAGCATAATTATAGTTATAGTGTTATTAAAACAAGTACAAAGTTACATGGAATACCACAAAATAGAACAAGAAGTTTTTATTTTTTCTGGAAATCTGATGCATCTCCAATATTAGGTTATTATGATAGAGAAAGAAAATCCTTAATAGAATACTTAAATGATATTCCTGATACTGCATCTCTTAGAGATTTATATTCAAACGAGTTATCACCAACTGATGCATTTCCTACATTTGAGTTTCTTATTGAAAGGAGTGGGTTAAGCTATACAGACTTCTTAAAGAAAACTGGTGGTAAAAAATTCTCTACTGTTGAAACTATATTAGAAGAAGAATTATATGATGAATTCTGTCAATGGTTTTCAAAGAAAGGATATGATACATTAGATGAAAAAGATAGAAAACGTAGAATCAAAGCAAAGATTGATAGAATTTGGGATAAAGTAAAAGTTAGACAAGCAGGTGGATATTGGGATGAATCTCCACAGTTTAATGGAGATTGTATGAATGCGTTAATTTCAAAATCTGTAGCAAGTTTTATTAATCCAAATGAAAATAGGTATCTAAATGTTAGAGAAATGCTACACTTAATGGGATTTCCTCATGATTTTGAAATTAAAGGTAAATCTGAAATTCATGCAATTACTCAAAATGTCCCAGTAAATACTGCAGCTGATTGGACTCATGAGGTTGTTAAATTTTTAAACGGTGAATTACCATTAAGTAATACCCGATATTTAATGCAAGATAATTGTGCTCAAAAAATTGTTTTAGGCGATGTTGAACCTGCTATAAAAAGCAAAAAGTTATTTTAGAATGAACGTAGTAATAGGTAAAATAGGTAAATCTTTATCATTTGATACTAAATCATGGAATGGAAAAGGTGGTGATTGTGATGCATATAACATATATTACCCAATAATTAAAGCTAATCCAAATATTACTTTTTATTGTATAGGTAAAAATGACTTAACAAGAAAAAAGTTAAATATAGCAGATAATTTAATTGATATTTGGCAATTCTATAACACTGAAGACTATCATTGTGATATGTGGAGATTTCCATATGAGTTCTTTAAAAGAATGAATATTACAATAGATTATGGATTAATATACACAGGTCCTGTAGGAAGAACAAATATTCCTAATCATACGCCTCTTGAGAGTGATTCTAATAAAATGGGTACACCTCTTGATATGTTAAAGAATTATGTAGGTCCAATGTTTTCTTATCTTAATGAAAGTAAGATAACTTTTGATATGCTATGTGTAGATAAAAACTACTTTCCATATGCATCAGTTGATTTAATTAATCCACCTAGAAGATGCATCAGTGTTTGGGAACAAGAGCATGAAATAAAGAGTATAATTGCAAAAGGTGATAATACTAAAAAGGTTGATAAAGTTAAAGAAATTTACTCTAAATTAGATGCTACAATATTATATGATAAGAATAAACTAGATCTTGATTCATGGTTATCCATTGAAAAACCAATAAAGATAGGGCTAATTCTTAATCAAGGGAATGCATCATCTCAAGATAGATTAAAAATCTTACAAGAATATGTATTAGATTATGATGTTAATCAAGAAGCTCATATTTATGGAAATTGGAAAGAAGAAGTTCTTAATGCACATTCTCAAATCAAAGGAGTGGTTAAATTTCATGAATTAGATCCATTGGCTCAAAAATTTAAGTATACTCTTGTTGTAGGAAACACAAAAGGTCCAGTAACTACAAAATTTAGAGAAGTTGTTTATCATGGTATGATACCGTTTGTTCATGAAACTTATGATACACAGAATAACCTAGATTTACATGACTTTTTAAGAGTTAAAAACTCTAAAGAGCTACACACTAAAATAAAAGCATTGGAGCAAAATCCAGAAAAATACAAACAGCTTAGAGTTCATTTATATAAGAAGTATCTTGATGATGTATATTTTAACGGTCAATATGCATCAAGCCTATTTAAAGCACTCTCTAAGAATATAGAAATAGTTTCTAACAAATCAACAGAACAGAAGCTAAACATTATAAAAACAAAATCATTATTCTAATTTTTGATTATAAGTTCCAATAGTACTCTATTAAATAATAAAAATAATATATGTACTGTTGGAACTTGATATTACTACTCTTGAATATACATATCTATTTCTAAAAGACTTAGAAACTCAAGGGTTTATTTCTTATGATTTATCATTTAAGATTATTTCTAAATTATCTGGTAAAAAAACTTATATAAGTTATAATGATTTAGCAGATTTTCTTGCTAGATATTCAAGCCTAATAAACGATACAAAGCCTAATAAATATTGTATAGTAGGTGATTTTATATTTTTAGAGAACATTAGGTTTATTAATAACACAGTTTCGTATAAAAGTAATATAAGTTTTTATAATATAGCAGATGGGAATCCAAAGTCAAAAACAGATACAGAATATAATAATTATAAGAATGCTTCATTAATTGCAGGCACTAATAAAAGTGTTGCATATTTAAAAGATTCTTTAATTACATACTTTAATAAAAATACTCTTCTTAAGACAACTAGAGAAGATGCATCTGTTGATGTATGTTATGTAGACCCAGGATATGTTGGAGTATTAGGATATAATCCTAATGACCCTGCTACTGATAACAGCGGATTAGAATAAAAATAAAATTGCTTAAATGGCAGATAAAATTAATTATAGAGGTAACAAAAATAGGCCACTAACTCATACAGAGTTAGATAATAACTTTAGGTATAAAGAACAGTGGTCAGCTAACTATCCATATAAAAAAGATATGGTAGTTCTTTATGATGATGGACTAGGACCCTACAATTACATAGCAAAATTCGATACACAGAAAGCAACATTTGATCCATTAGATTGGACAAAAATAGGCGTAGGTGGTAGTGGCGTTCCTGGTGTTACAGGACCTACTGGAGCTACAGGTAGTCAAGGTAATATTGGACCTGTTGGAGCAACAGGAATTGGAGTAACAGGACCAACAGGTGCAAATAGTACAGTGGCAGGACCTACAGGAGCTCAAGGAATTCAAGGAATTCAAGGAACTCAAGGAGCTCAATCTACTGTTCCAGGACCAATAGGACCTACAGGACCGATAGGAGCTACAGGTACTGGAGTAACAGGAGCAACAGGTGCAAATAGTACAGTAGCAGGACCAGCAGGACCTACAGGAATAGGAGTAACAGGTGCAGCTGGTGCTAGTGGCCCTGGATTATATGCAACATCTGCAACTCTATTTTCATTGAATAACGGAAGTACATCTCAACTTAATGTAGTACCTAATATTGGAACCAATTCATATGGTACTGCATTCGTGGTAGGCTCATATGTACAGATTTCAAAAACTTTATCACCTAGTGATTTTCAAGTAAGTAGAGTATCTTCATTTAATAACAATACTGGCGCATTACAATTTGATGCACCTTTTTATATAAATCCAGGTGCTGATACCAACCCATCAAATAGCTGGGTAATTACAGGTACTGGTTTACCAGGACCAACAGGGCCTCAAGGAGTAACTGGGCCAATAGGTGCCACAGGTGCTACTGCAATTGGCCCAACAGGACCAAGCGGTGGTCCTGTAGGTCCTGCTGGACCTACAGGAGCTCAAGGAATCTCAGGACTCCAAGGAAGTCAAGGAGCGACAGGAGTAACTGGATTTAATGGTCTTAACGGTGCACAAGGGCTAACAGGCGCAGGCGCAATAATAAGAAGTACACAATCATTTGGATTAATTGATATTAACCCTCTTACTATTACTTCATTTCCATCAGGTCAAGCATTTGCACCAGGTCAGTTTGCTAGAATTATAAATGACAACATTCCTAATCAATTTGCAGATTGTAAAGTTATTGGATATAGTCCAGGAAGCGGGGATATAACATTAGATACACCTTTTTATGTATCTTCTTTAGGAGGTACAAATTCTGATTGGACGATTGTGCCAACTGGCGTATTGGGAACTGGGGTAACAGGTGCACAAGGACCGACAGGATCGGCCGGAACGCCTGGAGCTATTGGAGCTACTGGGCCACAGGGACCTGTAGGTACAATAGGAACTACTGGAGCTCAAGGGCCAATAGGACCAACAGGAGCCCAAGGTGTTGCTGGCCCAACAGGAGCCGCAAGTACGGTAGTTGGTCCTACAGGACTAATAGGAGTTACAGGACCACAAGGATCTCAAGGAATTCAAGGAGTTCAAGGAGTTCAAGGTAATACAGGTGCACAAAGCACTGTACCAGGACCAACAGGCCCTTCAGGATCTGTGCAAGATTGGCAAAGTGTTGTTAATGATAGTTACTCAGGTGCAACGGATTCAAGCGCAAGAGCAAAGACTGACCAGATAGGCGCTACATCTACAGGAAAGCCAGTATACTTAGAAATATATAGTGGTACTCCAGGAGCAACAAACCCAGGAACACCAGGCATTACTGTAAGTGGATCTAAATTATTTTCAGGTTGGATAAACGGACCAACTGCAGTACCATATGCATTAAATAAAGGAACATCTACAAGAAACTTATATGCTCAAGACTACTATTTTGATGCATATAAAAGTAATATTAAAAATAATAGCCAATTTCATACTGTAGAATGGGACCAATCAAATATTTTTGGGACAGGTTCAGCGTTTTGGAAACAAACTAAAATATCTGATGCATCTCATAGAAAAATTAGTTTACAAGATGCATCTATAAAACTTGAACATTATGGAGGCACTGGCGGTGATACATCAAGCATTACAATTAATGAATCTAGTGTAGTATTAGATTCCCCAGCATGGTCACTTACCCAAACTCTTCCTTTATATAGCGGAAGTACAGCAGCACAAGTAATGATAAGAGATGATGCAAATCAAGGTGCTATTAAGTACTTAAATTTTTATACTGAATTTGATACTGCAATACATAGCAATAAAGCTTCAGAAATTACTCCTATCACACAGAAGACAGTTCTTGTTGGCGGGGAAGTAATGCTTATTGAGGATATATTTGATTCTAATAATAAGAAAAAGGTAGAAATGGACAATCTTAGAGATTATACTAAGATTGTAAGGACTTTTGAAAATACAGGCACATCGGCAAGTTGGGATGGAGACTTCACAGACTTTGTTGATTATCAGGCACTAGGTGGTGCAGTAGGTATAAATGCTCCAACAGGAACTCCTAGAAATGGACAAAGACTTGAGTTTCGATTAGATGATGATGGCACTGCTAGAGCAATTACTTGGAATGCTATTTACACTGGAATTAATGGTATAACCCTTCCAAACACAACTATAGTTGGTGATGTAGTAGCTGCGAGATTTAGATATAGCACCGACACAAGTAAATGGGAATGTTATGGTGTATCTGAAGCTGGTGGAGGTGGAACACCAACTTTAAATAATGGACAAATATTTGTAGGTAACTCTTCAAACGCTGCAACTTCGGTAGCAATGAGTGGAGACACTACAATAAGTAATACTGGAGTGGTTACCATTGGAGCTGATAAAGTTACTTACGATAAAATGCAAGATGTTACTCAGCCCTGTATGTTAGGTAAAACTAGTGCTGGAGTTGGACAAGTTTCAGAAATTCCAATAATTGAAGCCTATCTATCAGCAGGAGCAGTAGCAACATTATTAGAAACAACATCTAATTGGGATGTTAATGGTAATTATACAGGAAGTACAATAACAGGAACCTATCAAGGACAATCACATTACAATGGAAACTATTGGTTTACTGCAGTTGCAGATAATACTTGGATTAGATTAATTAGAGGATGATAAATAACATAAATTATGGCAAATATAATAATAAATAACGGCAGATTATTAGGAGGGCAAAAATCTTTCAGAAAGTATATTCGGAATCCTGAATATTTAGATTTACCTGTATTATCTGATGGTGACCAAAAAGTTTATCTACTAGTTAAGATATATGAAAAGTTTGGCAATCACATAAGATTACAAGCGGCAGGTGATTATACTGTTGATTGGGGTGATGGGCAGGGTTCAGTAAATTATTCTTCGGGAGCATTTGCAGACTATTCTATTGACTTTACACATATTTCAGCAACAACACAAACTACTGAAGGATACAGACAGGCAATAGTTACATTAACACCTCAATCTGGGCAAAACCTTACTTCCTTTGTTATGGGTAATTTATTAAATCCTAATGATGCTAGTGCAGGTTCAGCAAATAATAATATCATTGATTGCAAAATGGCAAGTGTTAATATCACATCATTAGCAAGTAGTTTTTACAATAATTCGGGATTAGAGCAATTTGAATTTGTGGGAACTTGTAATGTTACAAACATGTCGCAAGCATTTTATTTAAGTTACAGATTACAAAAGGTAGTTGGAATAGATACTTCTAATGTTACTAATTTTTATAGGTGTTTTCGTCAATGTGTATTATTATTAGAAGTTCCAAAATTAGATTTATCTAGTGCTACAGGAGTTACGGAAATGTTTTACAATTGCTATGAGATAGAATACATAGAACCTTGGAGTTTAGATGCTGATGCCCCTAACCTTATTAGCATTCAAAACATGTTTTATGCTTGTAGTACACTAATGGTTTGTCCGATTACAAGTTGTTCCAATATTCAAGTCTTTACTGCTGTATTTTCAGGAAATAAGTGGGGTGGAGACTTTAATTTAGACTGTTCAAGTGCAACGGACGTCAAAAGTATGTTTATTGGCTGTACAAATCTAATAAGCTGCAATGCCACATTCCCAAACAACTTAACTAGGACAGATTATATGTTTGACCAATGCATTTATTTAGAAGAAGTAAAGGTCTTTGATTGCAGTAATGTAACTAATAGTCAATTTATGTTTAGGAACACATATAGGATAGATGATTTAAGCGCATTTGATTTTAGTTCATCTACCAGTATGCAGTATATGTTTATATATAGTGGTCTTAGAAAAAGTCCTGCGCAATTAGGAACAGGAATACATCCATATTTTGCTCAAAATGCTAATCAGATAAAAAAGTGGGGTACCTTTAATGGCACCCCTCCAACATCAATGACTAGAGTATTTTTAAGCAATACTTCTTTGGAGGAATTGCCTAACATTGTAATTAATACAACAACTACTTCTTTTAGTGCTGCCTTCAATAATTGTCAGAGTTTGGTAAAAATACCCGCATGGGATGGTGCAAATATAACAAGCTGTGGAAACTGGTTTCAAGGCTGTTATGCTTTACAAGAAGTATTAATAACCAACCTAACTGTAGGACATTCATATAGATATTGTAATTTAGAACAAGCACAAATCGTAGTTATTTTTAACAATTTAGGTACAGCTAATGGAACACAAACTATAAATGTTCAAGACAATCCAGGCTCATCTTCAGTTACAAGTGCAGAGATAGCAATAGCAACAGCAAAAGGATGGACGGTAGCAATTACATAATAAAATAAAAATTAAAATTATGTTCTATATATACAACGAAGAAAATGATGAATGGAATTCAGCAGGTAGAGTGGGATTTTCAGACGGAACGATTATCACAAAAGATAATAAGATTGAAAAAAATGGTTGGTTTTGGAGTGATGAACCGCCCAAAGAATACACAGAATGGTTAGAATCACAAGAAGAAAATAATTAAATAATATATGAGTGCTACACCAAATATTAATCTTTTAAAGATACAAGGAAATAAATTCGATGCAACCGCAGCACCGACTGTAAATGATGATACTTCTACTGGATTTTCAGTAGGTTCAACATGGATAGATGTTACGAATGATAAAGCATATAATTGTGTTGATGCAACAGCCGGAGCAGCCGTATGGAATGAAGCCGGTGGGGGCGGTGGGGGTTCTAGTATTTATACCGCTGATGGTACTTTAACGGGTGATAGAGAACTTGAACTTGATAGTAATAAATTAACTTTTAAGGGTAGACTAACAGGTACAACTGATAGAATAGATCATTATTATAATAGTTCTATTGGTATTCCAGTTACAGAATATTATGATAGATGGGGAACTAGACAAAACGCAATAAATATTGATAACGCTGGTAATTATGTTAATGGAGTTTCCTTTAATTATTTAGGTTTAGATATCGGACCACAAAAAGCAATACAACTAAGAAGAGGATCAGGAACAACAAGTTACATGCACTTTTCTGACCAATGGAGTGGAGCACACACTAAGATAGGCGCAAATGTTCCGCATTACTTTTTAGCTGCCGCTGGTGCTTTAGCAACACATAAATTTATAGTAGGTGAAGATGCTGTTGTAGGAAGTGAAAGTATTTCTTTACAAGGCAATACCCTTGTTAAAGGTTCTGATAATTCAGCAAGTACAAGTGGATTTAAAATAGTTGATACAAATGATGATTCTAAATGGGACTTTAGAAATAACGGAGATATACTAGTAGGCCAAGATGTTAATATCATAGGTGATTCTAATACCTCATCTACTTTTACATTTTGTAGACCAGCAAATCCAACTGGCTACGGAGCAGGTTTCAATATTGATTTACATAACTCAAGCAGTGCTCAGGCAACTTATGCAAGATTTGTATCAATAATTGAAAGCAATACAGCAGGTAGTCATACGGGAAGATTAGAGTTAAGGGTGGCAGATAGTGGAACGGTAACAACTAAAGTAGCAGTTAAAACTAACACTATAAATGTTAATATGCCTACTAGCTCAAGTGGTTTATCAGCTGGCGATTTATGGAATGAAAACGGAGTAGTTAGAATAGGAACTAGCGGAACTGGTGGTAGTTCTATTTATACTGCTGATGGAACTTTAACAGGAGATAGAATACTTGATTTAAATGGTAATGATTTAACTTTTAAAAATGCAAGTTCTACTATTCCTTCTCTAACTTTAGAAAACACAAATACAGATCATACAGGTATTTTAATTAATAAAACTGGTTCATTAGTTGCAGGTGAAAAAGCTTCTATAGATTTTAATGTTAGTGGTTATTTTTCTAGTAGAATGCAAAATGTATGGCATGGTTCAAATGATATTAGTTTAACATTAGGAACTTTAGCGCATTTAGAAACTTTTAGAATTAGGAATGGAAAAGTAGGAATAAAACAAATAATTCCAAGTTATGATTTAGATGTAGCAGGAGAAATACATTCAAGTTTAGCAGGTGATGCCTTTACGGGGTTAACTTTAGAAAATACAAGCGCAAACCATACGGCTTTAAGAATAAACAAAACTGGCTCTTTAGTAGCTGGAGAAAAAGCATCAATTGATTTTAATGTTAGTGGTTATTTTTCTAGTAGAATGCAAAATGTATGGCATGGTTCAAATGATATGAGTTTAATTTTTGGAACTCTTGCGCATTTAGAAACCTTTAGAATAAGGAACGGAAAAACAATTGCCAACGGTTCAAACGTCATAGGAAGCGAAGGAATTAGCCTACAAGACGACACACTAGTTAAAGGTTCTGATAATTCAGCAAGTACAAGTGGTTTCAAAGTTACTGATATTAATGATGCTTCGTTATGGGACTTTAGAAATGATGGTAATGTTCATTTAGGACAGGCAACTACATTTAATTCTACTGTAAAAGATATTTTAACTTTTAAAAGCAGTTTCAGCTCAAACCCAAATATATCACTAGACACGACTGCTGATACAGGAGTTTTTATAAAATTTTTAAATCAAGGGAATTTTAAATGGTCAATAGGTAACGAAAGCGATAGCACTTTCCGTATATACAACGGAACAACTTCAACGGAACCGTTTACGATTAGTTCATCAAATGCAATAGAAATGACAGGAAATGTCAGTAGTACTTCTACAAGTTCTATTGCAGCTTTTATTGCAAAAGGAGATGGTTCATCACAAGATGGTTATATTCAATTAAATTGTTGGAATAATAATCACGGTATAAAACTTAAATCACCACCGCATTCTGCAGGTGCAAGTTATACTTTAACATTTCCAAACGACACCGGTTCTAACGGACAATTTTTGAAAACTGATGGTTCAGGAGTTCTTTCTTGGGGAGCAGCTGGTAGTTCAAGTCCATTAACAACAAAAGGAGATGTTTATACATACGATACTGCCGATGCAAGATTGCCAGTTGGAACTAACGGACAAGCATTAGTAGCTGATAGTACGGAAGCAACAGGATTAAAATGGAAAAACTTATCAGAAACGCCAGCCGTAGGTGGTGGATTACTTGTTGATTTAGGTTTTGGAAGTACCAACCAACTTATTACTGTTGCTAACAACGCAACTACTATTAATTTTGATGACACCGTAACAGGAGCGATAGACAAGAACGGTGATTGGGATAATACAAATAAAAAGTTTGTTGTTAGCTCAACAAGTGGTGCTGGAACTTATCAATTTGAAGTTAATTTATTTGCTACAAATAGTACTTCTGCATATTACAATTTACAAGCATTTATTAACGGAAGCATAAAAACACCAAATGGTGCTTTTGCTGCGTCGGATGCTGTTGATGATTCTACTTGGGATGGCGTATCGGGTAGTATTTCACTTGATTTAGATGTAGGTGATGAAGTTGAAATTAAATTGCAATCATATCAGAATACAACAACTATCTCAGCAAATGGTACTTGGAACTTTACTCAAGGTATGAGAATATCTAAGACTTCAGGTATTAAAGGAGAAAAAGGAGATACAGGAACAGGTGCCCCAGTTTCTTTAAGTAAAACATTTACTTTACAAGAACCAACAGCTTCTGATGATATTACAATTTTTAGAACTGATGTTGCTATAACAGTACAAGAAGTAATTGCTTGTTCAACTGGAACATCACCAGATACAACTTATCAATTAAAACATCATCCTACTAGAAGTGATGCCGGGAATGCATTAACAACAAGTGCTGCAACAACAAGTACAACAACCGGAGATATTGCATCATTAAGTGATGCTACTATTCCAGCAAATAGTTGGGTTTGGATAGAAACAAGTGCCGCAAGTGGAACAAGTGTTTATTTAAGTGTTGATATAAGATATACAGAAGATTAGTAAATAAATAAAAATAAATAAGATATGATAACTATAACTTTAACAGAGGATTGTGAAATTAAGGCCGGAGGTCTTAATATTTACGCAGCCGGAATAAGAAAAATTTCTTGTCCAGGAAACATAGGAACAGGAAGAGAAACTGTTCAAAATTTTAATGTACCTTTTAATTGGTGTTACGGAGAAGCTAATGAATGGAATTCTAATAACACCGTTCAATTAAAAATTGCAGATTCAGAAAAAAATATTATGGGACAAGACTTTGAAATGGAAAACGAAGATGGTTCTGACAAATATGTATATTCTGATGGTGGAAAAACTGGACTAAGTGCTCTTCATTATGCAATGAGCAATTACGGTAAACAAATCATTGAAGAATTTTTTCCTAGTGTCGGTAGTGTTGAAGTAACTTATTTAGATTAATTTAAAATAACAATCGACACAAAATGAAATACTATATAATCAGCAAAATAGAATTGGAAGGAACCGATTCTCTTAAATATACAGATGTCGGATATACCGAAGATGTTAACATCGCAAATGAAATAAATGAACAATATGATAGTACTTTAGGAGTTTTTTTAGGAGAAAACAGAACCAAGTTAGAACTGGGAGAGGTATCAATAAATACATTTTTTAATGATATTGATTCAGTAAATGAGGCAAGAACGGAAGTAAATACACTAGAAGGAAGAAATTTAATTGAAATTAAAGACATAAACGATTTATAATATGGCAGCTCCAACTAAAGGAAATGTAACAAATAGTAATGCTACGCCTTCGGGATATTCTAAAAGTTATTCACATAATCAAAATACAGGGAACAATAGATTACTTGTTGTTCAAATAACTCATGCAAATAATGTTGGGTTAGGCAGTAATCCATGTACTTACAATGGAGTTTCATTAACACAATTACATAGCACTAATAGAGGTGGATTAGGACAAAGAATGTCTTTCTTTTATTTAGTAGACCCTCCTACTGGAACTCATAATGTTGTAGTAAGTTTTAATCAAAACATGTGGAATCCAGTATCTGTTCACATAAGAAGTTTTACCGATAGCGGTGGTATTGGAGCATACACAAGAACGGGTGGTCAAGCAACACCAAACACTCAAAATTTAACAGTTGAAGAGGATTCACTAATAATGATTACATCATGTTCTATTAATCAAATCCTTACACAACAAATTCCACAAGGAACAAATAGGACTTTTACTACCCACAATACAAACAGACAAGTAGCAACTGGTGCAATTAGTGCTGATGCTGGACATAGTGCTGGTACAATAAGTTTAAGAGCAACATCTACGAGTGGTAATGTATCTTTAGATAGGGTTGAAATAAAAGGTCTAAGTGGTGGAGGTTCTTCAAGAAGAAGAATAATCATATGTTAATTTTTATCTATTATATATTTTATAATCATTAAACTATAATAATATGCTACAAGGAATTAAGGTTGGCAATAAATATGAATGGATTAAAGGCGAAAACTTTGGTCAAGAAGAAATTGTTAAAAACACTGAAGTAACACAAGGATCTATGAGATTTGTTGAGTTTGTTAGTGGAAGGCGAATAAATCAATCATTAACTAAAGAATACTTATCTCTTATAGCTGAAATAAGTGAACTTGACGTAGAAGACACTGAGAAGTTTGTAAAGGAACTAGAAATTAAAACAGGATCACTTAATCCTAGCGATTACCCATCTCCTAAAAACGATTCAATATTTACAGATATATTAGATAAAATAAAATCATATGAAAGTGTTGATATTAAAATGAATTTTTCAGTATCATTACCTAAAAAAGCAGCTCTAGAAATACTTATAGATGCATATGGTGAAGATTTAAAAAATGAGTTAAACGTGTATATAAAAAATAAGATATCAGATGATATAAAAGAAAATGTACATAACACTATTAATGCATGGATAGAACAGTTAATAAAAACAGAAGATGAAAACAACCAGAGCACAGAGAAGAGAGTACCTTAAGTGGTTAAAAAAGACTAATATTGCTGAATATCATAAAGCAAAGAAAGAGGTTAAGAAAATCGGGAAAGATTTGCATAGAAGACATGTTTCTGAACAGCTTAGAAAATCAGAAGAATCTTCTACGCTAACAGATGAGCAATTACATGATCTTAAAACAGATGATAGTGTAGAAGATGACACATAATAAATATGAATAAGTTTTTTATAATAACATATGCTAAAAACAATAAGCAGTTTAAAACATATTTAAAAAAATCAAAAAACAGTGTTTTAATTAGCTATGAAGATATTCAAGCATCTCATCAAAAATACACAATATTTGATGAAGATCAGAGTAACCTAGTATTACAGACAGATGTATTTGCCAAGATAAATACATCTGTCAAGAATATGCTTACCAATAAAAGAACTCCATGTTTTTTTATATATTATTACGTATCTCGTATAGACAAAGATCTTTTTGAAAGCATAATAACAGAAGTAAGTAAAAAAATAAATGCATATAAGGCAGGTTCTATAAATACTGAAATATGCTTTTTACCTATTGAAGAAATAACTAAAAAAGAACAAGAATGTCTAAACCAACTAAAGGATCAAAGAAACTTAAAACTTTTAGAGAAAATTATTATACTAAAGAAATCTTAAGTGATACTATATTTAAAAAAGGTGATAAAGTATTTTTTATTTTATACCCGTTTAATGAGTCTGATAATTTTAAGATGTTTTCAGGCGAAGTTCTATATCATGTAGATAACACAGACTATACTGTTGAATATGCTATAAAAATACACACAGGATTTGATAAGAGAGAAATCTTAAAAGATTTTTTTCATAATAATTGGTTTAAATCAGTTACTTCAAATGATCCTAAAGACCTAAACGAGTACACTAGAAAATTTAGCTTTACTGATTATGAATTAGTTGAAGAAACTGATAAATATTTTGACTTTTCAAAATATAGTACATTTTTTAGAAATCACAGTGAAAAATTTACATTTTTAGTAAATGAAGCATTTGTATTTGATAAGCTACACATATGTGCTGAATATTGCACTAAAATGTCTACAATAACATTATGTAATAAGCTAAGAGACTTACATAACCTAATGTGTAATGATGCATTAAGGCAGTCAAATGCTAAAATATACACGCCAAGTACTTCTAAGTTTTTTAAATTAGCAAGACCTTTAATAATATCCCTACTTGAAGAGCTTGGTCCTGATTTTGAGCATTTTATACATAATGATAAACTATCAACATTTTTTGATGATTATATTTTAAATAGAAGATACCGAAGAATGGAATTCACTAAAAGTAGAAAGTCATTTACTGAAAAGAAATCAACCAACACAAGAAAACGAGAGAAAGATGTATAATAAATAATATAAATACATCTTTTCTCTATGAGTACTAAAGTATTATATTCAAGCCTAGATAAATTAAATAAAAGTGGATCAGGATCTCTAATAAGACAGAAATGGAGAGATTCTCCTGAAAAGGATATACCTGAAGGAAAGAAATATGGTAAAAAAGGAGAAAAGCTAAATCAAAATATGCCTCCTATTAAAGGGAGAGAATCTCTTTTACATAGCTTATCTGTCATACACTTTAATAAATTTAATGATCAAGGTAATGCAAACTCTGATTTTTATGGAACTCCAACTGATTACTTTAATAATAATGTTGCTACTGGTTTAAAAAACCCAACAGGCAGTAATATAGTAAAAGAATTTGGAGAAAATTTTGTAGATCATGCAATGCAATATAAAGAAGGTGATTTTCTTTTTCCTGCTAAATATGGTAAAATACCTAATAATTATATGATAACTCTTCGTAGGTTTAGTAACCCATGTGGAGATAATTTAAAAAATCAATTAGAAAATCCTTCAAGAGATGTAAGTAGGCTAATTAGTTATATTGATGGTGAAGATAATACAATGGAATCTATGTTTAGTTTTTCTGTAGGATATAACTGGAAAGAATTCAAATCTGAAATCCAAACAATAGAAAGAGGAAAAACTGCATTTGGTAACAAAAAACTAAATAACATAGCAGGATTATTCAATTCAGATGGTAGATATGCTAAAGAAAAGCTTCAAGGACAGGCAGCAACAGACTTTGACCCATATACAAGTCATCAAGATAATTTTACATGGGGTCCTATAGATGTTATAGATTCTATTTATACTAGATCACGTGGATTAAAATTTGAACATAACCTTGATGTTAAATTCAAGTATAAGATTCGTTCATATGATGGCATAAATACACGAGCAGCATTTCAAGATATTCTAGGTAACATACTAAACATGACTTCTAGTAAAGCGCCGTTTTGGGGAGGAGCTGTTAGATTTACAGGAGGTGGGGGATTTGCTACTCCTATTGGAGATTTTAGTAAATTACGAAGTGGGGATACCGTAGGTTTTTTAAAATCATTTGCAAAAGATCTTAAGAGTACATTCACAAATGCATTCAGTGGTGGATTTATGGAAAGCATGGGAAACTTAGGAAAAACTTTAGGAGGTAATTCAATGGCTAAATTAGTAGGAGGTGGCCTTGATAAATTAGGAAGACCTGAAATGCATAGCTTACATTCACTTTTAACTGCACAAAGCACAGGAGAGTGGCATCTAACAGTAGGTAATCCCTTTAACCCAACCATGATGATCGGTAACCTTGCTCTAGAAGATTCTTCAATTAGTTTTGAAGGTCCTTTTACTATAGATGATGTTCCTAGTGCAATAATTGTATCATGTAAGCTTAAACATGCTATGCCAAGAGATAAATATGCAATACAAAAAATGTTTAATTATGGTGGTCATAGGTATTATGGATCTGATGTAGATTTTGCTGATAAGTCATATTATAGAAATAGATCAGCATCAGGTGGCGGTGGTAAAACGGTTACTCCTTTACAAACAGCTAATAATACAATAGATACAGCAGAAACAGCTTCAAAGTTCGTAGCAGGAGTATATCAAGAGAAGTTTCCAGCAATTAAAACTGCTTAAAAAAATATTTACATAATGAAGATAGACACAGTAGACAATAAAATTAAAATTATAAAAGATGATGTAGAAATGATAGATTTTGCTGAACCTACATATGTACCTGGATATGACACTAAAGATTTTGTAATAACTAAAAGAATTATTGTCACTAATGAATATGATAAGAGACCTGATCTATTATGCTTTTCATTATATGGGACTGATGATTATGTTGATATATTACTTAAATGCAATGAAATAAGTGATCCTTTATCTATTAGAGAAGGCATGCTTATTTTAGTTCCTGCATTACAACCTGCAAAAAACTTTTATGTTAATCCATCTAAAGAAGCTATCAATTCACAAATTAATAGTAAGTACATAGACCCAAGCAAAAAATCAAAGAAAGATGATAATAGGCTTAAAGCTATTGCACAAATATCAAAAAGTACTAAAAATGGATCTAAAGAAAATGTTGCTCCTAATGCATTAAAAACAGGAGAAAGTAATTTAGAAATTAAAAATGGTGGAATTAAATTATAAATATGTCAATATTAGGAAATAATACATCTAATGTACTTACAGTCAAAGAGCCTAAGTTAAAGCCTTCTCCTATAAAGGAAAACTATAATGAAAAAAGTGGAGACTCTCCTGATGACTCTAAACTTATAGGGTATGCCAACCCATTTGTGAAAATTAATGGGTATAGGTTAACATATAATAATATCATTAAATTTAAACTAAGTACTATAGGATTTAGGCCAACTCTTATGATCCAGTTCTTGGATCCAGATGATATGCTTGATGCAGATTTTCCAAAAGATGGTGATCTTATTGAGGTATATATGAGAAGTCCTAATAATGATAAATTTAAAAAAATAAGAATAGATTTTGATATTCTTAACATTAAATCAAATCAACGAAAAGAAGGGACTAATTATAAAATGTCAGGTATAATGAAAATTCCTGACTTATTAAGTGATATTAGTATATCGTTTCCTAGTGGGAGCTCATATAATCATTTATTAGATATATGTGATTCATTACAGTTAGGGTTTGCCAGCAATGTAACTGATACAGCTGACCAGATGCCTAGATTTAATGCAAAAAATACAATACAGGAATTTATACAAAAGACCACTGATGCATCATATAAAGATGAGGATTCTTTTTTTACTTCTTATGTAGATTTATGGTATTACTTAAATTTTGTAAATGTAAATAGTTGCTTTCAAACAGAAGGCCCATTACAAAGCGGTGATTATGATGCGGCAACTTTTTCAAATCAAGACAAGGATAATGATGGGCCTGAAGGAGTACAAGAAAAGTTTATGTTAAGTAATCATAAAAACATGCAAACTAGTTCATCTTTTATTATGTCATATTCACTTTTTAACAATGCAGGAGATATTTGGATGAGAAATGGATATAAAAGATTTGCAGATTCTTTTAATATGGACACTAATGAATTTGAGAGTTTTTTTGTTGATCCTTTAACAACACAAGGTGCTGAAACGGATAATGTAATTCTTAAAGGTAAAGCAGGTGATAATAGTTATGAAAATCAAATAAAATATAAATATTTTGGCAGAAGATATAGTACAGATAATGAAGGCAGTTTACATCCTAATTATCACTATGCTAAAATACAAAACTATCAAAATAATACAGAAATAAATAAAATGGGACTTGTTATTGCTCTTAATGGAATTTCAAGTAGTATTTTAAAATATAAAAGCATTCCAATATCAATATTTAAGCAAGGTCAGCAAGCAAAAGATAGGAGAGCTGCAGGTGATGAACTAGCAGGGAGAGAGCAAAAAACTGAAGAAGCATACACTGATCCACAGGGATACTTAATTGATAATTTCTTATCTGGGTGGTATGTTGTTAAAGATTATGATATTGTTTGGCAAAAAGATGGCTCATTTGCTCAAATTGTATACCTTATAAGAAGAGAATGGCCAATGCCTTATCCAGGAGGTAATATAAATCAAAGTAAATAATTAAATGGGAATTGAGAGTAAAAATACAAACGGCGTTAATTATATAAAGAATGAAGATCTTAGTAAGTTTAAAACTCGAACTAATTCTAAAGATACTTTAGCACAGTTTGAAGACCCTACATATTTAGGATTTAAGTTATTTTTTAGAGGAATTAATGATTCTAATCATGGTGGATTATTAGGCGCAGCATCAAATTCAAATTCTGCTAGATATTACTTAAATCAAATAGGAGACACTACTAGGTTTAAAATGCTTGATACTTTTGTTAATTTACTACAAAAGATTAATAAGGAATATCCGTGGTACTTTCAATCAATAACAGGATTAGATGAATGTTGGAAAAGACGAGCTGAAATAGAAAAACCTGAAATTAAAGGACAAATTACAATAGCATGCATAGAATCTTTAGACTTAAGAATGAGTGCACTAGTTGATTTATACAGAAAAGCTACATATGATTGGGTACATAAGAGAGAAGTACTAACAGATAACCTAAGACATTTTGAAATGGGCGTGATGGTTTATGATAATAGAACATTTATGCAATCTCTTGCAGGTGATAAGATTGATGGCGTTGAACCTAAACCTAATTCAAACTCAGAAGAAGTAAATAAAACATTTTTTGGCGAAAGTGAATTTGAGTATAGCCAATTTATGTTTGATTTTTCATTTGTTGAAATTAACATGGGCTCAGGTGGAGATTTATTTAGTTCAATTAATAATGGAGGTAATGAAGCAGCTCAACAAAGTTTAATATTTGATTATGAATTAGTAGAAGAAAGTAATCTATTTAAAATACTTAGCATGTTATATAAATCAGATGATAAAAAATTCTGGTATGTTAAAGATTATGTAAATAACATTATAACAAATTTAAGCGGAGGTGGTCTAGGCGAATTTAATAAAAGCTTATTAGGTGGAGGTGGAATTCAAACATCTTCTAATGTAGACGGTGCTAGCGATGCATTTAACTTAAAAGATGAAATAGCAAAAGCAAAAGCAAAAGCAGCAGATGAACTTAAAAATGCAACAGAAGGGTTTATAGAAGACCTTAAAAAAGATGCATTAGCTTCAGTAACAAATGCAGTAACAGCTGGGCTTAGTTCATTGTTCTTAGGAAATGTATATGGATTTAGTGCAGGAAGTATAGTAAGTGCAGGTGCTGCTGGTGTAAGAAGTAAGATTGATGAATTAGGTAATAATTTACTAGATGGTGAAACTCCTACATTCATACAAAATATAAATGATTAATGAAGTATTTTAAAGATGTCCTTGTTGGTACTATTTGGATTGGAGAAGTTATTAGAACAGATGACCCGCTTCAATTAGGTAGAGTTAAAATTAAAATCTTTTCTAAATATGATGAGCTTGAAGAGGGCGTAATTCCTTGGGCTATTCCATATAATCAACTAAGCACAGGAACTTGTATAATACCTAAAGTAGGTGATATAATTAATACGTTTTTTGAGAATGATGATGACTATGTTCCATTTTATTTTACAACTATAAAAAACTCTGAAGACCTCTTAGCGGAATACGGTGAAGATTATCCTAAAGTATGGTCATTAATGTATGATAAAAAACTAGGAGAAGATGGTGAAGGTACCCCAGGAGAAGAAAGGACTCTTGAAATTTTTTATACAGAAACTCAAGGATTGATAATAAGAAAAAACTTAACATATATTCAAATTAAAAATGAAGATGAAAGTATTTTATTATCTAATGGAAAGACGCAAAAATCTATTCATATTAGCGATAATGGCATTAGCATTGGTTCTGAAGATATATCTGCAGAGCCTGCAGTATTAGGAGATACTCTTGAAGAGTTACTTAATTCATTTATAACTGAATTGGCTAAGATATCAGCAATACCAACACCCACAGGACCTAGTGGTCCAATAGGTTCATCGCCTAATTGGGCCGCATTAGCAAGCAAATTTAAAACAGATTTTGTAAACTTTAAAAGTAAATTGGTTACGATTGATCCTGAGTGATTAAATATAAAAAGAAATGAGTTAAAATGAAAAGTTTACGAAATTTTATAAAAGAATCTAAAATAGAAGACCCTTCAATTGTTGCATCAATGGATGATTTTTATCTTTTACAAGAAGAGATTAATCAACTATCAGCAAAGCTTAAAGAAGCTAAAAAACAATTTGGTGAATATGGTAAGCAAATAACACCTTTATTGGATTCAATGCAGGAAACTGGTGAAAAGCTAGCAGAAACTGATGATTATTTGATAAAGATTAAAAGATTTGCACATGAGAGAAGTTCAGCTTCGTATAAGAATGCGTTTGAAATGGCTTTAGGTAAAGTTAATTCAGCAACAAGAAACATATTAGAAGAATCTTTAGCAGCTTCTAAAAAGATAACCAATATAGGACATTCTTTTGAAATAGGAACAAATGAATCTGAAAGTATCGATGAAAATATTCTTTCTAAAATGATACAAGGTTTAAAAAGTGTTGTTAAGAAATTTATTGGAATATTCAAAAGAGAAAGTAAAAACATAGATAATGCTAATAAAGATCTTAAAGACCTATCATCTGGTAAAATGGAATCAGTTAATGAAGGAGTTTTAAGAGATAAAATAATGATTCCTGCAGAGATTAACGTAGAGTATGATATTGATAGATCCCTTTGGGCAGAATATAACAGTAGTGAAGAGGATGCAGCTAGTCAAATTGCTGCTGAGTTGGATCTATTAGAAGGCTATATAGAGTGGAGCAGCAACACTTTTAAAGTAAAAGGTAAAACAAAATTTGGTAAAGAAATATTTGCTATTCAAGAAGGTCAATATAATATGTATGGAGGTCCTTATTCACCTATAATGGAAAAGCCTATTATACGTTTTAACGATAAAGATATTACTAAAATGGTTATAAAGCATCTTGAAAAAGAAGTCGGTGTTGAAGATATGAGAGGAAAAAAATCAGGATATAACTTTCCTGATATTTCAAGAGTTGATTTATGGTCTGATTTATTAACTAAACTTAAATAAACGGTGGGCCTAAAATCTGATTTAGAACAATCATTTAAAGATAACTTAAATAATTCTGGCAGCATAGTAGATGTTGCTGGTCTTATTGTTGATAATTATAAAGATGCTGTCAGCAATGGTAAAGATTCAAATATGAACAGATGGAGTGGAATTAATTATACACTCATCAAAAGTGCAATAGTAGCACAAATTAAATTATCTGAATCTATTCCAGGATCATACATGCAATTTACTTTAATAGAAGCATCTCTTATTGCTGCATGGGCAACAGGTAGTCTTAAACTACCTGCTATTCCTACAATTGGAATGTCTTTAGTTGATTCAGGAGTAGTCACAATATCAACACCTCCAATACCACCTACATTGCCTCTATTTGAAGAAAGCGCTGATTATGATAATATAACAAGCGCATTATTTAATGTCTTTAGCGGACATGCAAAAACTATATCATTTTTATATAATGGTCTTGCAGTGGCAGGAGCTCCACCTCCTAAAATCTCAGTACCAGTAATCGGATTTACTATTAAATAAATTATACACTTAAAAATAAAAAATATGAACTCTACAGAAGTTTATGGGGATCCTAAAAACATTTCCGTGTTCACGGCTGAACAACCATTTCAAACAAAATCAGGCTTAAAAATTCTATCAACAGAGCCTTATGCAAAAGATTTAGCAAAATCATATGAAGACTATTTTAATGGAGTAACTCCTGTTAAAAAATATTCATTATGCACTGGCGAAGTAGTTCTAGGAAGAATTGTTTCTATTACTGAGGGTGAAATATCTTTAGATGTTGGGCATAGAGAACTTGCATACGTGTCTGTTGATAAGGATAAACTAAATCCAAGCGACTTTTCTATTGGTCAGGAAATTGAAGTAATTATCACTCAAGATCAAGAAAGTTCTGAGTATTTAAAAGCATCTATTACTGGAAAGATCAGGAAAGAGCTATATGATGATATGACAGATTGGGATTCTAAGAAAGTATATGATGCTAAGGTATTAAGGCTATCAAATAATGGATATGACCTTGATATTCTAGGTCTTGATGTATTTATGCCAGGTAGCTTAGGTGGAATAAACAGATTAGTTGATTTTAATGATCTTGTTGGAGAAACCATTAAAGTAATGACTGTTAAAAATAATAATAGTTATTCTAAGTATAAAAACACTCTTATCGTATCTCATCGAGAATATTTAAAAACTTTAATTCCTATAAAATTACAAGATCTTGTGGTAGGTGATAAGTATACTGGAAAAGTAACTGATACTACGCATTTTGGTATATTTGTTGAGTTTAATGAAGTTCTCACAGGGTTAATTCATAAAGATGAATTTGATGAAGGCCTTAAGGAATTATTTGACAATAGTCAGGTTAAGCCTGGTGTAGAGATTGAATTTTTCTTAAAAGAAATAATTAATCCTAAGAGAATTATCCTATCAAGATTTGAAGTGGATTTAACAGCATTAAAGGAAGTTAAATATAAGAAAAACGAAATAGTAAAAGGTAGAGTAACTAAACTTACTTCATACGGTGCATTTGTTAAATTTGATAAAAATACAAGTGGTCTAGTACATATATCAAAAATGAAAAATGTTGAGGTAGAACGTAATGATAAAGTAGAATGCAAAATCATAAACATTAATAATGGAAAATATGATTTATCATTTGTTTAATTTTATATAAAAGACATGTTTTAAAAATGTTCAAAGAGACGCAGTAATTATACTGCGTCTTTTTTATTAAATATTAAAAGATATGCGTAATAGATGACTCCTAACGAAATTAAACAAACTAAGTCACAAATAGGGTTTGAGTTTGAATTTTTAAGAGATCCTAAATATAACTTAGGAGAAATTAAGAAAAAAATCAAAAAAATATTTAAAGTTGATGTTAAATTAGAAAAAGAACATCATTCTGACTTTATACCAACAAATGACCATTGGAAAATGGAGCCAGATTTTTCAGGAGGCGTAAGCCTAGTTGAGGTTGTTACTGGGCCTATATCATATCCATTAGCAAGAATTGTCTTACTAAACATGCTTAAGTTTATAAGAGAAGATAAAAAAATATCACTTAATGAAAGATGTGGTATACATATTAACATTAATATAGAAGGTAGGTATATTCAAAACATTGACATTCTTAAATATATTATTGATTTTGATGAGGATTTGGTTTATAAATATTTTCCAGATAGAAAAAATAATATATATGCCAAAACCATTAAATCTATTTTCCCTAGACATGGCAGTTATGCCATTGATAATTTAACATTTAATAAAACAAATTATGTATTTCCAAGTAATAAGTACTATGGAATAAACTTTACTAAATTATCAAAAGGTTATTTAGAATTTAGATATTTAGGAGGACCTAAATATGCAATTAGATCTGATGAAACTATTGAGTTAATGGACTATTTTATTGATTCATTAATTTTATCATATAATAAACCATATGATAAAGAAGATAATAAGATTCTTAAATCTATAGTAGATAAAAAGCATAAACTTTTTTTAGCAAGTAAAGATTATTTTAATTTTAAGAACATATTTAAAAAACTTAAGTTATCTGTTGATGGTAATGATAATTCTGAAGCAGTTAAATCACAGTTCCATAAAATAATACAAGTATTTTTTCCACTAATGCAACAGATGGAAAACATTCCTTATGGCATGGCAGGAAAAATAAATTATGACTCAGACGAATCATTGCTTGAGTTTGTTGATATTAGTTTTAAGGATACTGTGATAGATTCACATAGGGTAATTTTTCATAACTGTAGGTTTATACAATGCGTGATAGATAATGCAATATTACAAGATAGTAAAACAAGTAAATGTGACTTAACAAACACTGATACAATTTCATGCGATTTAAAGAAGACTAGACTTAAGGATGGTCACCATGAAAGCGGTAAAGTCATAAATGGATATATAAATGGAAAATTTATTACATTAGACCGAATGCAAATTAAAGGTAACACTATTTTTAGAGAAGGTAAATATGTAGATACTGAGATAGATGATTCTGTAGAGGTAATAGACGCAGAAGAAGCACAAAATAATTAATAAATATGAGAAGTAAGGAAGAATTTAATCAAGATATTATAAATGCACTAACAGCATCATGTAATATACCTTTTAAAATTCCATTAACTGAAATAGATAGAATATCAAAATATACAGCTGAATGGTTTTATAGAAATTATGAAGATGCTGTTGATAATGTTTATATTTTAATTCCATCCGAGCAGTATATGAAAGATTCATTGTTTAAAATGAATAGAGGAGTTACATTACCATCATGCGTATATTCAGTTAATGGTCTTACTAAAAATAATCAGTTTACAAAAACATCAGATTTAACAAGTGACTTTAGTTTAAATAAATTTGTTTATGGTAATTATGGCTTAGGTGGCGGTGGTGCTGTTGAAGATGGTATGTATAGTGATGCAGTTCTTGCATATGTGGTTTATGCATCTTGGGATGATCTAATGTATCATATTACTAAACACCCACTTACATATGAATACAACCGATTAAATAATAGGCTATTTATAAAAGGTGACGTTAAGAATTGCCCAGATCTTATACTTGATGTAATGATTAAAGTTCCTTATGAAGCATTATATGGACTAGACCTATTTTATAATTATGTTTTAGGAGAATCCTATAAACAATTAGGAAACATATTAGGAGCATTTCAAATGGAACTTCCTGGAAATGTACAAATTGATTATTCTAAATGGTTTGATAATGGTGTAACTATGATTGAAAAAGTAGAAGAAGAAATTAAAGGATTAAGCTCACCTAGTTTTTTCTTTACAACAAACGGACAATAATGAAAAGTTATAAGAAATTTTTAAATGAGGCTAAAAGTAAATCAGCGCAAGAAATTGCTGATTACATTACTTACATCACACCAGATAGTAGCGATGTTCCTGACTTTTTTATAGAAAAAATTCTTAAATCTAATAAGACATTTACATTAAAAAAAGTTAAAGTTAAAGATGTAATTAGAAAAGATAAAGATGTTAAGGAATATATAAAAAGCGGTGAAGATAGATATGGAGAAGATTCTGAAGAGTGGGATGAAATTCCACATGATGATGAATTGGATAATCCTATTGTAATTTTTAATGATGAAGTTCTTGATGGTTATTCTAGATTATCAACACATTATAGAGAAGATATTCCATATATCTCTGCATACACTACATGATTTACCATTACCTCGGTTATTAAATATAAAAATAAAGTAAGCCGTGGGAGCAACAGATATTTACTTAAGAAAGTCATATTCAAAGAACTATAGCCCAAACACTATAGAAGTAAATGATATCTTAGAAATATTTCTACAAGAAATAGAAATAATCTTAACAAGCCCTATGACTGCTGTTATTGGTAGTCCTAAGTTTGGCGCATCATTAGATATGTATTTACATACGTTAGGTACTAATGAAAGTGACATGAAATCTAGAATAAACCAACAAATTCAAGAGTATTCATCATATGCTAGTGACTTTTCTTGGAAAGTTTCTGTTACTTTTTATCAAATAGAAAATGAAGAAGCTGCTGTGGTTGATGTCACGGTTGAGGATGATAATTTAGTAAGAATTGTTCTTAATTAAAAAAAGTATTATTAATGACTGATAAAAATAAAATAAAATTGGTGCTTGATAAATTGTTAATTCAAGATCAGGCATTAAAGACTCAAGTAGAAAATTATCTAATTAAAGAGTACGCTAAAAGAGATCAGAATTTTTCTGAGACCAGTCCTTACGGCCAAATACTTCATGTAATAGAAGAACTTAATAAATTACAATATTTTTATTTAGAAGATGCTCTTAATGAAAGAAATACAGAAACTGCATTTAAACAAAAGAGTATAAGAGGGCTTGCTCGATTGACTGGCCATAATCCATCTAGAGGAACTAGTGCAACAGGTGAATTAAGTCTTAAGATAAAACCAGGTGCATCTAACTTAATAAATAGCACTAATATTAAAATAAATAATTTTACAAAGCTAATGTGCCAAAACAATAGCTTAGCATACTTAATAAAATTACCATCTGATAATATATTAATCCCTAAAACTAGTCAAGAGTTTGTTTACTTTAATATAATTCAAGGTGAATTAGCAGATGAAAGTTTTCAAGGAGATGGAACTCCACTACAGTCATTTACTATTGACAATAGAACTGAAATAATTGAAAATGATAATGTAAAAATATTTGTAAATGACGAAGAGTATAAGAACTTTGAATCTATTTATGATATGAATAAGAATGATAAAGGCGTTATTATAAAAACTGGTATAAATGGCCAAGTCGATATTTATTTTGGTAATGAAGATTATGGTACTATTCCTGATGTAGGCCAACTTATTAAAGTTAATTATGTTAAAACAGCAGGAACTGCAGGAAACCTAGGAATAAATCAAAATGAAATAGTTTTTGAATTTGATGATGAAGTTACCTTAGGAACTGGGCAAGTAGTGGATCTTAATGAAATTTTTGATATTACAGTAACTAAAAAAATTACTCTAGGATCTGATGGTGAAAGCACTGATTTAACAAAATACTTACTGAATAAAAACAGCAGATCTTTAGTTCTTGCAAATCCTGATAATTACATACATTTTTTAAGACGTTATAATCAATTTTCTTTTATTTATGCATTTAACACTTATGGTGATGATTATTTAGATGATGATAATGTTGTATATGTTTTCTTAATGCCAGACATTACAAAGAAGGTATCAAGCAATTCAGATTACTTTAGTACAAGCATAGAAAATTTCTATATTGATGCACAGACAAAAGAAGCTGTGTATAATGCAATCAATAAAAGCGGATCTCAACTTATTTCAGCAGAAATGAAAATTATAGACCCAATTGTAAAAAAATATGCAATGAATGTTTATTTACGAGTTTTTGATGATATTACATCAGAAGAAACTATTGAAGAGGAAATCATTAATAAAGCAGGAGAATATTTTATTAATCTTGAGCGGAGAGATAAAATACCTAAATCGGATTTAATTAAGACCATTGAATCTATTGATGGAATTGATAGTGTAAGCATTACATTTATATCTGGGGATAATGAAGAAGCAATACGAAATGGTTATTACTTTAAAGAAGTTTCTTATAATAATAAACAAACGTCTGATATTTTATTAGACCAATTGAGAAACAATACACAAAATTCATTAGATATTAATACATCAACTGATGTTACTAAAACTGAAAAGATTATCTTATCAACTGGAACTGACCCAAAAATAGGTATTGATGACTTTGGAGATATTGTTATAGGAAATAAAGAACTTCCTATATTAAGAGGTGGATTTAATGATAGAAATAATATTGAATATAAAGATGGTATTGACCCTGTAAACCTATCAGCAGTTAATGTTGTTTTTAAAGAAAGCGTGCCAAGATTTAAAAAATATAAAGCATAATGATAACTCAAAAATCTCAAATAAAGCAAGCAATAAACGGAGTTCCTAAAGAGGATCTTGACGTTTTTGAAAAAACTATGTCGCCTTATGTTCGATATGGTAATGGTATGATGACAGGTTTTTTAGATAGATTAGAAAGATACTATATGCATTCATATAATTCTATTAAAACCTTGGAAAATTTATATAATTATACAAAAGAAAACAAATAAGTAGATGGCTAATATAAATAAGCAAAATTTCTTATTTTTTAATAAAAAAGGAGATAACATGAATTTCCATTGGGATTCAGTCGATGAAATCTATAAAGGTAATTATGTTATAACCGATAATACTTCTATATCAGCAGATCTTATAGAGAGTGAACAACTTATAGTATTAGAAAAAGTATCGGATCAAGAAGATGGTAGTTTCCAATATGTTAAACCTCTTACACAAGTTTCAAACTCAAAATTAGAATTTAAACTATCTGATGATTCATCTGAATTCTTTTTTTATGGCATTGCAAAGGGCGATGATAATTTTTATTATATTAATAAAGTAACTGAGCAAGATGTTACGTTAACATATGATGCAACATTTACTGATACAACAATAGCTTCTAAAGTATATACAGAAGTACCTACTGCATATAATATTGATAGCATTAAAAAAGATTTTACAACAGTAAATATAGGATTTAGTGCAAGCAATGCAAATTCATATGTTGGAAAACTTATCATTAATATTAATGAAAATGGAACAATTACCCAGCTTGCTGAAATATTCTTTTTTGCTGATGTTATTGCAGAAGATCCTAGACTTCCTTTATTACTTAATACATTAGGAAGCTCTATAGATAATAAAGATTTTATTATTTTTGATAAAACTGATGTTAAAGAATCTGAAATAGATTTTAACATCATAAATAAAAAGAGAAAGGAACTTTTATTAGAATTCCATAATATATTTCCTTATTTAGGCAGCTATAAAGCATTAATTAATATTATTAAATTTTTCGGTTATGAAAATCTAACAATTAAAGAGTATTGGAAAAATGTTGATATTAATAATGAAAAATATGGGTTTTTTAAGGGGGTAAATATTGAAGATGTATTTAAGTATGGTGATACATCAACAGGAACTGATCTATTTCCATCTAAAGTATATAGAAAAACTAACAAGTTTGGTTTATATTATCAAATAACTAAAGAAAGCGGCAGATTTGATGAAGATGGAATCCCAATAGTTGAAGAAACTTCAGAATTTACTCTTCAGGAAATTCTTATTAAATTATTTGCTCTTAAAGAAAAATTAAAAAAATCTTTCCTGCCTTTTAATGCAAGGATAATTGATATTGTAGGGGAAGCATTATATTATAATAAAATAGAAATAAATTATTGGAGAGATATTACCAGAATTGATGCAATTGATGTAAATATAGATGTTACATGTGACATTACTCCAAGTAACTTTGGTTTCATACAAGATCTGCGTCCTTTATATTGGATAGGTACAAAGATAGGTAATGATTTAAAACTGGATGGTACAACAAATCTTAAAGTAAGAGAGTTTACTCTTACAAATTCATTCTATGATAATAAGCTTAAGATATATGATACCATTACTGGGATAGGTGTAGAAATAATAGCTCTATATAAATCCAGCGATAAGGATAATATGACAAGGCTATATAATGAACTTGTGGAAATTAATCAATACCCTTTTACAAGATATCATATGAATCTTAATAATAATAAAATATTATTTGTAGAAAAAGATTCAACCACAAGTAATATAATTTCATATGTTGAGCAAGGTAGATATGCGTCTACTGCACCTACATTAGCGCATGTAGATTTCTTTAACGGGTCTAATCCTGTTAATAATTTTGGTGAAGCATATTTAGGATATTTCTTTGAGCCTGATTGGTCAGTATTTGATTTAGACAATAAAGAAGGTATTCCAGTAGGGTACCCAGTATATCTAAAGAATACTTCATTTGATATAACATGGAGTGAAGCACAAGTTACGTGGGATTCATTAGATAACTATAATGCATATAAAGACTTTACTCTTCCTACTGATATTGGGTTTCCTACAACATTATGGAATAGCGGACAAGACCAATCAAGCGGGGTTAGTTGGGATCAAGCAGGGCAATCTAATTTTTATGAAATTGAATGGACAGTTTATAAGCCATTAGATGATAGCCCAGCATTTTCTAGTACAGTAAAAGGAACTATAGATGAATATAATGAATACTTTGTTATTTTGCCATATCCTGGAAAATATTCAATAGATTTAAAACTATATGACCTATATGGAAGCTATAGCCAAATAATTAAAAAAGATGCTATCGAAGTAGAACAAAAAAACCCAGACTTCACTGCATGGAAAATAGCAGATAAATATGAGGCAACTTGGGATAGTTTAGAAATGACATGGGATAGTGCAGGATTTACATGGGATCTTCCTGTAAAAAACTCAACAACTTGGGATACTGCTGAAGTTCCTTGGCATAGTATTGATAATGTAGAATTTTATCAAAACTTGGCTAAACAATCTGTTGAACAAAACAGCTTAGAAGATATGAATCCATATATTTGGAATAACATACCTGATAGCGTTACATGGGATCAAATGGGTCATTTATTTTGGGATGAATTAAGCCCAACGTTTACTAAATTTCAAATAACTGATTTAACATCAGGAGGTCAATTAATAGTAGTAGATGAAAATAATAACAGAACAGAAACATTTACCTTTACAGCAACAGGTGCATCATCTAACCTATTTATAGATTTTGTTAATGAAATTACTAAATTAGATCCTAATACATATCCTATATTAACAAGTTTTTTATGGGATTACACTAAAATACGAAACCTTACACTATTTGAGGTTGATACCATAATAGCAATATCAAAAGAATATGAAAAGCCTAATAGATACATATTTAGCACAAGCACAGGAATGACAGTTAGCCCATCTAATACACCTATAAATGGATATGGTGCACTGGGAGATGCGCCGTGCGGATTTAGTATATTTGAAATAGGGACAGTAAGTGCATTAGGCGATGCTAAGTTAAGTATAGATGGAGTTGTTTATCCTATAACACCTGGAGTTAATAATTTAGCAACTCTTAAAGCTGACTTAGATGCTAATTCACCCTTCATAGCTGACTGGGAATTTAATATTGTTAAAGTTGCATCAGGAACAACAGGAGTAACTACATATGACTTAAAGATTATTGCATATAAAAAAGATTATGCACCTAATGATGTTTGTAATATATTATATAAAGATATTCTAGGAACACGATATGGTAGAAGCATAACAACTAATGCAACATGGAGCACATTAGATGTTTTATATTACCAGAGAGACGTAAAGAGAAGTTCTCAGGTATTTTTTAATTATGACATGAGTAAGATGCCAGGATACACTAATCCCAGATGGGAAATAATAAATGAAACCACTGGAAAAACTATTATTACATATCTTAATAAGTATATGACTTATCTATTTAATGATAATGGAGAGTATTCAGTAAAATTAACTCTTGATGATACTAATGGAAACTCTAAGACTATACAAAAAAATGGTCTTATAAGAGTGGTTGAATATGATGAATAAAAATATAAAAAAGTTATGGGTAAAATAATAGTACTTAAAGGGACTGGGTCGATATTAGCCGATAGAGAGAGCATAAATAAAAACTTTAAACATTTACATGAAGATGTTAATAGCATAGAAAGCACAATTACTAATAAAAATGTTAAAACGACTTCTGGGAATGTAGATAATGAGTCAACCGTGCCTGGAACTACTGTCACTGATGCATTGGAGAGTTTGAAAAATAGTGTACCTATTGACCAGCAACTAAATACTGGCATATTAATTGTTGATGCCATAAATGGTGATAATGCAACTGCAGTAAAAGGGAGTTATGATAAACCTTTTAAAACTATTGAAGGTGCAGAAAATGTGGCAGTAGTTGGAAATATTATTAAAATAATCACAGATGTTGTAGAAGCAAATAGAGGTAAAGATGGAATTACTTATATTTTTGAAAATAATTCAACAATGTCATATCCGTCAACTGACCCAAACATAACAGGAGAAAATTGGAATGCATTATGGACAGATAAATCAGGAACAGATATTTCTTATACTATAATAGGTGGCAGATTTACAATTGATTCATATTGGTATGGTGTGTGGAGAAGGTCTATTGTAAGATTAACATCAGCATCTAAGGTAGTAATGCTCGATTCTGAACATATCGAAATTATTGGTGATGATGGTTGGTTATTTTATTTAGGTGGTAATGGGTGTACGATAGATGTTAGAGCAAGTGGTGATATAGTCAATGCTTGGGTAGTAGTAAATCTTGGTGCTGCCAATACGAATATTAATATTCATACAAAAGGTAGTATTAGAACAAATGATTTAAGTTATGGTGTTACATTAATTACAAACAGTGGTTCATCATCAACTTGTGATAATTCTTTTGCAACTTTATCAGCAGAAAAATCAATAACAACCGGTAGTCATTATGTAGGTGGTGCAAGAGCTAATATACAATGTGCTAATTCGGCAACTGCTAAATCTACATATATTATAAACACCCCTTTATATGAATTTTATGACCCTCGACCAAATATGTCATTAGATGAAAATGGTATTATTTTAGCATATAAAGATTGTAATCATTATGTACAATTTAATGTAGGAATTTTGAAAATACACAACGATACAACGGTTGCGCCAGGTAATGGTGGGCACCAATCAGTATCATCTGTTAGTACAGACACAGCATATGCACCGATTTCTTTGGTACTTGATATGAATGTTGATTTAGTATTATTGGGTGTTGGGGCAAGATTAGATTATTCAAGAAAGACAAATACCTCAATTCATAAATCAAAGGCAATTATAAATTATAATAATACAACTATTGTTTATACTGACCCTGCAGCTCAAACAAGTTTCTACGATTGGAAAAGAGGTTCTAATAGGTATGGAGGTTCAGTCATAGATACTAAATTTTCTAACTTTACCTTTAATGGAACAACTAAGGTTATCATAAATCCATTGGCAATTACTGCTGGTCAAGTTGTATTTGGAACAGATGACAATACAGAAGATAATGCTTATATTGTTGGTGAGTTTATATCAAACGGAACGGTAAAAATTAATACATTTGTAGATAGTTTTACAGGAAACTCTTATGCAACTGGGATACCAAAGATGAAACTGTTAGATTCTACAATATTAACCGAATATTCAAAATACGAAAGTCTATTATAAAACAAAATTAAGAATATAAAAAAGTTATGGGTAAAATAATAGTACTTAAAGGGACTGGGTCGATATTAGCCGATAGAGAGAGCATAAATAAAAACTTTAAACATTTACATGAAGATGTTAATAGTTTAAAAAACATTAATAGTGTAATAATTTCAAATCAAATATTAGTAGTAGATGCTACAAATGGTGATAATTCCACTGCAATAAAAGGAAGTTTAATTAAAAAATATAAAACAATTGCTGGGGCAGAACTGGGAGCAACTTTTGGAGATACTATTTTGATTACCACGATGATGACTAATGAAATTGGTTTAGGTAAAGATGAAGTTACTTATCATTTTTTACCCGGAACAGGAATTACAAATCCTCATTTGACTGACCAACCAGTTCTTTTTACTTTTAGAAATGGCGGCCAAGCAAAGGATACTATAATGTTCCATGATGTAGGTAAAACAAATAATGGTGCTAATCCTATTAAATTTTACATTACAGGAGAAGGGGAATTTGTAGGTAGAAGTAATAATGATTTCGGAAGTGGATTTATACTAATAACCGAAGGGTCAACCGTAGAATTTAATATAAAAAGTACAACTTTATTAGAACCAACAGGAAGTAACAAAGCTGATATCGGAACACACTTTTATGTTCAATCCGACCTTGTTCCCGAAACCTATCAAGGATTCCTAAAAGGGTCTGTAACTGGAGATGTTATGGGAGGTCACTATTTCTTAGGAGCACACGCATCAAGTGCTGTTATTGAAGTTGGAGGAAATGTAAATGTAGCCGCAATATTTTGCCAAGCAGAAGGTAGTCAACTGATAGACTTAAATGTAAAAGGAAAAATTACTTGTGGGTACTGTGTTGCTGATACGCATAAATATTTTATAAATGTTGATAGAGTTCCTTGGTTTACAGATAATGTATATGCTATAACTGGAACCAACACGTTTAAAGTAACTGCAAAAAGATTAGAATGGGTTAATAGCGGAGCCGCTCAAGTTTCTTACTTTAATATAATGAATATTCAAGAATATCACGATGCTACGGGCACACACGCTTTTAACTATGTTGATATTAATATTGATGAAATAGTTATAAAGACCGGAGACCAAGCAACACAAAGAGCTTTGTTTAGATTTACTAATAACAATAGTGAAACTTATACAAGATTCAAATTAGATAAATGTAAACTTACAGTTGAAGATGGATTTCCGTTATTCAATATATCATCTAGTAATGAAAAAGCGTATGTAGATATAATGTTTCAAGATTGTTCTATTGACTATAAACACGATTCATTGGCAGCCAGTAGTATTTTAATACCTACAAGATATGCAATGTTTCATATCATAAATAGTAGGTTCAAAGTTTCAGCACAAGGAGTTACTGATGGATACATACTATTAGACGATTCTACTTCTACGGATTTGAATGTACAAATAGATAATATAGTAACTAATGCTATAATACCCACAACTTTACTTAATTACGGAACGGCAATTTCTAGTAATTCGTCCGGTATAAGAAGCGGAGTTACTGATATAAGAATAATCTAATGAAATAAATATAAAACAAAATAATAATTAAACATGTCAATAAGCGTAACAACACTACAAGGTACTAGCTCAATAGCAGCTGATAGGATTACCATAAATGATAATTTTTCTACAGTAATTAGTGGCATTAATGGTCTGTTAGGAATTTTAGATACAACTACAGGAAAATTTGATAACACTGGAGTTGGTTCAAATGGTGTAATCATAACTGAAGGACTTACAGTAGCATCTTTAGGCGTAGGAGTAACTATTGGTGATTTATCACTAAATGATGGAGATATTCTTTTAAATAAAGATGAATCTTTTATGGTGTTAGGATCAACTGGAAACAAAGTAGCAGAGAAATTATTTGCTAAAACATCTACTGGTAATTTTAGTGGTTTAGATGTATCTACGTTTGATTTACTTAAATTACCTAGATTAACTACTACTGAAATTGGAGATATTAATATAGCAGGTTTAGTAGGAGGGGAAATGGTTTATGACACTACTGCTAATGTTGCTAAATTATATAATGCAACTATATGGAAAACTATATCATTTGTATAAAAATATATTAATCATATCTTATTAATGTGTAATTTTTAAGAATATTTTATTAGCCGAGGCTTCTTGCCTCGGTTTTCTTGTTTTATGTTTAATTAAATATAAAAAGAAAATTAGTCAAATATGGCAACACCTCTTATAAAACCTATAAGTACCCAAGGAGGAACATTTTATGTATTTCCTTCTGCTGCTTTAGATATATCAAAAACATTTAGTGACGATAACTTTAGATTTACATTTTCTAAATTTGCATGTCTTGATGTTCCTACATTTAAGCAGCCTACAAATAGTAATAATGCACCATCATTTCAAGCAATTGGGAATGATGATAATACAGGAACTCCAGATCCAACAGTTATCACGGATATGATAAATGGTGTACAAAAGAGTAATGTATATATGGCTAATAGTTTTGAAAACTATGTTCTTAACTGGGAAACATTAATTCTTAACTCTACAAACTCTGGGGGCGGGGTATACGATGATAGCCTTAAATCAACCGTCTCTGAAAGAATATTTTGGAAATGGATGACTAATTTAGGATCAATGCGATTCCAAACAGCTAGAAGTACAGTAGCAGCATCTTCTAACCTATATGAAGAAGAAACTGAAAACACCGATAACACAAGTCTTAATATTTATAATAGAGTTGTAAAGTATTTAGGTGATATTGATGTTGTTAATAATGTAAAGAAAGGCGGTCAAGCATATACAGAAGTTTACTTACATATACCAACAACACATGGAAATACTGCAGATGTTTTATTTGGTTTAAGAAATGATAGTAATTATTCACCAGCAGTATCATGGACAGGAACTAATGGTAATAATATTGAAGGTAGAACATCTCATGTTGACCCATCTATGTCAGTAACTGCATATTTTGATAATAATACTACTAATACATATTCAACTAATAATACATTTGGTAATGTAACCAATAAAGTAATTCAAGCATCTACTGATATTGCAGGTTCTAGCACATATAACATGACGGTATCTAATATGGATGGTGCTATCATTGACTGGGATGCTGCTGATTATAAAAAAGTTGCTGATGATCCAAATGTTCAATTACTTAGTGAATTTAATGCAACTGCGTTAGCTCAAGATTTTAAGTTTAATGTAGTTCTTGTTTATTATGATATATATGACGTATCTAACCCAAGTGATACTGTAAGAAACCTTTATGGTGTTTTATTTATTGATGATTTTAAAGAAACTATTGCTGATGGTTCAACTATTAAAACATTTAGCAAATTTAAACCTAATCCTATTACTAAATTAAACGGTAATTCATATGGTCTTAAACTTAATGTAAAATTTGACACAAGCGCAGATAATGTTGGAATAGAAAAGGTAATAAATGAGTATAATACATTTTCTATGGATTTATATTCTGATGCAATGATAGGTCTTCAAAATACATTAGAAACATTTCAAACGCTAAATATAAAAGTACAAACACTATCATCTCAAGTAGATAATTTAGAAAAGTTTTACTATGGTCAATCAACCATAGATGAATTAAAAAATAGCATAAGTGCTTTAAGTGAACAGGTTTCCAATGCACAGATTGCATTAGAAAGCCCAAGCACTTTAATAGATCTTATTAATAATAATAGTAAGAGAATCAATTCTCTTGCGGCAGGGGAATTAACAGAAACTCTCACTTACAATCTTGACACGTTTTATCAAGGAAATGGTATTAAAATTGATAAATCAACTCCTAATAGATTAACTTTTCTAAATGATGTACAATCATATAATAATATAGGAATTTGCTATACAGATACAGGAAGCTTTAGTTATGTAAGCGGGAATGGTATAACAAACACAGCAGATGTTAATTATAAAACTAGAAATAATATTATATTTCTTGGTACATTTAGTAATTATTTTAAAAATAAAACCGCAGATTCTACTGTATCAAATGATATAAAAATTAATATTGATGATAGAGTAAATAAGTGGCAAACAGGACAAAGTTATAAAATATCATTTGAAAATACACTTACGATAGATTCATTATCAGAAATAATATTTTACACAGATGGTAATAATATTTTTAATCAAGGTTCTTGGAATTGGCTAGTAGGAAAATTAACATTAGCTGATTTAATTAATGCTAAACCTATAATTGAGATTATATGTGTAGATGCAACCAAGTATATATTTGAAATAGATGTAATAAAATAAAAAGACTAAATAAATGGAGAGCAAAAATACATTAGCATCCGTAATTGATAATCTTATTAAGCTACAGAGAAATAATTCAGACATACTTTCAAAGTTATCTGATGTTATTAATAGTGAAGCTGATACAGTAGAGTTAAAAATTGAAGATATTTCTAATAATTCGATAAAAACAGTATCAATCCCTTCACTTGGATCATTAAAGAAAGATGTTCAGCGAATAGATGAAAACATTAAACAGCTTACTGGGCTATCAGGTAGTGATGCATCAATTAGATTACAAGACGGTACATTTAGAACAGTTGCAACAACAAGCTTAATGAAAGCTGCTAGTGATATAAAAAATATTAAAGTACCTACTAGCTTTCAAAATAAAAATAACTGGTTTTTTGAATCTTTTTTAAATCCTTACTTATATGTTACATATAATTTTGGAAAAGAAATAAATCCTGATACTAGAGAAGCTAAATCACATAGGTTTATATTAAATCTTAATGATGATAGTAAGCTATCTCTTTTTAATCAAAGCTTTAAAGGAAATTCTAACATTGATTATAATGATTTTATTGACACTATAGTAGGTGCAGGAATAGAATATGCATTAGATGAAGATGTTATTAAGCTACCTCCAAAAGAATCTAGATTTTATGGAAATTTTTCAGTACTTAGATCATTTGAAGAAAATGAAACAGTTGAAGTTAATGGAGTTAATGCAATTAAGAAAAATATTAAATTTCAATTAGATAAATTAACATATAACGATAAGACATCTAATTTACTTGAAACTCAACAATTAAAAATAGGAGATTCTGTATTAGTTAATAAAAATTCAAAAAACACAAGATACTCCATTACTAATATTGACTTCGCTACAAATACAGTTTCTGTGATTCTTGTTGAAGGCTATGACTCTGTTACAGTAGGATCAGATAATCTTAAGTTTTATAGTACAACTCCATTAGTTCCTGATGTACAAATAGGAGTAGGGTTTAATGAATATATAGTACAATTTATTAAACCTATAGACCCATTATCAAATCAACCATCTGATAATTGGACACCAGGCGTTGGTTTTTATTCAAGTGAATTATCTATTAATGATAACGGCATTATAAAGACATTAGAAACATATTACCAAGAAAACGTTGTTGATTTTGGCGCTACTCTATTAAGCATAGCAAATGAGAACATACCACCATCTAGCAAAGGCGTGGTACCTAATAGAGTATCTTTTTCTGCATCGGAAAATCCTACTGAATTACAAGTAGTTCAAATTAATAAACATATAACTGATGTACAGAGTAATAAAGAAATTGAATCACTTAATAAAGAAAAGAATTCACTTAAAAGCCAATTAAATCAATTAGATGAATCTGTTAAAAAACTTAGAAATGAGGTTAGTACTAAAACATATAAAACTGATGTAGATAGACAGACTGATAAAAATAAATTAGCAAATCTTATTGACGAGCGTGCTAGTACTGAAACATTATATAACACAACAGTTAATGACATCATTACTAAAGCAAGTGATAAAACAACATCAGCTGCTTCTGCTAAATATAGAATTAGAGGATTTTTTGATTTGCCTATAGAAAAAACTGCAATAGATGGCAGTACACAAGATGTTATTCAATTTTTAGTTGAGCATAGATACCTAACAAAAGGAGGATCCGCAAATAACTTAGAAGAATTTAAAAGAACTTCTAATGATGGCACTGAGCTTAATGGAGTATACTCAAATTGGATAAGCACTAAAACTCCTTTAAGGCATAGGGTATTTGATGCAATATCAGGATCATATGCATGGGCTGCACAAAACACAGAAGATGGCGATTCAGTTAACATTAACCAATTAGATATTTCAATTCAACCTAATGAATCTGTTGAAATTAGAATAAGGTCTATTTCAGAGGCAGGATATCCTAGTAATCCATTGGAATCAGAATATTCAGACATTATAAGAATAGATTTCCCAGATGACTTAGGAGTTTCTAAAGACATATTATCAATAGTTAAAGAAGCATCAGATGAGAAAGTTAATATTAAATTACAACAGGACTTAACTGCTAAAGGAATTGATGGTCATATAGCAGACCAATTTTCACAAAATGATACATTTTATGCTCACCAAGCTTTTAATTTAGCAAGTGGCTATTTAACATCAGAACGAAATGTTATTTCTATTTTTGACAAGCTACAGGAAATGCAAAATGAAATTGATTCATTAAGGGCACAAGTTGAAAAGACTTTAGGAGTATTAGTTATTAAAATTGAAGATGATTTAGGAAACCAAAAAATTATTCAACAAAATGAATTTGTTTCTGTTTTTGCTGGAAATTATAAAGATATTGTAAGCGACCTTGATAAGCCTAAAGGTGTTATAGTATCTAAGAACTATTTCTTAAGAATTGAAAATGCTGCCGCTACAGATATTGAATTATACACAGCATCAGGTGGATCTAAGTTAATAAGAACATTAAATCTTAAATATTCAACTCCTGCTATAGGGTTAAGTAATCCACTTCAAGAAGATACTTTAAATACATTAGGACCTGGCGGAACAGCAGTTAAGCTACCTTCACAATCTGCTCAAGTAAATGGTCAATTTGTGTATGTTAGAAATAGTGATGTTACAGGAACTAAGGCAATATATGAAACTAATGCACTTGTTGGTGATACCGGGGTTGTTAATTCTCCAGTAGGTTCATATAATGAATATCTTGTTTCTAATACTCCAGGAGCAACTGCTAATTATGTTGCTACTCCTGAAAACTTTATATGGAGCGGAGTAGCAACAACTGATAATGTGACTGCTCCAGGGAGCGGAGACATACCTGGAGTAACTAGTACATTAACAAATGATTCAGTATATGTACACGCAGAGCATCCTGTATTACAAGCAGGTATATCAGCAACATCTTCTCCTAATATCACTGAATTTATTAGAAGTAATACAACAGTATCTAAATATGCGCCGCTTGATAGGGAAAATGATGATACTGTATTTTATAAACAATCTCCTTTATATATGGATATTAATAAAAATACCAATAAATTATCTTTTCAAGATGATGATAAGTATTTAATAGGATCAAAATCATGTGGTTGCTATATGTATATGGTACCACAAGAATATAAAGACGTTAGGGTTAATGGTAATGATACACCTAGTAAATTAAATTTAGAAAAAGGTACCGAAAAAGGTATATCAATCCAAATTGTTTATCAATTTAGAATGACAGATTATTTTGGTCCAGGCACAGGAGGTACAGGTAGAGTAGGTGGAGCATCCGGAGTTACTCAAGTATTATTTTCTAAGATATTAGGATTCGATGTATTTTATGATGAGCAGATATTTTCGTTTGATTTAGAAATAAATTCAAGATACAAATCTAACTCTGTAAGTTCTTCTGATATACCAACGCTTACATACCAAAATACATTTAATAAACTATCTGGAAATGTAACTACTGATATTACTGATTAAGAATATGATATTATATATCGCTTGATTATTTCTATTAGGTATATTAATTAAATATAAAAAGAAATAAGAAGTAGATGAGCACACCTTTTACAGGAAAAAATAGCTATTCTTTAATAAAAACTAACCCTAAGCTTACAGGTAATATAAAACTTGTAGTTGATAGTAAAGGTCAAATATATTTAGAGACAATTGACGCAGATAAAGAGCTTAGCTTAAATAGATATAAAGCAGTTAAAACTAATGAAAGGAGAAAATTCTCTTCAGATGTTTATCAATTATTTAATGAAGGCAAGACACCTGCATCACTGGTATATAAATTAGCACAGAATGAAAACTTCTTAAGTGTTAAAAATACATATGCACAACAATATTATACACAGTATACACAAGGTGCATACCCTAAAGTTTCCAAAGAATACCCTGAACAACTTGCATATTTTGCACCATCTTGGTTAGAAGGAAGTGACATTCCTGAAAATTTTGTTATTTTTAGACTTAATGACCCTGTTTCTATTAACACTAGAGATATTATAACATCATATAATGATGTAATAGAAAAGCAGATATATAATCCAGATTACCTTAATGGAAACACATCAGATTACTTTTTTAATACTATTTTAAAAAATAGCGAAATTCATAAAGTATATGACATGAGTGAAAACACTGTCATTGGAAAATACCTTAGAAATCATTTACAAGATAATAATTTTCCAGAGTCTCCTATTACAATAAAATATAATAATAATGAATACTCTACATATAATGGAATATCATTAAAAAAGAGTGGGTTTACTGAGGAGCCTGAAGAATCTTTTGATAATTTTTATGCTAGTGATAAAACAATTACAGAATTTGATAATAATGTAACTAATGGATTTGAGCGAAACTCTGTCATATGTGCTAATATGATAAACTTCGAGTTCTTATTTGATGATGAGAATAAAGATGATTATGAAGTATCTAGATATTTCGGATTCTTTGTTAATACTGAAGTTATTAGCAAATTTTATCTAAATGGTAAAGATTTTTATAATAAAAAACCACAAAATTTTAAACAAAATAAAGATGTTTTCACTAATGATCAAATAAACATTAATGATAAAAAGAACTTTACGTTTAAGAATGAAAATGGGGTTAAACTATTCATAAATGGATTAACAAACTATGACCTGTTATCCGCTGATATAAAAAACAGTAATTATATTCCATATGTTAAAGGAACTACTAATAAGTATTTTAATGTAAATACCAATACAGACTGGAGTACTAATGAAATAGTATTAAAAAATAAAGAAATAGAGTTAATTGATTTTAAAGGATACACAGATGAATCTGTAGGTGTCATACCTGCAAAAAATGTAAGCACATCTGGAAAAGGGTATGTTGAATTAACAATAACAGGAAACATAAATAATGTTGAAGTACGTCTTAAAAAAGTTAATGAGTATAATGCAGATTTTTCTAAAATAGGTTCATTTATTGCGGATAGTTCTTTACCTCAAGGTACATTCATATCAAATAAATTTTCTTCTGCAGGATTGCCTGAAAATAGTGCAAAGGCATTAACAGACGTTATAAATAAGTATGCAAGCAATGATGATGATTTTGGATTAAGCGCAGTTAACATAGGTAATAAAGTAATCATTGCATCAAGAGTTGAAAATGATTTTGCAAATACTTATAAATGGCTTATATATTCAAATAAGCCTACGGCGCCATCTATTACTATTAATTTTAATGACTTAAGCTTTATTAATGTTTCAGATTATAATAGTACATTTAGAACAGCATCTACCCATTTTAAAGGATATGATGATATAGGAGCAACTACATATGCACCAACATCTTCATGGATTTTAGAATCAACACTAATAGGAGGAAAAACAAGTAAAGTAAGTAGAATCAGAGTTGATGCTGAATTCTTTTCATATTTTAATAATACAAAATTCTTAAAAACAAACACATGGTTTAGTAAAATTAAAGGAGTGTATAGATATACTGATGATTATGTACTTGACGGCAGAACTCTTATAGATTTTACAGACTTTTTTAAATATGTAATAGTTGATATAGAAGATGATGAATCAATTTTTTTATCACCTGGTAATTATGCTTACATATATAATAATAAGCCTAATGAAGTTGGTTTATTATCATGCTATCCTATAAAGCAGTTTGATATTGACCAGTTTAGAAGTGATTATAAAAAAGATGGTGATGGGTATATAGAAAAGCAAATAAATTACATCACAAACAATATAGGTGTTACTACACCTATAAACATATCATCGGCTATGAATTCTTTTTCTGATAGTGGATTTGCTAGTCTTGTTGGGATCATTAATGAAACAACAAATGAATCTCCTAAAATAGATAATGAGTATAATAGGCTATCTGAAAATGAATTACCTACATTAGCAACACCGGGTAGAATTATACCGTTTATTAATAAATGGGTATTTGATGATGATGGAAAAGATGTTAGAGAAAATGGCTATAGGCTTAATACATCTACTGCATTTGGCTTTACTTCATTTTCACCTAGTAGGTTTTATAAAACAGCAGATACAAGATACTTTACTCATGAATGGTATTACCTACAAAAATTTCCTCCATATTTAACTGATATTGAAAGGATTGATACTTTTTCATACTTTGAAGATTTTATATCACAAGCTGACATTATAGATATGACATCTGATAAATTTTCAAATTATTTTATTCAAGAGAGAGTAAGTGCAACTGTTGACATTCCTAGAAGAATAAAGTATAGTATTTTTTCTGGTGGAAATGATGTATCATATTCTAGCGTAATGTTTAGGGGAGCTAAATTAATCATAAAGCGTAGAAATGAATATGAAACTCCGTTAAACTTCAATATTAAGAATATTGTTACTTATCCAAGTAATTATTTTAATGGATATAAATTTGCAGCAGTACTTACAAATGATACTACAAGTCCATTATCATATAAAATAATAGAAAATAAAAAATATAAAACTATAACATTTTATATAGAAGCAAACCTTGATGATTTTTACTTAACCCTTGATGAAAACAATCAAAGATATTTAGATAGAAGTAGTTTATATGTAATTAAAGATAAATATAGTGCTGATAATGTAATTTCTGATATATTATTACTTGGTGCATTTGCTCCATATGATGCAGCTGATAATAAAACATGGGACATAGCACTAGATGGTTCATTTATCATAAAAGGATTTCAAAATAGCACAGATAATAGCTTACCAGATTTTAGGACACAGATATTACCTGATGAAAGTGGACGATATAATAAAATAGAAATAACCACAATAAAAGGAATAATAAAAATTGATGGAATCCAAGAGGTTAGTTCTGATAGTATTAAAGCAAGTATATTTGAGTTTAGTACTACTGGGCTTACTTATGCAGCTTTTAATAACTCATATCTAAACATATATCCAAATTTTGCTAATAGTGTTAAAGAAACTCCAATATATAGAGATGGCGGGTTTAATGCATTTACTGGTATTATTCAAAATTTAAGTTTTGGTGAAATATTTAACAAAGTAAATAATGGAAATCCTTCAATAGAATATATAAGTTTTGATGAAGATGCTAGCGGTAATGTAGTTAAATCAGAAGATGAGTTTACTATAGAGTTTATTAATAGTGATATTAATGCAAAGGCCGATTATTTAAAATCTGAGCCTTTTATTACTAATGCCGTGAGTGATAATGATTATAAGCCAGTAGGATCAGTAATTACAAATCTTAATAACACATACTTAACACCTATAAGTAGAGTTAAAGGTAACTTCTCTCCTAAAGTTAATGACATAGTTTTCTTTAATGATAATCATGGAACTAAATTTAATAAAGAAATTAGAGATCAGTTATTGTTTAAAAACGTTCAATTCTTTTCTAATTATCCAGAATTTGCTCTATATAAACAACAGTACATAAATAAAGTAAACCCTGATAACCCTCTTACTGTATTAGAATTATCTAGTGAAAGTCAATTAAAGCCACAATGGTGGAGCATTTCTGAAATTGCTATTGATAAGTTAGATAGTTATATTTTTAGAAGTGATTGGGATCATAATTATTATAGAAAATATGTAGATAAAAAAACATTTGTATCATTACCTGGATATGTTGAACCTAAGGATGTTCCTAGTATGCTAGGATCAGCAATAATGAACATACCTGATAATATATCATTAGAAAAGTTTACATCATCTGATATAACAAGTACAGGCACAGGGTTGCTTCCTGATAAAGAAATATTATACACTCTTTTTAGAACAAATAATGACATAAATAAAGTGTATAAAATAAAAGGTAAATTACGAACTAAAGATAAGTTGATAAATCAAATATCACCTAGTCTTTCTTCACTCTTTAACACATATGTTAATACACGATTTAATTTTGATGATCTTAATACTTTAGATGATGATGTAGGCAGGTATGTACTAACTAATATATTGCCAAGATATGAAGTAGTTAATGTAGAGGTTTATGGTAAATTTACTCCTATTGGTGAAAGTATCATTTACATCGAAGATAAATATAACGTACAAGAATTGTTACAGAATGGCTTTACTAAACTAAATGATGTTATTATCAGTGGGATTAAGGAAAATGATTATGATAAAACTTTTGAATATTCATTACCTAGTGATAAAGATGTAACATTAGCCTTTGTAATTAAAATAAAATCTAATTAACTATGAGTTCAATCATAATTAAAGAATTATATGGTTCTAATGACATCTTAGAATTAGTTGAAAAGGTTAACTATAACTTTGACCAACTTATAGCAGCAGGAGGCGGGCCACAAGGCCCTGCTGGCCCAGACGGACCAGGTGGACCTGCAGGTAGTAGAGGTATTAGAGGATCTGAATGGTTTGGTGCTGATTCTACAACAACAGGCACAATAAATGTACCAACTGACGGATCTTTTAAAAATAATGATTTTCGTTTAAAAGCTGATGGTGATATACAATACTATTTAGCAGGATCTGCTGGACCTAGTGCTCCTTGGGTAAATAGCGGACTTAACATAAAAGGACCTGCTGGCCCTGCTGGCCCTGCTGGTGATGGCTCTATTTCAATAATACTTTCTAATCCATCATCAACCACTGGTTCTGTTGTTCCTAATGGTACTTTAGGCGGAAGTTATAAAACCTTAAATGATCATTTAATTAATGCAGCTAGTATTAATGATGAGGATGATAGTGCTGGAACTAGCGGATATATTGATAAAGGTTTAGATTTTGCTGCACTAGGATTAGGTAATAATTCACTAGTTCTTGCAAGATATCTTTCAATGTTTAAAGATAATGGAACATTTGAACCACATTTTTCTAATTTTCCAACAGAGGAAAGCGATGTACCTATGTTAATAATAGGACAAAATGACTATAAAGATCCATTTCCCACGTTAGCTACTAATGGTAAAGATCCTAATAGCGAATATACTAATGGTATTGCAATAGGTCTTAATAAAACACATCCTGATTATGATGCATTATATAAAGGCGTAAGTAATTACGGTGTATATGACTCATTTACTAAGCTTGCAGTATTAAATAGAAATTTTGACTTTGGTATAACATCAGTAGGAAGTATTAATCTTAGAAGCACAGGTGCAAATACATTTAGATTAAGTGCAGGATATTCAAGAGCAGAGATTAAGACAATTAGTAAAATAACAGATTGGTCTAACTTCTTTAACACAGATACATATACAGAATATAATATAAAAGATAGTTTTGCAATAATAGGTAGTGATAATCCAGCAGACACTTATTTTTCTAGTACAACTAGTCAATTTATAACAAGATATGGTGGCATATCGCTATCAAGCACTGTGGCAAAAACAAAAGCTGCAAGTTATATAGATAATATTAACTCAACTGTAATTGGTAGAAATGCTAATTCTTCATTTGATAAGAATGCAAATGAACTTATTATTGTTAATGATGTTGTAGAGGAAGAGGCTGCAAATACATGGAGTACACAAGGAACATATAAGAAAAGAAGACAGATTCTTTCCAAAACATATGATTATAGAAATGCAAATAATTATAGAGATACTCAGCTAAGAATAGGACAAACTAGAATAGAAGCAAGAAAAGGAAATCAAACTTCAACATCTAATGTATTTTACTTAGGTCAAGGCTATGATACTCCTATAATGGGATATAGCGCAATGAATTTCAGAATACCTAGTGGATCCAATCCTATGGCATATGGATCAACCGCAAGCGCATATAATTTTCTACCTGAAGATGGATTAGATTTTAATTCATTAGGATATAATATAGCAGATGGGTTTGTTGGTAAAGATAAATCATTAACTCGTTTAGGTATTTTTCCAGGGTTCTTTAATCAGCAGAAAGATGCTGCTGGAAACATTGATCCGTCAGATGTTAATAAAGATAAGAACATTGAATTATATTTAGATGAAGGTCATAAAAAAATGCCAACAGGATCCTTAGATTTATATGGAACCGTTCGTATAAGAGAGTATGGATTAGCAGAAAATAAAGAAGGGTATGTTGCAGTTAATGGTGGACATGGTATAGTAAAATGGGAATCACCTCAAAAAGTAGGTTTACCAACAGGCTCAATAATAATGGTTGGTGAAATTAAAATGTCTAGTTTTAATTTCTTTACAAGAACTCGAGGACTCTATGGGCAAACAGCATCTGGCACGGGTAATGAGATTGGTAGATATTCATGGAATCAAGGAAGTGAACCAAATGGGGCTGGGGGTACAGCTACATATAATCAGTGGTCAATGGCATTCCCAGGAAAAGGGTCTGGTGAGTTTAAAGGTTATTATGTATGTAATGGAGCTGTGCTAGCAGACACAAGAGATGTATATTTAAGAGGAGCCTTTAGTACTATAGAAGGTATACACGGGTATGGATCTGATAAACCTCTGCCAGGATTACAAGATAATCCAGCGTTTGATTATAATGCATTAAATAGTACATATCTTGTAAGAGCAACAACAGGAAATACATTTAATATAACTACACCAGTAGGTTTAAAAAATGCTATAAAAAACTCTGTGACTAGTATAAATGATTTATATGGAAATGATGGCCTATCAATGCTTGCACCTAGAGGGTTTGATAGTAAATTTAGGGTAGTTTTACCAAATTATTTTGGTAGATTTCCTAAACAAATATTTCCTAATAGTGATACAATAGCGCTAAATACCAGAATTACATATAATGATGGAACTGGGGTTCCTACACCAGATAATTATAGACTTAATAATAGCGGAGAATATATCATAAATGCATATCGGCCATTAAAGTCTGGGTTTGTTAAAGGAGGTTTTCCATATTTAAGAAATGAAAATCTACCATTTCATACACATTTTGATGGACTTCACCAGACAGTACAATATGCATCAGGTTCATCAAGTATAAATGTTATAAGACCTCTCGGTGATGTGCCGCAAATTCCTAGCGGCGTGATTGCTATCCGACGTACTACTGGAGGCGTGACAAAGAATGAAAGGAATGTCTATAATGATAGAAAGCTAGAAAGAGCATCTGATGAACCTAATGCATACTATATGACCTATGATTGGGAGACATATGATAACTCTAACTGGAAAAATGATACAATAGTTTCACAATTCAGACAAAGAACTCAGAAATTTTATGACCCTGTTTATAAAGGAACATATTTTATAATTAACCTTAATGGACTTAAAAATCCTAATCGAGGAAATACTGTAATAAATGATTTTGATTTTATAACAGGCGTTCCATTTTCAGGATTTAAGAATTTTGATACTCCTGGTGGTGTAAATGCTGATTTATCATGGTATGCAAATGCTTCAACTGTATTAGATGGCTCAACTGACTTTGGTAATATTATATCTGCAAAAGGTCGAGGAGGACAGCAACTACATATATATGAAACTTCAACCGGAGTTGAAAAGTTCATAACTCCTCAATTAGGACAAGAAGCATTTGCTGAATTTGAGGTAACTTATAGAAATGAAGGAACTATGCACCCAAACACATTATATAGAACTATTGATCCTTACACTTCTAGTAATAGCGGTGAAACTAATTTAGAAGATATTTATGCAAATGTATACACAGAACCAATACCACTTGTTTAATGAAACTTAAAAAAAGAGATATAGTATATATAGGAATAGTATTATGTTTACTATTCCTATTAAAGTGTTCGCATGACTCTAAGAAATCTGTGCAAGCTGACCTTATTTTAAAGAATAATAATATTGAAGCTATGCAAGATACTATTAAAACAACTGTATTAAAAAACGGCCAATTAGTTAGTCAAAAAAAGAGCATGGTATCAGAACTTAAAGATCTTAAAGTTTATAATAAATCTTTATATAAAAAAGTTAATAATTTATCTAAAGAACTTAAGTCTAAGCCAGTTGTATATGTAAATGCAGGCGTTAAGGTTATTCATGATACTGTCACAGTTAATTCAACCGTATTTAAAATAAATGACTCAACATTTAAAGTCCCGTTCAGTAAAGACACTATTTATAATCCAGGGAATGAAAGGCATCTTGCAGGTAAGTTAATTATTGTTACTGCAGACAGTGCAATAAATGTAGGTGAGTTTACTATTGATAGAGATGAGCTTATATTTGATGCAGAAATAGTTTTAAGTGAGGATGGTAATGATTTAATTGTTAGTGTAACAAGTAAACATCCAGGATTTAATGCTGAATCTATAACACCAGTTGTGTTAGATCCAAAGATACTTCCATCTTTAAAGAAATTAAATAACAAAAGGTTCAATGTGGGCCCATATTTTGGAATAGGGCTTGGTACAAATTTTACTATAGTACCTCAAATAGGTATAGGGCTTTCGTATAAAATAATACAATTTTAAATGAGTTTATTCTTAAATCTTTCTTCAAATAATATATTAGTTGAATACATATACTATGATGCTTCATCACCTGATGCTATTAATACAACAGATGCAGGTTTTTATTTAATGGAAAATGCGCATAATTCGCAGAGACAAGTAATGAATACCGATGGCACAGAAGCTTTCACAGCAAACACTAGAAACAGATCAGTTGTTAACATTGATGATAAGAATATTAATTATGCTCTATTAACAACAAATAAGCTAGGATCTCCATATAATGATGCTGATGCTAAACTAACTAATACTGCCAGTTTACCATTATCATGGTCAGCGTCTGAAGGTGTTATTTATGATACTGTTAGATTACATTTTATTCAAGGTTTTTCATTTAATGAAAATGATGGAGCAAGCATAAGAGTATCAGTAAATGATAAAAAAAATGTTAAAGTAAACTTACTTAATGGTATTTTTACATTTGAGGATAATTGGATTACGCTTAATGGTAATCCATTTTTATATGGAGGTAGACAATACTCAACATATATTGAATATAAAGTTCCTGCATTAAGATATTTAAAAGATTCATATAAAACACAATTTCAACAATCTGCTAATGCAGACATTCTTGCATATAAGATAACTAATGGGCAAGGGTTTTATGATACTGCTAATATTGAAATACAGGCAGGTATGTTTTCAAAGTTTGAGAAGAAATCTAATCAAATATACACTCATATAACAGATGCAGAGATATCTAGCATATCATCTAGTGATGAGTTTAATGATGTGGGTGTATACATAAATGATAGCACAAATGGTGATTATATCGAGTTTTATGGTACATTCAATAGTGTAATATTTGGAGATTATATGACAACATTAAATAATGCAGGAAGTTCATATATTGCATTACACGAATTAGTTGTTTCTGAGCAATTACCTAACACAATTAGTAGTTATGAGTTTATAGGTTCTTATAGAATTAGCACAGGTACTCCAAACTTATCAAATAATACATTTTTAAATAATTTAGATGCAGGTTCTTATTGGGTTGCTCTTGAAACAGGTCTTGACACTACTCTGAATCTTAGTATGAATAAGGGTGATTTACTTATATATGATCCAACAATAGTAGGATCTGTTAAAATAAAAGTTGTTGCAAGTGACGGGACAGAATTTGATGACATAAGCTCATTTATAAGAACCTCTGAACTATCATACATTCAAGATAGTAATTATTCAGATCCTAATGAGTTTAGACCAGTTTTAAAATATGGAGGAAGCGCATTAAGTTTTAAAATTGAGTACACTCTTAAGATATTAAATGTAAATACTAATAGCATATCTGAAAAAAGAGGTACTTATTTAAGTTTTAACCCTGCTAAATATGGACAAGAACTTATTAAGATAAATCTTAAAAGTAATATACAATCATTTGATGTTTATAATAAAAAAGTTATTAATTTACTTGGAGACACTAATAATTCATCAGAAGATACAAATATAAATAACACTGATCTTTATAGTAAAAATATTACTTCGTTTAAAGAAACTAAAAATGTAAATATATCAGCAAGTACTGTTATTATAAATTCAGATAATAAAATAGTAGATAAATCTTCAAGTGGTACTAAAAACATATTTGGACAAAATCTAGGATCTATCTCCGTAAGCCCATTTGATAATTATATACTTTTTAACATTTTTGATGTAATAGAAGATGAAGCAGTGAGTTTTGATTTAACTAAAATAGGTGAAATATATTTAAACTTTACGCCAAGTAATGGGGAAGTACTTAAACTTACTCAAGAAAATAATGAGAGCGTAAAAAGAGAAAAAGGCCAAATACTTTTTAGAATTACTAAAGAAATATATCAACAAATAGCAGGAGCTGTTAATTCTAATTTCTTTATTACTACTAAAGTAGGTAAAAATTCACCAGAAACTTTATTATATTCGGGTAGGTTTATTGACAGTCAAACAAAAACTACCGATGATGTAAAAGATGCTCTTAAAAATCTTAATGATAAGATAAAAGAATTAAGTGAAATTAATTCAGATCAGTCTCTTGTTATTGCACAACAGCAAACCACTATAAAGACTTTAAACGCTGATGCTCTTACATATCAAGAAAGCATAGAAAGAGAAATTGCTAGGAAAGTATCAATGGGAATGAGCGCAGAAAGACAAACCTTAGGAAACACTGCAAGTGATAAAGAAATTAATAGACTATCTTCCCAAGTAAGAGGAAGTAATTTTAATACATTTGGACCAACAAATAGAGGACAAACAAGCTAATAATAAATGAGTGATTTAAGTAGAAAAGATTTATTTTATGTAGGGTTTCCTAAAGATTTCATATCCACAGAAATTGATGCTTTTTATAGACCATATGTAAAAAGAATGCCATCATATATTGATAGCCCAATAGAACTTGTTAAAGGAACCGTGCAAGCAATCACTATACCTACATTTGGGTACGATGTCCCTGAACCTTTTTACAAAGATAAGTATACGCCTACTGCAATAACTAGACAAAATAGAGCAAGTATAAATCCACAAGATTTAAGTGATAAGTCATTAACTATAACATTTAAAATGATAAATGGATATGTTAATTATTGGATAATGTTAGATGCATTTCATGAGAAATATGACTTTAGTAATCCTAAGGCATATATGTTTGATTTACCAGTACATATATTAGATAATGATGGAACTATAATGTTTAGTAGAGTATTTAAAGATTGCATATTTAGTGCCATAAGTGAATTTCAAATAAGTTATAGTGAAAATATTGCAGGTTTTGATACATTTGATGTAACGTTTAATTACACTACTACTGAAATGAAGTTTATGAAAGGTTGATTAAATATAAAAAGAATAACTTAAAAATGAGCAAGTACAAATATTACATAGAAGTAGCAGTAAGAGACGCTAGGGAAGCTCAAGAAATATATAAAGATGGTACATGGTCAAAGCAAGGAATAGCAATGACATCAACTAATTATTATGAATCAAATAATGAAGATTCTATAGTTGGATTTTTAGATGAACTGGAAAATAACTCTATTGAAATATATGAAACAAATGCTGATGCAGTTGGAGAAGATCTTGGAGCAGCAACCGGAGCAAATGTAAACGGAATGGGTGGAGTTTCATTACCTAATGGTAATTCATTGGGAAGTGGTGATATACCTACTGGGACCGTGAAGGTTAGAAAGTTTAGTGACATTTTAGCTGATATGGAAGAAGATGAAGATGAGGAAGATGTTGAAATGGAATTAACTAAAGAACAGGCATCTGCTATTATTGATATATTTATGAATCCTGAAAGCGTTAATGAATCACAAATCGAATTACTTAATGAAGGAATATTTGGTTCTATACTAGGAGGTATCGGAGGTTTAGCTTTCGGTAAATCTATAGGTAAATTATTAGCAAACACTTTAGGCATTAAAGATAACTCGCCTTTATATAATGTACTCACAAGTAGACTTGTAGGTACTGCAATAGGTGCAGCACTAGGAAAGAAATTAAAATTTTAAAATGAAAAGCTTAAACGAATTTTTAAACGAAGCTAAGAAGTATTCACATTTAAGTGAAGATAGCGACAGAGATCATAAATATAATTCTATCGCTAAGATTAAAAAAGTTTTAGGAAAAGGTCAACCTTCTGATGATAAAATTAAAGCGTTCATTAAGAAGGAATATGATATGGATAATTCAGACCATCAAGATATTGTGAGTGACATAATGGGATATTATCATTTAGACCCAGATGATTTCTTTGATAAAGATGGAAATATTTTAGAAGCTAAAGCACCTATAACGCCTGAATCAGTTGCGGCGTTTTTAACAAGCAAGTTTCCTAATGGCCCTAAAGCAACATATGATATTGGCGTTAATAACGCTGATGGTGAATATGATGTATTTTTTGAATATGACTGTGTTACTAAGAAAGGCTTTGTTAATGCAAAAGATACTTTATTTATTGACATAGCTGAAGATGGCTTTATAAGTTTCTACAATAACTTTGGAACAAATAGGTATCCTAAAACAACTGCAAAGCTTGTGAAGGAAATAAAATCAATTATAGCACAAGATAAAAAAGATATTACATACTGATGAAAACTATACAAGAAATGAATCATAGGAACACAAGCAATGATATGGAAAAGCTTGTTTTAAAGCAAATGCAAATTATAAATAAAAAAGGTGGAAATGGAGTTAATTTAGAAGCTTTTTTAGATGCTGCTAGAAAAATGGATGAAATGGAAAATATTTATAGTGGAACAACATCTGTTAAGTTTGAAATGCTTATTAAGAAAATAGCAGAAGATGAGATAAATAATAATCAAGCTGATAGCGATTGGGGATGAAGATAAAGCAAACTCATATTAATATGGAAATATTAAACAAGCTTGATTTATTAAGCCCAGATGCTTTAGGTTATTGCTATAGAGAAAAAGGACACACTCCTAATATTGAAAATAACGATGCATTTAGAGGCCCTATTCCATTTAAGCCTACTGTAAATTTCAGGTTTATATGTGGAAAATTAAGCACTAATATAGTTAAAGAGATATTAGAAGAAACTGAAGATGGTGGAAAGTTTTTAACACATTCAGATTCAATATATGTTTGGAAACTTTTACCTACAAATAAATGAAGCAATTAGAAAGCAAAGATATAAAAGCACTTAAAGAAAAATGGCATGCTGAGCAAAAAGGCATATGTCCTTTATTAGGTAATAAATATCCACCTGAAGAAATTGTATTAGACCATCAGCATAAATTAGTTGCAGAGCTTCCTGATGAAACTGGAAAAGGTTTATGTAGAGGAGCAATACAATTTCAAGCAAATGCACTTGAAGGTAAAATAACTAATTCATTTAATAGGTTAGGGTTGTCTAAGCATATTGATATAATAAGTTTTTTAAGAAATCTTGCAAATTATTTAGAACATAATAAAATACAAGAAGGTGAATTATGGATTCACCCTACTGAAAAACCAAGAAGGCCTATACTAATGAAGAGTTCTTATAATAAATTAGTTAAAGCAGTTAACGGCAAAAAGAAAATACCTGAATATAAAAACAAAAGAGGAAATTTTACCAAACCGCTTGAAAGGCTTTTTGAGCAATTTGGAATTGAGCCTCAATTTAAGAAATAAAATGAAAAGGTTAGATAAGTTTTTTGAAAATAAAATTATAGTAGATGAAGATTATGCTAAAATAAAATCAAGTGATAAAGTTATAATGTCATCTGATTATACTATAAAAACTCGAAACACAAAACAAAAAAACACTCCTGCTAAAAGCTATATGAACTTTAAGCCTAGCGGTTTATGGTATTCATTTGGAACTGAGTGGATTGATTGGGTTAGACAAAATATGCCAGATTGGGAAGCAGGAAACCTTCATAAAATAGAGATAAACTATAAAAACGTATTAAGATTAGGTAAAGACATGTCTCAAAAAGACTTTGAGGCAAAATATGGTTTAATAGGATTTCCAGATACTGTTAGTGGTATAAAATGGGAAGATGTTGAAAAAGATGGATGGCAAGGAATAGAAATTAAACACCCGTGGGGACCTATAGGAAGTTGGATTAGACCTTGGGATGTTTCATCAGGTTGTATTTGGGACAAACGAGCAATAAAAAAGATAACAAGATATTAAGAAAGTACAGGAGGTTGCTTAGAGAATGTTACAATTTAATATTTAGCAACCTCGCTGTATAAGGAAGGTAGTTTATTTAATCAAAAGTTAGGATCAGATATTCTAAGATCATAATCCACAAACCAATCAAACATTTCTTTATCTGCAATTACTCTTCTTTTAACACTATCTGCATCTTTTCTATCAGAAAGACGCTTTATGCGAATATGTTCTGGTATATCTAAATAAATTATAAAAGAAGTTTCTCTAATCTCTTTAGATAATTTATGTATTGAAGGCGGAGTCATTATAAATAAGTTAGCAGATTTAAAAGCAACATTACTTGTTCCATAATACCAGCTGTTAAATTCTCTAAACTCAAAAAACTCACCTTGCTTTATCGCATACTTAAAAGCGCCTTCATTAATGAAATAATAATCTACCCCTTCAATTTCTCCATCTCTAGGAGGTCTTGTGGTATAACTTATACTAGGTTTATATCCTCTATCAATAAATCTTTGTCTTAAATGGTCTTTACCAGATCCACCTGCTCCTACTATTATTATTCTACTTTTCATTAAGATGCATTTAGTTATTATATGTATACTTTTTATATTCTATTTCTTCTCTTTATAGTTTCAGAATATTAACTCCTTATAGTTACTCTAAAAGAATCAGAGTCTCAACTTCCTTAGAGATTTTACAATATATTAAATACACAATCCAGATATTTGTTTAAGAATACTCTAATTTTTTTAATTTTAAACAAAAATAAGATAACTGTTATTCAATTAATAAAAAGAAATGAAAAAGATTCTGATAACAGGTGGATGTGGTTTTATAGGAACTAATTTTATCGCTGATTTATTAAAAGAAGGCTATGATAGTGACAACATTGCTATTTTAGATAATTTAGGTCAAGGTACTTATATGCCAGAGATTCATGATAAGGTAAAGTTTTATGAAGGTGATATTAGAAAACCTAATGATCTTGAAGATGCTATTGATATTTTAGGAGGTGTAGATATTATCTATCATTTTGCGGGTCTTGTTAGCATTTATGATTGTGATAAGAATCAAGCTGATTGCTATGATAATAACTTAATGGGAAGTATCAATGTTTTTAACATTGCTGTAAAATATAATGTTAAAGTTGTTTTTAGTGAAACTAGCGCTGTATATGAAGATTCTTATTTATATCAAGGAGGATATAGAGAAGAACAATCTAATCCTAAAACAATTTATAGTACTTCAAAAGCTGCAGTTGCTTCACTAGCAGAATCATATAAAAAACTATATGGTATGAAATGGGTTGCATTAAGATACTTTAATGTTGCTGGGTGTATGCAAGACTATACAAGAACAGTTCCACCGCTTTTTGCAGGAGTTATCATTAGATATATGCAAGGCAATAAACCAATCATATTTGGTGATGAAACAAGAGAAAGAGATTTTATACACGTTGATGATGTAAACGCATTTCATAGACTCTTGTTAGATAACAAAGATATCACAGGCACTTTTAATTTAGGAACGGGTAGAGCAACAAGTCTTATAGATATTGTTAAAGTAATTGCATATAAGATGGGTAAAAAAGTTGACTTTATTCAATTTCCTGAAATTAATGGAGAAGCTCATAGTATTTATGCAAATAGTGTAAAAGCACAAATGTTTACAGAATGGAAACCTGTTAAAACAATTCATGATGCAATTCAAGATACTATTGAGTACTTAAAAGATCAAGATAAATTAGGTAACATTCCTGAAAATTTTATGGAAAGTTTAGATGTAGAAGCAGTAAAAATTTAGTGAAAAATGTTATAAAATTAAGCAAATAAACATAACCTAGTTGATTAAATATACTATAGAAAAGAATAAAAAACTCTTTTTTATAAAAAAAGGTAACAAAGGTTAAAACAATTAAGCGCTTAAAAGAATTTAACTATTGTAATTAAAATTTAACAAAAGTAAAAACGGTAAATTATGGAAAATTTAGACATTTTCAATGTAAACATGGACGACTTCGAAGCTCCTGCTCAGTCGCAAAGTTCAAATTCAACTAACTTATTTAAACCAGATCCAAACCAAGCAAAAGATAAAGTATATTCTGCTGTGGTAAGACCTGTTTATTGGTTGGCTAATCCTGACGGATTTAATCCTAAAAGAAACTTCGTTGAGAAAAAGACATTCTATTTAAAGAATTCTGCTGATGAAGGTGGATATTTTGACTCTCCGTTCTCAATTGGCGAAAAATGCGAAGCTATGGGAGCATTCTTTAAATTAAAAAGAGAAGGAAAAACAAATCAGAGATCTGAAGATCTTGCAGATGAAATTAAGCCAAAATCTAGTTTCTTTTATTTAGTTTATGTAGAAAAAGATTTAGTAACACCAGAGAATGAAGGTAAGCTGATGGTATGGAAATGCCCTATACAAGTTCATAAAGTAATTGATGGTAAAGTAAATCTTGATGCAAAAGCTATTAAGATGGGTAAAAAAGCTGAAGATATCTTCAATCCACTTATAGGAAGAAGTTTAGAAGTAAACGTTGGTCTTAAAGGAGGGTATTGGAATTATGATGGTTGTGAATGGCAAGAAAAAGGCGAATTACAATTTAAAGGAGAATCATTTACTACTGAATCTAAACCTGAATTTTTAGAATTTATTAAAACAGGCGAAGAACTTATGAAGCCATACATTTATGTTCCTATGGATGCAGAACGAAAGTCGCTATTGCTTAGTATTATTACTGAAAAAACTGGAATATCTTTCGGGACAACTGCAGCACCTAAACGAGAAATGCAAATAAGTGGAGTTGTTAATAAAGAAGCTGATAAGTCAACACCATCTGCATCTACAGAATCTATTGATGATGTGATAGATGAAGTTGAGTCTGGTTCTGCTTTAAAAAATGCAAGACCTACATCTGAACCTATTGCTAAAGAAAAAACAGTTGAAATAGAATCTGACGAAAACATTAATAATTTTCTAGATGATCTTGATTTAGACCTTTAATTGATAAATCTATTAATGTAACTATATAAGGGTGGGATAAGTCCCACCCTTTTTTTTATACTATTATATGTGTAAAGATAATTTAAAAAATCATTTAACAGAAACCATACAAGACATTCTTAATGATACATTTACAGATGTTCATAAAAGAAAGCTAAGAAATAAAGGATCTGAATTATTAATGGCCTGTCCAGTATGCGGAGACTCTGTTAAAGATAGAACAAAAAAACGTGGATATTTTTATTTTGATACAATGAAATTCCATTGCTTTAATGGCGAATGCGTAGCAAAATATTGGGGAGCATTTAGATTCTTTAAAGCATTTGGTAAAAAAATAGGAAATGCTGATTATATTAAAAATATTGCAGAGATCTTAAAAAATAATAGTAAGAATAGACAACATATCACTCTTCAAAACAGTAGTGAATATTTTAAGTTCTTGCATGAAAATTCTATACTCACTAAAAGAATTAAAGATTTTTATGGATTAAAATCTTATGCATACTATGATTGGTCAGAACAATTTATAAAAGATAGATTATTACAAAGTGTAAAGAATCAACTATTATTTAGAGTAAATAAATGGAAGAAGAGAGAAGTATGGATCCTAAATAAAATAGGAGAAGATAAAGTAGTTGGGTTACAAATAAAAAATCTTGACGGTGGTCCTAAATATCTGACAAAAGACTTTTCAAAGTTAAATGAAGAAATGCGATATGATATAGATTTTAAAGATATTGTGTTTAAAGGTACTTGCGATAACTTATCTTTAATATTCAATATCTTTAATGTAAACCTTGAAATACCTCTCACAGTTTTTGAAGGTCCGTTAGATTCATTCTTTTTACCAAATAGCGTAGCAACCGCAGGTGCAACTAAATTAAAAGAATTTTTTGATGATATGGATAATATTAGATATTTTTACGATAACGATAAGACAGGTAAAACTAATGCTATAGATAAAATAAAGATAAATAAGCAATGCTTTATGTGGTCAAAATTCTTTAAAGATTTTAAATATAAAAACAAAAGACTTAAAGATTTGAACGAAGTGATAAAATATGTTTATGATAATCGTGAATACTCAGAATCATTAAATAAATTGTCTACATATTTTAGTAAAACAAAATATGATATGTATTATGTATAAAGAAATAGGTATATTATTTAAAAAGGCAACTAAAGCACCTACTGGCGATTTAAAATTACCTTTAGGAAAATGGTTTATAAGAGCATATAGAAAAAAAGCAACATCTAAATTAATCATTAATGATGTAGATGAAATTCCTACATCTGATCCTATAGATAAAACAATAACAAACGCTGATAAGTCAGCAGACAATTCTCTATTTTAATGAACAAAGAACAAAAAGATGCATATTATAAAAAGGTTCAAGAACTTGAATTAAAGTTTGAATCTGAAAGAGATGAAATTGGTAAATTTATCCATGAAAATATTATAAGTAAACTAACTGATATTAAAGAAGTTGCTGAGTTACAAGTACATACATCTTCACAAAGACATAGGTTAAGTGATAAAATTTCTAACCTACGCTCAAAAATTCGCAAACATAGCGAAAGAATTGGTGAAGAACGAAAGCATATGTATTTTAAGTATAAGACAGAATATAATGTTAGATTAAATGATAGTGAAATACATAAACATATTGATGCTGATCTTGAACCTAAGACAAATTTTAAAACTGTATTAGAAAACCAAATAGATTATTATAGAAGAACTATTGAAACTATTGATAAGATTGGATTTGCAATAAAATACTTAATAGAGTCAACTAGGTTCCTAAGTGGCGGTTATTAAATATATTATAAAAATACACATTAATGAAATTCACACTATCACATAATAATAGGATTCTTACTTTAGTAGATGCTGATAGGACTGAAAAAGGGCAACTCCAAAAATCATTAACAAAAAAACTAGAATACTATAATTTTTTACCTAACCCAGTTAAGGCAAAATGGAATGGTATAATATCATATTTTCATCAAGATAAGTATGTGCCATCAGGATTATGGATGGAGCTTAGAGAAGTTGCTAAAAAATATCGTTATGATATTGAAATAGACGGTTTAAGAAATCTTTTTTATGATTTGGAATTTAACGAATTTAGTGAATGGGTAAATAGCAAATTTGAAGATGCTACTGATAAAAAAGGTGAACCGTTTGCTCCTAGAGATTATCAAATTAACTCTGCCTATAAAATACTTAAATATAAATTATCTATTAGTGAACTTGCTACCAGTGCAGGAAAATCTTTAATCATTTATATAGCATTTTCATATTTATTAGATAAAGGATTATCTAAAAAATGTCTTATGATTGTACCTACAATCAATTTAGTAATACAAGCATTTGAAGACTTTCATGAATATAATAGCTTTTTAAAACCTAATAATAAAACACTATTAGAAATAAAGCAAATTCATGGAGGAGAATCAAAAGAATATACATATGACCAAAATATTTTCGTAGGAACATTTCAAAGTCTAGTTAAATTTTCTGATAGTTTCTTATCGGCATTTGATACTATATGCTGTGATGAAACTCATAAAGTAAAAGCAAAATCAATTCAAGATATTTTAGGAAGGTGTCATAGTGCAGATAGAAGATTTGGTCTAACAGGTACAGTACCTAAAAAAGGAACTCTTGATTGGCTAACATTACAAGCATATCTAGGTCCACTTATTACTGAAATAAAAGCAAAAGAACTTCAAGATAAAGGTCATATATCTAAGCTTTTTATAAATGTTTTAGAATTACATCACTCAGATAAAATAAAAGAATCTTTTGATGAAATCACAGCAACAATAGATGACAAATCAAAGCTTCTTAGAATGGAGCAAGATGTTATCATACAAAATAAACAACGTATTGAAGTTATAAAAAGAGTTGTTGATAAATGTAAAGGCAATGAATTAGTACTATTTCATAGAACAGTATATGGCAAGGACCTTTATAAATATATAAATGAAAATACTAATAAGAAAGTTTATTACATTGATGGCGGGGTTGATAAAAACGCTAGGAATGAAATCAAACATCTTATGGAACATGGGAAAGATAAAGTTCTTGTAGCATCTTATGGTACTTTTTCTACTGGAATTAATGTAAAAAATATACATTACATACACTTAACTGAAAGTTTTAAAAGTGATATAATTATAAGACAAAGTTTAGGTAGAGGATTAAGACTTCACGATGATAAGGCTATATTATATGTTTTTGATTATACTGACATTTTAAGAAGTACTAAAAAGAATTTAGTATACTTTCATGGCAAGGCAAGACAGAAAATATATAAAGAACAAAAGTTTCCATATAAAATAAAAGAAATATATTTATGAAGAGGTTAAAAAAATTTATTAATCAATCTAAATTATATCCTATTGGTACTATACCTAATGTAATGGTTGAAAACAGTCAATATGATCTTTTAGGACAAGTTGCATATTTTATTAAAAATACATATGGAGAAAAAGAATATAAAATTCTTCAAGATGCGGGAGTAGTAAGTTTACAAGATGGTGATATTACTGTTAATATTACAACAATAGAAAAACCTGAAGGAACTCACGCAGATTCAATTACTAAAGTGCTAAGAGGTTGGCTATTAAGTTATAAAAAATATGATGGCCTTAAAGAAGATATTAAAACTAAAACCAAAATGGTTAAAGAATTTGCTGATAGCATACTAAAGAAGTTTCCTGTTGAAGATATTAAATTATCCTATTATCCAATAACAACTAATGAAGATGTTATTATGCTAAATTATTTAGAAGTAAATAAAACTCATAAAAATAGTGGAATAGGATCAAGAATCATGGAAGATCTTATTAAATTTGCAGATAACCAAAGTTTTATATTAACTCTTGATACAACAGATAAATTTGGAAGCTCAACATCTAGACTTAAAGAATTTTATAAAAGATTTGGATTTAAAGAAAATAAAGAAAAGCGGTTTAATAAGGAAATGGTTAGAATGCCTGTGAATGGAATTAAATAAATAGATTAAATATAAAAACAAAAAATAAAACTCACTATGAGAAGTTTAGGACAAATTATACTAGAAGAAGAGAAGTCTAAAAAGCAAAAAGAATATGCAGATTTCTTTAAAGAAAAATTAGCTGAGTACGGCGCGGATTCACCTGCTGACTTATCTACTGGAGAAAAGAAAAAATTCTTTAACGAAATAGAATCAGAATGGGACGGAGAAGTTTCAGAAATGGTAAAAGCAGATAACGAAGACCAAGAAAATGGAAACGGTGCTGGCAAAGAGGTTTCTAAAGATATGGGTGATGGTGATGAATCATCTGATGAAATAGAAGATAAAGAAGTAGCAAAAGGTAAACCAACAAAATCCGGAGATGGTGATGAAGTTGTTAATGATGACCAAGAAATAACTGCAAAAGTTACTGAAGCATTATCAGGAATTACTGAAGCAGGAGATGTTAAGCTTATGAAAAGAAAACTTGACTCTATTGTAGGATCTACACTAAAGAAGATTATCGATGAATTAGCTAAGAAAGGTTTTTCAAAAGAGGAAATCGAAAAGTATATGGAGATTGTTGTTTCTGATAGAGTTGAAGAATCTTTTAAAAAGGTTAATGAATCAGATGCAGACGGTGAAGGAAATATGGCATCCACTGAAAAATAAAAAATAGTTTAAGATGAAAAGTTATAAAAGTTTTGTTAATGAAGCAAAGCATGTTAATGATAATTTTACAGATGCACAGATTAAATATGCACAAGATGTCATGATGAAGACAGGTTTATTACAAAATCCTAAACTTGAACTTAACATGGATGGAAGAAAGGAATTTCCTGTTTTAAAGTTTGATTTTACTGCTAAAGCTCTTAAAGATATTAAAGTATATGATGACGATAATGGATATTCATCATTTACTGATGAAGATGATCCAAAAACTGCAAAGATTAGAAATATTATAAAGAAGGCAGGCGAATCAATATCTAAAAAAGGAAAAAAAGCTAAAGCATTTTTGCCAGGATTTAGCGTAGGTGGTACTCCAACTGTTAGCGTAATATTACTAGGTGTTGATATTCCAATGAATGAATCAGTTAATGAATCTGATGTATCGGTATCTAAAGCATCTCAGGGTGTTGCTATAGATTTTAATGGTGAATCTGAAATGGTTTTTGATGAAGATGAGATTAGTACTTTAATTTCAGTACTATCAAATTTTAATAAGACAGGTAAAGTTAAAAACACATCAATCCAAGATATTGATAGATATGACGCTAATATATCCAAAGCAGGTAATGGAATTGCAATAGAATATCCTATACCATTTAGTGAAGATGATGAAACTGCTGATGTTATTTTAAGTAAAGGAAAGGATGTTGAAAAGTTTATAAATGACTTATTGAAAATAAAATAAAAAAGATTTAAAATGAAAAGTTATAAAAGGTTTATAAATAAAAGCAAGTCTGTTAATGAAATGTATGGACTTGACCAGGATATTGCAATGGAAATCATTAATGCAGCTGGTCAATATACAAGCGATGCAGATGAGGCAGCTAACCAAATGTGGGATAGCGCAGAGGAACTTATTAGTTACCTAAAATCTGACCATATTCCTAAAAAATATCATAAGGCATTTGATAAAGGCGTGGCAAGATTTGCTAACGAATCAGTTAATGAATCAGCTAAGTTAGTAGATGAAAAAACCGGAAAAGTTGTTAAATTACCTTATAAGACTAAAGACTTTAGAGGTGATGCTATTGTAGTTAAAGGTTTTTCTGAACCTCGTCATTCAGCATCAAGCGGTAGAATACAAACAGATCAAGGGGAATTTTTTCCAGGCGTAGCAGGTCTTAAAATTGTAGGACATCAATTTGAATCTGTTAAAGAAGGAAATGCATTCAGTGCTGCTAGAGCTAAGGCAATTGCAAATGACGAAAAAACATTTAAAGTCGGTGATGAAGAATACGATGTTGAGGATGTTGATGCTGAAGATAAAGAAAATGCTGAAGAGTTTATTGGTGAAGCAGGCGATGTTAAGCTTATGAAAAGAAAACTTGACTCTATTGTAGGAAGTACTTTAACAAAGATAATCGATGAATTGGCTAAGAAAGGATTCTCAAAAGAAGAAATTGAGAAATACTTAGGAATTGTTGTTTCTGATAGAGTTGAAGAATCTTTTGGGAAGGTTAATGAATCTGATGTACCATCAGAGCTTGCTGATTATGCTGGGGAATTATCTGAAATTGAATTTGATGATTTTGATGAATCTACTGCGGCTCAATTAAAAAAATTATCTAAGAAAATGTCTTTTGTTATCGGAGATGAATCCATATCTGGAATGATGACAATGAAAGATGTAATTAAAATACTTAAATCAAATAATATAAAATTCGTTGAAGTTAATGGAGATGAATCTATGATTGTATTTTAAATCATCAAAAATAAAAACATTTAAAATGAAGAGTTATAAAAGCTTTTTAAACGAAAGAAGAACTATTCAAGTTAAGAGAAAATATGGAAAGTATGCATCAACAGTAGTTGGTGCAAATGCTCCAGTTAGACAAAAAATTCTTGGATTTGTATCTGAGCAAGGATCTTGTTGTAAAACTGACTTAATGGAATACATTAAATCTGCTAATGAAGAGAGCGGTAGAAAAACTAGTCCTCAGTGGATTAAAAAGAATTCCAGATATTTAGTAACTTTTGAGAAAAATGGCGAAACTCATTATAAATTATCAAAACTTGGTAAAAGAGTAATTAATGCCACAAATATTAATGAATCAAATAATGATTATGTTGAGGAAATTGGAGATCTTGAAGAATTAATTTATGATCAAGGTGATATGAGAACTACTGCAAAGTGGGATGATGAATCTGAAGTACTTTTACAAGGTAATATAACCTGGGCAGAACTAGATGTTACTGATTTAAGAAATGCAATTGATATGGCGAGAGATTTTATGAGAAAGCATAAGATCAAAGAATCATTAGTTGTTGAAAATGCTGCTCAGGCTGCTAAGGATTTTGCCGATCTTAGAGCGTTAATTAAAGATGATGCAGATGGTGAACATATTTACAGTATGATCATGAAAGATGATAGCAAAAAAATTCGCACTTTAACAAAAGATCTTAGAGCATTATATAATAAACTTTATAGATATATGAATATGTCTGAAGAGTCTGGAGTTAATGAAGGAAATACTATAGATTCACCGTATCTTCAAAGACAACTTGAGTTTACTATTAAAGATATAGAAAAAGATGAGCCTGATGTTGCTAGCGTTTTAAATGATTTATCAAGTAGATTAGATCAGTCATATCCACAAGGCGATGTAGATATGAAAATAATTTCAAGTATCTTAAAAGAGCCTAATATTAAAAAGGACTACGCTAAAGTTAGTGGTGATGTTGATTTTTATTTAAGCCAAGCTCTTAATTAGCATCTTAAATTCTAATAATAAATATTATAAGGACGGTCTTCGGACCGTCTTTGTTGTTTAATTAAATATTAAAACTATAAATTCGTAAAGAATGAAGGAAATAAAAGATTTCTATAACGAACTAGGTGAAGACTTTCTGAAGCAACTTCTTAATTCAAATGTAAAAGTATCTGAAAAACTTACTGGAACTAAATTTGGATTTAAGAAAAGCAACAATGAATTAATATTTTTTGCTAGAGATAAGAGATATCCTCTTAATAAAATACAAAGAACTATAACATCTCTATATGAAAAGCCTATTGCTCATATAAATTCATTAGATTTATCAAAAATTCCTGATGAAGTATTCTTCTTTTTTGAATATTTTTATAATAATAAGCCTACTAATGTTATATATGAAAATATTCCTAAGAATGGACTTATATTAACACATCTAATAGGATTAGAAGATAAAGATGATAATTCTATTATAAATGACACTAAAACACTTCTTAAGTGGTCAAAACTTCTTAAAACATCTACACCTAAAGTGTATTTTAATGGAGAGTTAAGCGAATTACAAAAAGAAAAGATTTTGAATTTTATAAAAACTGATAAGTCTGATTTAATGATTAGTTTTAACACAAATAGTTTTACACGACATATTATTAAAATTTTAAATCCTAGATTAAAGAAAACTACATTAAATGGAGACATTGACAAATCTATTGAAGGTTTTATATTTGAGTTTAGCAACAATGATAAAGTTTACACAGCAAAAACTATAGATCCGATATTTCATCAACTATCATTACATAAAAAAGTTAATAAATCTTCATCAGATGAAATAGGATTATTGATATATAAGTTCATTGAATGGCTTGGTGAAACTGATTCAATGACAAAGGTAAATGCAATAGGAAGTAGTCCTGATGAAAGATATATAGATTTATTAAGTACATTAATATCAATGTTCATAGATGATAATTCTATTTTTATAGAAGACTTTGATTTAAAGAAACCTACATTTGCTTTAATGCCTGAGTTTAAACTTAATACATCATTTATAAAGAATAAAAAAATACAAGATATTATTAATAATAACCCAAATCTTGCAGATATTTATAAAATACTATTTTCATCATTTAGAAAAGAGCGTAAAAAAATTACTCCAATTATAGATATAAATATGAAAAAGTATATAAATAATTATGTAAGGCTAATACATTCAAAGATTGCTAAAGAAACTATAAATGAAAACTATTATAGTTTTAGTGATTGGCGAAAATTTAAAAACAAAAAATAAAAATACACGTTATGGCTAAAAAGAAAACTGAAAAAACTTTAGACGAGGCTGTTGAGAAGTTAAAGAATGTTGAAACTACTGAAGGTTCTAAAGAAGAATCTAAAACAGTAATTCCTGAACCTGCTAAATCTTCTGGTGATTTAAAAGTTGAATCTCTTAACCAAAAAAATGTTATAATTGACGGAAAGTCATATAGTATTAATAGATCAGAACATAAAGCAATAGTAGCTGGTAATAAAGAAGTTATTGCAAAGGTTGTAAAAAAATAATATTAGTAAATGAAAGATCTTGATAATTTTTATTCCGTGAATATTAATGAATCTTTGGAAAATGCTAAAAAAACTATAGAAAAAAAGTTAGGAAAGTTTACCCAAGGATTTGAAATATACATAGATGATAGTAATAAAAAAGATACTCTCATAATAAGTATAGATGAATTGGTTAAAGCTGGCGCTGAATACCCAGACATTCAAAAAGTCATTGATTCTGCTGTTAAGAAATATAGACTTAAGTTAGATAATTCATCTAATGATAGTGTTGTGTTTTTAACCGAAGGTGTATCAGATACACTAGATGAAGTTTCAGAAAAAATGGGAATGATGTTTACTATACTTAAAAGTAAATTAAGAGACGCTGCTAAACTACTTAAAAACTCTGATGATAGAGAAGAGTTTTATAAAATGGTTAAAGATTTTATTGAATCTAAAACTGGCATAGAAGTTATGGAAAATTTAGATTCTTTGCTTGAGAGAGCTGATTCTAAAGCACAGCGAAGGTTATTTGCTATTGCACTTCAATATAAGAGAGGCAATATAACAAAAGAAGAATTAGAACCTGAATATGCTGAAGAAATTATTAAAATTTCTGAGCTTCCTGAAAAAACGTTAAGAAAGTTTGCAAAGACTAAGGAAAAAGGACTTCCACATTATGTAGACAAAAAATAATAAAAAGACTAGGATTATTTCTAGTCTTTTTTAGTTAATTTCTTAAGAGTCATCCAACCTCCAACACCCCACTTGTTTTGATATGTTTTTTCACCACCTGATGTAAGGTAGGCTTTTCTATCTTCATCTTCTTCGGTTTTTACAGTAACTCCTAAATTACCATTATGATGAAATACTCTTGAGCCAATTATAAGAGTATGATAAAATAAATGTTCTTGTAAAGTTCTTGAATAATCATTATCACAATACCAAAATTCAAAATCTTCATCAAGATCTCCTATATGTTCATATATTTCTCGCTTTTGGAATATACACCATCCCGTGATATGATTTGATACTGCCCAACCATCTTCATATTCTTTACCAGATTCAATATATGATATATGATTTTTTTTATTTGGGTTACAGCATCCTGCACTCCATATATTTCTCTTTTTCATTACATCAATTGCGATTGATGCCCAATTCTTATCAAATGTTAAATCATTATTACAAAGAACCACATATTCAGCATTTCCTGCTTTTCTACCAATATTTAAGTATCTATGATAACCAAAAGGTAATTCAGTGTAAATAGTTTTTACATTATAATATGTATCATAATTAACATCTTTATTGCTCTCAACCACAAATACATTAAATTGTATAATAAATGCATCTTCTGATTCATAAAGAGATTCAATACATCTCTGAGTTTCATTTAAAAGAGCTCCATCTTTTGCATTACTTATAATTACAATGTCTACTTCTTTCATTTAGTTGTTATTTTACTATGATCTATTATACTTTTATAAATGTTTAAGAATGATGTAAAGTCATGTTTATTATCAGATGCTAATTCACAAAATCTACTATAAACATTATATGCATATAAGCTATCGCTTGTAAATCTATCAAAGTCTATAAAATCTAAAGGTATGTCATTTGATGCACAATCTATTGCTATTTGATAAACTACTTTAGCATTATGATTCATTTGGCTGTTTACATCACTTGCATTCCATAACCCGCCTGGACTTACTCCATGCTTTGCTCTAGATTTTGCTGTTATTTCTAAATCTCTCATAGGTACAAATACTTTCTTAATTTTGTACTTCTTAGATAATTCAGGTATTCTATTATAAAATTGAGGTGCTTTACATATTAATGGATAATTTTCATTATCTGGATCTAAATAGATTTCAAGACCTCCTCTGCTATTTTGATTTATATACTGTTCTATTTCATCACTTGTTAGGTTTTGGTATCCTGTATCTAATCCTAGTAATGATAACAATTTTACAAGAATAGTTGTACCGCTTCTACCTGTACCGGTTATTAAAATCTTGTTTTTCATAATTATCTTTTTTGTGCTTCAGTTGTATTTGAATTAAAATCATAGTGGTATAGGACTTTATCTATATTATATTCACTATAATTTTTTTTGGCCATATTTTCACCAAAGAGATTATCTTCACCTACATTAATTTCTGGAAACAATTCAACAATACTCTTTTTCCATACCATTAAATGATTAGGTTGTCTTAAATACATTGTTGGTAAATTTACATTTTCAGTGAACTCTTTTGAATAATGGCAAATCATAGGATTAGATTCGTTTATACTAACAGATGCTTGAAAATTAATGCAATCTGTACCATGTTGATTTATTGCATCTAAAATATCACTAACATAATTAGGCTCAACCCGATCATCATCATCTACAAAACATATGTATTTACCAGTTGCAAGATATATTAAGTTATTTCTCTTTTCACCTACGCTCATTTGCCAATTATCACCAAGATATAAAATTTCAACTGGCTTACCTTTAGCCTGTTTTGTAAGTTCTTCTATTACTGAAAATTGTTTAAGTCTGTTAGGCAGTGAACATAATAATATGCTAAGTTCCATTATTATAAAGATTTAATAAAGTTAATGATTTCCTCAGTATTAGATTTACCTACAATAGCTGCATTATCTTTCCAAAGATCTTCAAAGTCTGTAGTGATTGTAGATACATATAAATCATTCTTACTTTCTTTAACAATCACTGCACATCCATGATCTTGCTCCCAGGTTTTAACAATTAATCCAGGTGTCTGTGCTGCTTTCATTATTGCTTTATATGAAGTTCCACACCATGACATAGTAGTGTATTTTAAATTATGAGGCAATGCATCATGCATTACAATTATACCTCCATGATTCAAACGGTCTAATGAATTAAGCAAATCTCTCCATGTTTGATCTTCAGTATGTAGCCCATCTATAAAAATTAAATCAAACCCCTTATATTCAGGATTATCACTTTTAAAAAAATCATCTGATTTAAGAGTTAGTACATTATCTTGAACTCTCCTAGGAAAAGGTTCAACACCTACTTTATAAGGTACTTTTATTGTATCAAAATTGAATCCCTGTTGTATTCCAATCTCAAGATATTTTTTTGGTTTTTTTTCACTTATTATAAATTCTAATAAGTCTGTTCTAGTTTTCATTATATTTATTATATGGTATATTTTATTTAATTATAGTAAATTTCTTAATTACTCCTTGATATGTTTTATATGGTCTTTTTAATAATTCTGAGCATTTTATAGCCTCTAATAAATTATGATCAGCATGAGTGTCATCAAAAATCCAAGGTATGGTTTGATTAAACAGATTAATATGCTTATGAAATCCTACTCGATGTGCATGAGGTCCATCTATTAATAAAAATGAATAATCACTTGGCAACCTTTCTTTAATGATAGATTCATTAAACCACATATGATCTCCGTATGATATTAAAGGAGCATGTATGTAATTAGACTCATTAACATAATTTACCCATTTTAGGTTATCTTCAACAGAATATACAGTATAGTGCTTACACAGTTCTTTAGTTCCTGTCCCACTACCTAATTCAACAATAGTAGATCCTTTAGGTATATGCTCTAAAATCCACTTAAAGGTATGTTCACATATTGCAAATGGATTAGTTTTTCCATCTTCTGTAAATAAATTTTCAACCATCTTAAACATTTTAGCTATTGCTTGATATTTAATAATAAAAGATTATGGCAAATATAGATAATAAGCTATCAGAATTAAAAGTTAATGATGTGCATAAAGTAGATTTAGACAATAATGAAGATACTTTAGCAAATTGCTGGAATCATCAAAAATATATGCAAGAAACTGTATATGGGTATGATTTTTCAAAAATCACTATTGGTGAGATTGTTGATTTTAGCTTTATGAATAAACATGCTCTTAATGATGAAATCGGCGAATTTATGGATGCTTTAGGTGGAATAGAAGATGGCGTAGGTAATGCTGCATGGAAACCTTGGAAAAAAAGCAATTCTTCTATTAGAGGTAAAAAAATATCTGATTTAACACCAGGCGATATTAAAGAACTTAAAATGGAGTTTGTTGATATGTTTCATTTCTTTATGAATTTTGGAATAATTATTGGAATTACTCCTAAAGAAGTCTATAATATGTACTTTGCTAAAGCAAGTGAAAACGTAAATAGACAAAAACAAGGATACTAATATGACAATAAATTTAGAAACTATACTAGGTTTAGAATTAGTTGGTGAAGAAATAGATACCTTTATTACTATCTTAAAAAGAATACATGAATCATCTTTAAAAGACGATAGCATAGGATTCAAGAGTGATAAACCAAACATTATTGAATTTACTGATGACGAGATTGGTTTAGTAAATTTAATATATGAAAACTTTAAACCTGTAGACAACCCTAAAGATGATACTAGCGACAGAGCAAACACATAAGATAGTAAAAATATCTTATATAGAAAATAATGAACGTAAATTTATAGATGTACCTAAAGAAAATTTTTGGTATTGGGATGAATGTAAATCAGCAAAAGCAGATAAAACATTCAAATCTTATTTAGGAAAGCCAGTAAAGAAAAACTATGAAAAGGCTAGTAAATATAATATAAATAAGTTTTCTATATGGGAATGGATTAATACACAGCCTAAAGAGTTGCAAAATACTCTATATAAATTAGCATTTCCTAAAATGCTATTTTGTGATATTGAGACCGAGGTCATTGATGGATTTCCTGATGTAAATGTAGCAAAAGAAAAAGTAACCACTATTACTTTTACTTATGTGGATAAAAATAAAAAGATTCAAAGCATCACTGTTGGATATAAAGAAGATTTTAATCATGAGCAGCAAAATAAGATGCAAGGATTTATTGATGACTATTTTACATCAGTAAATAACAATAGACCTATAGTTTTTAAATATAAGAAAGTTAATAATGAAACTGAGCTTCTTCAATTTTTTATAGAAATATGTAAAAAGTTTCATATTATAACAGGATGGTATTTTGAAGACTTTGATTGGCCTTATCTAAAAAGAAGAATGATGAATCTTGGTTTAGATTATAAACAAATATCACCAACCAATACATTAGATAGATATAATAACCCTAATCATTTTGTAATCATTGATTACATGAAAGTGTTTGAAAAGAATGATAAAACTATTAGAGTTAAAGAATCATTAAGCCTTGAATTTATATCTAATGCTGTGTTAGGTGTAGGTAAATTAAAATATGGCGGGACATTACAAGAAATGTATGAAAATGATTATAAGAAATATGTTCTCTATAATAATGTAGATACAATTAATGTATTATTAATTCATGACACTTGTAAAACTCTTAATGCATTATTAGCATTATCAAATATGTCAGCATGCGAAGTTGCTAAATGTCAATCAGCAGTAAACATTACTGAAGGATTAATGTCAAAAGGATATTTAGCAGAATATAAAGTAATTCCAAAAAAATCAGGCAGAGGAAATGAAAAAGAAGAATATGTAGGTGCATATGTTAAAGCGCCTATTACTGGAATGCACGGTGCTGCAACATGCTTTGACTTTAGTTCACTATATCCATCCATTGCTCGTCAGTTAAATTTATCACCTGAATCATTTATAGGTAAAAATACACCTAATATGACAGATAAGTATGGAAAAGAAGAATCTTTTGATAAGTATAAAGAATTATCTAAAAAAATAGATAGATCTAATAATAAAGAAATTATATCTATATCAGGTTGTAAATTTACAACAAATGGGAGTACTCTTAAGACCATTTTTGATAATTTATATGCACAACGTAAAATTGACCAAACTAGATTTAAGAAATGTGATAAGCTTGCACATGAATTAAAACAAAAGCTTAAACAAATGTAACATAATTAGTATTAAATTAAAAACGTAAAATTTATGAAAAAAGTAGAATTAACTGGAGTAAATGTAACAGAGTTTACAAAATTTATTGGAATGCTTGCTAAATTAAGCTCAGCTAGCACAGTGTACTTTACAATTGACAATGATAAGATAATTTCAGATTCTTATATTGAGAGTAAGTCACTGATTAAATCACTAAGATACAAATTATCAGATTTCTTTGAAGAAGATACTATTAATAGTGTTGTAAAATGTACTTTTTATAGTGGTAAAAAACTTGCTGATGCATTTTCATACCTCAATGGGAATGACATAAGAATCACTATTGATTATAATGAATATGAATCTGAAAATTTTGCAACTAGATTTGTTATAACTGATGGTAAATTAAAAGTTACTCTTAAAGGTGGTGATCCTGCATTAATTGAATTTGTTAGTGTTCCTCAGAAAGCTATTGATACTTTAACTAATTGTGATTCTGCTGGGAATTCATTTCAGATAACATCTAATGAATTAAAGCAAATTAAAAGTTTAGAGAAGTTTGATACCAATCCTTACATTACATTCTCAATTAATGGAAGTATTAAAGTTAAATCAGAAAATTCTTTTGAAATTGACATTAATGATAACATGGATCAAGTTTCAACTGAAGGTGAATATAAAGTAGATAAGACTTTAATGGCATTAGTTGAAAATGAAACTTATTCAGCATATACATTTGATGATAAAATAATCTTAAAGAGCGTAGATGAAAAGATTATAAATGTAGTTGCTTTAACTGATACAGTTGATTAATGATTAATATATCAGAAATTCATACTGATGAGCTGGATAGTGTTGACTTTAATTCTTTAAGTAAACAAGAATTGGTTAACACTATTCATCAGCTTGAAAATGAAGCTCTTGTGTATGACACTATGCAAATGGCCGAAAAAATTGCACTTAACAGTATTTATGGTGCATTAGGTAATGAGCATTTTAGATTCTTTGATGTTAGATTAGCAGAAGCAATCACATTACAAGGACAAGATGCAATTAAGTATAGTGAAACTGTTCTAAATCAATATTTCTGGAAAGCATTTCATAGAGATAAAGAACTTCTTAATGCACTTAAAGAAAAATGCCCAGATGTTATAACAGAAAATGTAAAGCCATGTGAAAATCCTGTAGTTGTTTATATGGACACAGATTCTTGCTATGCAACATTTCAAGAAGCATTGGATAATGTTAATTGGACAGGTCATGTAAATGATTTTGTTCTTACTATGACAGACGCAAGATTAGGTAGTTATTTAACAAATGCATTTGAAAAATATGCAAAGCATTATAATACAGATAATTACTTAATGTTTGAATTAGAATCTATAGCATATCATGGGATTTGGACAGCAAAGAAAAAGTATGTTCAAGAAATGGCATGGGCAGATGGTAAAATTTATGAACCTCTCCAAAAAATTAAAGCAACTGGATTAGAAATGATTCAAGCACAAACTCCAGCATTTTGTAGAAATATTCTTGCTGATGTAGTAAAGTGGATGTTTAAGAAAGGTGCTTCTTTTGAAATTAAGGATTTGGCTAATGAATTATCTAGCATAAAGAAGCAATTTCTAATATCAGATATAGATGATATTTCTAAAAACACATCTATAGGTGATTATAATAAATTTATATTAGAAGATGAAGCATCTCTAGAAATAGGTCCTCACTGTCCTGCACACGTTAGAGGAGCAGGTGTACATAATCATTTACTTAATAAAAATCCAAAGCTAAAGAATAAGTATGATAGCCTAAGATCAGGTGATAAGGTTAAGTGGTATTATGCAGCAAGTATATCTGAAAAGTTTGATAAATTTTCATATAGGCGAGGAGATCACCCTAAAGAGTTTGCTTTGGCTATGGATTATGATACTCAATTTGAGAAAACTTTACTGGGTCCAGTAAATAACATCATAGAGGCAATGAAATATAAACCACTTACAGCGAGTCTTCATACTGCTAAAAAATTATTTTAAAATAAAAAGATATGGCAAAAAAACAAGAAAGATCAATAGATGATATTTTTGGGAGCTTAAATAAAATAAACCCATTAAGTACAATGGATCTTGGCAATTCAAATATTGGTAGAATAACTGACCAAATTGATACAGGAAATTGGATTTTAAATGCAGCAGTCTCAGGATCAATAAAAGGCGGCATAGCAAATAATAAGATTTATCAAATGGCAGGTGAATCTGGTGCAGGTAAAACATTTGTATGTTTAAATGTTATTAAGAATGCTCAAGAATCTGGGTATTCTATAATGTACATTGATACTGAGGCAGCATTAGATCATTCAATGTTAGAAAAGTTTGGAATAGATACAAGCCTAAAAGGAAAGAGTAAGTTTATGTATATGCCAGTAGGTGATATTGATAAACTAAAGAGTACTTTAACCACAGTTGTTAAGGACCTTAAAGAAGTAAAAATAAGTGGGGGAACTATTCCAAAGATGTTAATTATATTAGATAGCATTGGAATGATTGCATCTAATAAAGAAATTGAAGATGCAAAAGAAGAAAACCATAAAGCAGATTTTACAAGAGCAAAAGGAATAAGATCCTTATTTAGAAATATTACATTAGATCTTGGATTAATCGGAGTACCTATGATTTATACCAATCATGTTGGTGTAAACATTGGCGGGTATGGAGATCCTATGGTTGTAGGAGGTGGAGAAGGTAATAAGTACAGTGCATCAGTTACACTCTGTTTAAGCAAATCTAAATTAAGAGAAGATAAAAAAGATGTTAAACGACAAACAGGCATCATATGTAAAGCAAAAACTCTAAAGAATAGATTTGCACAACCTATAGCAATAGAATTCCATATTGACTTTAGAAAGAGGTTTAATAGATACATTGGAGTACATCCTTTTATAAGCTGGGATAATTGTGGAATTGGCAAAGGAAAAATATGGACACAAAAGCAATTTGATAAGCTATCAGAATCAAGTAAGAAAATTTGTAAACCATTTACTTCTACTAAAGAAACTAAAACAGGCGAAGAAACTGTTACCCTATATTTTGAACCTAGAGAAAGCGCATTAAAATTTGTGGTTGAGCATCTAGGTGAAACTGTTGATAAATCTGAGCTTTTTACTGCAAGAGTAATGGAGCCAGTAAAAGATAGGCTTGATGAAGTAATCGTAGAAGCATTTTCATTTGGATCTGATGAAATTGAAGAAGAAATTGATAGTTTGATAGATGAAATTGAAGAATCTGATGAATTAGTTGATTAATATTCAGATTCTTTTAAACATTTCATACTTAATAACTATTTAAAAATAAAAAATGATTAATACTGGTGAATTTGAAAAAGTTTTTTTACTATATGCTTTAGAGAATCCTCATTATCTTTCTTCTGTTGATAAAGGATTCTTTGAAATTAAAGAAATTGATACTTTAGCAATAATAGTAAAAGCATATTGGAGTAAATTTAAACAAACTCCAACTAAGGAACAGTTATGGATGTTAGTTAAATCTAAAGATATTCAAATTGACGGTGGGTTATATAATAAAATCTTTGAAAATCCTTTAGAGAAATATGATATTGACTGGGTTAAAAGAACTGCAGAATCTTGGATATTATGGAAAAACCTAGATAGTAGTTTAACAGATACCCTTGAGTTCGTTAGCACACAACAAGTATCTCCTGAAAATGTTGAAGGTATAATAAGACAAGTTAAGGATATTATAAATGGCAGAAATTCAATCAATTTTAATAATGATTTAGGATTAAGTTTCTATAATGCAATAGATCATAAATTAGATTCACTTTCAACTATCACAACTAATTATATGTTTGTTGATAGACTGATGGGCGGGTATACAAAAAAGACATTAAATGTTTATGTTGCACCGCCTAACACAGGGAAATCATTATTCATGGCACATGATGCTGCTGAGTATATTAAAAAAGGCAAGAATGTTATATATGTAACTCTTGAAATGAGTGGCCAAAAGATTCTTAAAAGAGTTGGTGCAAATGTATTAGGAATCTCAATAGATGATTATGAATCAAAATCTAGGAATACTGAATTCATGGAGAAAAAGATTAAAGCATTCAAAAATCAATCTCTAATGGATCCAGGTGAATTAAGAGTTGTTGAATTCCCTACATCCACTGGAACTGTTGATGACATTGATGTGTATCTTAAAAATATTCAAGAAACTACAGGCATTAAGTTTGATGTTGTTATTATTGATTACATTAATATTCTTAGAGATATTAGAAACCCAAACACAGAACAAACGTATATTAAAATTAAGAATATATCTGAAGATCTTAGAGCGTTTTCACAAAAGAATGATGTTGTTGTGATTAGCGCAACACAAACAAATAGAGGTGGCTTTGATTCTACTGAAGTTACTATGGCAAATATTGCTGAATCTGCTGGTTTAGCTCATACTGCCGATAATATCATGGCAATTATTCAAGACTCTGAGATGAATCTTAATAAAGAATACTGGCTTAAATTACTTAAAGTAAGAGATGGCGCTGGTAAACACACTAAATGTTTATTAAACATTGATTATGATTATATGATATTATCAGAAACTGATGTTTTAGTAGAAGATAATTAAAAAAAAATAAAAAAACGTGGATAAATCATATTATAATGAAAACCGGTATTATGATGCAGATGTCACAAAGCATGATACTAAATTAGAAATTGACACAAACTCTCCTGTTTATACTAATTATGAACAAGACTATGTTGAGAAATTACAAAGCATTAAAGATCTTGAGAATCATATTAATAATGATAGTGTAATAAGAAAAATTGTAGATAAAATACCTACTGCTGATATTAAAAAGAGAATTACTTTAAATATAGAAGAAACTAATAAATTTTATGGATTCTGTAAGCTTAGATTAGAATCACAGTATACACAAGTACAAATATTTGATATTGCAACGTCATATCTTAATATAGAACCTAAAGATTTTTACGCAAAATTATCAATAAAATTTAAAGAAATGCTATTATCTGAATTATCAGATAGTGGCCATTATAAATCAAAAGCATTATTTTAAATGGCAGGAATTTGGCTTTTTACGGACACGCATATAGGCGCAAGAAGTAATAGTAATGAGTGGATGGATATTATTTCATCTGCGCATTTTAACTTTATTATACCAACGATTGAAAAGAATTGGAAAGAAGGTGATCTTATCATACATTGTGGAGATGTATTTGATAATAGACAAAGTACAAATCTAAAAGCACTTGATATAGGAATAAAGGTTTATGAAAGACTAGCAAAATTAGGACAAGTTCATATCATTGCAGGAAATCATGATATTTATAAAAAAGATAGCACAGAAATCACAAGTCTTGATTCTCTTAAATGGATTCCTAATGTAAACATATGGAAAAATCCTGCATGTATTAATGTAAGACAGCATAAGTTATTTTTAATGCCTTGGAGAGCAACAGTTAAAGAGGAAGGTGAAACGCTTAAAGAATATCAAAAGCAATATAAACCAGATTACGCATTTATGCATGGTACATTTAGCGGAACTCAATATAATAAGTATGTAAAGATTGATGCGAAAGAAGGTGGATCAACAACATCAACTGCAGGATATAAAAGAGTATTTTCTGGACATATACATTGGCAACAAGATGTTAAGAATATTAATATCATGGGAAGTCCTTTTGAAATCACAAGAGGTGATGCAGATAATAAAAAAGGAATGTATTATTTGGATCTTGAGACAGGTAATGAAACTTTTTATGAAAATACTATATCTCCTAAACATCTTAAATTTAGGTTCACGGAATTCAATAAAGAGCTATTTGAAAAAATAGCCAAAGTTGCACCTAATAATTTTATAGACATTCAGGTTGCTAACTCAGTTCTCGCAAAGAATGCATCAAAATTCTGGAAATCTGCTGAAAAGATAAAGGATCTTGCTAGGAACCTAGAACTTCAACAATATGAAGATGAGGTTATTGATGATGATGTAGCTGAGGTAAGTGAAAATATGGATCATGATGAATTAATCCAAACAGAAATTAAAAAGAGACTTCCTGAAGAAACTGATAGGAAAAAAGCAATAAAGATAATTGATGAAATAATTAAAGAAGTATCATGAGAATATTAGAATTAGAATTTAAAAATTTCAATTCATATGGAAATGGATTGCAAAAAGTTGATTTAAGAGATCCTAACTTCTATTTACTTTACGGTGTTTCAGGAGTTGGTAAAAGCACAATAAGAGAAGTTATTGGATATCTTTTATATGGTAAAGTTGATGGTAAGAACATGGGCGATCTTCCTAATCGGACAAATAAAAAAGATCTCTATGGTCGAATCTTATTTGAGGCAGGAGGAAGCATTATTGAATTAAAAAGAGGTATGAAGCCTAATATATTTGATGTAACTATAGATGGTGAACCTGAAGATACTGCAGGTAAAAAGAATGTACAGGAGATACTTGAAACAGAATACTATAAAATACCACAAAGCACATATAACAACATTGTAACTATATCAATAGATAAGTTTAAGTCGTTTTTAAATATGTCTCCGTCTGATAAGAGAAAAATCATTGACCAGATATTTAGCTTTATTGTATTCAATAAGGTTTATGAGAGACTAAATAGGAAAGTACTTGATTATAACACCGAGCTTAAAAACATTAATGGAAAAATCACAGTTCTTACCGAGAGCAAATCAGATATTACTCAGAAGTTAGAAACCATGAATAGCCTTAATAAAGAAAAGATTAATGAAGCTCTTGATAGTTTAATTCCAAGGATTAAAGATTTGCGGGAAACGTCAAAAAAAATAGAAGATGTATTAGTAACTATTAAAGGTAAACAAGATTTAATAACACAAAAAGATTCTGATTTAAGATCAGATATATCTACTTATAATTCTGATATATCAAAATATAAAACAGAGATTAAAAATGTTGATAAGCAAATAGATTTATATGATTTAGGTAAATGCCCAACCTGCACAAGTGATTTAACAACTGATTATCATAAAGATCTTAAGAATGAATTGCTTAAGACACGGACTAGCTTAATTAAAAAGAAAGAAGATTTTGATAAATTAGTTGATTCTAAAAATGCAATGAGAACTACTATTCTTGATGCAAGTAAAAAGGTTCAAGACAAGCGATCACAGTTAAGTAATAAGCTAAGCACTATTAAGAGTAATTTATCAACTCTTGCACATGAATATAAAATGACAAAAGAAAGTCTTGAAAGCGACAGCTCAGAATTTGATGGCATATTAAAGAATACTGTTGATAAAATAGACAATCTTATGAATAGCTTAGATAATTTAAGTAAGGAAGAATTCCTATATTCTGAAATATCTAAAATATTTGCAGAGGATGGTGTTAAGAAACAAATCCTTAAATCTGTTTTACCTGGATTAAATAAGTCAATTAATGAATTTACTAGAAAATTGCATTTTCCATATAAAATTGAAATAGATGATAAATTTAATTCAGTTATTACAAGCATGGGTTCTACTATTTCTGTAAAGACATTAAGCACAGGTGAACATAAAAAAGCTGATTTTGCTGTCCTTATATCAATTATTAAAATAATGAAAAGAAACTTTCCTGGAATTAATTTATTATTTCTTGATGAGCTTCTTGGAAATATTGATGGTCATGGTATTTATGAATTGCTTTCATTAACTAGAAAAATAGTTGATGAGCTTGATATGAATGTATTTGTGATAAATCATGCTGAATTACCATCAGAGATTTTTGATTATAAGATAGAAGTTGTTAAGAAAAGTGGCTTTAGTGAAATGGCAATAGAAAAAACATAATAAATATATTATATGAGCGACCTTCCACACATATATAATACTTTTCAAAATAAAGATGATGTACTTATAAGATCAATTCTAGTAGGTACCTTGCATTCTTTTAAAGATAAGATATATTGGCATAATGTTATTAATAGTGAAAAAACTAAAGTAGATGTACCTTTTTACTTTACGATTGCAGGATCTGAAAGATTTTTAAGTGATATATTTTTAAATGAATATAACCTTGATAATGGTCAAGCAGCTGAATCTGTTTATAATAAATACCCAAGAGCTCATGTATCATTAAATAATATTTCAATACAAGAAGAATACTTAACAAATAAATTTACTCGAGCTAACTTTTTAAAAAATACATCAGATGGCGAAGTTCTTGAATATAATGCAGAATTTCAAAATATGCCACTTAAAGTTGATATGTCAATAACTATATTTGTTGACTCTATTATAGATATTTTTAAATGTATTCAATCAACAATGGAAAACTTATATAAGAATGTTTACTATTATGTAGATACACAAGGTATTAAAGTACCTTGTCATTTTTTTATTCCTGATAGTGTTGAAAAGGAAAGAACTATGGAATTTAGTTTTACTGATAAGAAAGAAATAAAAGTAACATTTGATATAGAAGTGCATGCTGATTATCCATTATTTAAGAAAGATACTGAACTTTTTGCAGGTACTTCTATGAGCAAGATTGTATATAAAGTAAACACAGTTAATGCATCATCGCCTGCAACTCGTGAAACTCCTGCTAATGAAACAGATAGTTCAGGAGGTAAATATACAGTCACTAAATCAGTGTGGCCAACAGAAAATAATAAGGGCAACTTTTATCCTAACAAAGAAAGTGAATAAATATAAAAAATAAATGGTTTGGAAATGAAAATCAATATCAAAGAAAAATTTAACTTAATTGAAAAATTAGAAACTCTTAATGAATCTGTTAAAGATCATGCTGAAGCTAATAGTATTTGCTCAAAAGGTATATATGAATTTAAGAAAGGTGTTAATCCTGGATTATTCGGTTCTTTTATGAACACTCTTAATGCATACAATTGGATTTCAGAAGTTGATGGATTCATCAATGATTACTCTAAGTTTATCAATGAAAATCAAGTAGGTGTACAATTAGAACAGATTCTTAACTCATTAGATTCAAGTAATCATAGAGCAACTTATCAGTCTGCAATTGACACTCTTAATGAATTAGTTCCTATGAAGGAATCTAAGATTAAAGAAAACTTACATAAATTAAAAGCTTTTAAATTTATACCATCTTTAAGAGTATTTTTAGAAAATTATGAAAAGGTGGAATTTGCGGTAAGCAACTCTGTTAAAGCAATTGTTGAAAAAGAACATGTATCACCAGTAATGATTACTGAAAGTGGTTATGTTTTTAACTTAAATGGAATAAATTACGAAACCAACTCATCACTAACAAGTCTAAAGAAATTTGAAGGTAAAGTTTCTGGTAAATTTAATTATGGACTTAGAGCATTATCTATGTTTAATGCAGATGCTGGTGAATTTGTAATGGAAACAAAAAATGGCTATATTAAAATAGTAGCAACTGATGAAGGCGAAAACAAATTCTTTATCGGTGAAAATGAATTCTTTGGGAAAGAATCTATATTAACTGCTCTTAATGTAACAAGAGTTGTTGATTATTTTGACAAAGATGTTAAATCAGTACTTGAGTTTATGTTTGATAACGCTAATGAGTATGCTGTTATTGAATGTGTAAAGAGTATAAAAATGGCTAACGAAAGTTTTAAAACATCTTTCATTAAATTAGCAAATAACAAAATATTACTTAATACTGTAAATTCTTTTGAAAGAACAAATGAAATGACAGAAATTACCGGAGACAATTTTGATTCTATTGTGGAATCTTTTGCTAAAGGTTATAAGTTAGATATTATCCCAGTTCTTGAAAGTATTAAAGTAAACTTAAAGGCAGTAGAATTTGCTAAAAAGGTTAAAGACATCAATTTATCAAAAATGGTTAAAGATTCTGATGCAATCTTTACTGAACTTGATGAAGCGTTATCTTTTTATGATTCAATGAACGAAGGAGAAAAGTCAGATTGTTCTAAATCTTTTAAATCTTTAGATTCTAAATGTACTATTGCTAAATCTGAAAAGGTTAAGTTTTTGTTAGAAGCTAAAGCAAAGTATACAAATGAAGAAGTTGATGGAATTACTAATGTTCTTGAATTACTTAACATTGAATTAAAGAAAGCTTTAGGAAAAGTTAATGAAGATAAGTCATTTGATGAATTTGTTGCATCAGTACCAAAAGCATTATCTGATACAGTTAAGAGCGTTTTTAAGAAATTAAGAAAAGATACAGATGATTATCAATTTCGTGAAGATGGTGCAATATACTTAGGTAATAAACCAAAGAAAGTTTTAAGTAAAACAATAGGTCTTGATGTTTATAACTTTTATGTTGACACTATTGCAATGGTTGGCGATGTAATTTCATATGAAGAAAAGGATAATGACTCAGATAAGATGGATAAGACATTTAGTTTTGTTCCTTATGAATAAAAAATAAAAAACATTTTAGATGAAGAGTTATAAAAGCTTTTTAAATGAAAATTACGACAAAGAAACTATCAAACAAATAAAGAAGTCTAAGAATTTTTCTAAGAAAGATAAGAAAGATATTATTACAATTTCAGAAATTTGGGGGTTAATTGATACTTGTCATGAAGAAGTACTTGCAAAAACAAGAAATGTTAAAGTACCAGAACACAAAAGGTTAATTGATGAAGCAGAAGATGATTTGAATGCAATTAGAATTTCATTGAATGATTTCTTGGCTGATAAAGAAGAATTACTTGATGAAGCAAAGCATGTTAATGAAGCAGATATATCTGGAAGCAAAATTAGCATGCTTGGAACTAAAATCTTCAATAAAATAAAGATTGGTTCTAAGTTTAACACAGACACTAATGTTTATACTGTTAAAGACTTTGGTAGAGCATCAAATGCATTTAAAGAATATATCGTAACTGATAAAAATGGTAAAGATATTGGTGCTAAGCTTAGCGCTATGTACAGTACTACCTTTGCTCTTTCTGATGATCCAAGAAGTTTAGTATTTAGAAAAGAAGAAATGCTTAATTCTATAACCATATAAAATAAAAAGTAACCTAAGATGAAAGGATATAGAGAGTTCTTAAATGAATCAAAAGAATCATATAATGATAAGGGTTTTTGGAATGGTGTTAGCAAGGAATTAGCTAAACAGCTTAAACCATATAAAGTAAAATTAGCTAAATTTAGAGTTGATAAGTATTCAAGAACAATTACATATGAATTCAAACAACGTGCAAACTCATTTATTTTAGAGATAGCGCATGATTGGGGTAGAGATGGCAGTGAAGGTAAACCTGATACAACATTTACAGTTAATGTATCTGATGGAGAAACTTTTACTGAGGATTTAGGTAGATTTGCAATATGGGATGAGCTTAATTATGTAGCTGAGGATATTATTAATGTAATGAAATCTATGGAAGGTGAGGAACTTGCTCAATGGATATTTGAATCTGTAGTTAATGAATCATGTGATGTACATAGCTCTTATGATGAAGACTGTGATGATTGTGTTGCAGGTGAAACTAATGAAAAAGAGTTTAAACCCCATATGATGTATGATACTGAAACAGGAAAAGCATATAAAGCAGAAAAACCTGAAGATCATGAGAGAATGTCTAAGTTAGGATATACTCATAAAAAATAGGTTAAAAACAATTCTTAAATTATATTAGACGGGTGGCATTTGCTGCCCGTTTTTTTAAACATTTCTCCAAGTTATTTGATTTAATAATTATACCAAATACTCTAAAAATGGCAAGAACAAGAAATTATGTAAACAATGTAGATCTTTTAGAAGAACTGTATTTGTCTATAGAACAAGAAAGCTTAACACGTAAAGGATTAGACATGTTAATGAAGCTTGCCCAAAGAACACAAAGAAAATTATATTACTCTTGCGATGATGATAAACAGCATTGCTTATCTGAAGCATACTTTGATTTAATTAAAAGATGGACAAAATTTAATCCTTATTCTGTAAGATCTTTTGGCTTTGAATTAATTGACTATAAAGGAAGTGGTGGAAAAATAGAATTATCAAGTGAATCAAGAGACATGAAATTTTATAAAGACCCTAGCAACAGAGAGTCAATTTTAAAATGTGAAACAGTTTCAGGAGTTGAAATAGGAATACGAAAAGATAAAAAAATTAGTTATTTAAAGATTACAGACTTAAATATTGATTGGACAGTAGCACGAGAAGGTTTCATTAAAGCTAACCCACACTTATTTAAAAAACCTGGATATAGGCTACCACCTGAAATGCCAACAGTTTCTGAACTATTACTAAAAACATTTTCAAATAATCAAACAGGTATTTTTGATCCTTTAAAAACAAGAGTTAGAGTAAAGTATAAAATACTTGGATTGCCTAAAGATGATATTAAATATTCTGAGTGTTGGGTTTATAAAACTAATGCAGTAGTAAAAGACCCTAATCCATTTTCATACTTTACATCAATATGTATCAATGGATATGCAAAAGGATTTAAAGAACTTCGACCTAAAAAAGATAAGGGTAAGTTTATTTCACTAGATGCAGGATTTAATAATGATGATGGGACTGACTTATTTAATACATAAAAATAATTTTATGGGTTGTCAATAAAAAATTTAAAACCTAGAAAAGACGCCAAAACCAAACAAGGGTATTTTCCAATAAATGAATCTAAAAAATATTTTGGCAAAGGTCCTGTTATTTATAGAAGCTCATGGGAATATAGATTTTGTGTATGGGCTGAGAGAAATCCTAACGTAACTAATTGGTCTAGTGAACCTGTAGGCATTAAGTACTTTGATACATACAATAATAGATATGCTACATACTATCCAGACTTTTTAATTGTATTAGATACAGGTAAACGTGTATTAATAGAGGTAAAGCCGCGCCAGCATCTTCTAAAACCTTCTCAACCAAAGAGAAAAACAAAAAAATCACTTAAGAGTTATTTATATAATCTAGAACAGTACACAAAAAATATGTGCAAATTTCAAGCTGCACTAAAATACTGCGAATCTAAAGGATGGAAGTTTAGAATAGCAGATGAGACTTGGTTTAAAAACGTATGACACTCTTAACTGAAATTAAAAAAATCCAAAATCGTGTAGGTTTACGAAAAGCTAAATCAGATTCATATAGCTGGTATACAAGCGCTAAAAAATTTGAAAATTTATCTGTTGCACGTGCTCCTCAACAAAAAGGACATTTAGAACCTGGAAAGATACACATATTTACATATAATCCTAAAGGTAAAAAGATTTTAGATTATTATGATAAGAAGCCTATTGTTATAAGTTTAGGAACGATTAAAGAAGATAATGGCAATGTTTATGATTTAGCATTAAATCTTAATTTTATTCCATATCCATATAAATGGTATATCTTAAACATGCTTACTCAACTATATGGAGAATTCTATAAATCACAGTCTACTGGGAGAAATGCAGGAAATGCACTATTACAAGCAAGAATTAAATATAAATATAACGTACTAAAAATACTTTTAACAAAATACGGATTTCCATTTGCAATAAGAAAGTATATACCAAGCAGAAAAAGTAGGGTATATGTTTGTAGTTATGAAACTTGGATTAATGTTGCATTCTTATCTATTGAGAATTTTGAAGGTATTGACTACGATGAAATGATTAAAAAATACAAAGCGTCAAAACTATAGAAGATGGCAAGTATATATAAAAGCTTAAAAACAATAAAAACTGGAGGGAGTACATTTAACTCACCTTCACTAAGAAATCTTGCAGGGAAAGGATTTGATTATAAGGATTCTGTTATACTAAACTCTGAGGCTATTGGTAGTTTAGAAAATGAATTAGGATGGCAACAAAACAATTCACTTCTTCGATACGGCCAAGATAATGTTGACTTAAATGATCTTTATAATTTTGCAGCTGCAGATGTTTATAGCAAAAAGAACATTCCATTTTTTGACCAGGAATATCCTGCTAAAAGAGATCAGTTAAGAAAATATAGTTTACAAGATGAAATTGAACAAATTTTAGATATTCTTGTAGATGAACTAATTGTGTATGACACAAAGAAATACTTTGCTAATATTAAATGGGAAGAAGATCTTAATATAAAAAAATCAGAAAGAAAACGAATTAATGAAACGCTATCTTCTAATTTTAGAAAGATGTATAGAATGTTCGGCTTTAAGAATGAAAATACTGCATGGCATTATGGTAAAAAATATGCAGTAGATGGTTACCTATCATTTGAAATTATTTGGGATAGATCTAATAAGAATATTATTGGATTTAAAGAACTTGATCCAATTTCACTAACACCTAAAGTGTTTAAAGATGGTACAAGAGGTTGGATCCAATATGATAATGATCCTATTAAAGCTAGAGAACTTAATGATTCCCAGGTTATTTTATTATCATATTCTGCAATTAATAGCGAAGGTAGAATTTCATATGCTGAAAGGCTTGTAAGATCATTTAATCTTTTAAGAATCATGGAACAGTCAAGAATTATTTGGTCTGTTGTAAATTCTTCATATAAAACTAAATTTATTATACCTGTAGCAGGTAAATCTAAAAACATTGCAAAGCAAACAGTATCTAACTTAATGCAAGCATATAGAGAAAACATTAATTTTGATACAGATAGCGGTGAATTAGAAGTTAATGGTAAACCAATGTTACCGTTCAATAAAGAATATTGGGTTCCTGAAGGTGATAGTGGAACTCCACAGATTGAAACCATTGGCGGTGAAGGTCCTGATTTATCAGACACAGGTCAATTAGAATACTTTAGAGATAAATTAATATCAGTTTCTAAATTACCTAAAAACCGATTTATTAAAGATGAATCTCCTACATGGGAATCTTCACCTGAAGGATATACCAGAGAAGAAATATATTTTGAGCGGTTTTTAAGTAGAATACGAGCACAATTTCAAGAAATTTTAGTCAAGCCTACTATATTACAAACTAAAGTAGATATTATAGAACTTAAAGATGACCCAAGCTTTGATGCTGATGTTTATTTAGATTGGTCTAAATATGATGTATTTGAAGAAATTAAAGAAATGGAAATGTTTAAAGCAAGAATTGATGTTATATCATCTGCTAAAGATTCATTAGTTGACTTTGATGAAGAAGGTAATGAAGTTAGATACTTCTCTAATGAATACCTTGTTAAAAAGTATTTAAAAATGACAGAAGATGAAATCCGCCTTAATGAGCAATTAAAGACTAAAGAAGATGAAGAAATAAATACAAATAATAAAGAAGGTGACGAAGGTGAAGATAGCGAAAAAGATAGTAAACCTGATACAGATTTGGATTTAGGCTTCTAAGAAGTTAACACAACTTAAATAAATAAATAAATAAAACAAATAAAATAAAATTCTATAAAAATGAAAGAATTATTATTAGTAGAAAAATCATCAACCAGTATTGGGAAAACATCTGATCCTTATACACTTGAGGGTATGTTTACTGAGTTAGGTGAAGAAAATAGAAATGGTCGAATTTATACTAAGGATGGTTTTTTACCTCACTTAACACAATTACAAAAGGTAGTTGAGCAAGGTAAAGCTGTAGGTGAATTAGATCACCCTAAGGTTTTTGAAACAAGCTTAAAAAATTCTTCTCATGTTATAGAGAAAATTTGGTTTGATGAAAAAGATAATAAAGTATACGGTAGAATAAAGTTACTTGATACAGATGCAGGAAAAAATGCAAAGGCATTAGTTGATGCAGGAGTACCTCTTCATATATCATCAAGAGCTGCAGGTACAGTAACTGAAGATAAGTCTGTAAAGATTCATAAATTATTTACATATGATTTAGTTGCAGACCCTGGATTTGAAAATGCAGTATTAAATACAGTTAACGAATCTTATGGTATTGAAAATGCAAAATCTTCAAACTTTTTTATGTATGAAGTTGCAGAATCTAAATTATCTAAGAAGCCTGTAATAGATAACCAGAAGTTTATATCTGAAGATGATCTTAACGGATTTACAAAATACACTAAAGAAACTATTGATTCTCTTAAAGAAAACCTTGATAAATTACAGAAAGCACAAAATGCAATTATTAAGCAAAATGATGAAATTGCTGATAATATCAATAGTAATGTATTACAGGAATCTATAAATTTAATTAATGATAAGATTAAAGGTATTGAGGATTGGTCTAATCATGTAGTTGAAGAGTTCACTACAATTAAATCAGAATCTGATAGAATTAAAGTTCTTGAAGATAAACTAACAGGAATCGAAAATTGGTCTGAGCATGTTACTGAAACTGTATCAGGAATCGAAAATTGGTCTGAGCATGTTACTGAAACTGTATCAGGAATCGAAGATTGGTCTGAACATGTTACTGAAACTGTTACTGCAATCGAAGATTGGTCCGATGAAGCAACTACTACAGTATCAGGAATCGAAAATTGGTCTGAGCATGTTACTGAAACTGTATCAGGAATCGAAGATTGGTCTGAACATGTTACTGAAACTGTTACTGGGATTGAGAAGTGGTCTGATGAAGCAACTGATGTTGTAACAAAATTAGAAGAAGGCGCACTTACAGAAAATCCAATAAAACGTAAAAAGAAAGTTGATGTTTCTTTATCTGAAACATATATAACTGGATTATATAAAAAAATTGATTCTATTATCGATGATGCTAAGAAGCAAAAAGCTGAAGAGAAACAAGAATTAGTAAAAGAGGAAAATGAGTTTAATAAAACTGAGGAACCTTTCTGGAAATCAATGATGCCAGGAAAATACACAGAATTATGGGAAGCATTATCTGAATCTAAAAAATCATCAATTGTTAAAAGAGCTACAATTTGTGAATTTCTAACTGAAAGTTCTGTTACAGAATTTTGGAATGCAACATTTGCTAACACTACAATTGAAATGATTAAAGAATCTTCAAAGATGCCAGTGCAAAAAACTGCTGAGGAAGTAGAAAATGCAATAGCAGCTAGAAGACTAAGAATTGTTGAAGGCTATAATAAAAACTTCAAAACAAATCATTAAAAAAAATTAACAAAAAAATGTTAAACGAGTCAAAATTGATGCAAACTTGGAAGCCAGTTGTAGAATCAACTGTTGGAGAAGTACCTGCACACAAACTTGGATGGATGTCTAAAGCATTGCAAATCCAAGAGAACTACGAAGCTCAGAGAGCTAGCAGTTCATTAAATGAAAATAACTTTTTCGCACATAAAGCATCTGTAAATGGTATGGGTGCTGTATCATTACCTGAAAATCCTGGTAATGGATGGAGTACTGGTGATACAGGTTCAGGTGATGTTCCTTATTCATTACTTCCATTAGCAATTCAAGTTGCTGCACAAACTATTGGATTGGAATTAGTACCTGTTATCCCAATGAACGGTCCTGTTGGAATGCTTTCTTACATGGATTTTGTTTATGCTGGTGGTAAAGCTGGTTATGTTCCACAAAATTCACTATATCCTGCAGGAACTGCTGGAGATGGTAAAAATTCTCCAATTTTCATTAAAGCTAAACTTGATGTTTATACAGGTGTAGCTGCTAACACTGCATATACTATTCCTGCTGGAACAGGTACAGGTACTTTATCTGTTACATTCTTAGGTCAGTCTAGAATTGATGGATTTGCAATTTTCAAATTGCCAGAAGTATTGGTTGATTCAGCTGGTGTAAATTACTCAGTTGCTGATGCTATTCCTGCTAACACTGCTGTTGGTGGAACTGCAATTGCTGTTACTGGTGCAAGTGCTACAACAAAGATTATTTCTAAAGCAGAATTAGTAAAAGGTGTAGAAGATCATATTCAAGGATTCTCAAGTAACCGATATGATTCAACTGATGCAATGTCAAGATTAGAAGGAGAAACTACTCCAGATAATACAATGAACATTACATTATTCAGTAAATCTGTTGAGGCTAAAACTGTTCAAGCTGCTGCAGCTGTAACAAGAGAGCAAGTTCAGGATTTAAAGCAGTTTGGTATTGATGCTGTTGCTCAAGTAAACCAAATCTTAGCAAATGAATTAACTCAAAACGTGAATAAGGATATCTTAGGAAACATTTTTGACCTAGGTAAAATTAATCACGCTAACATCACTGCAACATCTGGTGTATCACTTCACTTAGTATTAGGTGCTACTGCTGCAACATTAACTGTAGGTACAGAAGCTCAGGTTTCAACTCCATCATTTATGTATTTTGGCGCAGGTACTTCAGTTACTCAAGTTGATGCAGTTAACACAGGTGCTGAAAACCTTTCAACTAGACAGAGAAGATTGATGTCAAGAATTCTTGCTGCATCAAATATGGTTTCTGTTAGAGGAAGAAGAGGACCTGCTACGTTTGCAGTATGTTCTGCTCAAACTGCTTCAGGTTTACAAGACTGTGCTGGATTTATTGCTGCACCAATCGCTAATACAATAAACCAAGTTGCTGGCGCACTTTACCCAATTGGTAATCTTGCTGGTCTTGCTATCTATGTTGATCCTAACATGGAATGGGGAGATACAAGAATTGCTATTGGTAGAAAAGGTGATGGTCAAACTCCTGGTTTAGTATTCATGCCTTATATTATGGCTGATACTGTTGAGACAATTGCTGAAGGTACTATGGCTCCAAAAATTGCTATCAAATCTAGATATGCATTAGTTAGAGCAGGTCACCACCCAGAAACAATGTACTTAACATTCGGAGTTTCCGATTTAGTTGATGGATACTGGGCATAATCCTTAAAGGATTAACCCTTAGATCATAATTTATAAAACGCTAGGATTTTTTCCTAGCGTTTTTTTATGCATATATAATTAATAAATATTAAAATCAATAATTATGTCACACTCAAATAAAAGCATAACACAAGTTCATCCAAAAAAGAAAAGAAAGAGTCCTATTAAGTTTGATATTACTCTTACTCAAGAACAAAAGGAAGCTAAAGCTATAATGCTAACATCTACGTGTTCAATATTAAATGGTAGTCCAGGGACTTCAAAGTCTACACTATCAATGAATGTTGCTTTAGATTTATTATTTAGAGGGGAAATCCAAAAAATATATTGCACAAGACCGCCTGTAGAATTATCTCAGTTTGCTAAATTTGGTGCTATCCCTGGAACTGAAAAGGATAAAAACGCAGTTTATATGCAACCATTCTTAGATGCTATTAAAGCAAATTATAGTAACGGTGCTTCTAAACTAAATAGAATTAATAAAGCTATTGATGAGGAAGAGATAGTGTTTTTACCTATGCCTTATTTAAGAGGAAGGAATTTAGGTGATTCTATGGAAACTGCAGTAGTTCTTGTAGATGAAGGACAATCATGCGATCCTCATACTATGTATGCCTTATTAACTAGGCTAGGAGAAGGTTCTAAAATGTTTATTACTATGGATATTAAACAAGCTGATCATAAAGGTAAATCAGGCGGTGAACGGTTATTTGAAATAGTAGATAAGATAGAGGGATTAGAGCATATAGAGTTATTTCAGAATTATAGAAGTAAATTTGTTCAATTAATTAATAAATACTGGTGGGATTAAAATAAAACATTACAATGTTAGATATATTCATAATAATAATATTCACAATACTTATTGGTTTTATAAATGCGTTAAAAGATAGTAGCGCATTAGGCAGATTTAAGAAGAATTGGTGGAATAAGAGTAGTAGTTGGAAAATGAAATGGAAAATAGATAAAACAGTGTATTTAGATAAAACATCATATTCAAATAAGATGCCATTACCTAACTATAAAAAACCTTGGTATTATTTAGGAATGCATAAACCTATGTACATAGAAAGGTTTCCATATAGCTCAACTATATTAGTCAGCTTTACAGATGGTTGGCACCTACTGCAAAATATTCAATTCAGTTTAATATTCCTAGCAAAATCAATTTTATTATTTGATAGCTTATTAAATATAGTAATATCATTTGTAACAATGAAAACTATTTTTTCAATTACATTTGAATTAGTTTATAGAAAAATACAAAATAGAAAATCATGATGCTTTTAAATATATCACAATATGAAGAAATGAATGAAACATTTCTCTTGAATAGATCTTGCCCAGAATATGATAAGTATACTAAAGCAGAGTGGCTAGCAGCATATTTGTATATTATTGCACCTGCAGGTGTTGATACGTTTTGCGAATCTAATATAGAAATGAGCATTAATGACCTTTTATTAGAATCTAACGGGTTTATTAACGAAGGTCTTTTTAAAGACATTAGAAATGTTCTAAGAGGCCGTAAATTAGTTAAAGCTAAGTATAAAGGATATGACCAAGCAGCAAAAAATTATGTACAAAAGTCAAAAAGCATAAGTGATAATGATAAAGAATCTGAAATAAAAGATAAAGAAAGAGTTGCATTAAAAAAATCATATGATGCAGCAATTAAATCAATAGATGATAAAGTAAAGAAACCTCTTGATGATCTAAAGAAAGAATCTCCAGTAGTTTCAAAATATGAAAAGTATGCTAAGTTAAAATATCAACTAAGTCTTTTTAAATTACATAAGAAGTTTCAAGTTTCTATGGCAAATGTAAGAGCATATAATTCTGAAATTGCTAGTATAAAATCAGAAATCGGAGAAATTGCTGCAGAGATTGGTAGTATTGAAAAAGAGGTTAAGCAAAAAACCGATGATGATGGTGAGCCTATTACAAATAAAGATGCAAAAGACGCAGTAAAGAAAGCAGAAGATGATTCTGCTAAAGATGACGATAAAGATGGTGAGTCTAAAGATACTGAACCTTTAACTAAATCTGCTGAAGATGATGAGTCTAAAGATACTGAACCTTTAACTAAATCTGCTGAAGATGGTGAGTCTAAAGATGAAGAACCTAAAGAAGAACCTAAAGAAGAACCTAAAGATGATGATCCTAGAAGTAAATTAGAGGCAGACATTAAAGGATATAATGATGCAGCTGAACAAGCACAAAAGGATATTGATTCTTCTAACGAAAAGATTAAAGAATTAGAAGATAAAAAGAAATCAGCAACAGATACTGATAAATTTACACAATTAATTCAAAAAGAAAAGAAACTTATTGATGACAATAAGGAAGATATTGCTGAGCTCAAAAAAGATGAAAAGAAAGCAAAAGAGGATCTTAAAAAGTTAGGCGAATCTCGTATTAAACCATTATCACATTTCTTAAAATCATAATTAGTGCTTCATAAATTTAAAAGGCATAAATATAGGAAAGGGTTTGCAGTAGATAGAATATTTAAAGGATTATCTACTAATAAATTTTCTAAGAATGGAAGACATTTGTTTACAACTCATAAATATCTTTCTTCCTTTTATGGTGATGATAGGTTTTGTAATATGTTAGTTCAATGGAATGAAACTATTTATACTAAAATATCATCTACTAAAGCTAAGCGCCTTTTTCCATTATACCCTTCATTTATTCCACTATATAATCAAAAGACAGTTGTCTCAAAAAATGATTTTTATAAAATAAGCACAGGCACAGAATATAATTGTATAAATTGTGGAGCTGAAATATTTGTAGAATGGGGATCAAGAAACATTAGGCATTTCATATGCAGTAGATGCACTAGTTTACACTTTTTAAAGAGCAACAGCAGCTTTCATTATAGTTCTAATATCAAATCATTATATGGTGAAAAGTTTTCTAAAAACATAATAGATTTTTTTAAGCTTGAACAAGATAATGAAAAGGCTATTTTAAATAAAATACTTAATAGGCATAAAAACTATTTAAGAAGCATATACCCTGATGATAAAACTAAAATAAGCGGAATATATAAAAGCATTAAAAATAATCTCCCGATTTAATAAGATTCCTAGCAATAGGAATCAAACACCTTTCAGCATCTATAGATATATTTGAAATTATTTGTATGTAGTTTTCTTCATTGTTTAAAAAACTATAATTATTTGAATGAAACGTCCCTAAATTAATAATTGATGATTTTCCTACTTTATATTTTTCTATAATTCCAGTATCACAAGATTCTATAAAATATATAGGAGATTTTCTTTTATTTTTTATTTTATTAAAAATTTTAATATTTGCAATAATATATTCCATATGAGCTCTTAACTCATAGTACATATTACCAATTACATTATAACCAAATTCAACTATCCTAGTCACTTGAGCATACTCATTAGAGTTATTAGGTAAATCATAGATGTAATCAAATAGCTCTTTATCATGTTTATTAGCATAAATAATTTCAGAGCTTTCTTTAAAACTTTCGATGTCTTTATATCGTTTTTCTATTATTTCAAAATCTGGAAACCAATATCCATTATTTACATTATTTCCACATTTCTTTAAAAACGCCATTAGTTGATATACCTTATATTCAAAATCTATAGGTTTTTCAATAAACCATGATGGGCTTAATTCATTTTTAATATAAGTCACTTCAGCTATTTCTTTCATTTTTTTAAAACATATTAACCATCTATTGTATTTAACAAATAAAAATACATTATATGAGCATTAAAAATAGCATTTGGGTAGAGAAGTATAGACCACAAAGCATAGAAGATATGATTCTTCCTGAGCGGATTATCACTAAGGTAAATAATGGAATTCAGAATCATATGCTACTGCATGGATCAGCAGGGTTGGGTAAAACTAGCCTAGCACGTATCATTGCAAAAGGTAAAAGCTCTATGTATATAAATTGCTCTATCGAAACTGGTGTAGATACGGTTAGAAATAAGATTACTGATTTTTGTTCAAATATTGCATTAAGCTTTGAAGGTGTAGATAGAAAAGAAAAGATAGTAATTCTTGATGAGTTTGATGGTGCATCAGATTCTTATTTTAAAGCAATGAGAGGTGCAATGGAACAATTTTCCTCAACTACTAAATTTATTGCAACCTGTAATTATTTCACTAAGATACCTGATCATATGAAATCTAGATTTGATTGTGTTGATTTTAATTTTAGTAAAGAAGATGAAAGGGATTTAATAAAGCAATATATCATAAGAGTTCATAAAATTTCTAAAAACGAAGGAATACAAATTACACCACCTGCAATACTTAAAATAGTTAAAGAATACTTTCCAGATCTTAGAAGTACCATTACTTTTTTACAGAGTATTAACTCTGAAGGTAAGACAGTTATTAACGAAGATGACTTGGATAAATTTACAGGAGAATTTAAAGAATTATTTGAAATGTTCTTCATCAAAAAGGTAACATATTTTCAAATTTATAGTTATATTTATAAAAACTATCTAGGTAACGAAGATAATGTTATTATGGCTTTAGGAAAGGATTTAGGCGATTACATTAATAAAGAACAAAGCGATAAAATAATGCTATTAGGTCCTATCACATCACTGCAAGCAGATTGGATGTACAAGTCACAGTTTGTTGCTGATAAGATGAACGCATTAGCAGCATTAGTATTTAACATTCATAAATTAACAAATTCATGAAAAAATTAACTTACTTAATAGATGGAAACTTCTATTTACATAAAACTTTATCAGTATGCGGAGCATTTGATACAACATCTCCAATGTTTTTAAAAACAGATGATAAAGATAAGCAAGAAAAAGATAAAAATTCATTAATACATAAACTCACAATGGATTTATCTTCAGATGTTAGAAAGTCTGCAAATATAATAAATGAAATTATTATTACAGTAGATGATTACTCTTGGAGAAATGATTTCTTTCAAGACAAATCATATGCATCATATGAGCCAGATTTAGATAAAAGTGGAAACCTTTTAGATTTAGAAGGAAATGTAATTGCAACTGCTGAAGAATATAAAAATGCTGAAGCTGAACAATTAAAACACTTACAAGACATTGCATCATTATCAATAGATTATAAAGGAACTAGAGTAAAAGACAAATCATTTAATTGGTCTGCAGTGTATTCGATATTTGATGAATTCTTAAAAGATATTAAAGAGCTTGTAGGTATTAAAACTGTTAAGATTAATGGATGTGAAGGTGATGATCTTATATTTGCCATATCTGCTCACTACATGGCTAAAGCAAAATCTGTTATGATATATAGTGGAGATAATGATCTTAAACAGTTAATAGGACATAATCATGTAAGTGAATCATTTGTTATACATCATAAGAAAACTGAAAAGAAAATTGTAATGTGTAATGACACTGCACAATATCTATTAACAAACGATTCATTAATTAGAAATAAATTTAACGGGTTCACACAAAGCAATGATATTAATTTAGTAGTAGAAGATCCTTTTGATATTATCTTTACTAAAATATTAACAGGAGATGATGGTGATAATGTTAGATCAGTTATCATGGAGCCTAGAAAATTTATGTCAGGTAAACGAAAAGGACAGTGGAGAGATGTTAGAATAGGAAAACGAGCTATTGATAAAATAAAAAAAGAATTAGATTATAATAAATATAACTTTTTAGATTTTTTTAATAATGATTTTATAGTATCTCTTGCTAATTCAATACTAAGAAACTTTAAACCTACAAAAACTTTTACAACTGATAGCATATGTAATAATATAAAAATTAATAGAGATCTTATGGGATTACATCATGGTTGTCTACCACAAAGCATATATGAAACCATGGTTGATTGGATTGAAGAAACTTATGATACTAATGATCTTAACCTAAAAGATATGCTTTCATATAAATCTTTATTGCAAAAAAATCCGCACTACACAAAAGATACTTATGAACAGCAATCAACAAGTGCTAACTTATTTAAACATTTAGGATTATGAGTATTGAAATTAAATCATATTTTGATATTTTAAAGGTACTTGGTAAACCTGCTTATGATAATGTATCTGCTGTTGATAAAGGTAGGCATATCTTTATGGTTAATAGGCATCTTGCTAGGATATATCCTGAATTATCTGCATCATTTAGCCATTTAAAAACCAACCCAGTAATTGCAACGGATTTTTGGAATGGATATTTTAAATTGATATACTCTGCTAAGAAAGACCCATTACCTGCCAAAGTTAACTTTGCTAAGCTAACATCACCTAAAAACTCAAAAAGCATAGACCCAGATTGTTTACTATATATGGTAAATAAGTTAAGATTAGGATCTAATGATTTATCAGTGCTTAAGAAATTAAAAGAGCCTGAGTTAATTAAATATCTAAAGGAGATAGACAAACTCATAAATGAGAAAGTTAAGAAATGAAATTAACACTTCAGGAAAAATTTTGGATAAGTACATATATTGGCTTATGGTTAATAGTTAGTACAGTAAGTACTATTCATAGCGTAGAGTTCTTTAAATTATCAAATGGCATAGGATTAAGCTGGTCTTTAGCTTTAGCCTTTGAATTAGGTGCAATTGCATCTCTTGGAGGTTTATTAATTTCAAGAGGAAATAAAACGCTTATTTGGAGTTTATTTATAGTGCTAACGATATTTCAAGTACATTGTAATATGTATTGGGCTTGGATAAATGCTAAAGATTTATCAGAATGGATTCATTTACTTAGTTTAATAGATGAAGATCCTGATATTCAAAAAAGAATATTTACAATAATAAGCGGAGGAATTTTGCCAGTAGTTGCATTAGGATTTATGAAATCTTTATTAGATTATTTGAATCCTAGTAAATTAGAATCTATTGAAGAGAAGCCTATAGAAAAATCTACTAAAGAGAAGCCTATAGAAAAATCTACTAAAGATAAGAAGGTTAAAAGCATTAATCCATTTTGGAGTAACCTAGATCCTACAAAAACTTTAAAGGTATTAAACGTATCAGACAAAAAAATAGAAAAAGGAACACCGAACAGTTCTAAAAAATAATAAAGTTCTAATGACTGCATATAATAAAAACATCAATATTAATGAAAATGGGCCAAAAATAACAAGTAATGGAAACTTAGTATTTAGTGATGTATCATTAAGTCTTAAAGACTTCACACAATCAGTAGATAATTGGAGTAGCTCAACATACTTACTTAATAAAAACGAAGAGATTGTGATAGATGGGAAATGGAAATTTTTATTTGTTAGATTACGTTGGTTAGACAAGCCCAAGTCTTCTGATAATGATGGCTCTTTAACTATATATGATGCATGCTCATCTATATCTTCAGTAGGAAGTAATTGTGGTTGTAGCAGCGGTGCAACTGCAAGCAGCGGTAAAACAGCTCCAATACCTAGCTTAGCAACTTTTCAAACTACTCAATACACTGAATATATGTTAAGTAACGAATTTAGTTATTTAGATACAACAGTCGCTCTGGGTCCTACAGGTGCATCTGCTCCTAAAGTAAAAGATTTATATGATCATCAATTTAGCGCAGTTTTATCCAGTAACTTTTTATACTTTTCTGGAGTAACTGGTGCAACAGGAGCAACTGCAAACCCATATCCTGCAAATAAAGAATATTACTCATATGTTAATCAAGCACTAGATGTAATATTTGTTTATAATCTTGATACAAGCAAATGGGTTCTTGTATCAACTGATACTGCATTAGGTGGAGTTGATGGCACGGCAAATGTTGTAATAAATACTTTAGATACAGCAGATTGGGGCGCAACTAGTCACGAAATAGGAAATAGTTCAAAATTTATTCCTGAATTAACAAACGGGAATGGGACATTAAAAGTTGATAAGTCAGTAGATTTAGAAGATGTTAATATGCCAGTATCATTTAAGTTTTCAGAAGTATTATTATTACCTGCATATAAATTCACAGGTAAGATAGTTTCTGACTTAGATAACCAAGAAATAAATATAATGTTAGGTAAATAATTAATTTTTAAACAAATAGATAATGAGCACAGAAAATGTAAAAGACGCTCCAGAAGCGAAAGCAGAAACTTCACAAGATGTGGATGTTACTAATGTTGGACAAGCTATTCATGTATTGATACAGGCAGCTGACTTAGGTAGAAAAAATGGAATATTTGATTGGAATGATTTAAAATTAATTAGCCAATCAATTAGCCTATTAGCTCCGACTAAAGAAGATGAGTCAAATGGTCCTGATATTGATAATGTTGCAACAGAAGGTTAGATGAAGGTTGTTTTAACAATGATAGTAAAGAATGAGGAGCACGTGATGGAGCGTGTTCTTAATTCTTGCATAGATCTCATAGATGCATACTGCATAGTTGACACAGGATCAACGGATAAGACAAAAGATATAATTAATGCTTTTTTTGATAAGCACCCAAGAATTTCTGGAAAGATAATTGATTTTGAATTTACAAACTTTGAGGAGTGTAGAAATAAATCAATTGAACATGGAAAAGATCTAGGAGATTATGGCTTTTGGATAGATGCAGATGAAGAGCTTAGATTAAATTCAAGTTGGGACAAAAATAAATTTAAGCAAGAACTTATTAAGCAAATGCCAGATCAGTTATTGTTTAAATGTGTATATGGTTCATTAAAATATAACAGATCTCAGCTATATAATTTTAAGTCTGATTACCATTGGTATGGCCCAGTACATGAAATACTTAGAACTAATGATGTAAAGAATGAAAACGCATTAGCATTTTCATATGGTGATGTTTTTATTAGGGCTGAAGGTAATTCATGGAGAGGAGATGTTAGTAAAAAATACGAAGATCATGCAGATATTTTATTAGAATATCAAGAAAAGAATGATTGGGCAGATCCTAGATGGACATTTTATCTGGCACAAAGTTATAAAGATGCTGCGTTGATTGCTCTTGGCAAAAATATTAAAAATGAGCGTGGTTTAGATTTACTTAAAAAGTCTATTAATTTTTATAAAGATAGAGTTGCTACAGGCGGTGGATTTAATGAAGAGATTTATTATTCACAGTTAATGATAGGCAGGCTAAGTTGGTATGTTTCAAGTAATGAGCATGTTATATTTGAATTAAGCAAATGTGAAGAATATAATTCCAACGGTAGGATTGAGCATATATTTGAATTAACTACTTTGTATAGAAATGCTAAGATGTGGAGAAATGCTAAGATGGTGGCTGATATTGCTCATGACATTTTACATAATAATAAAAACACAGCTTCTTTATTTATAGAAACTGATATATACACATGGAGGTTTTATGATAATATGAGTGTAATACTTTACTTTAATGGATTATTAGATGAATCTTTAAAAGTAACAGAATGGATACTTAATAAATACTCTAAAGAAATGCCAGATCATGAAAGAAAACGTATTGAAAATAACGAAAAACTCACAAGAAACGCTATTTCTGCTAGAAAGAACATATAATTATAAAGTTCTAAACAAATCAAATAAGTATATTACATTACATTTATCTGATGGTTCTATGCTACAGATACAAAAATATCAAAGTGTTTGGGATAACGGCGTTTGTAAAGACACTCGTGTTTTATATAATAGCATTATATATCATGTTGATGATATAAAGCAAAATGATGATGAACTGATTTTAACCTTAAAATAATTCTAATGGATAATAGTGAATTTAAAAGTGGAGCAAGATACTTTTCAAACGTAGAAAATGTCTTAAAGAGTATAAAAAATATTCAATCAACTATTCATAAACCAGGTGTAAGATCTTCAGATGAATATCCGTTAGCGAACTCGTTTAACCTATCATCTAATAATGAAAAGCTTTTAATTAATATGGTTAAAGGGCTTGCTAGTATTATTGATACTCAAAATGATATTTTAAAATATATCGTATCACATGATAGTAAAGCAATTATAGATGAATCATCTGAAGCTGTTACTCCTGGGCAGTTTTTTATACTTAAGACTCTTGAAACAATCGTAGTAGTTAAAGAACGAATTAATAAAGATAATGTAAAGGTACATATAATTTCAAAAAGCATAGATAAAATTGTAAATATTAAAGACTTAGAATAATGAATGCACTACCTATTCCAATGGAAAGATCCATTATGTTTAGCTCTCAAGTAGACCAAAAGACTATAGGAGCGTTAACTCAAAAAATTTTAGATATTAATAATAATGATGAATATCTAAAGAAGCTTTATAAAATCAATAACTTAGAATATAGCCCATCTCCTGTTAAAATATACATAGATTCATATGGAGGACAAGTCTATCAAATACTTGGTCTTGTTTCAGTTATAGAAAAATCAAAAACACCTATACATACAATATGCACAGGGGCTGCTATGAGTTGTGGGTTTGTATTACTTATATGTGGTCATAAGAGGTTTGCATATGAACACTCTACTCCTCTATATCACCAAGTGTCTTCACGGGCTTCTGGTACAGTTAAAGATATGGAAGAAAGTATTAAACAATCAAAAAATCTTTTAAAGAAATTAGAAAAAATAACAATTAAGTACACTAATATTACTAAGAAAAAACTAAAGAAAGTTTATAAAAGAAAACAAGATTGGTATTTAAAATCTAGTGAAGCATTAGAGCTTGGTGTTATTGATGAAATTATTTAAGATATGTTGAATAAAACAGAAAAAGACATGATATGCCATTTACACATAAAATTAAAGAAGAAGTGAATCATTATAGATAGTATTAAGATAAAAAAGAACCGCTAGTTACGGTTCTTTTCTGTTTACATATGTTTTTATATAAATAGACGTTAATCTTATTAAATGTCTTTATTTATCCATTAATTAAATTGTCTTCTACACGTACATCAAGAGTACCTAATAGAATTACCTGAAGATCTTCAAGACTACTTACTATGTCATCTATCTTACCACCTTCTTCAGTATTACTTAAAGCATTACCTGTAGATTGATTACTTGAATCATTAGCACCTGGTAAAAGTCCGCCGTATTTTTCAAAACTCACAAGAGTATTTTCCTGCAGTGATGACAGCTCTTCAATAATGTTCCTTAACATTTTTAACGTATCCTCAATGTTATCAAACTGCTTTCCTAAAGTTTTAGCCATAAGAGTAAATTTATCCATAAACCTATTCAATTGTATTAATTTATTCATATCTAGCTCATTTACAGCTTTGCTTATTATATTAATAGCATTTCCTACAGCTTGTGTAGGTTTTTCCTTAACATCTTTAGCAAATGCGGCATAAATCCAAGTAAGATATGTACCGAACTGTTTCATATTTCTTTCTGAGCTGTCATCATATCCACTGTTCTTACTGAATGCTGCTTGGATTCCATTAACAAAATATCCTATTTCTTTTGCCATCTTTCTTCCACTAAACCCTCCTACTGACATTGCTGCAAAGGCCTTAACTCCTTCACCAATTTGTGATATAGGCTTACTTAACTTTCCTAGCATTTTAAGACCTGTTTCAAAATTTGAATTAAAAAAAGTTCCTGATTTTGTTCCTAATAGTTCTATAGGTCCTGTAAGAGCTTTTACTAATTTTTGTATATTTTTCTTAACATTTTTAGTAAAATCTGCATCCATTGGCTTAGTGTCTTTTAGGACTAGCTGACCTTTCTTAACTTCATATACAGGAACCTGTAAATTAGCCATCGCTTGAACGCCTAAAGCAAAGCTAGCAAGAGAATTACCTAGCCTACCTAATAAGTCTACTCCTTTACCAACAGCGCCAGAAAAGAACATTCCTTCTTGCTCTCCTAACCTTTTCATTGGTAAAATAAGAGCATCTGTCATCATGCCAATGTTAGTACCTAAATCTGTAGCAAAAGTTGGCGAGATTGGCTCTGTTGATTTTAGGACTAGCTTACCTTTCTTAACTTCATATGTAGGAACTTGTAAATTAGCCATCGCTTGAACACCTAGAGCAAACTGACTTAGAGAATTACCTAGCCTACCTAATAAGTCTACTCCTTTACCTATAGCTCCATCAAAGAACATTCCTTCATTTTCTCCTAGCTTTTTAAGTGGGTCTATAACTGCATTTAACATGTTAGCAATATTTTCACCTACTTGCTGAGCAAAATTAGGATCTAATGGCTTTGTTCCTACTAAAACTAGCTTACCTTTCTTAACAGCATATGTAGGAACCTGTAGCTTTGCCATTGCAGCAACACCTTCAGCAAATTGAGACATTGAGTTACCTAAATCCCCTAATAGTTCAGTACCTTTTATTGCTTTATCAATGTCTTCACTATCAATATCATCAAATATTTTAATAAATCCTTTTAAAATAGTTTTCATAGCAAACATTAAAGTAGTTGAATCTGCATCTGTCCATGCTGCTTTTTTATACTGCTCTAAAGATTTTGTAAATAAAACCAAACCTGCCCCCATTACAACTAAAGCACCAGCACCAGCAAGAGTGAATGCTATGGTAAATGGATTACCAATAAGTGTCATTGCTGCAGCTAATCCAACTATCGTTACACCTAATAAGCCCATGTCTTCTTTTGTAGCCTTTGCTTTCATATACATCTGTATAGATTTTGCTATTATGACTACAGCAACTCCTGCTACTATCATCGCTGCGGCTCCTGCTAAAATAAACCCAGGTACAGGACCTGCTCCTGCTACTGCCATTGCAGCTCCTATGCCAACAATAACTAAACCTAATAAGCCCATGTCTTCTTTTGTAGCCTTTGCTTTCATAAACATCTGTACAGATTTTGCTATTATGACTACAGCAACTCCTGCTACTATCATTGCAAGGGCTCCTTTAATAATAGGTTTCATTATTTTACCCATTACAAACATAACACCGCCAATTACTGCTATTGCTAGAGCAGCAATTCCTACACTAATAAGAGCAGCCATAGGATCTGATGCAGCTGCACCTAATGACTTAAAGAAAGATTCTATTCCTAAGCCTAACAAATATATTGCTAATGACATTACTGCTATTCCTATAGCAGCTTTAGTTAAATTCTTAGACCTCTTTGCAATAAAAATCATAGGGAGTGTCAGTATGAATAAACTAAAAGCTACTGTTGCTGAATTTATTACTGACCCAGCAACACCTCCATTAATGAATATAAATCCTGCTACAGCAAGAGCTAGTACAGCAACTGCTACTCCCATTTTAAAAATAGTTTTTGCTCCTGATGTAATTTGTTTTTCGTATTTACCTAAGAAATTAAAAGCTGCACCCCACAGTAATATAAGAGGCAGCGTGACTATAGTTCCTATTATTAATAATGGTGCTGATAGTGCAACAGTAATTGCAAATAGCGCTATTCCTTTTGACATTTTAGTAAAGAACATTGAAACTAATGTAAGCTTTTTTTCATCTAGCTTATTTATAGATTCAACGAACTTAGTTATGGAATTAGCTAAAGTACCGACTGATTTACCCATAGCATCAATCTTCTTAGGGCTAATCTCAGTAAGAAATGCAGCAAGCTTTTTAACCATTTTACCTCCACCTCCAAATAAACTAAATGATGTAGATCCAGATTTGCCAGTTGCCTTTATTAATTTTTCTAAAAGACCTGTATGTTTTTTAAGCTCATTATGTATTTGCTTACTTAAAATTTCATTACTCTTTTTAGTAGCAACTAATATCTGGGCATTGATTTGAACATTAGCCTCTGCATATGATGATATCTTATCAAGAATGTTTACTACTAAATTACCACCCATTAGGTTTTATTATATTTTTGGCATTTTTGGCATTTTTGGCATTTTACCACCTCCTATGCCTTTCATATACTTTGATGAATCGTTTTTCATCTTATCATAAGTATCATCTACGTTATATTTATTACCATCTTCACTTTCATTCTTTTCTTTTAAAATATCAATAAGATCTTTAACATAATATTGATATTCATAAAAAGGTCTATTTTCATATTCAGATGGCTGTAACCTAAAATGATATAATAGACGAGCACGCATTGTAAAATACTGCCTAATATCTATCTGAAACGATTTGAATAGCTGTTTATTTGTTAATTTAACTTTATAAACCATTATATAGAGAAATAAAAAGGGGTATTAACCCCTTTAATTTATTATTCCAATTCATCATCTAAAATACCTTCTTCAACAAATAATCCTTTAATACCAGTAGGTAATTGAATTTCTGCCTCAATAGGTTCTGCACAAGAATCACATTTCTTTAGCATTTTTTCCTTTACACCAACTTGTAGCTTTTCAGATAGCTGAGTGTATAATAGGAATTGTTTTTTATCCCATCTTAAAAAATCCATTTTAAGATTATTAATCTTAGGAATTGATAATCCTCTCCAGTCAGGTGATAAATATGGAAGTACTTTTAGAAAAGGCATATACTCTTTAATATCTTCGCCTGCTTGTGAAAGATTTTTAATATACTCAGCAATTATTCGCATAGAACCTATGCTAGGCGGTGACATTCGTATTTCTCCAAAAGTTTTTGATTTAATTATAAATATCCGAGACTCTTCAGAATAGTATTTTGATATTCTCTCAGGTAACTCCCTGCGTTGGAAATTTTCATTTTTTATTTCCATTTGGTTTGGTGCTTTACATGAGCTGCATTTTACCTCAAATGATATTCGGTTTTCATCTTCAGCAAATGTAAGTTCCCTTATTGCTAATACGATGTATACCTTATCCTCTTCTTTAATATCTTTCCAAGATCCTTGTCTATTATCATATGAAACTTTTACACATATTTTTAATAAATCAGTAATAGCATCATCGACACTATATGGGTCGCTTTCATCTATTATAGAAAAATGTTTAATTTCATTTACAGTAGCAGCTTTAATTACAACTTTAATATCTGTCTCATAATATCTTCCGATAGATGGAAAGTTTTCAGCATGTAATCTATGCCATCCAAACTTCTTTTCAGTTTCTTTAACATCTTGTGCTGCGTGGTCAAATCTTTCAACCTTTCCTAGCCCTTTAGGTTCACTATAGGCAGACTCTTCGGCTTTACCTAAACTGTTTACCTGATCTTCGATTGAATTTGTAGAGTTTTTGTTAAGCTCTTGGTCAAGCTTATCTAATGCATTCTTTTCTGCATCTTTGTTATTATTCATAATTGCGCTTTTTAATATCTAACGTATTATTTAATAAACCTAAAAATGGGCGAGTTTCCCCGCCCGTAAATTTCTTATAAAAGTTTCTTATACCATGTTTTCTGTCCAGTAGTCAGATCTAATTTGAACTTCCATTTCAAGAGGATCTCCTGTTGAATAATCAAGTCCTAATTCAGGAATATCATTTACAATAAAACAGTCATGAAAAGTTCTTTGCCAAAAAATATCTCCAGTTCTATCAAACATAGTAACTATCATTCTAGAATCAGCATAATCTTTTTTTAGACCTTCTTCTCCAGTTAGTGGGTTATAAATTAGTCTCTTCCAATCTCTTAATGTTTTATAAACGTACATTTCTTTGTTATCATTAAGGTTTAATGAAAAGTTAACTGTTAGATCTACAGTAGTTGATGTAGGCCGTCCATTTGCATAAGATCTTTGAGCAAATTTATATTCTTGCTCTACAACCTCAGCACCTTTTTCGGTGTTTAAGCCACTTATACTTCTAACATGCTCTAATAATATAGAGCCACCTGAAACACCAGGAGGTGGAAGTATAGTAACTTCAAATAGGTTAGTATAAACTGGCTCATATTTATTAACAGCTGCTTTACTATTTCTGTAATGCGGTAATCCTGCCATAATAGTTTAATTATTTTTAATTATTTATTAAGAAACCTGGGAAGGTTTTTAAATCTTCCCAGATTTTCTATTTTTTATGTTCCTTGAATTTGGAATTGTCCTAAAGCAATTCCACCAGTTTTAAGAATCGTAACTCTCTGAACTAATTTCTCAAGACCTTTTACAGGTTCTACTGCAAGATCAATAATACCGAAGTCATTATCAATAACCTCAGGAGTATTATTAACAGAATTCATAACCGTTTCATACGCATATAACCCTTGGTCATTTTGTATTTGCGATAAGAATCCATCTACTAGAGTTTTAATTTCCAATCTTGTTTGAACTGTGTTAAATTCAAATTGGTAACCTTTTAAGATATTTTCAACCTCTTCCTCAATATAGATTAATAATTCTCTTACATGTATTTTAGATAATGCTGACTTAACAGATTGTTGTGCTGTTTGGTTTGAATTAATTACTAATCCTAATCCTTGTTTAGGCAAGATTACATTAAACCCAAATGGCTCAAGTGAATTAAGTCCATTTCTATCATAAACATATTCAACACCTGTTATATTCTGGCCTGCAATAATTCCTCTTCTAGGACCAGCTACAATTGAATATGGCTGAGCAGTTCTATACTTCTCCATAAAGTTATTTGAAACATATGGAGCAGGTGGTACTGTTTTAACAGATGCACCTTCTTTAAGAATTAAATTCGGGTGGAAGTAACCTGCATAATTTGCACCTTGTTGAATAGTAGGCAATGATAATGTATTACTTGGATTAAACTCTTGGTTTCCTCCAGTTGATATATACCTAGCGCTATAATTTGACTGTGCATTTAATTTAAACAGTGGATTTGTAGATTCACTTAGTTGTTTAACACTTGGGCTATTAAGAATAGCAAAAGCAAACTGTCTAGTTTTACAAAGGTCACTTAATATGTTTTTAGTACCTGGTTCTATTGTACCTTCAAATGTATCTATTACATATCTAAATGATATTGCTTCTTTATCTGCAAGAGCATTAAATAACCCAGTGTTTACTAATGTACTTAATATTTCACCTTGTCTTGTTGCTTGCCCATTAGGCATTGTGTCAGGTCTTAATGTAAATCCATCAAGCTTAGTAAATTGATAATTAGTTACAAAGTTTTGAACTGATTTATATCTCTCAACAGATGTGTTAGAATTAGTAAAGTAAATTGGGTCCTTTGTCTTAACTGTTATAGTAGCAGTAGATTCTTTTACTGAAATAATTCTTGTATATCTTGTATTACCTGTGCGTGAATCAATGTTAGTGAATGTTGCACCATTTTCAAATCCTCTCATAATAAAATCCTCTGGTTTAATGTTACCAGTGAATAAACCACTTGAATTATCAATAGTAAATTCATAGTCATTAACTTTAACAACAGTGAATGACTGATTAATGTTTCCTGCTTTTGACTTAAAACTTAACGGAGTAGTAATACTTGACTGTGCGTTAAATGTATAATACGTAATCTTGTGTGAAAGTACCTCAGATCCTAAAAGAGTATCAAGATCATCTGCATTTCCATCTCCTTGAGCAGAAACAACTGTAAAAACTTCAAACGATGATGCTCCTACTTTAACTTCATCCCCACTTGATAATGTACCACTTCTAAAATCAACTCCAGCACTAGAATCATATGATGCTAAATAATCACTTGCACCATTACTTGCCACAAACTTAACTGCAGAAAATGTAGGTACATTATAATCAGTACTTGTAGTGAGAGTGGATCCATCTATGAATAATTCTTCAGTAGCAGTTTCATTAGCAGCACTTAATTGGATAATAACCTTATCTGCTAGCCTAGCAACATCCTTCACAACTGATTTAGTTGAAACTCCACCGGCCCCACCACCTGCTAAAGTTTTAGAAATATTTATAAATGAAGAGCTTACTTTAATTGACTGAGCCCATGCTAACCATAGAGCATCAGTAGCAAATGCATTTGCTGTAGGTTTTGCTGCATCTACTGATGTCGGTGAGTAAACTGTAATAGTGTCATACTTATCAGTGCTTGATGTATATGCAGTGTTATCAGTTAATGACACAACAGCATTTGCGGCTCCTGAATATGCACCATCGGCAATGTTATCAGCAGTGTTTGTAATAAACGTCTGAGAAACTGCTGCAGCAAAAGGAGAAGTATCCGCATATTGAAGATTTTCAGCAATTGTACCAAAGTATCCAAGGTAGTCAATAACAGAAACAGTGTTTCCATCAATAGTACCTCCAATTAAATCAATACCTCCATCTTTACCAGAAATTACTGAACCAGTATCAAACAAGTTTTCATCTACTGCACAATATATACCAGTGAATGCTGTTTGTAAGTTTACAATATCTTGAATGTATAATTCATTTCCATTTTTATCTAAGAAGTTTGGTATAATTACACCATCTATTGATGATAACACAACAACTTCTTTTAATTCAACAAATTTATCTAAACCATCAAATTCATTTCCATTTGTATCTTTATAAGTTTTCTTAAGACCATTTGTATCAAAGTAATCTCCAAATAGTGGATCTACTGATAGTTTTTGGTAATCAGAAAAATCTCCTTTAATAATTTGTACATTTACTGCATAATCATTAATGTAATCTTGTTCATCCATAAATTCAGGAACATTTCCTTCACCATACCAATCTTTAGCAGAAATGTCAAGTCCTAGTATCTTTTTATTTGTTACAAGAACAGATACAGAATTAGTACCAACATTAGCAAAGTTCAATATGGATTTAGTATATCCTGATGTATTATTAATATTTTTTAAAGCTTCGTCAGTATCAAGTTTCCAAAACTTAGAAGTATCATAATATTTAGATAGCGGAGCGCTTCCAATATTTTGATTAATTTCAGATGCATTTGCAGAGTAACTGATAAACTCAGTTTTGTCTAATGTATCATTAAGAGCTCTTAGGTTTAGAGCAATGATAGGCGACTCTCTTAGCATTTCTAAAGCAGATAAATGAAAGTAAGAACCTTTTCTCTCTAGAGATTTGTCTCTTTCACCATAAATGCCAGTAAAGAATTTAGTGTCTTCGCAGAAAACAGGCGTATTGAATGGACCAACTTTTGAAAATCCTATAATCATTCTTAATGTACTAACAGTACTTGTAATGATTTGACTTTGGTCAAACTCAAACGTGTATACTCCTGAAGACTTTATCGTAGTTAAATAACTCGGTAATGCCATTGTTATATATTTTTTTAATATTTATTTAAGTAAGGTTGTTTGTGGTTTTTATATGAATTTTTATTTTTTTCATATTTTTTTAAACAAAATAAAAAATTGTGTATTTAATATATTGTAAAATATCTGAAAGAATCTGAGACTCTGATTCTTCTAGAGCAACACCAAAAAAAATTATAATAAAAAAACTAAAATAATTTGTATTACCGGAAAAGATTTTTATATATTTAAAACTTCAATTACTAAATCCAATAAACACTATGAGTAGACTAAAACTGACTCCTATTAACACACTAGGAGCAGAGTTCAAACGCACTAAATCTGAAAAAGCATTTAAAGAAATTTATGATAGGCTTAGAGGAGGCGTCATAAATTATTATTCTAATTTTGGCAAAGATCATCAAATTGTTGAAGACTCTTATAATGAAGCAATGATTTCATTTTGGGCAAACATCGATAAATTAGATATTGTTAATTATTCTGTAAGTACCAATGTATACCTTAAAACAAAACAAAGTATTATAAGACATAATCTAAAAAAAGAACGAGCGACTGGGAATGGAAGCGATTTTATGCAAGAAAATTCTGAAATATCTGATAATATTAGTTTTACTAATGTTGATGTAGCTAGTGGCAAACATGGAAAATATATAAATGCAATTAATTCTAGGGTAACCTTAAGTGATGAAGATGTTTATATAGATAATGAAACTAGAAATATCTTTTGGTCATTGGTTAAAAAAGCAAAGTTCTTTGAAATTGTTTATGATCATTATTATAATGGCCTTAAATATAAAGAATTGGCTAATAAGTATAACATTGAAATACAAATAGTTAAAAATAGAATATTTCATGGCAAAAAACAAATAAAGCAAATACTAACAAAAGAATATGAAGAAATTTCTAAAATATTTGATTAATTATGATTTTTGGAAATCATATAACAGTGAAAAGAATCTTAAAAAAGGTCTTGCTATATTTTTTGAGTCAGAATCGAAAGGTTTACAAAAACTATTTTTAAAGAATTTTAGTTATCCAGCTAATATGGTTGAAGACCCTGTTAGATTAAACCCAGAGACTAGTCAAGTTTATTACATTATAAACTTTACAAGTAAAGAGCTATTTTTAAATGAGGCTACATTACAAGCAGCATTTTCTCAAAGTTTATCTATATTACAAGTTCAATTACCTATTGGCGTAACTGAGTATATGGTTCCTGAAATTGAAGGTAGGATAGATGAGAGCTATAGTATCTTAATTACATTAACTCCGTCATATGAACATTTAGGATATGGAAATATTTTTAAAGCGCTTGTTAAACCATTCTTGATTACTCTTATATTAATCAGTATAATATCAATTATTACATATGTCTAAACCTAAATATCAAAAGCTTACTAATGTTGAGCATGTTTTACATAGACCTGATATGTACATAGGATCACTTATAACTGAGCCTATTACAGCTTGGGTATGTAAAGAAGGTAATGTATTTGAAAAAGATGTTAAGCATAATCCAGGATTCTTAAAACTCTTTGATGAAATTATTAGCAATTCATCAGATGAACATAAGAGAAACCCTAAACTTAATAAAATAGATGTACATATAGATGTTAGAGGAACTATTCAAATTAAAGATAATGGAGGCATACCTGTTGAAAAGCATAAAGAGTATGGTGGATATATTCCTGAAATGATTTTTAGTGAAATGTATTCAGGATCAAATTTTGATGACACTGAGGAGAGAACTACTGTGGGAACCAACGGATTAGGATCAGTTCTTGTTAACATTTATTCTAAAAGCTTCACAATAGATACAGCAGATGGAAAGAAGCAATATACTCAAAAGTTTTCAAATAATATGGCTAAAAAAGAAAGTCCTATTATTAAACCATCTAAACTTAAAGGAACTTCTATTACATATGTGCCTGATTTAGAAAGATTTAACATGGTTTCTATTGATGATGACCATGTTCTTCAATTAAGAAAGAGATGTTTAGATGTGGCTGCAAGTAACCCAGGATTATCCGTAAACATAATAATTAAATCAAGTACTTCTAAAGAAAGTGATAAGTTTAAGTTTAAAGACTTTACAGAATATATTAAGTTTTACCTTGATGATTTTACAGATCATTTCTTTATCAAGAATAAAAGAGCTGATATTGCTATTGTGGCAAGTGATAGAGGTTTCTATCAAAAGTCTTTTGTTAATTCAGTTGATACTTTTGGTGGAGGTACTCACATTAGACAAATAGAGAATCAGATTATTGATTTTACCAGGACATACATTAAAAGAAAAACTAAATATGATATTAAACCTAGTGATGTTAGAAATCATTTTGGTATTTTTGCTAACTGTCTTGTAACTAATCCTAGATTTAAAGGCCAAACTAAAGAAGTATTAAGTACAGCTGCTAAAGATTTAGGATGTGACCTTACTATACCTGATAAGATTCTTAAACAAATAGTAAAATCTGACATCACTGCATCTATAATGGATTGGGTTGATAAGAAAAAGGCAGCTGATGAGAAGGCTGAAATGCGTAAGCTGAATAAAAAAATCGGCGGAGCTCTACCTATTAATTTATTAGATGCAAAAACTAAAAGACGTCATGAAGCTAAACTCTACATAATGGAAGGTAAGTCAGCAATGTCAGCAGTAAGAAAATTCAGAAATCCACAAATACATGGATGTTATCCACTTAAGGGTAAATTTATGAATGTGCTTGAAAAATCTAATGTAGATGTTATTCAAAATAATGAAGTACAAGATCTTGTAAAATCACTAGGTCTTAAGTTAGGAGAAGATGCGTTTGAAATGGTCCCATTAAGTGGTAAGAAAGTTAAGATACTTCTAAATGATGGTTATATAACAGTTGATGAAAACGAGGAGATTTTAGTAAATGGAAAATGGGTACTTGCAAAAAAATTAGTTAATCTTAAACCAAAAGAAGTTAAAATAGATTTAATAACTAAACAGGTTAAGACGGAAGTGATTAAGACTAAAACCAAAATTATAACAGAAGAACCTGTGATTGATACATCTCAAGTAAAAGGAAAGGAAAAGGAAATTGAGAAATACTTAAAAGAAAAAGGCTTATCAGATGATAAGGTTAAAGAAGTTATTAAAAAAGGTAAAACAAAGGGATTATTTTAAATGGAAATAATAAAGTTAGATTTAGATAAAGAAAATGTTAGGAGAAGGCGCCCTATAGTTAATAATATTCTTAGATACGGTACAGTTGTTATATGTACTGATGCTGATACGGATGGTTATTCAATATGCGCACAGCTTATTAATTTTTTCTATAAGTATTGGCCTGAAATAATCCAACATAATAAATTAGAAATATGCAACACTCCTATACTTCAAGCAAAGGATGGAAAAACCACATTGGATTTCTATTCTATTGATGAATATAAATTATGGGAATCTAAAAATTCTTCAAAATTATCAAGATATAAAGTTGCATATAAAAAAGGTCTTGCGGCATTAGATGATAAGTCATATAAAAAAATACTTCATGAACCTAATATTACAATTATTGATGAAGATTATATAACAGAGAAAACCTTAATAGATTGGTTTCATAAAGATAAAGAATTTAGAGATAAGCGAAAAGAAAAAATAAAATAATTATGGAAAAAGAAATTAAATTACCGATAAAAGAAGATGACTTAGATGATTTTAGAGATAGGATTAGTGAAACAGTGTTTATTGAAGTAGACATACTTAATAAAATATACTTTGAGTTTTTTGCTGATGATGATTTTGTTAATAATTTGATTATGGCTGATTTAAAGTTCATTCAAAATAACTGGGCATTTTTATTAAAGACTCATGAGAATGATCATAAGCTTTATAATGTTAATTTACAAGAAATTGATATACCAAAATCTAAATATACTGATGATGATGGTAATATTATAAATAAAGTATATGATCTTAATGATGATGATAGAATAAATTATTGCATAAATTTGCTTGCTAATACTAAAGATGCTGTAATAGAATTAATGCGCTCTAATTATTTTAATAATATAAATGATGATGACTCTATATTACCTGTTAATGATATTATCATTCATATAATAAAAAAGCTCGATGAAATTATGTTAAGAATTAATGCTAACTTAAACAAATTATAAAAAACTTGTATTAAAAAATAAATAGATTATTATGGAAAAAGTAACAGAAAACCCAACAAGACAAATGGCAAAGACAGTTTTAAAAAGCTTCTACGAAAAGGATGTAGATGAATTAGGAAAAGATTTTCAAGTATTGTTAGATTCTTATGAAAAAGAAAAGTATGGTATTGAATTATCTACTGCTGAAATTCAGTTTATTGGAATACAGGTTCTTGAAGGAGCTAAGTGGAAAGGAACTGAAGTATATGGAATTAAAGCACTTAGAGAAATTTCAACTACATTAGTAGCTGATAAAATAGTACTTTGTGAAAGAGAATCTGTGAGAGCTCTATTTCATTACCTAAATGAGTATGCAAGTAAAGGTACGGAATTTATGAACTTGCAAATGAGTGTTCTTGAAAAGGTATCATTAGTTGTTAAGGAAATTAATGAGGCTGAAACTAACTTAAGAGATGCTTCTTTTGAAATGGAAGCTAAGAGACAAGGGATTGATCCTGAGCAATTAAGAGAACAATCTGCTGAAGTTCAATCATCTACACAACTTTCTGATGGACCACAAATATAAAAAACCTGCTTTAAATGGAAAAGATTAAACATTACATTCCTATCACCGCAGTAGTATTTATGATAATAGTATTTATGAATACCTGTGGTACAAAAAGTAAAATAAAATCATTAAAGAAAGATATTGTTAAATTAGAAAATGTTGTTAAGTTACAAGATTCTTTAATAAGTAATACAGTTTCTAAAAATGATTTAAGACTTATCATTGAGCTTGAAGGTTTAAAAATTTCAAAAAGAAATTTATATGATCAGAATTCTATTATAAGAACAAAGATTAGGCCTGATGATAAGATGAATGAATATGATCAGCAAATGAATGATATTCGTAAAAAGCTGAAATAAACTAAAACGGGATTCGATATTGAGTCCCGTTTTTTTATTAAGTAAACTCCATGAACAATAAAATAACAGTAACTAATTATTTAGATACTAAATATTTAGAATATGCTAAAGGTGTTGTAGAAGATAGGGCTATACCATCAGTCATTGATGGATTTAAGCCAGTTCATAGAAAAATTATAACTGCAGCATTACAAAAAGCTAAAACAAAATACTATAAAATATTTCAGTTAACTGGAATAGTTGCATCAGATATGAATTATGCTCACGGCGATGCATCACTTAATAGTTCAATAATAAATATGTCACAGGACTTTAAAAATTCTTTGCCATATTTTGATAGAGATGGTCAATTTGGTTCATTAAGAAGCCCTGAAGCAGGTGCACCTAGATATATAGGAGTTAAAGTAAATGATGTATTTAGTAAACTATTTAGAGATCTTAATATAGTTGAATATAAATATGAAGAAGGGCAGAAAATAGAGCCTGTTTTATATTATCCTATAATTCCTACAGTTTTATTAAATGGACAAAAAGGTATAGCAGTAGGTCACGGTAGCGAAGTTCTTAATAGAAATCCTCTAGATTTAGTAAATTCAATAACAAGTCTTGTAAAAAATGGAAAGTGGAAAGAACCTTCTCTTTATCTTAAAGGATTTAATGGACCAATAACACTCACAAACGGTTCTTGGGAATATTCAGGTACTTATGATGTAGTTAATTCAACTACTTTAAAAATAACTGAAATACCTCCAAGTAAGTCATATGAAGATTTTGAAGAACACTTGGTAAAATTGCAAGATAACGGATTAATAAAATCATATGAAGATAATTCTTCTGAATTTCCTGAGTACACGATAAAAATGGAAAGAAAGATATTATCTGACCTAATCCAAAAAGATTTTATTTTTAAAGCCTTTAAGTTAACGGAGAGCAAAACAGAAAATCTTACACTGCTTGATGAAAACTTTCAAATAATTAAGTTTAGTACTATACAATCTCTCTGTGATCACTTTATTAAGTATAGGCTTGGTATATATTCAAAAAGAAAAGAAGTTCTTTTAAAGCAATATAAATACGAGCTAGAGTTTAAGAAGAATCTTATAAGGTTTATAAAAATGTATATGGATGGAAGTCTTATAATTGCTAAAAGACCTATTGAAGATGTACTTAATGATTTTGAAAAACTTAACTTTAAAAAAATAGATGGATCATATGAATATTTGATAAAGCTACCTCTTAAGAAATTAACAAAGGAAGAATTGATAAAGCTTAAAGATGATTTAATAGAAACTGAATCTAATATTAAGAATCTTAAGGCAAAAACAGAACAAGATCTATACTTACAGGATTTATATGATCTTAAAAAAGATCTTTCTAAAATAGTTAATTAGATATAAAAATAAATAAGTAACATGAAAAGAATTACATGGTTATTAGATGCAGGTCATGGAGGAATGATTAATGATGGTAAAGGAAAATTAGTATATGCTACAGCACCAGCAAAGATGCATACATTTGAAGATGGGTTCGTCTTATATGAAGGTGTTTTTAATAGACAAGTCATTGAAATGGTTAAAGACATTATGAATGTTAAAGGAATGAAGTATATTGATGTTGTTGATACGGAATATGATAAGCCTTTAAGACAGCGAGTAGAAAAAGCTAATGATTTTTATAGAGGCGATAGAAGATGTGGTTATTTTTCTATGCACGGTAATGCAGCCAACACAAAAGCACATGGCATAGAGATATTTACAAGTAAGGGAGAAACTATGTCTGATAAGTATGCTACAGCTGTGATGGAATCAATAATGAAGAACTTTCCAGATGAAAAGTTTAGATTAGATACATGGTCTGATGGTGACATTGATAAAGAAGCAAACTATTATGTTCTTAGAAAAACTGCAATGCCTGCTATGTTGCTTGAAATGTGGTTTTTTGATAATAGAAAAGATGCTGAAAAAATGAATAATCCTGAAATGAGAAGACGAGTTGCAGAAGCAATTGTTGAAGGATTTGAAGAGATTGAAAAACAATATTAAGAAACTTTTAATTTAACAATAAAAAGACTATGTGGTATAATTCATTCACTAATGCACAAGATGCATTTGAAAAATTATTTGATGCAATAAATGAAAATGGCTTAGTGTACATAGGTACTAAAGCCATTTTCGATATCGGCTTCATTATAGAAAACCCTGAAGATAATCAGATAAATACTCCTTGGCGAAAATGGAATAAAGAATATGCTGATTATGAATGGGAATGGTACTTAAGTGGTGATAGATCTGTTGAGCAATTAGAGAAGCGTGCAAAGATTTGGTCAAAAATGTATAACCCAGATGATGCAGAGAAAAAAGTAAACTCTAATTATGGTTATCAATGGGAAAGAAATAATCAGTTACAAAAGGTAATTGATAAATTAAGAAAAGATCCTTACACAAGACAAGCTGTTATTTCAATATATGACGGTAAAGAAATAGATGATTATGAATTTGATACTCCATGTACAAATGCAATCACTTTTTACAGTACACCACAAACTCCTGAAAAATTAAACATGAGTGTTCAAATGAGAAGTAATGATTTAGTATTTGGTTTTTGTAATGATCAGTATTTTTTCTCTAAGCTCCAAAAAATGGTTGCAGATAAATTAGGATTAGATGTTGGTTATTATTATCATCATGCAGTTAATCTACATGTATATAAAAGACACTTTAATTTAAAGAAAATAGATAGATAAATCTTTGATAATCTCATTATTTCTAGTTATATTTGTATTGTACTAAAACAAATAAAATATGATTAAAAACATCCTAAACGAGATTGCTTCAGAATCATCCACGAATAAAAAAATGGATATTCTGAAAACTTACAAAGACAATGAAATTCTAAAAGCTGTCTTGTATTTAGCAGAGTCAAAAAGAGTAAAATTCTACATCAAGCAAATTCCTGAATACTCAGAGAATACTGGTGAACTAAGTTTAAAAAATGCTATAACTGAACTCTATCAAATATATAAGAGAAACGTGACTGGTAAAGATGCAAGTAATTTTCTTAGTAATTTATTATCTAAAGTTTCTGAAGATAATGCATATGTTATTGAAAGAATTATAGAAAAAGATGTAAAGATCGGCATGGGCTCAACTAATATTAATAAAATATTAGGAAAGAATTTTATTGAAAAGACTCCATATATGGGAGCTGTTGCATTTAAAGAATCTATCGCTAAAGATATTTTAAGTACAAGTAATGGAGCAGTATCCGATGTTAAGATGGATGGAAGATATTGTAATGCATTAATTGACGGTGGAACAATTAGATTAGAATCAAGAGGAGGAGAACCAAGTTACTTAGAAGGATCAAAATTCTTAAATGAATTAAAAGAATTTAATGATAACATTGTTTTGAATGGTGAACTTACTATGGATAATGTTACTAGGTATGAATCTAATGGTATTATTGCTTCATGTATTTCAATCGGGAAAAAGCGAACTGAAGGTAAAGATATTGATAAAGAACTTATCAAGTTTAGCAAAAAACATAAAATGAGCTTACAAGATGCGTTAGACCGTATCGTGTTTACTGTATGGGATTGCATAACACCTGATGAATATGCGGATAATAAGTCAGATACAGTATACTCAGTAAGACTTAATACACTACATAAACTAATATCAACATATAATCCTATAATGATTAGGTTAGTTGAATCTAAACAAGTTAATTCATATAGTGAAGCTGTTGAACATTTTCTTGAATGTTTAAACAGAGGAGAGGAAGGTACAATTCTTAAATCATTGAACGGTGCATGGAAAGATGGAAAGCCTAAATGGCAATGTAAAATGAAATTAGAAATGGATCTTGATATGGAAATTATAGGTTTTAATTTAGGTACACCTGGATCTAAAAACGAAAACCTAATATCATCTGTCACTGTTCAATCATCTGATGGAATTGTAAAAACTAGTCCAGCTGGAATGTCAGAAGATGATATGGAATATGTAACTGCTAACCAACAAGATTTATTAGGTAAGATTATTAAAGTAAAATGTTCAGGATTATCTGAAAATAGTAAAGGGTCTAAATCATTACTTCACCCAGTGTTTATTGAAATAAGAGATGATAAATCAACTGCAGATTCTTATGATGATATGTTACAAATTGAGAATATGAAAAAGAAATTATCTTAAAAACCAATAAATAATTTAATATGAATTACACACTCTATGAAAAAACAATAAAAGAGATTCCAAACGATTGGGAACTAGGAAAAACACTAAGATCTTTAATCCCATTTAGTATAAGTAAACTTGTTCCTAATGATAGGGAATTAGGAACTCTTTGTAGGGCAGATGCTTTCTTTTTCAAAAAGAAGAAATACTTAAAGCTCATTGAATGGCCTAGCGAAGTAACTATTTAAAATATAAAATCCCTGCATTTTTAAAATATGTTTTTAAATCTGCAGGGATTTTAGTGTAATCACGTTTTTAAATATTAGCAATAATTAAATATAGTAAATAAGATATGTATGAAAAGTTTAAAGTATTTCATAAATGAATTAGTTTCATATAATATGCCAATGCAAATTATAATGAGAGGTAACATAGGACTTACCTCAAAAGAAGAAGACTTTACAAAGAAAGCAATGAAACGCCTTTATGAAAAATACATTAGGCTAGTTCTTATTAAAAAAGAAAGCAATTATAATACTGATGATGATGTTCCAGAAAATAGGAAAAATAAAATATCATATGAATATCCTATTTTAAATTTTACATCTACTCCTAATGACTTTATTGAATCTGATGATGCTGTTATCTTTAACAAAATAGATGATTATGCAATAAGCGCAGATAAGAAAGTATTTTCAAAAGAGCTTGGTGATACTTGTGAATGTATTCCTAAAACCGTATATTCATTAGATGATATTGAAGATCTTACATTACCTATTATTGCTAAACCTGCTGAAGGATTTAGCGCACAGGGGATTGAAAAATTTGATTCATATGAAGATGCTAAAAAATCTGATTTAGAATTTGATATTTGGTGCGAAGCTAAAGATCTTGATAGAGAATTTAGAGCATTTATCATGAATGGCAAAATTCTTTTAATTGCTGAGAGAATAACAAATACACAAAATGATAAATCAGTTGGTGAAAAAGACGCTGAAGAAAAAATAGATTTAATTTATATTGACCAAGATATGGATAAATTTCCATACATGGATAAAATAAAAAAGATTCAAAAGCAATTAGAAACCAAAGTTAAATTAGATTTTTATAATATTGACCTAATGCTTGATAATGATGGTGAGTTATGGGTTCCTGAAATTAATGGAGCTCCAGGGATAGGCCCATCACATTTTAAAGTTCTATATGAAGCATGGCTAAAAATGGCATATAATGCAAAAATGTCAAATGATGTTAATAAAGAACTTACAGATATACAAAATAAGCATAGGAAAGATATGAAAAACGAATATCCTAAAGAATATAAGTCATCATTATCACCTTTATAAATAGAATTATAATGGAAAGCAATCACTGGAAAGGCAGATACATATCATCATGTAATGGAAACTATATATTACAACCAAACGGTAATGTAATAATTTGTGATGATACTTATGTATATGACGAATTTAAAGAACCTGTTAATAATATAGAAAATGATTAAAGAAGATTTATTATACACTGAAGACCATGAATGGATTCAGATAGAAGATGGTGTGGCTATTATAGGAATTACCTATTTTGCTCAAGATCAGTTAGGAGATATCGTTTATGTTGAAATAGAAAATGAGGCAGCAGTTTCTGGTGAAGTAATGGGATCAATAGAGGCAGTTAAAACAGTAAGTGATATATATGCTCCTATAACTGGAAATATTATAGAAATAAATGATAGCCTAGAAGATATGCCTGACCAAGTAAACAATGATCCTTACGGTACAGGGTGGTTAGCAAAGATAAGTATAGATGATGAAAGCGAAATAGGCTCTTTACTTACAGCTTCTCAATATAAAGAATTGGTAGGATCATAATATATGAAAAGCATTTACATAATATATAATGAAGAGCGTGATAGGTTTAAGATAGGATTTTCAAAAAATCCGTTAAAGAGATTAAAGGCTTTACAGACTGGTAATGATGATGTTATTAAATTATATTATGAAAGAGAAGTAAAGCACTATTCAAAAATAGAAGCATATCTTAAAAGATACTATAAAGAGTACAAAATACAAGGAGAGTGGTTTGAGTGTCCTTTAAGTTTTTCAGCTCTTGATGACATGATTACATCAGCAGATAGACGTTTTGAATCTTTAATAGATAATCCTTTCTTTTAATTTTTGTATCATAAATAATTTTATTATATTTAAAGTAACCAATAACATTAATCATGACAACTTTAAATAGGCTCGCCATCATTTTCATGGCTTCAATAATACTATCAAACTTAACAATTCCTAAAAGAATAATAACTGATATTGAACCTGGTGTATTTTATAAAGATAGCATATCTTTAAATAAAACAGATTTTATTAAGTTAAAAAAACAAAAGACTTTTAAGGAGTTTCTTGATAAATTATCTTTTAGAGAATCTAGCAGAAACTGGAAAGTAATAAACAGGTTTGGATATGCTGGCAAATATCAAATGGGAAAGGCTGCTCTAACTGATCTTAACTACACTCTTAACATTGATTCATTCAGAATTAATCCTAATACATTTCCTGAACATGTACAAGACTCTCTGGTTGTTGAGTTGTTTAAATTAAATAGAAAAAGAATTAAAACATATATCAAAAAATATGTAGGGAAAGTTATAAATGGGGTATATGTTACTGAAAGTGGAATACTTGCAGCAGCCCATTTAGTAGGCGGAGGTAACGTACGAAAATGGCTTAAAAGCAATGGAAAGAAATGTCCTACTGATGGCAACGGAACTAGCATAGAAGAATATTTAATATTATTTTCAAATTATAAAATAAGCATACACTCTTAACTAATAAAAATGAAAGAAACTGTTATTAAATTAGCAAAAAGCGGATGGAACATATCAGATACTAAAAATGGCCCAATTGCATGGTTATATAAAGATCAGGTTACTAAAGAACATCGTACAGATATTAAGCATATTTTATCGGATCCAGCTCTTTTAGAATGTTCATACACTGATACTCTATCGGTTATACTTAACTTTCCTATTGATGGCATTAAAGAACATTTATTAAAGAATAGGTTATTGCCTAATAATTACAATGAATTACAAATGACTGCAACATATATTAAATTATGAGACCTACTTGGGATGAAACTTGGATGAATTTTACAAAAGAAATTGCCAAGAGAAGCGTTGATGCTAAATATAAGATTGCGTGCGTAATCATAAATAAAGATAACACAAGAGTACTTTCAGTTGGGTATAATGGAGATGAACATGGTGGATCTAATGAACGTGAAAGTATGGATACTGGAGGTAGCGGATTTATTCATGCCGAAGAGAATGCTTTAATAAAATTAGATTATAGTGAACCATATAAAAAGGTATACATTACACATAGCCCATGTAAGTCTTGTGCAAAGAAATTAATTCAAGCAAAGGTAAATGAAATTATTTATGAAAATGTATATTGCCCAGATTCATTAGATTGGTTGATGAATCATCCTATAGGAAAAAACATAAAAATTAGAAAATTATAATTATGGACATAAGAGTAACCAAACATTTTCAAGGAGTACTTAAGCATAACAAAATTCTCTGTGTTACATTCACTAGAGATAATGAAGATCCTTTAGAATATTCATTTGGGTTAGCGCCTTCATATGATGATATTCCAAAAAACGAATTGCCTACATTTCAAAACTTGCTTATAAATGGATTAATGATGGATGAGCAAATAAAAAATATTAAAACCGTATCAGTATTAATAAAATATCCTAAGCCTAACAGATTATTTTAATAGCATCTTTAAATAAATAATAATATGAAGAGTTATAAACAAATAATGAATGAAAAAGCTGAAGGTCATATATCTAGAAAGATTAAGTTTGATATTGATATAGAGTCAACATCACATGCAATTAAAAGACTAAATAGAAAAGATGAGCAAGGAAATTCTTCATATGAACCTGTTACATTTAAAGAAGTTAATTCTATCATAAGCAAGGCAACTGAAATACTCATAAGAGATTTAGTTAATGACACTACAGATATTAACAAAGATAGGGTTATTTTGCAAAGAGAAGGCGATGGACTAACAGTTGTAGGAATAATGGAAAAGAAAGGAAATGAACTATCATTTGTTGTTATTACTTTATATAGAGGAGCTGAATTTAGAGTAGGTCGAAATCAAAAAATCATTAAAGTATGAAGTACTTAAACGAATTTTATCAATCATATAAAGATTATAAAAACTCTAAATCTAAATTTGGAACTCCTGAAGATTTATTAGAAGATGCATTAATTAGTATAAATCCTGCATTACCTAATGGTAAAAAAGACATTGATAGCATATCTGACGAATCTTCTGATAAAGGAATTAAGTTTAAGATAGTTATAGGTAAAGACGTAGTTCATATGTATAAAGTAGGTTCATATAGATATGAATGGGAATTTTACCTAAATAAGCGCAAGTCAAGTAAATATGAAATAAGTAATTACTTTGCTGATAAGCTCTTATCTCCATATGAAAAGGTTTTAAGAAGCCTATTAAGCTATGATTTCACTACAGATTATATAGATAGTGGATCACAATATAAAAAAGCAACAGAATCTAATAATGAAAAGATTAAAGAATTTAATAAGCTATCAAAATCAGATAAGAATAAAGTAATTAAATCTTTAATCAAATCAATGCCTAATCAAGCAAATAGTATTAAAAGAATTTTCATAAGCTAAGTACTATAATTTCTTAAACAATTATCTTAATATTTGTATTAAAATAATAACTAAAATAAATTATATTATGAAAGTATTTGTAACTATTGATGATGATGGCCAATTGTCTGCTGCATCAACTAAAAACCCAATTGAGTGTATGGAGCTAATTGAAAAAGATAAGTCTCTATCAAGTACATTTGATAAAAATGGGAATCAGCCAGAAGATATGATTAATTTTGAAGATTTCTTAACTCAATTTATTAGCACAGGAAAGGCTAACATTATTGAAATAGTAGAGTAAAATAAAAGAAACCCTCAGAGTAGCGAATTCTGAGGGTTTTAATAGCCGAAACTATACACGGTCCTAAAAACGTATTTCGTTTATTCTAATAATTCTTTTGCTCTCTGTGTAAATACAATAACATCATTTACTTTATATCCCATTTCTCTGGTAATATCTTCAAGATTCTGATAACCTTTTTCAAGATTTTTTGGCCAATCACCCTTTCCTTTCATCTTTTCTCTATTTGATTTAATTGAGTGATTAGATGAAGGCTGTTCAAATGAATACTCTCCATATTTAGAAAGATCTAAGGTTTTCATATGATCATCAACAGATTTCTTATATGAAACATATTCCTTTTCAAGAGTGCTTAATAATTTATTAAATTCTGGGCTATCAACTTTAGTTCTCTTACCCCAATAATTAGTAACTCCGTGCCAGTTATCATCATCTATTGCTCCTTTAAGAGATTTTAATTCTGACAATGCTTGGTCATATCTAAACTCTGTTCTATTAATCTTAGGAAGATACTTCGTTAATATCTTTTTAATAAAATCATCAAGCAATTCCTCAAGAGCATTTTCAATCTGATCAGGATGGTTATATTTACCTATTCCTTTACTAGAAAGAGCACGCGGAAAATCACCATCATTATAATATCTATAATATTGTCTAAATATTGAATCTTTCTTATTCTTTTCACCTTTTCCTAAAATGTCTTTATCATATAGCCATGACATAAGTCCATCTATTTGATTAATCTTTCCAGACCAGGCTCTTCCTTTTTTAGCCTCGTTTATAAATTCATTTAAATCTCTCATATTATTTCTTTTCTTTTGTTTTATTTTTTTCTAGGAGTTATTTATTCCAGTTTTCAGACTCGTTTAAAAATTCATTTAAAACTTTTTGGCGGACTATATGGTTTCCTAAAATAAATTCTATGTTATCATCAATATCCTCTCTGGTATTAATGTCACCGCTGTCATATATATCTTCCAGTTCTCTTTTTAAGTTATTGAATTGTGTTTTAGTTTTTATAATATTTTTTGGTAATTGTTGTATAATTTCTATAACAGCAGCATTAAATGTTTTTCTATCCATCTTACTTGCTTCGTTTAAAAATTCGTTTAAGTTTTTCATAGCTTAAAATCATTCTTTTATTATTTAATTCGCTTATTCTTACTTTCAATAATATCATAGTATTCAAAACAATCACAAGTTGCATTATAGTTTACTTGATAAATCTCCCATCTATTATTCCTTTCAAAAATATACCAATACATTGAATATCCACTACTATTTTTATTAGAGCGATAAAAGAGTTTACCTTTATATGGATATGGATCAAATTCTGCATTAAGACCATGTACAGATTGATTTAGAAAAAATTCATTAAGGTTAACTTGTTTCTCTAACGGTTTAAAATAATCAGAGCTTATGCTTGATATTATACTATCCCTTTCGTTTTTAGCTTCTTTATGATATGTAGAGATTTCAGCCTTAATAGCATCTTTAGCTCTGGATACTATAAATTCATCTGCCTTCCAATAAAAGTTTATTACAACTGATATAGCAGCTGCTATAGTTAACATAGAAGCCCAATTAGATTTAATTGATGATAGTATATTTAATTTAGGCTTTTGTTCATTACTCATTATCTTAAGTTAATTTTACTAATATATTTATTTAGGATATTCAAATTTTATATAAATAAAATAAATAATCGTGATAATTATAGATCATTTATAAATGATAAAAATGATTAAAAAATAATTAATATAATGTATTAATATTAAAGTTTCTTTTTTATATTTGATTTGTACTATTTAAAACATAAACAAAAAAATTAAACAACTATGGGTAAAGGTTATCAAGGAAGGCATAAAGGCGATGTTGCATTAGACAACATGATGAGAGAAGCTAAAAATGCTAATTACAAAGAAAGAAAAGGTATTAAAGACGTCACGGCAGTTGACCAATGCTTGACAGAAAACCAAAAGAAAATTAAGTATAAAGAAAGAGAAACTGATCCAGGTTTAACTGCAGCTGTTGCAGGTGGGTATAGCCACGCAAAAGAGCGTAAGGCTAAATCAGCCGCAAGATTAGCAGAAAAAAACAAGGAATTAGAATTAAAGGAATTATCAGATAAAACAGGAATCCCTGTTGAAATTCTTAGAAAGAATCCTAATCTTAAACCTCTTGATTGGATAGAGACACCAGACGCATTAACAGACGTAGAACTAAATACTGATGCTGATGCTGAAGAAGAGGCTACTGAAAATAACGATTAAGCTAAGTAATCTACTAGAGATAAGTAGACTTTCAATAGAAGATTTAGAATTTCTTAGAGATATTCTAAATAAAAATATTGAAGATATCTTAATATTTGAAACGCATGAGCTAATTGATGCGTTAAAGATAATAATAGATAGCAATAGTAATAATTCTATAAAAGAATTGTATAATCTAGGAAACTCTCTACACCACACCAAGATAGTAAAAAAATAAGAATGCAAAAGAATGGGTATGATAGGCGGACTATTCATAGCTACAACCATTTTAGGAGTGCTGACCAAGTATGTTTTATCAAATTATGATAATGCTGATGTTAATGATAATGATTAAATATAGAAAATAATTATAATTATGAACATTGCTTACTTGCATGGATTGGAGTCTGATGGCATTGGACGTAAAAACACTTTTTTAAAAAAGAACTTTAATAGAGTGTATGATCCTGTTATTGATTATAGTGAGCCAGATATATGGAATAAAATATATAATGATCTTATTAAGTTTAGGCCTAACTATATTATAGGAAGCTCAATGGGTGGATGGTTTGCATATAATTTAGGCAAGAAGATGGGAATCCCTACATTACTATTCAATCCTGCATTACAAGGAAGAAGCATAGAACCTAAAATTGATAAAACCGGGTCAAGATATCCTATGAATACTTTGGTTCTTGGTAACTTTGATAAGGTTGTAAAACCAGACCAAACAGAGAGGTCGATTAATAAAGGAATGAATAAGTTTAAAATACATAGAGAACCTATTGGACACAGAACACCTTTCAACGTTTTTGAAAAATATGTAATGAAGTTAAAAAAAGGGAATCTCTAAACTCCCTTTGGTTTTCCTAATAATATTTTAGTATGATTTCCACCAGCAATCTTTCTGCTGTACCAACCATCTCCAGGTGTTTTACCATCAGGATGTTTACCATGCCATGTAATATCTTTCTTAAGAACTTTCTTAACAGCTTCTTCACTAGTGACCGCAGGTACTTTATATTTACCTAGCATAATTTCCGCAATCTTTCCAGATACTTCATTATAGTAACCAGGCATTGAGAGTGTTTTTGCTTTACTGTTTAGGTATGTTCTTTTACTATCCTTTTCACCATCATGGCCTACTCCAGTATACTTAATACCAAACTTACCTTCTTTACCAAAAACTATAACATCGGCATCATTTGTTCCATGTAAGTCAATTACTTCCCAAAATTCTATTGAGCTATCGCTAAATACATCATCAGCTGTTGTAAATTTAACATGACCTCCGATAGGTGCATATGCAGTTTGTATAAGATCTATAAATTCTTTACTAAGTTCTTCTTTTTCTGTGTCAGATAATTTCTTTGGATCAAACTTAACCCACTTATCTCTTTTGGTTTTTAATATGTCACCGCTTGACTCTTTTAGAAAATAATTAAGACTTTTCATATTTTTATATATTCTTTATATATTTATTTCAGGTTGTGAAAACTATTGTATATAATTGTTAAATGGAATCTAAAAATATAAAGGTATTAAAAACAGCATTTCATTATGGAATAACTTATGCTAAAAGCGATAAGATGGCTGTTAAAATGCTAAAGCTAAAAAATAAACTGTTAAAGAAAATGAAAAAGAAGAACAGCCGAATTGTTTTAGACAATGACGTTATAATTAAAATGATTAAAAATAGTAAATCAGAAAAAGATTTAGGAAATAAACTAAATAAGTATTATAAGTACCTTAAGCAAAATAAAAATGAAAAGAATTGATGATAGCATAAACGACCATATGTTTTTTAGACATAGTGATGGTGAAATTGAAATCGGAATTCACCCTGTCATGTTTGGCAATAGAATAAGAGTTGGGTTTGTTGGTTCATGGGCATATGAACTAGATTATTGTGCAGGAGCAATCCAAGAAGATATTGAAGAAGTTTACTCAATGACTCTTCATATTTTAAAAAACCAAAAGGTTAGAGATTTTAGAGTATTTCCATCATTTGAAAGAAAACCAATTCTTAATGACCCAAGTTGTATCAATAAGCTAAGAGAAATGTCAATAGGAATGGAAAAGATTAGCATACCGCCTATTCAGATATACAGAAATATTAGTTTAAGTAAAGTATTTAAAGACTCTTAAATGAACTACCCTATAAAAG
>Ga0209535_1000004_pt1 | contig 183320 bp, 176 predicted proteins | sample LinPmetageLP28_FD_184041 | JGI IMG/M metagenome (GOLD analysis project Ga0209535, IMG submission 184041) | Marine viral communities from the Pacific Ocean - LP-28 (SPAdes) (version 2) | ecosystem: Environmental > Aquatic > Marine > Oceanic | place: Pacific Ocean | collected 2009-08-22 | reverse complement strand
TGACTTAAGCGCTGTAGTTTATGACTTGAGCACAAATGTTTATATTGATATTAGCAATATACAAACTGATGTTTCTGACTTAAGCGCTGTAGTTTATGACTTGAGCACAAATGTTTATATTGATATTAGCAATATACAAACTGATGTTTCTGACTTAAGCGCTGTAGTTTATGACTTGAGCACAAATGTTTATATTGATATTTCAAATATACAAACTGAATTTTTTGACTTAAGTTATTATGTTTATAATGATTTATCTAGTGGAGGAGGAAGTATAAATATTGGCACTTATACTGATACATCAGCTACTATATATCCTACTATAACTACATTATTATTTGATGCTTCAAGTTTTACCTTAGATTTAAGTGGAACGTCAACAATAAAAATAGATATAGATGTATCTGGTGGTTCTGGTGAAGTTACCTATTCAGATTTATCATATCTATTATTTGATAACCCATTGATATCTACTAATCCTCAACATTCATCCACTTCTAGTCAAGTAAATTTATCTTGGACACCTCCTACACAAACAAGGTCTGCGTTTAATTTTATAGATGGTGGATTGGCAACTATGAATAACACATATAGTTTTTTACCCTATATAAATGATATTTGGATTAAGTATAGTACTACTGCCTCATACCCAGTAATGGGAAATTCTGCAAATATTACTGTTGCTAATGGCGCGTTTAAATATTCGCAAATCACTGCTAATACTCAAAGGTTGACAACTGTTAATAAACTAACGATTGTAAATACCGGAACAGGAAGTCCGACTGCAACTTTGTTAGGAGCACCAAGTAATGATACAATACAGTTAGATTTAACTACAGGCGCAATTGGAGGAACATATTCTTACAAAATTGCGTATGTTAATAATTCAGAAGATATTAGTTGGAATTATTTAACATTTGGGGGTCAATCTTTTGGTAATCCAGGTCCTGCTAATCCTCCATTATCCTTATCATTTACTAATATAACATATAGTACATTAACTGTGGGTGGACTAGGTGCTGCTCCTCCTCCTACTCCTCTAGGAGTACCATCAGGAATGGATGCTAGTTTAAATTTACCATATGGAACACCAAATTTTTTTGTAGGATATGGAGTAGATATAAGTGGGGTTAAAAGAACAGGAGCTATTCAAGTAGGTGGTAATACAACTGATGTTCCAGTAACAGATATTTCAGTTGGAAATCTGACATCAACTTTACAAACACAAGCCTGGTCTAAAAATATAGATTCTTTGGCAGCATATCCGGAATATATAATAAATACAATAAATACACCAACTAAAAGATATTATGCTGTAAATAGTAGTCCAGATTTTTCCAATCGAGATATTTCAAATGTTACTAATGCGTCAGCAGTAGCTTATATACCCATTCCTACAAGATCTGAAGCTGTTACTGGAACAGATTATACAACTGCTATAACATCTTTGACTACTTTTGCTCTTGGAAGCCCTACAGGTGGCTCAATAACAGCGTCCCCTCGTAAAAGAGGTGATGTATCAATTCAAATAACACCTGTAGAATTCTTGTCTGATTTATCATCTATTAGTTATGATTCTTCTAATTTCTACAAATTGAAAGCAAATTTTGGAGATGCTCTGAATGTTGTATCTCCGCCGAATACATGGGTTAATTCTGGTAGTTATCTAGGAAGTGACGCAACTGGTATATCTTTAACACAATTCAAAGTAGATATTTCTAATGGGACTTCAGGAATATCAGGAGAAAGTCTTTCATCATCATTAATAAGTGGAGTTTGGACACAAGGTTCAAATACAAGTGTTTCAAATAGTAATATTAGTTTCTCTCATTCTACCACAATTCCACAAGGAAGTGGTCAGCTTAAAGAAGGTTACTATTTAGGTGTAGATTTATCTTCGATTAAAATAATTGACATTAGTTTAGGAAGTTTCCCTGATATTTGTAATAATACTCCATCATATACTTCATATAAGGCTAGTGTTACACAAATATTAAAAAAAGATGGTGGATCTGACCAAGTAGGAACAACTACTGCTGCTTTATTTAATATAGGAAAAACACCATTAAATGATACATCAGTTGCTAATTATACTATTACCATATTTAATCCATCATACCCTTCTAATAATTTTTGGGGATTAAAATTACCAACTGCTAGTGGAACAGGAACTACTGGTGGAGAATTAGTATTTAAAGTAGATGCTACTATAAACGACTTAGACCAAACATGGGCTCCTTCTGATGGACAACAAGCAGGAAGTTTATATGATTTATCGTTAATTTATAACCCCACAAGTGACTTCTCATCAGTGCCAATCGAAAATATGGAAAAATCTTGGGCAGATCCGACTGTAGAAACAGGAGCGCCAGCCAGTGTAGCATTAAGTGAAGTAATGGAAATGAATTATGCAGATGATTATACTAGTTCAAATGTTAATTTTTCAAGGGATGTATCAGGAGCTCCTCAATTTGGTATATTTTTTACACTTAAAAATAATATAATTAAAGCAATATCATTACCGCATACAGCTAATATATCTAATACAACTGATTTATCAGGAATAGACGGTAAAAATTGGTGGTGGGATTTTACATGGAATATAAGTGCTCCTAGCACAAATTTCCCTTCAACATTTTTACCACCAATAACAGATATAACATCAACGACCCCAACATTGATGGAATTAGTTAATGTGTTTGATATTTCTTCAGGTCAATCAACTCTTACTGGATATGATCATACAAATAGTATTAATTATAATACGGCAATGTGGGCCAAAAATGGCTTTTATGGGGCTGGTTTAAGTTCTAATGTTGATTTATCAGGTGTTCAACCTTATATAGATTATAATATTTATTCAGGCCAAGGACCATCAAATGTAAACTATCAAATATATGATAGTTCGGGAATTACCCAGAATATAAATTATAGTCCAACTGTATTTTACAGCAATAATGCTGCGCCCGTTACTCAATCATATACTAATTTAAAATTTATAATCATTCGATTAAGTAATAGTGAAACATCAGCGCCGAAATCAAGTTATTTTATAAAATGCGACATTGAAGATGTAAACAACAATTCAATGACATTAGGAACCGATTATTGTTTATTTTATCAAGAAGAACAACAATCAACATTGGGAACTGCAGTATATCAGTGGGCATCTGGATCAACTCAATATTTTTCACCTTGGTTAGATTGTGCTAATAAAAATCTGTCTAATGCATTTAATACTTTTCAAGAAGGACAAGCTGCTACCACTAAAGGAGATAGAAACGGGAATTATGATGCAGGTCAATCAACTTATCATATTAGAAGAATTGCTCAAAGTCAACCAATATACCAATATTTAGCTATAGGAATCCAAAATGAAAAAACAATTGGAAAAGTCACAATAAGTTATGGTTAATACAAATAATAATATAAATTTATATATTGATAATTTATATTATGTCAAATTATTTAGATAATGATAATGAAACAACCTTACTATTTAAAAAGTTCCAAGGAGTAGCTCAAACTCAAGTTCTAACAAGTGATACTGGAGCTTTAAGTTATACAGGAGAACCCAAAAAATCATTAACAAATGTTTTTCAAGAAAATATTTTTTCAGAAAAGGTGCCTACCGATTTAAGTTTTACATTATTAGAAATATATAACGGAGTTGCTTTTGGGTCAATACCAGAAGGAGATTTTAGTAATAATGTAAATAATCAAACCATAGTAACAAGAGATTTATCAGCCGGTGTATTTGGAGTTGATTTACCATTAACATATTATAATAAATTATATTTAGCACCTACTAATGGCACTAATCAAGCATGGTGGTTTATTGACCCTGGATCTACTACCAGCACTAATAATAATATATTAAAAAATATGATTCCTTATTTATACAATGATGTAAATCCAAATACATATACACCAATTGTAGAATATTATAATGGAACAAATTGGGTATCAGAAGCACAAGCATCAGGAAATGGACTGAATTGGTCGATAGATCCCGCATCAGGTATATTACAATTTTATCAATCGAATTCAATTTTAACTAGCTCTCCATATCAACTTAATGGGATAACTGGAGGAGCTGATATTAGTCAAAATAGACCCAGAATATCATTTATAAAATATACTGGAACATTTGGAAGTGGAACAGGAGGAGGCGGAGGTGGAGGAAGTGGATTAATAAATGTAGGAAAAATAGATGTGTCCAATAATAATGTATTATCTTCGCATGATGTCTCTGGAATTTATTTTGATGCTTCTGGATTTGATGTGTCATTGAATGCTGGTAATACAGTAACCATAACCAATAAAGGGACATCCTCTGGAGGTATAGCAGATTTATCATATTATTTCTTTAATAAACCACTGGCTCCCACTGACGGCTCTGGGAATTTAATTACACAAAATACATCTCAACCATATATCCGTTTAAATTGGACGAATCCATCTAATGAACAATCAGCTGTTCCATATGGAACTTATACATCCTATGAAATTGGTGCAAGCAATGAATCATTGGTTCAAAATGATCGATTACCATTTTTTAGACATTTACATATTGAATATTTAGAATATACTTCGCCTGGCGTTCCATCCGGTTCACCATTATTAAACTCTAGTTGGATTGACTTATCTGTAAATAATTCTAATCAAACAGTAATCCCGAATACTATAATAGAAGCTGAATTGACTTATGGTGGAGCAGCAACTGATTTATGTGGAAACAGTCCAGACCCAACTATCGCACCATATACAAAATTAACATATGGTGGATTGGACAATTCAAAAACATACCAATTTAGAATTTATTTAGATAATAGTGGAACAAATGGTCCATTTACAGCTCCTGTATATGGAAATGATGTATCATGGAATTATTTATATATACCAAATGTGTCTGGCGGCTCAATTGAATTAGGAGCTTTTGGAGCACCAAATCCACCCAATCAAATTGATTTAAGCAATGCGAGATATGAAGGTTCAGGTTCTTCAACAGAATTAAAATTTGATGCTAGTCTCTCTACAGTTCCTCCAAATTATGCTGATGCTTCTTTAAACACACCATTTCCAATAAGTGCTTCTTTGTCACTAGCATATGCTTTTGGATGTACAATATGTGGAGAGATATTACCAACATCTAGACAAATGTCTAATCGTAGATATACCGACACCTCATTTAATTACGATATATCATCAGGATTACAAAAAAATGGTCAAGTGACATTTTCATACGATACAGAACCTGTAATTGGTATACCATCATTAGTATCATTTGATATATCAGCTTGTCCAGAATATAAATATACAATACATAAGCCATTTGGAATAAATAATTATGATGAACCTAATTTAGATCCATCCTTTAATCTAGGACTAAGTACAGATATTAGTCTACCTTATCCAACTAGAGCAGAAGCTTGTGTGAATAGTGGGGCAAAACTTCCTCTACAGGATGGGTCATTAGGAGTAGTTGGTGGTCCTGGAATGATTGATGCTTCAGGACGCGCCGCTTATCCACCAAACTCTACTACACAAATTCCTACTGTATGGTTTATAACACCTTCCAATACTGGATTTGATGTTTCATTGAATAATCCATCTATTATTCATATAGCTAATAATGTTGGTGATAACTTGCGAGGTTTGTCTAGTGAAGGAATAGATTTAGGTTACCTACAAGTAGACATTTCTAATAGACCATATGATGTATCATCCGCATCACAGTTCAAAGGTTATCTACTACAAACTAATGGTAATCCTTCTTCAAATCCTCATATAGATTGGACAGCATCATCAAAAGAGGCAGGAAAGACTACATATCCTTTTCAAACACAAGGATATTGGACAGAAATTGATATAAGCAATATTAGAATAAAAGATATTAATCTATCGAGTTTTCCTGATATTTGTGGTAACAATCCATCTTATAGTCCGTATACTTTTAAGCTTCAACAGTTTTATAATAATAATGGAGCAGGAACACCATATTCAGCATCTGGTATTAAATCATATGATTTTTATATTGGACAACGACCAACAGAATCAATAGTTTTAGAAACCGCAGCAAGTTTATTATCAGCAACTTTAAATAATCAATTTTTTGGTCAATTAAGGCCTTCAAATTCATCAAATATAAATTTTGCTACTGAGTATGATGCTTCATTAAGTAATTTAGATCCTTGGTGGAGAAAGGAGTTAAATATTGGCACTCAATTACTTCGTTATGATAATCCATCGCCTATATCTATAGGTTCTGTTACTACTACTCCTTGGCCACCGAGTACTCCACCTACTGCTATCCAATCATCAGTTCAATTAAATAATCCGAACGGTGGTATTATACCAGTAACTTTTATGACAACTACAGAACAATATAGTAGAGCAAAAACTGAAACAGGAACACAGTTTAATATTCGAATTACTCCTCAAAGTAATGTGTTACAATCACCTACTACAGATCCTAGTACTGTCCCCTTAAATTTTGATTCTACTGGTAAAAATCTATGGTGGGATTACACATACAATAGTAATAGTGATCCTGGTATAAATTTAGTTACAGGATTTACAGATTTTACAAGTATGAATTATTTGGGAGGCCCCATAGATCCTTCAAATGTTCCTAATCCCAATAGTCTAGGAACATGGCCAACTGATACTACTGGAACAGGTAGTGGTTTTTTTAATACTTATCAACACATTGACGATATATCTTATAATCAACTTATGTGGGCAGATGGATGCTTTAGAGGTGGTGGTAGTAGTAGCCTTGAAAATCCATATATTGATTATCCTAGTAAGTTTTATGATCCAAGTTCTGTGTTAAAAGATTATAGTAGTTTGGATAGTTCTGGCGATATTATAGACTATGATATAGCTGCTGGACAATATTGGACTGGTGCATTGGTTACAACTACTTTATCAGGAACATATAAATGGATAGTATTAGAATATACTGGTTTAACATCAAAACAGATTAGTATAACTGTTAAAAACATTAGCAACAGCACACTGAATCAAGGTGATAATTATCTAATGTATATATGTGAAAAAAATACATTATATTTAACAAGTAGTGGTTTTCCATATGCTGGTAGAAGTGGATGGTTAGATGCGCAAGTTAAAAAACCTACAGGATCATTAACTGCTCAATCTAAAGATGGACAGGGTGTATGGAATGTTTCGCAGAGTAAGTATCAACTCAATATGGCTAGTTCATCTAATCCATCAGATATATATTTGCGTATAGGTATACCAAGTGGCCAAACCATTAAATCTGTTGAATTAAGTGTTTAAAATAAATTAAATTATATTTATAAAAAAAGATTATAAATATAGTATATAATAATGTCTTCTATTACTCCAGAACAACAAACAGATTTGTTATTTAAGCAATTTAATGTAGTTGCTAATACGCAACAATCTGATGGTTATGGTATTCAACCATATTTATTTCGTGATAATATATTGAATAATCAAATTTTATCTCAAACTGTTCCATCGACATTACCAAATGATTATTCGATAGCAAATTTAGATTTATGTGGAAATATTACCGAACCGGATGGATCACTTAATTTGGGAGTTATAGGCTACCCACAATTAACATATTATAAAAAATTACAGCTAACACAAGTTCCTAATAGTAATGGTCAAGCATGGTGGTGTTTAGATGGTAACGGAATAAATATATTACAAGATACTATCCCTTTTAAGTTTGATGAGACTGTAGTTAATGCTTATGATTTTCAATTATATGGAGGTGGAGGACCACCTTTTATTAACATAGGAAGAGATGAACCTGGAACTTTATGGTTAATGGACAATAAAACAGGTATAATTGAATTTTACGAAGATCCAGTAATATTACAAGCAGGGACCGGAACAAGTCCACCAATTAATAATACAAACCCCCCTTTTTTATCTTTTATAGCTTATACAGGAACAAAAGGAATTACTGGTGGGGGCGGAGGTGGAGGAGATATATCCTTTAATGATTTAAGCGTTAATAATTTAGATGTATCAAATAATTTATATGTAGGAAATAATTTAGATGTATCCAATAATCTTATTGTTGAGAATACAATTTCTTCACTAGATAATATTTTATTGAATAAACTAACTGGTAATTTAACTACTCCATATACATTTACTGGTAATAAATTAGCTTTAACTTTTAATGAAATGACTACGGGGCCAGGATTTCCTCCTGATCATATTTCATTAAACGGTGACTTTAAAGTTACGATTAAAACGAACTTTTCTGCTCTAATCCCAACCACTATAGTTTTAAAATTTAATGCTTTTTATAGTTGTAAAATTGTTGGTGGGGGTGAAACTTATAAAAGTAAAGGAATCAATATTATTAGTTATACTACAGACACAGAATTATTTCCAATGCCTCCAGCTACTAATCAATATAGATTATTAGATGGAATTGAATTAGGTTCAATACCTAGTGCGTCAACTCTATTAGTAATGATTAATTTAGATTTAAATCCAAATTTTTTTCAAGGACCGTATAATATAAACTCTATTGAAGTTGAATTTACAAATAATGGAGCTAATGGTACTGATAACGCGCAATTTGATTATTGGGCTCCTAACAACTTATTTGGAAATGGAAATAGTAATTTACAAGATACATATACAGTAGATTTAAAAGAAGGAAGATCTATAACAAATTTTACTGCAGATAAAATTAATTTAGATGGACAAATTAAATTAAATGGACCTGTTGAATTTAATGGAAAAGTTACAGGAAATATAGATGTAAGAACAGATATAGATATCTCTGGAAATATTAATTTTATTACTGGTGATATAAGCGGTGTTGATAATATTTTTATGTCAGGTAGCGGTTTAATAACAGGTGTAAAAGATATATATATAGGCAATGATGCATTTGTAGGGAAAGATGTATCAGCGGTTGGTCATGTAATAACTAATGGCAATAATTTGTTATATAAGACTCGTGCTATTAATTGGAATTCTGAAGGTTTGATTGACCCAAATAAAGTTAAACCTCTTGCTGATATTTTTTTAAGTACTGGTGATGATTTAACGCATTGTGTTGATGGAACATTTAGATTATATGCTGAAACAAGACTTAACAATGAATTATTTACACATGAATTAATTTTTAACAGTGGTTTAAATTCTAGTAGTTCTAATAATTTTACACAAGATATAAGTGGTATAAACCAAGCATTATATATTGACTTAATATCAAGTAAATGTAATAGTAACCAGCCTCTATTTAAAGATTTAATTTTAAAAAGTAGATTAGTAACGGTTTCAAGTAATACCATAAATTGTAGTTTATTTGTTGATACAAATAGTGAAGTATATGGAAATTTAGATATTGTAGAATTACAAGTATATAATAATAATAGAAATATACCTTATAATGGAAATGTTCCACTTAATAGATTCTGGAATGTAAATGAAAACTTAAACACTGAAAAAGTTGTAGGATTTCCAAGAATTAGTATTATAAAAGGAGATTTGGAAAAATATAAATATATTTCATTTATGCCTGATATATCAGGGAATAATCCAAATATTCCTTATCCAAATAATTCAATGGGTGCGTTGAATTATGATACTGTAAAATTTGGAAATACTGGATATGTTGATTCTTATAATATGAATTCGTATACAATTGAACCACCTTTGGGTTGGTATACAATAGCTCAACTTGGACCAGATTTTAATTATAATTTAAAACAAATCGCTGATGGTATATTCTATATAGACACATCTTATTTTTCAGTAGATGGTGTTACACAAGGTCAATCATTAATTTTTAGAGCAGGAATATATTATAATCTGGATCCGTATATAGATGTTATATCTAATAATTATTATACAAGTCAACAGGTAAATCAAATACGCATAGCATATGATTGTGATAATCAAGCAGGTGGTAATGTTTGTCCAACTGGAGGTGCATTAGTTCAAGTATATTCAACTTTAAATAGCAGCTCTACCAATAAACAGTATTTAAATGTTAAATGTTACGAAAATAAGGGAAATAAAGGATGGAATTTAAATGACATATCTTACAATAATTGGAATAATGGAAGTGCTAATGCTCCAATATGTTATGTTGATGTGGAAGGATTTGTAGATCCAAATGAATACCCAGATTCACGAAGACCTGTACTTGAATCATCATACAATCAGTTTCTGTATTCTCCTCTATTAACAAATGGAAGTAATAGTAGTAACAAGGATATGATATATAATGGAGCTAATCTTGATATTAGTGGAGGAAATTTAACAGTTAGTGACGGTATTATAGAATTAATTAATAGTGAAATTAGCGGAAATCCAATAACTTTACATGTTAATGGATTAAAATATGAATTTTCCAATACAGGACTTGAAATGGAAGAAAAGATAATTAATAATGTCTCATTAATTGATGGAAGTATTAACGATATTTGTGGAAATATTACAATTCAAGCAAATTCATTACCTATTGATGGAAGTAATAGTACGACTGTTAATATAACTAATTTGTTACAAATGCCAACATCTAGTAACATATCAGATATATCTAATAGTCTTGATAATTTTGATTCATCTTCTAATGGAATTTTTGCGTATGATACAAAATTAAATTTATCTGCATATAAACCATCTAATATTAATTATCAAGTACAGGCCTCTTCTTCTGATTCATGGGACTCAAATAATCCTTTAAAACCTGGAAATAGAAGGACAGGTGGAACTAATATATCAACCCCTATGTGTTTAACAACATCATCTCAAGTAATAAGATTTAATGATTGTTATAATAATTCTTATACATTAGGGTATGATAGTGATACTCCTAATTTCAGTGGAGGACCAATTGCTGATAATCGTAATCTAACAAGTGATTACCAAACATTTGCTAGTGTAGGTGGTGGTGCTAATGATTCATATGGAATAAGTCCTCCATACTACGATCCATCATATGTTCTTACATGGCTTGGCGTCGTCGGTGCGGCTGCTGGTATGGCAGTTATACCACCAAATGGAATATCAAGTCCGGGATACACATGTAAAACAGATACATTAATAACCGGTGCCGAGTTCTTTATAGGAAGTATATATTCAGGAACTACATCAAATTCAGATGCTAGTTTATCAAATATAAATTGTTTTGCAGCAATAAAAAGACCACCAGCAACAAATCAACCAACTGCTCCTGATAGACCTCCGTCAGCATTATGTATTGCGGTGAAAGTTAGTCCAGCTATTAATATAGAGACTGGCCCAGGAACTGGATTTTTCGTACAGATTAATGATTTTATAATAGGAACTATATTAAATGGTCCGGACGGACAAGTACAATCTGGAGAGCTAGCTAAATATACAACTACTCCTAGTGGAGAATATATAATGTATACGAATAATTATCCTTTATTTGTACCAAAAAATACTTATATTAGTCCGTATTTAAGGTTTGTTGAAAATAACTTAGGGGGCAGCAGTTTCTTTGGAGACCAAATATTTTTATTTGGTTGTCCAAAATTAGATGTAAAAAATCCAAGATATGTCCAAACTGGTGGGACGCTTGGGGATCAAGACATAAGTGCTTGTTTTTCTGGGTTTAATCTTCATATAAACGAATATTATAGCCCATCAACTGTTATGAATACATATGCTGTGGTATTAGGTGGTAATAAAGATGTAGCTTTATGGTAATTAACAAAGAATAATTAATAAAATTAATAAATTATTAATTATTTAATTAGAACTAGTTGTTTTGTAAACATAATCTCCTTTATAAAGACCATCTTGAACAGCTTGTTCAGAGTATTCTAATCCACCCCAATTTACATCCATAGCATTAGTGCTCTTAGGTCCAGTAGTTTCTTGTTCATGGAACATTTTATCTAAAGGAGTATATTGACCTTCGTATAAATTCATAGGGTCATAAGCAGGAAAAGAATTGTTATTATAAGGAGCATCATCCCTACCAGCATCTACTAATTTAGTTTGAGGAGGTCTTTGAGTTGATAATGGGATAGCTTGTGCGTCAGAACCATAAGTTAAAACGGGTGGTAATCCTCCTTGAGGGTCAGTAGGACTAGGTCTAAATTTATAAATAGGTTTACCTTGAGTATCGTAAGAATGTTGTAAAAATAATACAGGACAATTAATATTTTGACTTCTTTGCCAATCTAAAAACTCAACATATTCTTCTAAATTATTAAATTTAATAGGATTAACACCAGGTATTTTAGCCAATCGAGAATTATGTAAATATAATTCTTTACCTTTTTGTATTAAAATATTAGGACAACTGTTTTTAGTAACATCAAATCCTTCAATAATATCTTTGGAAGTATAATTACAAGTAAAATATAATCCTAATATGAAAACTATAAGTATTGAGATTAACTTTAACATATATATATTAAATGATGATAAATATTTTTCATAATTTCTCTCTTGATAAAATAAAATATAGGAAAAATATATATGAAAATAGTGTATGTCAAAGATACTAATGCGTTGGAATTCGATAAACAAAATAAACAAAATACTGTATTTGCGAAATATTTTAGTCCGGGATGTCCAGCTTGTATAGCTATGGAATCTGAATGGGATGATATGTGTAAAGATATTGATGATAAATATAATACTGATTTGATTCTAGCCCAGATAGATCCTACAGGGATGAGTAAACTGGAAAAAACAGCTACATATAGTGATGTAGATTATGTTCCAAGTATAGTAATTTTAAAAAATGGGAAAAAAGTTGCGGAATATGATGGTCCTAAAAATAAAGATAATATGATAGAATTTCTACTAAAAGGTGGATATATAAAAGATAAAATGAAAGGAGGTTCTAAAAAAAGTAAAAGAAGAAAGTCTAAAAGTAAACGAAGAAAAAGAAAAAATACTAGAAGAAATAGAAGAGGTTCCGGAACATCAATGTCAAAAGTATCAACTAATAAAAAGTCAACTGTTGACAAGAGAGATAAAGACGATTTTAATTTTGTAGAAAATGAAAGATGGTTAAAACCTTTTTTAGTGGAATTAAATAATTATTTTGACACTAGTCATACGATAACTTATATGGAAACCCAAGATTTTGCTATTAGAAGTGTTGATAAAGTATTCAGACCTAAAGGATTTGTTACAACACCAGCCTGGGAATATCGTGCTGATTGGATAGAGTGTCCAGGAAAGCAAAGTATTGAACATTATAGTAATTGTAGAGATAGTCCGGGTTTTGGAAACAGACATGTTCCGAGTTCAAGAAAATTCAATCCAAAATATAATAATTTAAAATCAGGTGATGTAAGATTAAAAAATGACCTAAAATTGGCTAAAGAAAGTTACGATTATATAAAAAGTATGAGAGCTATAGATATTATGTTGAAAACACCTAGCAGTGATTACACTAGATTTAGCATTGAGAAAGATAGATCGGATGTTGAAAATAAAAATTTTATGATAAAATTACGAGAAATACAGAGCAGTCAAGTTAACAAAGATCCATATAGAGCAATATTGGAAGCATATGGGTATAGTAAACCAGTATCTATAGAAGATCTTAGAGAAGCACAGCGTGAAACAAAAAAATTGATGGATGAGACACATGATATAATTGATGGGAAGTTACGGGAAGACTCAATAGCCGGTGGAAAAAAGTCTAGAAGAAAAAAAAGAAGTAAAAGAAAATTTTCAAAAAAACATTAATTTAAATTAATACGTTTAAAGATATTTAGATATATTAATTATGGAGGGATTTCAAGAAGATATAAAGAAATGGGTTACTTTGGATAGTCAATTAAAAGTTTTAAACGACAGAGCCAAAGATATAAAAGGCGAGAGAAATGAGTTATCTGATAATATAATGTCTTTTGTGGATGATAATAATCTCTCATCATCTACGATTAAAATTAGTGATGGAAGATTAAAATTTGCTACAAATAAACAAACAGCACCATTAACATTAGGTTTCTTAGATAAATGTTTAATGGAACTATTTAATAATGAAGAAAAGGTGGGTCAAATAATGGATTATATAAAAGATAAGAGAGAAATAAAATATAATTCCGATATTAAGCGCTTTTATAATAATTAATTTATGTTAACAATATGTATATGGATTCAGATTTAGATATTAATAAGGATTTTGTGTTTACAACTGATAAAAATGGATGTTTAAGAGGAGGAGGATTTAAAATAGAATCTAATTTATTAAATGAAACTATGAATAATAAGGATATCCAAACAGGTGGTAATATAAATATAATGAATACTTTTAAAAATTTAGTGGTTCCTGCTGGTTTATTTTATACTCAAAAGAAGGTTCAGAAAAATAAATCAATTCATTATGAATATAATGACGAAGAATTAAGTGAAGAATTATATGACAAATTATTAAATATGGTCGAACCAGATAATAAGAAATTATATGCTAGAAAAAGTAAATCCAAGAAAGAAAAACAAAAGAGAAAATCGCGAAAGGTTAAAAAATAATATTGAATAAATTTGAATTAAATATTATTTGTATAATTTTAATAATACACAGAAGTATATGATATTACAAATATCCATAGGAATTGCTCTTTTGTTTTGTGTATATTTTTATATTCAGAAGACACAAAATCCAACTAAAGAAACAATGAAAAATAAAGAACTAGAACTTGAATCTGAAAAAGAACAAGAACAAGAACAATTTATTTCTAGTGACATATTTATTGGTTCGAAAAAGGGATATGTCTTTAAAAAAGATGATAAAGGTCTTGGATATTATTTAGATATTAGATAAGACTCCATACATTTTTATTAAATGGTGCCACTAAAATATCAGGTATTTTTTGTCTCCAATAATCTACTAATTTTTCTTCTTTAATATCCTTCAATGTTCTAGGGTATAAAGGTTGTGTATTCATTAAATCCTTTTCTTCTTGTGTAATCTTAGGTTTGTATCCATAACAATTAGCACCAAAACGAACATTAGGGTTAGCAATATAACCACCATTAATACCAGCTCTACCACAATCATTTTCATGACCTTCAACCGTTTGTAAGTAATTCCATGTATCTTTTTGTGTAGGGAATAGTGCTAATTGTCTATCAGACCAACCATAACTACACCATTCAGCACCATTTTTATAAGAGTTTTCTACTTCACTATATGTAGCCAATCTTCCACCATATGCTTTACATAAGGCACCAGCATTATCATAAGTAAATTTATTACCTGGAATATGATATACTTGTTCCTTAATTTTAATTTCTGGAACAGGAGCAATGTCTTGATTTGGAGCAGCAGGTTGAGCAACAGTAAGATCGATTGATGGAGTTGTGGTAAATAAATTATTTAACTGGGCAGTTAAATTAATATTAAAAAAGTATTGTAAACCATTTAACAATATAACAGCTATAACCACACCACCAAGTAAAACTGTTAAAATTTTTCCAGAAGTATTACTAATAGATTCAGACGAACCTTCTTTTTTTCCTAAAGTAGAAAATAGGGTTACAAATAATATTATAATTACAGCTAATAATAAGAGCGCTGGAACACCTAAATTAATACCCATATTATTGCTATTGCTATTACTTGTATTTTCTCCAGAACTTTCAACTATGGGAACACCTAATACTGAATCATAAGATAATATCATTATTTATATATATTAATTATTTATTTAATTTTTTTCTATAGAAAAGACAATAACCAGAAGTATTATTGTCCCCACTAAAATTATTAATTTTTGAAATATTTGTATCATTAAATAAATACCATTCATTATTTTTATTTTTAACTGTCGCTGTGTAATGTCCTCCTAATGTCCCTCCGCTATGGTTACAAATACCATATAGTTCATATTTGTAACTATCTTTCTCATAACCTTCAACAAATTGACTTAAGTCTAATTCATCTTCAATGTTAATAGGTGATTGAATTTTTTTTCCAGTTGGTGTAAATCGTTTTAAATCTAATACTAGGATTTTTGGAAGACTCCAAAATACTATTTTTTTATCAACATCTTCTTTTTCATTTGTTTTTTCATTTAACCATCCATTTTCACCTTCTAATGTTTCACCTTGACAATACTGTTCAAAACAATTATAGATATTACTGGTTCGCATTTCACTACCATTATTTTTAAAATAAGGAATAGGTAAATCAATAATAAAATAGGGTTCTGGTTTCATACTTAAAACATTTCCATCTTTTTCAATTTTAGATACATGAATACCGTAGAAAATATCCAATATTTCAGAATATTCGTTACTATACATCATTTTCATCATTTCATAACACTGTTTTGCCATTTCATCCTTTTTACTTTTAACATTTCCTTTTATGACCATATCCACCTCTCTTCTCATACCATTATGAAATGTTTCTAAAATAAATAGCAAAAACTCAGGTAAATCATTTTGAGCGTATCCCGTAAAAATATCCTTGTCTTTATGTTTTGCTACATATTGAATGGCTTTTACAAATCCACCTGGCGAAATTAATTGATTCTTCTGCCACATTAACTTTCTTAAATTATCCCATTCAACTAATAATTTAGAATCTAATAAATATTTTTTGTTATGGTAAGCAGAGAGTTTATTTTTGTAACCTCCATCATCTTTATCTAAAAAATCATTTAATTCATATGTGTGACTTAATACTTGCATACATGAATTTATAAAACATGTATTACCTAAATTAGCTAATCCTGATAATCCTTCTCCTGACATATTACTTTTATATACTGGATAATGTTTAAACTAATTATTATTATTATTTAAATATATATATGATAATTGTATAATGGAAAATAACGAAGAGAATTTTAATAGAACTACTATTAACAGAATGTTAACTATGTATGATAATATGTTAGAATCAAGTGTCCAGTCATATGTTCAATTGAATAATAACATCCGAACATTAGAGTCTGGTCTAAGAGAGATATTAGAATATCAAATACATTATTCTAGAAATTATAATACTAACAGGTCTCGTAATTTTAATAATAATGAACATATAAATCCCAGAAATCCCTTACCAGAATCTCTAATTAGAGAGATGTCAAATTATAACAATAGTATTAACAATAGACCTTCAAACAATAGACCTTCAAACAATAGACCTTTGAACAATAGACCTTTGAACAATAGCTATAGATCATACACTAGACCTTCTAATAGGACTACACAAACAACCAGGTCACATACACCAACAAGATTAACAGAATTAGATGCTAATTCTAATGATTTATTAAGAGCATTTTTTCCAAACACATTTACAAACGAAGATTTTAATAATTTAACACCTGTAGTTGTAAGACCTTCAGCAAGTCAAATAGAAAGAGTATCTGAAACAATTCCATTATCAATAGCAAACTCTTCTAATGATAATATGTGTCCTATTACACAGAGAGAATTTATAGAATCTGATATAATAATTAGATTAAGAGGTTGTGGTCATTGTTTTTTACAACAAGCCATAAATAGTTGGTTTACACGTAGTGTATTATGTCCTGTTTGTAGATATGATATTAGAAATTATACACCTATAAATGATATATCTAATAATCAACAAGACGATGTTCAAGATGATGACGATAATGATGTTCAAGAAGATGACGATGTTCAAGATGATGACGATATTGATGTTCAAGAAGACGATGATGTTCAAGATGAATCTAGTGAAGAACAAAGTTCTGCTACTACTTCAGAATCTCCAGCAATGAATGAATTAATAAATGTAATAAGTTCTCAGTTGTCACGGACATTAAATAATCAATTATCATCTGTTTCAGATTTGTCTCTTAATGACTTAGATAATAGAGGATTAAATTTAGAATATTCTTTTGAAACACCAGCAGGTGGATTCACAATATCATCTGCCTCTGCGTCCAGTATAGGTGAAATGTTAAGAAATTTCAATCAACCTCCAAATCGCCAACAATAATTTAAATGTATTTAAAGTTATTGTTAATAATATTATATGATTGATAAAGTAGTTATATATAATTTCTTAACTTCGATAAAACCATTAATATTATTTTATTCAGGATGGATATTTTTACATTATATTTGTTCACAATTATATGTTTATTATTGTGTTCCTAACACATGGTATGGTATATTTATTTCTCCATTTATGACAATGGCTCCACATTGTACTGCTTTCAGATGGGTAATATACGAAGCAGGAAATATCCTTTATACTATGTGGATTGGTATAGGAACATGGACCGTTAGTAATTTATTAACATTTAAATCATAAACAATATATATAAAAATTATTATATTTTATATATATTAATGAGTAAGATACTAGTGACTTTAGGATTATATATTTTAAATAATTCACTACATAAAAGTAATGTAATAAAGTCGTCAATATTTTCTACACAATTTCCCAAACTATTAGAAGATGATTTAGATTATAAGGGTGGTTATAATGAGGTAGAGTTTAATCATCCAGATGATTCAGTAGAGAGATTATATAAAATAAAGGAAATATTTAATAAAAAAAAATTATTATTATTATTAGAATCTAATAGTGTTTCTCAAAATGAAAAATTGGAGTTAATTAAAAGAGATATAAATCCACCATCGTATGTTCCATCTATAATATCAGGAGGATTAATGGATGATTGGGAGTTTGATTTACATAAAGAATGAAGTAATATTTTTCATATTATTTTTTCTATTGTCAGTTTCTCGGAGATATTTATCGAATAATAATATTTTCACTTCTTTATTTTTGAGGTCATTAATCTTGTCTTCAAGTTTATCTGGGTCATCATATGTATTTCTAAGTGTAGCTATTTTCATTTCAAAATTTTTTTTCTTTCTTTTAAAAGAATCCATCTTTTCTAATACTAATGCAAATACTTGTTGAACTGGTTTCATAATTTGATTTGTTATGTAAAACGCATAGTTTGGTCTAATTTTATTTTCAATAATATATTCAGGATGTTCAATTTTTTCACCTTGTAGTGCGTTTTTATTCTTAGTTTCAATATAGACAAATGGAATTCTATCACCACTACTTGGTTTATTACCAGGATCTCTTTTACCTATTCTATCAGCCAATACTTTATGCGCAATCTGTTGTGGATTTTTATAGTTTGAACGCAATGACTTGGTAATAATTAGCTTATCCATAGGATATTTTTCTTCAATTATATTTTGTAAACATGATTGTAGAAAATCCATTGCTTTTTGAATATTTTGCTCTTTCATCAAAATATCAATAACACCACCATATACATCCTTTACAATTGGAGCATTATCTCTTCTTTTCAAGACAATACCCATTTCATTTCTTTTACATTTATTTGGATCTAATTCATACTTCATTCCAACATATCTTTTTTTCGATAATAGACAGAATGGCATAAATGTTTTTTCATATTCTAAATCATGTGGTTTCTTTAAGAACTTACTAGCCATTTCACCAGCTTCTTGAGCTAATTGAATTGTTATGTCTAATGCTTTATGTCCTCTAATATCTTCACCTTCCAATGTTTTCAAATTAAATGTGAAGAATACTGAATCTGTATCCCCATATACATACTCCGCATTAGAATGAACCTTACCATATTTAGTATCTACTATTAAATCTCCATATGTTTCTTCTATCACTCTTTTACCATAAGTTAATAGTTTTCTTCCAGTTGCTGTGGTAGAAGCGGCAACATCTTTTTCATAAAATGTGCTTGTTTTAGCACCACATTGTCCATATAAAGAATTGGCTGTTAATTTATAACTAAGTTGTCGTTTATCTAAAATATTTTTCATAAATTCATCATTTTGTTGCGGAATCAACTTTCTTGTTGCTTTTCTAGATGCTAGTAATTCTTCCAAGATTGAAGGCATAATAGCTTTACCTTCAGGGAATTGAGCAAATCTACAAACCTTTGTTCCGCTATGAATTTTTTCGGATTTTCCTCGACTATTATTAACCCATTTAAATGTGTCATATTTAACATTGACATACTCATAAGTAGATAAATTATCATATTTAAAGTTTCCATCATCATCCTTTTCACCAGTTTCATTTATTTGCTCCCCCTCTAAATTGTATTCTTTAGTCCAAACCTTACTATCATGTGATAGATTTTCACTAATCATTGACGATGGATACAGAGAACTATAATCAACACATGCTACTGGATTATCAAGATACAAATCACATTTAGGAGGTAGAACAATAGCTCCTTCATAACCATCATCAAATAACGGTTTTTCCATTACTGGCATAAGTGTCTTCTTTTCCCTACATTTCTTGGCAATATAACTGGTTAACTTAATACCTTGACCTCTCATTACCAAGAAATTAATAGGAACACTACAAATTTTAGCCATTTCAATATAACCAGTCATTACATCAATTTTATTCATCAAATGATGAACCAAGTTACAATCCTGAATACAATATTTCGCAATTATTGCTCGTTCATTTGGACCTTCATTAGTCATTCTAAATATGTCTTGTGGTGTAACATCATCCTTAGCTAAGCCCCATCTAACATTCTTTGTCATATCAGGATTTTCAATCCCCTTAATCTCGAATGTTCCTTCGTGTTTATTCATATTCATAATTTTGAACTTTTGTCCGTCTTTATAAACTTCTGTAGAATGACTTGTTTCTTCAAAATTAATATAACTACCATTTTCCAATCCCATAAGATTTTTACTGTGGATTTTTGTAATGTCATTATTATGTTCAATTTGTTTGACACCATCACCAATAAAGTAACCTGAAACATAATCTAATTTATACGATGTCAAATTAAAGTCTCGTCTAAAATAATTATATAAATCAACTTGTAATCTGCCGGTCATTTTGATAAATTTTAATTCGTGTTCTCCACTAGCAATAACAATTTTACTTTCTTCGATATCTATTTGACCTCTATCTTCATTTTTTTTACCACATACTTCATTTAAGTTTCTGGATAGTTTCAAGAATTCTTCTTCACATTGATTTTCTCGCGCTCTGATATGAATAAATTGATAATCAAAACCAAATATGTTATATCCAATAATAATATCAGGATCTTCTTTTAAAATTAAATCCCTCCAAGCCATTAGCAACTCTTGTTCAGTCTTGAAACATTTAATTTCAGAATTATCAATTTCTGGAACATCAGAACAAGTATCGAGTGCTAAACAGTTATTTAGATAAGGTTTTTGTTCACCATAATTGAGAAATGTTGAACCGATAAATGTTACTTTATCACCTTCTAGTGTTGGAAATCCTGAACCAGCAAATGCGTCTGTAAGTTTATCTACTTTTTCTTCACGCTTAACACCAGCACTATTAATTAAGTCAATAATAGTTGTCTTCATATCAATCTTAGATTTTTTATTACTTGTTTCATTTTCCTCATCATCATACATAGCTCTTTCAAACATTCTTTCAATAGACGATTCTTGAGAAGATTTCTTACAAAGATTCTCAATATTTTTAGAGAATAATATCTCTAATAAAGCGTTTAATTTCTTTATAGTAGGTTGGGTTTTAGGGTATACTTTTTCAACATTAATCATATCATCAAAACCAAACGCAGTCTTGATAATTTTAATAATTTGTGTTTTAGATACTTCGTCCTCACTGTGATCGTAAAATTCCATAATATTGTTAGCCAGTTTTTTATATGATTTAATTGGAACAGGAAAGTCTCCATGACTACTACTTGCCTCAATATCAAAGCTACAAATTTTATATGGAACTCTGGTTTCCTTTTTATTTAATGGAAGAATATCCTTATTACTTATCGTAAATTCAAATTTACACGATGTTTTTTTACTAATAGCTCTTTTCGCTTTTTTAAGAGGTATACAAATCCATCCTGATGGACTGATTTCTTTAATATGGAAATATCTTAACAAAGGCGGTATATTGGCCTCATATAATTGTAGGTAACTATCTTTATAATAATAACCGTCTGGATTTAATCTCCTTCCACTTTTCTTATTATAATCATAAAATAAATTTTTTACTTTATTCATAACAATTGTATTTTTGAAACTAATTTTAATAAATTTATGTTCTTTTCCTCCATCAAAACCATATAACTTCTTTTTTTTAATTAACTTACATTCACCGACAGAGTCTTCAAAATACGAACCTACTTTATTTTTGATATGACCTAGAAACTCATCTCTTTTACCAAAATCCCAATCTTCATCAACCTTGATATAAAAGAATGGCATATAGTCGTTAATAAATAAACAAAATGTTTCTCCTTTCTCATTTATTCCAAAAACTTGTATAATAAATTGTTTTTTATCACAATTTTTTGATTTATCATTATCACTTCCACTAGAGGCATCTTCATTCGATTCGTCATAAATATTAAAATCTAATAGTCGACACGATTTTTCCATAATTGGCATTAATTATTATAGTATAGTATAGTTTTCTGTTTATTTCTTTTATCAATTTTTTATTATAAGTTAATAGATAATTCAGAATATAACAAATATTATGATTATCTTATACAATGTTGATATTATTATAAAGTAATTATTTAATAACCTCTCATACATCTTTTAATACATCTTTTATGTTTTTTTTTTGTTTTACAACAAGTTCTACATCCTTTTTTTCCGTCTCTTTTACCAATACATTTTGTTCCTTTTTTTCTTCTTTTTGTTCCTCCTAGGCTATCTTTTCTTTTTTTTCTTTTTATAAAGTTACATAGTTGATCACTCCATTCCCACGAACCAGCTTCTGGTTCATTTTTTGCTTCTCCAAAGTCAATTAAGAATATATCATTATTGTCATTAACGAATACATTAAATCGAGAAATATCATTATGGAATAGATTATTTCTCTCTAAGCAGTCAGTTATGTCAAGTAGTTTGTCTCTAATTATTTTACATTTAGTATCTGAAGTTATTTGTGAGACTGAATAATAGTCGTTAGGTACAACTGACATTTGAATATAAAATGCCTCCATTTCTTCATCTGGTTCAAAACCCAATAATTCTGATTTGTCTTCTACAAAACCATAATTTCCTAACATAGGCATTTTAAATAAACATTCTCCATAACTTATCTCATCCATTTCATAAACTCTACGCATTTCTTCAAACTGATTATGATAATGAATTTCAGATAAAATTTTATTTAATATAGATTGTTTATATGATTCATCCATAGCTGAGAATAAAAATACTTTTGTAAACATAGGAGGATTTATATCAGAATTTAAAAAATAATTTAAAGTAACTGGGAGACCTTTACCTCTTAACCGGTCAGTTTGTTTAAGTGAACGAGCAAATGTATGTTTTATTTTTTTATTCTCAATTTGCTGTCCAAAACTATTTATATTTTCAACATTAACAGTATGATTTAATAACTCTTTTAAATTCGGATTTATTAAGTCTACAATACTATCTTCGTCAGAGCTACTGTCAATTTCTAATGGAGATAGTGTTGTATATGTTTCGTTGGTTGTTTGCCCTGAATCCAAACTATAATCATCATTACTTGGTAATTCAAGTGATAATTTTGATTTTTTTTTTAATAATGATGTCATAATTAATTATATATATTATATCTATTTAATTATTTAATTATTTATTTAATTATTTTTGATTTATCTTCGTCTTTTGTAAGACTTGTGTTTACGACCATGGGCATGTGCGTGTTTTCGTTGAGTGCGTTTTTGAGCAGCGAATAATCCAAATGGAACAATTGCTTGCGTTAAGAACCCACCCTTTCTGCGTCTAGAAGCAGACATACCTCCTTTGTGGCATTTACATCTACACTTCTTAGAACACTTCTTAGAACACTTTTTAGAACATCTGCTACGTTTTCGCATTGTTTTACTTTTTTTAGATCGTTTGCGACCTCCAGACATATATTGTGGCATAGGCCATCCTCTAGCTTCGGTTTGACACACTCCATATTGAGCACCATCTGTGTAAGCACAAGATGATGATCCTGAGGCGATATTTTGTTCAGCTCTTAATTCACTTCCTGTCATTATATACTAATGTAACAAAAAATAATCATACGCATTCAAATATAATATAATTTAATTATATTTGAAAAATAAATTTAACGTCTGTATTTTCTTGACTTTCTATTTTTTCTAAATGTTTTCTTACTTCCTTTTTTGCGTTGACTTCTTTTTTGCCAAGCAAAAAGACCGAATGGGACAACAGCCTCTTTTACAAGAGCGCCGTATGATCCGCCCTTCTTGGAGCATCCCATACCAGCACGTCTAGCACGTCTTCCACGAGAAGCAGATCTACCTTTTCCACGGGCACGGGAAGCAGATCTGGCTCTTCCACGGGAAGCAGAACGAGAACGAGAGGCAGAACGGGAACGAGATCTTCGGCGGGATCTTCCACGAGATCTTCCACCGGTCATATCTGCGGAACCAGTAGCAGAATCATCACTCATTTGTGCGCGATGCGCGTTAACAGCCTGTTTCATTGAACCATCACCAACTTGTGTGCGATGAGCGTTAGCAGCAAGCTTATCAGAATTGTCAGAACTAGATGAACTATCCATTATATAATGGAATTAGAAAATATTATTTAAGTTTAGTGTTTTTAAGTTATTACGCAATAATAAATAAAAAATTCCTAAAATTAACAAAAAACTTATTATAACAAAAATCAACGACAAATATATATATGGATAAATCTCTTGAACTATTAAACTGATAATCGGTTTAAATAATTCTTTCATTTCTTTTTTAACATCTTCTCTAGATAAAATTAATAGACATTGTTCAATTAATTGGTCCTTCATTAATTTATTATTCTATTAAAATTATTAATATTTAGCGTGTTATATTTCTCTTTATTTAATCTTCATTCTTCTATAATGGATCAGGAAATACATTTTACGAATAATGAATTTGATTTCACACAATTATCAATATCACAACCTATATCGGTTCAAGGCGGCGCTTATTTTACAAAACTTAAAATGAAAAATGATACTTTGTATATACAATTACCTAAATGTGTTACGAAACAAGGTCTTAATGAAACCAATAAAAAAGCATATATGGATTTAATGTTTACAAATGATGATGAATATGTTATTGAATGGTTTGAAAATTTAGAGAATAAATTGGTAGATTTAGTATACCAAAAAAAAGATATCTGGTTTCAAAATGAAATGGAAAAGGAAGATATTGAAACATTTTTTAATCCAATATGTAGACCATTTAAAGGAGGTAAATTCCATTTAGTTAGAATAAATATACCTAGAAATAAAACATTAAGTTCACAATATCATTGTAATGTGTATGATGAAAACGAAAACATTATCCCTATTCAAGAGATTAATGATAAACATTCTATAATACCCGTTCTTGAAATACAGGGTATTAAATTTTCTGCTAGAAATTTTCAATTAGAATTACTTGGTAAACAGATAATGATATTAAATAATAAACCATTGTTTAAGGGATGTGTTATCAAAAGAAGTAATGAAGAAAATATAGTTGAAACCAAGGAAATCATAAAAGAAAGTGAATTAGAACAAACAACAAGCAATGTTGTAACTGATAATATTCATACATCTTTAGGAGATAATTCTGAAGAAATTATTAATTCCAAAGAGACCAAAAACGAAAGTAACACTATTCAAGATTCTATATTAGAAACATTAGAAGACGATAATGATGAACATAATGATAATACTGTTATTGACACTGCCAATGATACTGTCATTGATAATAAAAATGTTGAATCTGATAACAATATAGAAATAAATAAAATTATTGAACCATCAAATAGCAGTATACAACAAGAAAATAACAATTCAGATTTACACGAAGATAATTTAGAAGAAAAGCTTGATGAGATAGAGTCAATTGATTTAGAAGATATTACGACACAATTATCAATTAATGATAATGAATCAAAAATTACCCTTAAAAAACCAAACGAAGTATATTATGAAATCTATAAAATTGCCAAAGATAAAGCCAAACAACATAAAAAGGCTGCTATCTCACATTATTTAGAAGCAAAAAAAATTAAAAATACATATCTTTTAGATGATTTAGATAATAGTGATGAATCATCTGATGAAGAAGATAGTGATTCAGAAAAAGTTAAGAACGAAATTAATGAAATCGTAGAAGAACTGGTATAGTTTAGTAAACTTTAGAACTATATCCGAATTATATTGTAAATAATGTTTTTAATTCTGAAAAAATATTTTATCCTTTATTTTATATAATGGACTTAATGAAGAACTTAAAAAAGCTCAAAGTTGAACATGTAATCCTCTTTTTAATTGGAGCATTATTTTTAATATTCCTTATCAATTCTTACAGTGCTGATAAGAATTCTAGCTCTGAACAGATGAGCAACAATGCTCGTAGAACACAAGCTGCTTATAACCAACAACAACAAGCTGCTACTAGTGGAGTTCAACCTTCCTTACCTTTAGGTCAAAATGAGACTTACGCCTCCGCACAAGGTGTTTCTACTTCTACTCAAGGTCTTCCTCCATCTTGCTCTAGAGCTCCTGTTGCTGATCCTTCTGAACTTTTACCTAAGGATACCAACAGCCAATGGGCTCAATTAAACCCTACTGGTTCCGGTGACTTACAAAATGTTAACCTTCTTCGTTCTGGTTACCATATGGGTATCGATACTATTGGTAACAGTTTAAGAAATGCTAATCAACAAGTTCGTTCTGAACCTGCTAACCCTCAATTAAATGTTGGCCCTTGGAATAATACTACTATTTCTCCTGACACTATGCGTGTCCCTCTTGAAATTGGACAAGGTGGTCAATAAATAAATAAATTAATATAATTTTTATTATAATAATTTATTATAGATGAAACTTCGTATTAATATGTTTGGATTTATAATTATTTTATTTGTAATATTAATTGGTCTTAAAATTTACTACGATTCAGATGTATTTAATCTACGATGTATTGTATCGACTGTTGATGGTAAAAAATATTGTGTCAGAGAGAGAAAAAATGTCACAAAAGCTTCTAATCTTTTAGCACGAACAACTGAAAAATTAGAATATTTAGTTGAAAATCTTGGACAAAGATATCCAGATAGGGATAATGTTAAACGAATGGTAGAAAATTTTAATCCTACTACCATTAAAGAAACATTGCCTACTAGTGAATATACAGCGTATAGTGAAAATAAAGGAGAGAAATTAGCATTTTGTCTTAACAAAAAGAAATCAAATAATGAAAATTTAATAGATCCTAATACATTATCTTTTGTTGCTTTTCACGAATTAGCGCATATTATGACTGAAAGTGTAGGTCATACTGATGAATTTTGGCAAAACTTTAAATTCTTATTAGAACACGCTGTAGAATTAAAACTATATACACCAGTCGATTATAAAAAAGAACCTGAAAATTATTGTGGAATGGATATTACCGACAATCCTTATTATGACTTATAAGTTAAAATTATTTTAAAAATTAATATTAACTTATATTGCCAATGTTGGTTGCGAGTAACCCTAATTGTGGGGGTGAAACTTGGGTTCAATTCCCTTGATTGGCTTAAACTAATTTTAGTTCTATTTTTGATCTAACAGTTTGTTTCTCATTACCATGTTTATCAACTATCGTAAAATAAAAATTTGGAGCATCATCATAATGAATCTTAATAACTTTATATATATTGTTATTGTGATTTACAACCATACCCTCTTTTATTTTTTTGAAAATAACCATTGATGTTTTTTTTCCCTTTTCTGTAATTTCTTCTTGTAATTGATTCTGAATCATAAAATAATTATCTGGAATACTAGGAAAATGTGTATCACAATCATATGAATCATTTATTAAAGTAATATATAATTCATCTATTAAAGACATATCTAGGAATGTTTTGTATATCTGTGAACCACCTATAACCCATATATTATCATATTTTTTATCTTCTAAAAATTTTAGTAGTTCAGGAATATCTGCGAAAGACTTTATAATTTTACCGTCTTGTTCATAATTTAATTTTATTGTTTTACTCAATATAAAATGATCTCTCCCTTTAAGAAAATTTATACTATTCCATGTATTTCTTCCGATAATTAATGCATTATTACCATTTCCTGTAGTTATTTTTTGAAACCGTCTAAGGTCTTTTTTTAAAGTCCAAGGTAAATTATTGTTTTTCCCTATGCCTTTATTTATATCCATTGCCACAATTCCATTAATAAGCATTATATATATATAAAATAATATTTTGATTTTATATATAAATGACCGAAATATATAAATTAATACATTTAGATGAAGATAATGTTAAGAATATGATTGTATTTTATGGTAATAATGATACCGATACTGATTTAACCAAATTATTTTTATCTGATAGGCAAAATATTATGTTTGAAGGGATATTTAGTAAGGAAGAAATGGACAAAATAACTACTCAAAACATTCCAGTTATTTTCTCTACACAAATAATTTATTTAGATGATACTATTGAGACCATTAAAAAAAAAATTATTATTGCTCTAGATAATAATATTAGTTTTGATGAAATGTATTTATTTGGAAAACAAGTTCAAGAACTTAATAATTCAAAAATATATGAATTTTTAACTCAAAATGGAAAGATTGAATTAACTCAAAATATATTCTTTCAATTTCTCTCTAATATTAATAATGTTAATATTGATTTAATTCCTATCAAAGATATATATACATATAATGATGTTATTGATTTAAACCTAAACGAAAATTCTCAGTTAGTTAATATACCTTTAGGTCAACGTTCTATATTAGGCGACAGTATTTATAGTTTCTCATCAAATCCGTTCAAGTTAATTGATTTTGATAAAATATTAAAATTGAATGCTGACAATGTTATTACAACAACAAATAAAGACTTGTTATTGTCTAATGGATTTCTATTTGAAAATACAATATATTTATGTTCAGCAATGGATGTATTAAAATCAGTTATTTCCAAAAATATCTCTGAAACTGTAACTACCAAAATTTATTTCCCTTTTTTAAATATTAAGAATATAAATGATATTAATTCATTGAATGATAACAGATTAGAATTATTAGATGATAATAAAAATTTGGTTAATGTTAAATTCGATAAACAGATTAATAATATATCACTTTTTCATAAAATTTATAACTCAAGAAAAAATGAATTAAATTATATCGAACAAGGTATTAACACAATTAATTTTTCAATGGCTCAAGATTCGGAATATAATGTTCCTCTTGATATTATTTTTAAATTGATACATGCTACTAAAAAAGTTCCTTTGATTAAGTTTAATCCATCCAAAAAACAAGAAAAAATATATAGATTGTATTGTGATAAAGTAGCGAAAAATGGAAGAAAAATTCCTTATTTATCAAAGGGATTAATATTTAAATTAACAAAATTAATTGGTCAGTCTAAACGGGTTTCGTGTTATATTGAACATACCGTAAATGATAATAAAATTCCTATAGTGTTGGAATTTGATAATCTTGCTAATATTTATGTTAATATCGAATTCAAGGATACAAAATCTATACCAGACATTGAAGAAATTGTTAAAAAATCTGTTAATCCAATTGTTTCTGTTGTTAAAGAATATCTTGAATCGAGTGGTTATTCAATGAAACTATTCAACAATTTATATGATAAAAATATTGATATTATTAATATCAAATATTTCTCATATATTTCTATTGATAAAAATATTAACTTGAATAATTTATTAGGATGTGTTTCTAGTATATTTAATGTGTTAGTTGGTGAACTTAAAAAGGGTATCGTAATGAGGTATAAGCGCGTATCAAATTTTAATGAAATGGATAGTCAAGAAGCATTTATTGTAGAATTATTAAACCGAGCAAACGAAGATGAAGATATTGTTAAACTACTAATGGATAATTATCAATTATCAGAGACAGACGCTCAACTTAAAATAGCAGATTTATTAAATAGTTTACAGGTTGTTCAAACATTAAATAAAACAAGAAAACTCAAAATTAAAAATAATCCCGGCTTCTTAACCAAAATTACACAAGACCAATTTAAACAAAATATTATGATAGAAATGGACAATATTAATAATATATTTTATATGTCTATTATTCCAATCTATTTAGATTCATTAATTAGAATTACCCAGTATCCTGAGTCATCCGATGTTAAAATTGAAACAATTGATACATTATGTAAAACGAGACAAATAGATGATTTAGATCAAGTTGATGATATAGTAGCACCATCAGAGAAAAAACTAACCGAAAATGTTCCTGTAGCGATTGTTGCTGACGATCTTACATTCGGAGAAGCTACAAAAACTATTAAGGATAAATCCATTAATGTATTAGATTTTTTATATGATGATGACGATGATGATGATTATGACGACGATGATGATGAAATTCAAATAGATGAGGAAGAATTAAAAGGCGGAAATTCTGATGAAGGCATTGATATTGATTTAGACGAGGATGATGACGGAGTTAGTGTGGATATGGATGGTGATGACGACGATGCTGATGGAGTTAGTGTTGATATGGATGGTGATGATGATGATGGAGTTAGCGTGGATATAGATGGTGATGATGGAGTTAGCGTGGATATAGATGGTGATGATGGAGTTAGCGTGGATATGGATGGTGATGACGGAGTTAGCGTGGATATGGATGGTGATGACGGAGTTAGTGTTGATATGGATGATAGTGATGGAGATCAAGATGACGGAGTTAGTGTGAAAGAGAAAACACCCTCTCCTGTGAAAGAAAAAACACCCTCTCCTGTGAAAGAGAAAACACCCTCTCCTGTGAAAGAGAAAACACCCTCTCCTGTGAAAGATAAAAAATCTAAAAATATTCGTAAACCAACTAAACTAAGTATTCAAGGAGAAGAAAAATTAGAAAAAAATATTACTGGTATGAAAATAGCTGACCCAAATCCATTTTTTAGAGAATTAAATAAAAAAGATCCTGTGTTATTCTTAACCGAATCAGATGGAAAATATGATAATTACTCTAGAGCATGCCCGTGGAACAAACGAAGACAACCGGTTATATTAACTGATAGTGAGAAAGATAAAATTGATAAGGAACATCCAGGTTCATATGAACACGCAATTAAATATGGGTCTAATCCTGATAAACAATTTTGGTATATTTGTCCACGATATTGGGATTTAAAAACTAATACTAGTTTAACTAAAGAAGAAGTTGATAGTGGTAAATATGGAGGTATAATTCCTCAAGATGCTAAGGTTGTTCCTCCTGGAACAAATATTTGGGAATTCAAATCAAAAGATCATATAGGAAAAGATGGAGAATATACACAACACTATCCTGGATTTTTGAAAGATGATAAACATCCTGATGGTCTCTGTATACCTTGTTGTTTTAAAACATGGGACAAACCAGGACAAATAAAACGAAGAGAACAATGTAAACAAAGTGAAAAAACAGTAGATAGAGAACAACGTGAAGAAGGTATTGAAGAGAGAATAAATATTAGTAAAAATTCTAAATCTAAACAAGATATAGATGATTATATAAAAGGTCCTGATAAATTTCCTTTACAAGTAGGTCGTTTTGGATATCTCCCATTTATTCTTCAAACTTTTATAGGAACTGACAATAAAAAATGTCAAATAAGTATTACCAATAAAAATTTAAAGAAAAAATATCCATGTTTTTTAAGAAAAGGTGTTGAGGGAGATAAAAATAAATCATTTATTGGATGTATTTCTGATATTGCTTCAGATAAAGAAGTAAAATCAATTAAAAATTTTATTACTGATGTATTAGTAAAAATGTTAACACCAGATGTGTTTATTAATCTCCAGAATGGTTCACTTATAACACAATTTCAAGATACGGATTTGAAAAATATAGATACAACAAATATAGAAGATTCAGAAATATATAAAAAATTAAAAGGCAAGAATATAATTCAAATAGAGAGAATTAGTAGCGCATATAAAAATTTTCTAGATTATTTACAATCTCCTACTTCATATGTTGATTATACTTATCTCTGGGATTTAATTTGTCAACCTAATAAATTGTTATTTAAAGACGGAATTAATATGATTATATTAAACATACCTTATGATGATACTACATCTAATATAAATATAATTTGTCCTACAAATATTTATTCATTAAATAAATACGATAAGAATAAGGATACTATTATAATTCTTCAAAAATATGAGTATTTTGAACCAATATACATTGTTCAGGATGAAAGTAAAACGAATATTATGAGTTTATCAACAATCAAATTTTATACACCGGAATTATTTTCAAGAGTTCCTCATTTAAAAGTATTCTCAGATACTATAACAGAAATATATAGTTCTAGATGTAAACCAATGCCAAGTTTACCAAATAAATATAAATATAAACAAATAAAATTTAAAAGAAATAATACATTAGAAAAAACAAAGGAAATATTAGAAAAATATAATATTGATATATTTGATTTAGTTATTAATTATGATAATAAGGTAGTAGGACTTAATATTAGCAAGGATGGAAGTAATGGATTTATTCCTTGTTTTCCGTCGGGAATTATTTCAGGATATGAATTAGTAGATATTGAAAATGATGACAATAATAAAAATATGGAAGAAACATTACAATTTTTGAAATTAATATCTGATACAACTAATAATGAGATTTTATGTAAACCTCTTGTTAAAATAATAGAAGATGAGTTAGTTATTGGTGTATTAACAGAAACAAATCAATTGATACCATTAATTGAACCTGAACAAAATACTGATGAAAGTATTAAATATACAATTAATGATGATAATTTTATACAAGTTAATAAAATAACACAAATAAGTAAAAAACAAGATAAAACTCGTGAAAAATATGTTAAAAAGGTTAAATTAGAAACGGAGTTATATAATACTTTTAGAAATACATTGAGAAAGCTATTAAATAATTATAAAAATAGAAATGCCAGAAGTGAAATAGAGGAAGTTTCTAACTCTCCTAGAATGTTATATTATACTCAATTAGAAAAACTAATATTATTACTGGAATCGCTGATGAATGATAATGTAAATTTTATTCCAAATAATGAAGATAACATTAAAATAATCGAGGATAATTTAAAAAGTAATGGTGATGTTTTGTTAATTCCCAAAACCAATCTTTTAAGTAATTTGGATAATAGAGAAATATACTATAGTAAACTTTCTGATGAATTAATAAGATATGTTCGAATTAAACAATTTATGTTTAAACCTAAGATGTTTTTATCATTTACAAATTTAGAATATAATCTGAATGAAAATGAAATTATTTTATTACAATCTCTCTTAACACAAGATTATTTTGATGATTTGATTCCGGATAATAAAAGTAAATATATATCATTTACTTCTTATGATACTGTTGAACCAAATACAACAGTTCCATATGATAATACATTTGATATAACAATTGAAAGAAAAAATATGAATACTGGTAAATTGGATAATATTCAAGAATTAGGTTCAAAAGATTCAAAAGGTTCAAAAGGTTCAAAAGCTTTTAAAATATATAACAATTGTCCTATTACAAAAAAGGATATATTTGCGAAACTTAAATTAAAATTTAGAGGAGGTTATAAAGAAATTAATTTTTCATCAGAAAATAATAATTGTTCATTTGATGTAGTATTAACTATGGTAAATAATTATAATTCAGAAACTATAGATGTATTAGGAGTTAAAAAAATACTAGTCGACGAGTATAATAAATTATTTGAAAAATATCCGGCTGATGTAGTAAGTTTATTAGATTATTATGGATATATTCTCTCATCTAAACAGTTAGCAACCAATTCTATTACATTAGAATACATTATAATGTCTGATAGTTATTACATAACAAACTTTGATTTGTTATTGATTTCAAATAAATTCAATATTCCAATTACATTAATTGCTCCTCACACTTTTAAAGAAAATAACAATGAATACTTGTGTTTTAATATTAGCAATAATAATACATTTATTATTAGAACACCAGGTGTTAATAAGTATAAACACCAGACCCCCAAATATAAAATGATTATAAATAAAGGCGGTGAAGGGTTATTATCAATAAGAGAACTACCTGAGAAAAAAATTCAAGATGAAATAAACAGTCAAAAAAATAATATAATAGAAATTTTAGAAACATATAAAGACATTGATGGAATTAATGTAGAAAATAAAAATGTTAAATTAAAGACCAAACTTAATCTTAAATAAATAAATTAAATAATTATATAAATTTATTTATACTAATACGATTGTTACTATATATCATCATCACTATCACTGTTATTACTAGCATCAGTTTCAATATTGTTTATATTAAAAATAAATCTAGCGCTATTTACTTCTTCGTCACTACTATCACTATGACTTGGACTACGACTTTCATTATGATTTTCATATTCTTCAATTGATACGAATGGATTATTAATAATATGATGTTCTGATGAACTATTAACGACAAAGTCTTCAAATTCTTCAATTTCGTCATCAGTATCACTATTATTATCATCAGTATCACTAATATTATCATCACTATCATTATTTATTGTAGATGTTGGAGTAGTTGTCACAGAATTTAATAATTTCTTAATGGTAGGATAATACTTTTCTTTTATGATACTCATTTGATAAGAATTAAATACAAGTTCTTTAATTATATTTGGTGACAGTAAAATATTATTATCTTCTATAATGACTTTACATTTATTAGATGGTTCAAAAATAGGAAATAATGTGTAATTATTCGATTCTTTAAAATCGACAAAATATCCTTTATCTTCTAGTGAGATAAATTCTGGTTTCGGTATATAAGAATTATATGGTAAAAATATACACTGATTTTCTTCATAAATTAATCTACTAATGTAATATATTTTTCGAATATTTAAAGATATAATCTTTCTTCCAAATAATGGATTTTGTTTTTTAAACTCGCGTAATAATTTATTTAATTTCATTCTATATTTAATTCTTATATCTGATTCATAAGAATAATTAGCCAATAAATGTGGTTTAATAAATTTACCCATGACCTCGATTAATCTTTTAGATGGAAATTTTTTATCAATATTAAAAGTATTGACACATTTGATATTCTTTCTATTATAAGTAGCTGTCATATTTCGAATATAAGACAATTTTCTACTATCTGTTAATAAATGACAATTATTAATAATATAATCTTTAATTATAAATTGATTATAGTGTTCAAAATGTTTTAAATCAAATTTGCTTTCAAAAAATCGTGAAAATAAAGTAGGCATTGTAAGATTAGATTGTTTAATAAAAAAATAAATATTATATAAATTTGAAAGAGAAAATGGTTTATTATCCCATGGATTTTTTATTTTTCTAGGTTCAGGAAAAAAATTAACCTCATAAGATAAAGAAGAGTTAATAATACGAATTAAATCAAACATAGAGAATTGCGATTTATATTTATTATGGATAAGAGTAATATAATATTTAGAATTCAAAGAAGAAATAGGATTAAAGTTAAGATCTATTTGTTCGTTAAGGTATTTATTATTTTTCATTAAACAAATATGTTTAAATTTATATAAAGCGAGTAATTTTCTTTGAACATTGTTAAATACTGGTAAGATATCTATTGACGAATTAATATTGTTTTGAAATAAGTAATTTTTTAATATAAAGTATTTATATTTAACATATTCTTTCCAATCATAACTATCTTTTTTTGATGGAAAGTTGGATTGAAAATATGTATTAAATAAATTAAAACCTGGATATTTTTCTATTTCTTTATTAAAAAAATGTTCAAATATATTCATAAGTTATTATTAGTAATACATTAAATTATGTTTATATTCATATAACGATAAAGTAAAAATATATGTCTAGATAAAATAAATAAAAAATTATTATTATTTATTTTATTAATTATTTAATGAGTTAAAATTCTAGGTCATAGTCATCATCTCCATCTAATCCATCATCAACTGCTTTAATATTTACAATATTACTATCAATCACAATCTTATCAGAACTACATTTATCATCTTTATTTTCGACTCCTTCAAATGCTGCGTCAATAATATCATATTCATCTTGTTCTTCATCATCTACTGGTTCTTGTTCTATAAGAGCATTAATATCAGCTAAAACTTGAAAAGCAGATGTTCCAAAGAACCCTTGTTGTCCACACATTACATTAGCAGATACTCCACGCATAGCATCAAGTTCAGCATGTCTCGCGGCCTTAAGAAACATTTCAGGTGTTTCCTCGAAAGATGCTTTGGCAATAGGACCAATATCATCATTATTAATACCATGTCTAAATATAGAGGTCATTTTAGAGTTATATGTCATCCTGTCACAAAGCATACTCAAATGATGATAGTTGATATAAGTGCTATCAAATTCAATAACTTCGGTTAATTCTTGAAAGATCGCATTTCTAGCTGCCTCAATTCCAAATGTTTTATAAACTTCTTGAATATCATTACTAATAGTTTTGGTGACATCGATGAAATCTAATGACAAAATATCAATTAAATTCGTTCCTACGGTATCTAACACCCATGTCTCCTTTTTAATAAATTTACCTTCATCTTTAACTACATTGTCTGTAATCTTACGCAATGAAACATTGGAAATATTTTTAACACCACTTAAAACAATATTATTTAGAAGTGTATCTTGGAAATTCTTGAGGAGATATATTTCATCAGATTGGTCTAATGGGTTAACAGAAGTATTTTTCTTCTTATTTCCAAGAATATTTTGTAGTCTTAATCGGAATACTAATTTATCCGAATTATAGTCAGAGTAGATACAATGAACTTCGTTGTTGTAAGAATTGCTAATAGCAAAATTAATATCATCCATTGTAATTTGTTTGTCTAACATAGATTCTTTGTCCATTTCCATACGAACAATCCATTTAGATTTGTCTTTAGAATCTACAATTTGACTGGCTCCACAATCTTCAACAATATTTTCAAATTCGTAATACTGTGTAAGAGCATCAACATCTTCTTCAATAAGTGTATTTAAATCATCAGGATCGAAACAAATATCAACAGAACTTACAATTTCACTTAATTTAGTATGTTCAATCATTGGAATAAGATTTTGAGCAGATTCACGAGTCCCAGATTGGTCTTCTGGAAGATAAATAGTAACACTGGGATTTTTAGGATTTTCAGATAAAGATAGAATTTCTTCAATTCTAGGAACACCACGAGTTACATTAGACTTGGAAGCTACACCAGCAAGATGAAATGTGTTTAATGTCATCTGTGTAGTAGGTTCACCAATAGATTGGGCAGCAATCATACCAACCATCTCACCAGGAGCTACAATGGCACTCTTATAGATATATGTAATAGTTTCTAAGAGTGTAATAACAGTTTTTCTGTTGAATCTTTTAACAGTTAAAAGTTCCTTAGGAGATAGATAGAAGTAATACATAACTTTAAATAAGGCAGTGGGTGGAGCATAGGTAATTTTCTCCAAATTTTCAAAATTCTTTTCAATCAACTGAAATGTTTCTAGGGGTGTGATATCAATCATTGAATTTTTATTAATTTGTTGTTGTCCTTGAATATTATTAATAATATGTTGAAAAGCAACTGGAATATGAATTTTTTTATTATCAGAATTCTTGAATATGTTTTTAACAATATTATCACGAGAATTAGTCATATAGTCAATATATTCTTTTGTTTTTACCATTAACTCAGTCTCTTGTTTTTTCATACGATTGGCAGCTCCTTTAGTATATGGAGTAATGAATACAGTAGATGTATCTTTATCTTTAGGAATGTGGAAATGTGCGTAAATTTCTTCCAAAGACATACCTACAAGGTTCAAGTGTTGATTTTCTACTCGAACTGTATCAATACCATCATCACCATACTTAAATTGAACAATCTTTTGTTTATTATTACGAACCGTCATGTCATATTCGACCTTTAAGTCTTCAAGACCCTTAATCAATCTTCTTTGAATATAACCAGTTTGAGAGGTTTTAACAGCAGTATCAATCAAACCAACACGACCACCCATAGCATGAAAGAATAGTTCTTCAGGAGTAAGTCCAGAAATGAAAGAACTCTCAACAAAACCTCTTGCTCTAGGAGAATCATCAAACTTGGTGTAATGAGGAAGTGTTCTATTTTCAAATCCATAAGGAATACGCTTGCTGTCAACTACTTGTTGACCTAGACAAGAAATCATTTGAGAAATATTAATTTCACTACCCTTTGAACCAGCATTAACCATAATAACAAATCTGTTAGATTTCTCCAAACTTTTTCGTCCGATTTTACCAGCTTCAGAGTTAGCCTCATTTAAAATGTTTCTAACTTGAGATTCAAAAGCATCTTCGTTGGATTTTCCTGTCTTATTCTCGAAAATACCCAAATGTGTTTGGTCAATTAAATTTTTAACTTCCTTTTTCTTATTAGTGATTGTAATCGCAATTTTTTCATTAGTTTCCTTATTAGCAATAAGATCACTAATACCTACACTATAAGCACTAGTTTTCATATATTCTGTAACAATGTTTTGTAAATTATCGACAAAATCTGCTGAAGCCATATTTCCATAGTAGTTACAAATGCGTTGTAATAGACCATTACCACCGCCACCAAATACGCCTTTTTCCATTTGTCCTCTAATATATTTTCCATTCGAAATTTCAATCACATTATTAGATGTATTATATTCCTCTCCACTATCAGCAAACCATTTGTTTCCAAATTTCATAGTAATAGGAGGAAGAATTTGACTTAATATATCAAAATTGGTAATTTCTTTGTTATTCTTAATAGGTTTGATGTCTATCTTATTAAAAGACATTAACAAATTCATTGCTTCTAGCTGATTAAATTTAATATCAGGTCTTGTAAAACGATAAGCACCTAACAAGGAATCTTGGAAAATACCAACAATAGATGAATTATTTGCTGGACTTACAATTTGAAATGGAACAGCTGCTAAATTTTTAAGTTCAGCTTCAGATTCCTCATCTTGAGGCATATGTAAATTCATTTCATCACCATCAAAATCAGCATTATATGGTTTAGTGTCAGCTACATTCATTCTAAATGTATCTCCTTTTTCCATAATAACTGCGATGTGACACATCATACTCATTCTATGAAGAGTTGGTTGTCTGTTGAAAAGAATACCATCACCATTCATCATATGTCTATGAACAATATCACCGTTCTGTAATTGAGCAGCAACATTTTCTCTATCAGCATATCTTAGAGTGATTTGTTCGCCATTTTCTTTTTCTAAAATTTTGGCTCCTGGATATTCATCAGGACCGTTAACAACAAGTGTAGCTAAGAATTTCTTATTTAAATTATTAACGGTTACTGGTTTGGTAATATTTTTAGCAACCTTCTTAGGAATACCTAATTCCCTAATTGATAAATTAGGATCGGGAGTGATGACACTTCTGGCTGAAAAGTCTACACGCTTTCCCATTAGATTTCCTCTAACACGACCAGTCTTTCCATTTAGTCTCTCTTTAATAGATTTTAATGGGCGACCAGAACGCTGAGCTACTGATGCTACACCAGGAATTTTATTATCTACTTGTGTAGCAACATAATATTGTAAAACAGTATGCCAATCGTCAATAATATTAGCATTAGCTTCTTCTTGAATCTTTTCTTGAAGAGTTTTGTTTGCCTTAATAATGTTTACTAAAATATGACTAATGTCATCCTCACTTCTCTGTTGGCCATCCATTTTAATTGATGGACGAACTGCTGGTGGAGGGACTGCTAATACTTGACATATCATCCAATCAGGTCGGGAAAATACAGGACTAAATCCCATAAAATTAACATCATCATCTGAAATGCGGCGGAATATTTTTAATACAATTTCAGGAGTTAATTTCATACTAAGTTTATCTTTGTCATCATCATTCAATCCGTTTACATTATCCCATTCAGCAAATAATGTAGCAAGACCTTCCTTTTTAATTCTTTTAGGTTGTAAACATCCACATCCATCTTCAGTATCCTCACCACATCTTGTAATATTCGCAGCAATTTTACTTAAATAGACCCACCTGTCCTCAGAGCTCATTTTAAGAGCTTGTTTGTAATTTTCTTTGCTAATCTTTAGCTTACTACACTTAATACAAACTGACTTTAAAATTTTCATAATTGTAGTTAAATATTGAATGTAAAATACAGGACGAGCCATTTCAATATGTCCAAAATATCCAGGAGTTTGCATATAATCTAGACCATCTGTTGGACAGATTAATCCAGGCTCTAATACACCCATTCTTGGATCAAATAGTCCACCAATTACAGGCTTGTTATTAATATATGTATCTCTAGATGTAATCTCGGCTACAGATCCTTTTCTAATTTCATCAGGACTTAATATACTGAATTGAATACCTATAATTTTAGAACTCTTTTTTTTAGGGATCGTTTCTTTGGATTTAGTTGCCATGCTTCCTTATAATATAATATAATATTTAACTTGTTTTAAATCTTCAATTTTTTTATTTATAAAATTAAGAATTTATTAAATAAAAAAATTGAACTTAAAAATTAAATATAATTTTAACCATATATAGTAAAATGCCGATCTCTAAAGACAACAGCAATACCAAATCTGCTAAAAAATCTTCATATAAAACTCGTTCTAAGAGTAATGAAGACGATAGAAAATTAAAGAAACATAATGATAGTGATAGTGATGATGATATGAGCACTCATAGTGATAGTGAAGAGGAGTGTGATGAAATGGATATGCATGAATATAGAAAATTTCTTGGGAAGATGTTTCCATCTAAATATTTAAAGGATAAAATTAAAAAGGACGAAAAGAAAAAGAAAAATAATAAGGACGAAGAGGAAGAGGAGGAGGAAGAGGAGGTAGTTATAAAAAATAAGTCTAAGAAAAATTCTAAGAAATCCTCTAAGAAAAAGAAGAGGATTGTTGAGGTTGAGGACGAGGATGAGGATGAGGATGAGGATGAGGATGAGGATGATGAATATGAAACTGTTGATGAGGATGAGGATGACGATATGCCTCGTGGAAAGAAGGGTATCAATATTATATTTACCATTGGTGATCCTTTACGAGATGAAGATGAGGATGAAGATGATTCCGAGTGGGAGGATGAGGATGAGGATGAGGATGAGGATGAGGATGAGGATGAGGATGAGGAGGAAGATGAAGATGATGATGATGATGATGATTCAAAGGACGAAGTATTAAAATTCGCTCAACAAGAAGAATCATACAATGAAATCCGAAAAACTTTTAATAGTCTTTTAGAAAAGGATCCTAAAAATAAGGTTGCTATTAACGGTCTTAAGGAACTGGAAGTAAAGGAAAAGAAAATGAAAAAGATGATTGAAAAGAAAGCTAAGGGACAAAAAATTAAGAATGTTAAGAAATTTAAGAATTTAATCAATAAGAAAAATTTAATGAATGATTATAAGTTCTTTCGTGAAAAGTTAACAATTGATGAACAAGAAAAGGTTATTAATGAAGTTGAAGAAATTAATAAAGTAAATATTGTTCAAAAGCCATATAGATTATCTTTACTAGAATCTGATATTCCAGTCCATCTTAAGTCGATTGCTCTCAATAAGATATCATCTTTGAGATATATGGAACCAGGAAATGGCGAATATTATAAAATTAAGAATTGGGTAGATACTTTTATGCAAATTCCATTTAATCGCTATAAAAGTTTACCTATTTCAATGAACAATGGGCTTGATGAATGTCATTCGTATATGGCACATTCTAAAGAAATTCTAGATAATGCTGTATACGGATTAAATGATGCTAAGATTCAAATTATGCAAATGATTGGTCAATGGATTAGTAATCCAAATGCCGTTGGAACAGCAATTGCTATCAAAGGACCTATGGGAACTGGTAAAACTACTCTTGTGAAAGAGGGTATTAGTAAGATTCTTAATAGAGATTTTGCTTTCATTGCTCTTGGTGGAGCAACAGATAGTAGTTTCCTTGAAGGTCATAGTTATACATATGAAGGTAGCACATGGGGTAAGATTGTTGATATTCTAGTTAAGACTAAATCAATGAATCCAGTTATCTATTTTGATGAGCTAGATAAAATCAGTGACACCGCAAAGGGTGAAGAAATTGCTGGTATTCTTACTCATTTAACAGATACTACACAAAATACTCAGTTTCATGACAAATATTTCTCTGAAATTGATTTTGACCTAAGCAAGTGTCTATTCATATTTAGTTACAATGATGAATCTAAAGTAAATCCAATTCTCTTGGATAGAATGTATAAGATTCAAACTGACGGATATGAAAAGAAAGACAAACGAGTTATTGCCAAGGATTATCTAATTCCTAACATTATTCAACAAGTGAATTTTAATAAAGATGAAATCATTATTCCTGATGAAACAATTGACTATATGGTAGAAAATTTTACAGAGGGTGAAAATGGTGTTCGTAACTTGAAGAGATGTTTGGAAATCATTCATACAAAGCTTAACTTGTATAGACTAATGAAACCGGAATCAAAATTATTTGAGAAGGAAATGTCATTAAAAGTTGAGTTTCCTTTCACAGTGACAAAGGAAATCGTGAGCAAGTTAATCAAGCGGGACCAGATGAGTAATTTATTAAAAACACTATATATTTAAAGAATTGACTACAGTATATACATCTGAATGGAAAAAATAAACAATGATAAAATTTTTTATTTTAAATCTCTCAAAGAAAATATTATAAGGCAAAATGAAAATATTAATTTTTTATTACAAAGTCTTAGTGAAACAGAATATAATATCAATTTACTTAAAAATATGGGAGAGATGGATATAGATGATAAAATTTCATTTAATATGGGTATTCATTTAAAATGTAAACTAGACAATAATGATAAGATGCTATTAAGAATTGATTCAAAATTAAATTCTATTTGTAAACATAATTTTATTGAAGATTATGTAGAGGCTGGTGTTGAAAAAGAAATGATTAAAATTAAATATTGTGATGTTTGTAACATTACAGAATAATATTTAAATATAATTTCATAATCTATATAATGGAGCAAAATATAGATTATGAAATGAATTATTCAGCTTTTATCGAAAATCTTTATAGATCAAGAGATGAAATAGCACCTAATTTATTAACTGACAATATAATTCCACATGAATATAGTGTATTAGATCGAGTTGATTTGACAGAATTAGATGTATTTAGTATCGACCCGGAAGGATGTGAAGATGCTGATGATGCTTTTAGTATTTATAAAGAAAATAATGTTCTTTATTTGGCGATTCATATAGCGGATCCTACTGAATATATTAATTTAAAATCTAATTTATGGAACTATGTTGTTGATAGAGTGATTACTCATTATCCTTCTAATAGACGTCCTATTCATATGATTCCTCATGAAATTATGGAAAAATCTAGTTTAATGGTTAATAACGAAGGAAATATTAAAAATGCTATAACAATATTAATGAATATTAATGATACTAATTATCAACCAGGTAATATTCAATTATTATTTACAAAAATAAAGGTTAGTAAGGAAAATGCTTTATCATATAAATCTGCGTGTGAACAGATTTATTCGAATGAATCGATTTATATAGGATTAAAAATAAGTAATGCTTTACAAGTTTTAAGAGGAGAGAAAACAATTGGTATAAAATTAAATGAAGTTTCACAATCATATCCTGTTTATGTTGATGGAATTCCCTATATTTATAAAAATGATAATTACGAAATTCAAATGAAACAAATGATTGCTGAATTTGCTATATTAGCTAATTCATTTGTTGGAGAATATCTAAAATTAAACCTAGATGGAAAGGGTATTTTTAGAACATGTGAAGCAAAAGAATTATTATCTAATATGTATAATTTATCTGGTAATGAATTATTAAATGAAATTATAATGAATGGAATTCAAGCTGAATATTTATCACAAAATAGATCACATGATTTAGTTGGGATGCCTGAATATTCTCATTTTACATCTCCCATTCGCAGATTGTCTGATTGTGTATGTCATTATCTATTAAAATATATCTATTTGAGAAAAAATGATAATAATCTTATAATACCCTTTTCAAACGATGAACTTAATATTCTCTCTAACCGGTGTTTATATGCGGGTAAAAATATGAAAAAAATTCAATATAAGGATATAAAATTTCGACTTATACATACTATGTTTAATATGTTGTTAACGAGAGAAGATATAACATTAACATATTTTATAACAAGTTACAGTGGATTATTCTTAAATTTAATTATCTGTAAAATTGACGATCATGATGTTCATATGTCATATACGATAAGAAGTAGAAAATTCAATGGAGAAATTAATAACCATCATAAATCTGTTAAAATAACAAAAGTGAAATGTCTTCAAACTTATGACGAAGGATGTATACCTGAATTAGAAAGACATATATTAGAAAATCCAATAAAAAACTAGACAACTACAAAAAATGAAGGTTAATAAAAAATTGAAGTATTTTTAAAAAAACTAAGATAAGTAATTAAAATCTAATACAGATTAAAACTTCATAAAATGAAGCAATTTAAGTTGAATGGTTACTCTACATGGAGTGATATTATGAAAAATAAAAAGATTACTGATATTCAAGATCCTGTTTTAGAAATGGAGATGGATAAACAAGAGTTTGACGATATTTATAAAGAAATTCTTTATGAATTGGAAGGTTATGATGATGTATTTGAATCATATGTTGATTACTACTTTACTATCAATCCTATGAAATCATATGTTCTTTCATTCCGAGGCGAGAAAGAAAAAAATGAATTTTATGATATTGGATTGAAAAAAGAAAGTGTTTTATCATTAATTGAAATACACGAAGGAGAGATTAATAATGAAAAAACAAAAAAAAAAAATAAAAAATAAAAATGAATACTTGGAATATTTTCAGGTTATTTATTTTTTTATTTTTGTTAAATATATTGTTATTGGATATAGTTTAAGGTTCAGACAATAATGGTTCATATTTGTCTTTTTTGGCTTTAAGATTGTAATACATGATAATAATACAAATATCATATACACTTAAAAATGAATTTACTGTTATTAACGGATACAATTTAAAATGAATTGAATAAGGAAAAAACAACATTTGTGTAAATAAATTCATAATAATGTATGAAATAGATAAATCTTCAATAGATTTATTTTTAAAAGTTACATATACTTGAGGTATCATCATTATACAAGCATTTGCGGATGCAGCATATCCGAAAATAACATAAAATTGATCATTCATTATATAATTTATCAAACGACAATGTATTTATACCATTTGATAATTTTGTGTAATCTATTTTAGTAAGTAATAAATATAACAATAATAATAAAAATCCATAAATATTATAATAATTGAATTAAAATTATAATATTTTATTTTATTTAAAATTCAGCAGGAGCCATAGTGCGGTTTCCACCTCTTTGGTTGATATAGTTTACTTGTTCTTGAGATATACAAGCACAACCAGTGCTGGAAGTATAAGTAGAAGGACAACATTCAGGTTTGAATTTATTGTCAGCAAACATAAACATTTGTCCCTCGGGTAAAGGAACGGGTGTTCCTTGATATTGAGCATATTTGGAGGTGGTATCACTATATCCCATACTTTTGGCATATTCATCTCCTTTGGTTGTCCAACTTGTTGGCTGACCTTCACCCATTTCCCAATCAAGAGATGAACCCATCATAGCCATACCTTCTTGAAGACCAATTTTACTACAGGAACAAAGTAAATGAGCTCCTAAAATAAAACCTACTACTAGGCAAATAATAATCACTTCTAAACGACAAGATAATCCGAATATCTTTAAATCCATATTATATATATTTTATATATAAAAATTAAATTAATGCTTTTAATAATCTAATATTTTCTAAATCCAAAAATTTATCAATACAACTGTTATAATCATAATATTTGGTGCCATTAATGTAAAATGTAGAATTATCGGTAGTTAAATGATAAATATATTTTGTATCTACTTTATCACCATACATATCTAAACTATTAACCATTCCTAAATCTGAATCACAAATCTGAATATTTGGTCCACCTATAATATAATTACCGTTTTCTAAATTATATTTCTTTATTTCTAAATCATCTGCCTTTATTTTAACTATACCAGTGACTCTCTCACCAAAACGCAATATATCATTTACTTCCACATCTTTAATATTAACATTATGTCCATCTTGTAATTCTATTTTTGTATTTTCTGCGAACCCACCATCTAAATACTTATGAATGTATGTTAATTCAAATTTATTTGGCAAATATTTTTCACATTTTTGTTTTAATTCGTCTAATTCTGAATTGTCCAATTCATCCCAATCACCAAAAATCTCATCATTTATTTTAATATATTTTTTGCTTGTATTTATACAGTAGATGTAATCAGATGTATTTTCTATTTTTTTACTGTCTTTATGATTCTTTACCTTTATCCATACATTATTATATTTGACATTATGATCTCCTGTACATATTACATCATTTAAGTTGTAAAAATTTTCGTCTCTAACTGCCAATTTTAATTTTGCGGTTACAATATTATTTTCTTCTAATATCATTCCTGGCTCAATATCTTTTATTCGAATATATTTATGATTGTTTAATTTTATTAAAGTATCTCCAGAAAAGCAAGACGGAATGTTCGGGAGTGGGTTTGTCATTTGTTTCAAAATTAATACTTGAACAATATAAACCATTATTCCTGGAATGAGAATTAATATAAATATTACTAATAATGGTATAGCAAAAGGTAAGCCAAATCCAAATGGTATAACAAATAATATAATTATAATAGCTGCTAAAGCTAATAATATAGATGATATTATTTGAACTATAGATTTAACAGCAGATATCATCGTATCATATGTTCCCAATAATGTATATACACTAGCAGACATTACACCTTGTGTTTTACTCATCATATCTCTCACCTTGATTAGTAAATGTTGTAAAGGTATTAAAAAATTTAATATCCTTCCCATTACTTCTGATGATACTTCCATAACAGCATTTCTAATAGAATCTAATAGTTCTCTAATTGCCTGAATTGATTCCCTTATTAAATCAAATATTTTGGTTAATAAATCAATTAAATAATAAAATGGTGCTAAAAAGATTCCTATTATATCAGCCAGAATACTTTGAATACAACTTGTAAAATTATTTTGAGTAAATTCAAAAGCACTCATTGTATTTGGGTCAGGTGGATTAATAAGTCCTGCGAACGGCATTACATTTGGTTTACACCTTTGATTCACCCAATCAGCTTTAATTGGTTCGATGTTATTATAAACAAAATAATATGATATTGCTATAAAAAATATTAAACTGATAATAAATGTTGTCCATAATGACCCCCCATATTTTTCCAGAAATCCTGCTTTACTATATAATTTATTTATTATCTCAGATATATTATTACTATTCATATTCATATATTCTATTTGTATAATAAATAAATTTAATTTACTTTTAAATTTTCATTTTGGACATTAATCTTACCATTTGTCCAGGAGGACCATTCCAAGTTGCATTCATTGTCATAACTGAACCTTGTAGTATAAACATCATTGATGCCATAATACCTACTATTTTTGCCAACATATCTTTCATTTTAATTAAAATAAATTGAAATTGTGTTAATATATTTAAAAATACTCCAAAAATACTTTGAACAATCGATGATATAAAATTTCTAAACACATCCATAAACGATCTAACATCTTGAACAGCCTCCGTCAAATCACCACTAACACTACCGATTACTGATGTTAAATAATTCAAAGGTTGTAATAGATATCCCATAAAATCTGTCTGCATATTTTGAATACAATATGTAAAGTTATCCATAACATCGTGTCCAAATGTTCCAGCAAAAGGCATTATAGATGGATTACATCTATATTCTGGCCAATTATCTTGAATATTTTTAATACCTACTGCTAAAATATTATAAAAATACATACCAACAAATATTAATATTATAAAAATTGTTAAAGTAATATCACTTGATCTCATATTACTTTATATAGTTATTTTATTTTCTAGACTTTCTAGATTTTTTAACTTTCTTTGATTTTTTAACTTTCTTTGATTTCTTTCCTTTTCTTGATTTCTTAGATTTCTTAGATTTTCTTACTTTTCTAGACTTTCTATATCTTCTTTTTCCACCACTCATACATCCCCATGTTTGTCCATTGGGAATAAGACCTCCATTTCCACATCCACTTCCTCCCATTTGTATTCCACATGATCCACATGATCCACACGATCCACCTTTTTGTAGGCGTTTTCCACCTGCTTGAGGATTACAGGCAGCTGACTGACATGTTGGAGTATTAGAGGCATCACCAATACATTTATCACAAGCACCTTGAGCTTGAGTAGCAAGAGAATTAGCATTGGTTTGTTGACTATTGGTAGTAGCATCTACTGGTGACACGCTAGGGCCAGGAGGATTAAATGATGGTACTACAGCGGTTCCACTTCCACCTCTATATCTTCTTTTCTTTCTTTTACCACCACTTAAAGAATTATTCATACTAGTTTGTTTAGACACTTGATCTTGTCGATACATTAGGGCTGATTGTCGTTGACTACTAGCTCCCGTTTGTAACGGAGCTGATTGAACAGGTGTAACACCACTATTTGCTGATTGTTCATGAGGTAATGACATATATGTTATATTTAGAAAAAGTTTAAAACTAATTATTTTATTATAAATATAATAAAAAATGAATGATTCGGAGAGATTACAATTACAAAAAATGATTCATGCAAATGATGCTGAGAATAATACGCAACTTATTAGACACTTGAAACATAGTAAACAAATATTAGCAGATGTTGATATGTTACTAAAGCTTAAACAAGAAAATCCTAGAATGGCTAAGACCAATCCTGAAGCTTTTGATGCTATGTGTGTTAGTAAATGTGATTTTTTATTTAATCATTACACTGATATATATAATAAAGTTTTGAAAGATGAAATGAACTTACAAATATTAGAAAGATTAATAAATGTATTATATTCAATTGAAGAAGGTGAAGTTGATCAACATGAAGGCTCTTTTGAGGTTGGTAAACTACTAAAGAAAATATATATTGATAGTGCTTTAAAAAAGGCTGATAAATTAAATGAATTACATGAAAATAAAGAAGAGGAAAAACCTGTTAAACCCATATCATGGAAGGAATTCAAATCAAATAATAATAATTAAAATTGAAATATAATATTATACAATTATTTATAATATTATAAAAGATGTCTTACACAGTAGTAATTGTTGAATCCCCAGCCAAGTGCAAAAAAATAGAAGGATATTTAGGTCCTAACTATAAATGTATTGCTAGTTTTGGACATATTCAAGAACTTAATGGTATTAAAAGTATTGAAATTGATAATAATTTTAAACCAAACTTTAATTTATTGGAAAGTAAAATACAACAAATTAATAAAATCAAGATTTTATTAAAAAACTCAAAGGAAGTTCTTATTGCTTCTGATGATGATAGAGAAGGTGAAGCTATTGGTTGGCACATTTGTCAAGTATTTAAATTACCATTAACAACAAAAAGAATTATATTTCATGAAATAACAAAACCTGCCTTAGAACGTGCTGTTAGCACCCCAACTACTCTAAATATGAATATTATTCATGCTCAACAAGCAAGACAAATTTTAGATGTATTAGTAGGTTATAAAATTAGTCCTATATTATGGAAAAATATTTCAAGAAATTCTAAAGACGGTTTATCTGCCGGTCGTTGTCAAACACCTGCTTTAAGACTTGTTTACGATAATCAGAAAGATATTGATGATTCTCCTGGAAAAAAAGTATATAATACGACAGGATATTTTACAAAAATGAATTTGGGATTCTCGTTAAATCATAATTTCGAAATTATTAGCTTTAATACTGCTAAAAATACTATGGAACAATTTCTGGAAGAATCTGTTAATTTTGACCATAATTATAGTTGTTCAAAGCCAAAACAGACTACGAAAAATCCCCCATCACCCTTTACAACTAGTTCCTTACAACAAAAAGCATCTAGTGAACTCAATATTTCTCCAAAAGATACTATGTCTATTTGTCAGAAATTATATGAAGCTGGTTTTATCACATATATGAGAACAGACAGCACTACATTCTGTCTAGAATTTATTGAAAAGGCTAGTAGTTTCATCAAGGAAAAATACGGTGATACCTACTTACATACAGATGTAAATCGATTATCTGAGAGGAAAGTTGAAAAACCAAAGAAGAAATCTAAGAAAAAGGATGAAAAAGAGAATAATGCCCAAGAGGCCCACGAAGCTATTAGACCCACTGATGTTACTATGGAAAAAATTGATGATTCATTTTCGTCAAAAGAAAGGCGTATGTATAATTTAATTTGGTCAGTAACTGTAGAAAGTTGTATGTCTCCAGCATTATATAATTCTATTAGTGCTAAGATAACTGCTCCAATGGAAAAGGAATATAAATATAATTCAGAATTGGTCAATTTTCCTGGATGGAAAAAGGTAAGAGGATACGAAAAGGAAAATCCAGAATATCAATTCCTTCAAACTCTTAAAAATAAGGTAACTGTTAATTATAATAAAATTACAGCAAAAGTTAGTGTTAAAGACTTAAAATCACATTATACTGAAGCAAAATTAATTCAGTTATTAGAAGAGAAAGGTATTGGTAGACCATCTACATTCTCAACTCTTTTGGAAAAAATCCAGGAAAGAGGATATGTTAAAAAAGACAATGTTAAGGGTAAAAAGATAAAATGCGTTGATTATGAACTAGTTGAAGATGAACTTGCCGAGATGGAAGATGAAAGAGAGTTTGGAAATGAGAAGAATAAGCTTGTAATTCAACCACTCGGTATTCTTGTATTAGAGTTTCTTTTAAAACACTACGAAAAGCTATTTAATTATGAATACACAAAAAATATGGAGACTGATTTAGATACGATTGCCAAAGGTAATAAGATTTGGCACAATTTATGTAAAGAATGTTTAACAGATATTGATGACTGTTCCAAAGATTTGGACGGTGGAGGAGATAAGCAAATTATTAATATTGATGATAATCATGTATATATGATTGGTAAGTATGGTCCTGTTATTAAAAAAGGAGACAAAGATAATGCTACATTCTTAAATGTGAGGAAAGATATTGATCTGGAAAAACTAAAGAAAGGTGAATATTCTCTTGAAGAAATTGTCGAACTCAAATCTAGTAATAAGGTTATTGGAAAATACAAGGGTGATGATGTTATATTAAAGAGTGGAAAATTCGGAAAATATATTACTTGGGGAGAGAATAAGAAATCTTTAAATAATATTGAAAAAGATCTCGATGAATTAACTATAGAAGATATTACGAAATATATCGAAAGTAAAACTGCTGTAAATCCATCTATGGTAAGAGAAATAAACGAAAATACTAGTATTAGAAAAGGAAAATTTGGGAATTATATATTTTACAAGACTCATAATATGTCCAAACCTAAATTTATAAAACTGAATAAATTTAAAGGTGATTATAATAATTGTCCTATAAAGGAATTAGAGGATTATGTATCAAAAAATTAATATATTATGTAAATTATATTATTTTATAAATAACATTTTTTAATGCATCAAATTAAAACATTGGATTAATTTACAATCTCTACATATTATATTCACTCCATATGGATTAAGATATACTAATTCATGATTCATTGTATGACATATTTGTCTTTCCCATTTACTTTTATAAATATTTTGATGTTGTTCTGGAACTCTTCTCTGTATTCCCAAATGTCCATCTATATTTTGTTGTGTAAGGTGACTAAGTCTACTACCCGTTGGAATTATAATGTTACTAGTATTATTGTCAATTATTACTTTCTTATCAGCTCTACATAATGGACATAAATTATGCCAATGTTTAATACAATCAGAACAATATTTATGTGTACATTGATATTTAACTACTCCATTATCTATATTTTCTAGACAAATAGGACAGCTGTCATTTTCATTTAATTCTATATCTTCTACATTAATGCTATTGTTAATATATTCAATAGCATTATGTTTGTTTGCTTGATTGCTCATTAATTGATAAGTTCTATTAAATTAATTATTAACTTATAATTAATTGTATTTCAATTTTTATTTAATTGTCAATATAATTAATTATAGGTTATATTCAGCTGGAACTCGAATTATATAATCTCTTGCGATTTCATCTCTCAATTGATTGAAAGAGAGAGTAAAATTAAAATTACAATCTTTGAATTCCACTAATCTACCGTCGTGATATCTAAACCTAAATTTGACCTTTCTAAGTTTATCAATTGGAGGATGATATTGACTTACATTTTGTAAGAATCCATTTCTAGAATCAAATATTTGACCATTTGGGTTAATCGTTACTGGGATTTTAGCAAAGGCAGAATTAACCGTTCCATTATAATCATTATTATACATATTATTTGTAGCTTCAGAATATGGAACTAGTTCATCCATAGTATTATATTTATTCATCTCCATATAAATAGCAGTATCTCCAAACATACAAATAGTATTTGGACCCTTAATGTAAAAAGCGTGTCCAGAGACTGCTGGAGGTAAAATTGTGGTTTCGGGTTTAAGCCATATATAGTTATTGTAATTAAATTTAATATCAGTGCTTGTTTCTGTTCCAAAATAATTATCTTTGTTAAACCCTAAATAAGATGGTAAACCCCATTTAGTGTATTGATCCCAAACATTGGGTGGTTGTTGTTGATTAACAATGGCAGAACATGATATATCATAAGGAATTTGTTGTGTAAAAGCAAAAATAAAATTATCATATGTATTCCCAAACCACATTTGTTGTCCAACAGTATCATAATATACTTTAAATCGGTCATATGTAGCTCCAGGAATACTTGTTTGTAAAAAAGTTTCCACTGCTTGATTCATTAAATTTTGAATTTCTAGTGATATTTGATCCGGGGTAAAAAAACCTTCTTGTATATTTATAGAAAATGGTTTTCCTATATTGGTTTGTAATTTCATATATTCTGCTGTATTGATTGATACTTGAGGAGTAATATAAAATTCTAGTTTAGTATTTTGATGGTTATTACTAAATACATATTGATTGGCAGGTAATTCTATTTCAACTAATCTCATTGATTGGACATTTGTTAAAGTTTCGGGCAGATCAATTTCAAAGTGATTAGCTTCTGGCCATTTCTTAATGTCTCTATCTTCGCTATGAATTGTTACTAATTTGCGGTCAACAACATATGTATTTTGTCTTCGAATTAATTGATGTTCATTATTAACATTATATTGTGGAAAGTTACTCATATATGATAAAATGAGAAATAAATTATAATTTTTATATGTATTTATATATTAATGTCAACAACAAGAACTTTTCCCCAAGTGAGTCTAGGAACTCCTCTGTGGATGCAAAGCGCTACTCCATCAACTATTGAATTAATACTACCTAATACTTCTGTTGAGATAGCATCAGATTTAACAGTTGGTAATAATATTTATGTTACATCAAGTAAAGATAAAAAGAAAGAAATAAGTGATATTAGTATTTCACCCGATACAATTTTAAGCATAAGTCCAAAACAATTTATTTATAAAAATGATCCTTCAGATAAATTACATTATGGATTTATTGCCGAAGAAGTTGAAAAGGTGTTTCCTAATTTAGTAACATCGTCAAGTAAAACAAAGGCTGTTAATTATTTAGAAATGGTTCCTTTATTATTATTAAAAATAAATGATTTACAAAAACAAATTGATGAATTAAAAAAATAATAACATATTTTATATGACATCTAAAAATAATAAAATTAGAACTCAAAAAGGGGGTAATGATAATAAAACATTATCTATAACAAATTCTCCTTCAGGTGATTCAGAATCCTTAAAAAAAACATTACCATTACCGATTAAAAGAATACCATACGATGTTAAAATATTTTCATTTTTATGTATACTAGGTATATTAGTAAGAATTATATTCGCAAGAACAGCAAATGAATATGCTACAGCTACTGTATATGGTTATGGTTTTAGTATTTTAGCATTATTTGGATTAATAATTGGTTCATTCGCTATTTCATACAAAGATCAATTTTCTCAAGGGGTAATGGGATTTTTCAAGGTTATATTTAAAAATGCCATTCCAGTTATATTAATAACATCGATTATTGCGTTAGTATTATTCCAAAATATTTCTTTTTATGACCAAATAAATAAGGGTAATGTAGCAGATGAATATTACCAATTTTCAGGTGTATCATCCTTCTTAATTTTAATTCAAGTATGTTTAGTAATCAGTTATTTAATGGATACATTAGGTGCTGCTCGAAGTACAGGAAAAACAGTAGATATTATGACCGCATTAGCTGGTGAGATGAATAGTCTAATTCTTATATTATCAGTAATCAATATAGGAATAATAGGAATTCTACAAGTAATATTAAAATATTTTTCTACAAACGGTTAAGTGAATAAAATTTTATATGTTAAACCATATTCATTATCGTCTTCCCATATACCTGATATTTTCAATATAAATGAATTATTTGAATTATTTAAATCCTTATCAATATTTGGAAATATTTTTATTACACCTGAATTTAAGGTTTCATGCACTATACTTCTTGGTTTTTTTGTAGATTTATATTTAAGCAAAATATTATGCTCTATCTTATAAATATTCATTAATATTTCTTTATTAATACTATTACTAATATCATATGAAATTTTAATTTTTTTAAAGTATGTTTCTTTATTAATTATTTTAATATTCAACAATAAAAAAATACCATTCAACATGATATTTTCATTTGAATATATTAATTTGATAAATCTACTATTATCCATTACTGTATTTTGAATTGGTTCATTAAAATATATATTATTACTGTTAAATTGATTATGTGTTAAAACTATATTCATATTTGATAATATAATTTAAAATAATATCTTTATTCTATTTCTATTTATATATAAATATATAATACTTATTAAAGATTTCATAAAGAGATATATAATATGAAATTTTTAGACAGTCATTATGAAGAATATATTCAATCAGTCAATAATATATCATTACATCCTACATTAACAAAAAAATTACAATCATTTCCTGATAATTTGAACGAAGTAAAAAATGTTATTTTTTATGGACCAAGTGGTGTTGGAAAATATAGTCAAGTATTAAATTGTATTAAAAAATATAGTAATAGTGAATTAAAATATGAAAAAAAATTAACTGTAACTTTTAATAAAAATAATTATTTTTTCAAAATAAGCGATATTCATTTTGAAATAGATATGTCTCTCTTAGGGTGTAATTCAAAATTATTATGGAATGAAATTTATATTAATATAATTGATGTATTATCAGCTAGAGTAAACAAGTCTGGTATTATTTTATGTAAAAATTTTCATAAAATTCACAGTGAATTATTAGAGTGTTTTTATAGTTATATACAACGGAATAATACAGATGTAAATCTTGTTTTTTTTTTAGTAACAGAAAATATTTCTTTTATACCAGATAATATTATTAATAATTTTTATACGATATCTATACCAAGACCTACAAAACTAAATTATAATAAAATATTAAATAAAAAAATAACTGGTTCAACCAATGTTAAGGATATTTCTAATATTAAAAATGAGTTAACGAATACAAATTCTTTTAGAACAAATATCGTAAAATATGTCGATAAACTCTATACTGTTATAGATAATCCAGATACATTAAAATTTACTCATTTTCGTGATTTAATATATGATATTTTTATCTATGATATGGAGATAGGTTATGTATTATGGTTACTTCTCAGTAAACTTATATTGAATAATAAACTTTCTCAAGAGAATTTAACATCAGTATATCTAGATACATTCTCATTTCTTCAATTCTACAATAATAATTATAGACCTATTTATCATTTAGAGAATTACTTATATAATCTAATAAATAAAATCCATGGACTTTAATACTGCATGTATTAACTTAAATTTAAGTTCACCTTTTTCACAGGAACAATTAAAAAAACAATATAGAATTATGGCGTTAAAAAATCATCCAGATAAACATCCGCCTCCCAATGATGAATATACTGAGAAATTTAAAGTAATCGGACAATCATATGAATTTCTAAATAATTTTTTAGACAATGATAATAATCCTTGTGATATTAACGGTAACTATAATGAATTATTTGTTAATTTTCTCTCTACCTTTTTTTCAAATAACTATTCTGATGTTCAAGATATATTAAAGAGTATTATAAATGATTGTGAGAATCTATCCGTAAAATTATTTGAAGATATGGACAAGGAAAAGGCTATTCAGATATTTGAATTTATTAACAAATATCATCATATTTTATATATTCCTAGTTCAACAGTTGAAAAAATTAAAAATATTATAAATGAGAAGATGGAAAATGATAACATTATTATACTAAATCCACGGTTCGAAGACTTAATTAATGATAATATTTATATTTTAGAATTCGAAGAAGAGAAATATTATGTTCCGTTATGGCATGATGAAGTATATTATAAACATAAAAATAATGATCTGGTTATAAAATGTATACCTGATTTACCGGAGAATATCTCTCTAGACAATGACAACAATGTTCTAATTGAAATAGACTGTTCAATAGATTTATTATTAAAAGAAGAGTTTATACATTATCAGTTAGGTAAACAGCATTATACCATACCCATTAAAGAATTAAAAATAGAAAGACGACAAATGTATGTATTTAAAAGGAAAGGTATTTCTCTCATTAATAATAACAACATTTATGACAATACGAATAAATCAAATATAATATTTGTTATTAACTTGAATTAATATTAATAGAATAGAATTAATTTATTAATATTTTCTCTCTACATAAATGTTTAGTGTCTTTTTTTATGTTTTAGAAAGATGTAAGATATTTCCACTACTATCATATATGATATACTCCCTTGACCCTACATATGAAGAGAGAAAATACAAGTAATAAAAAGTGGTTTGTTTTTGATATATGTAGTAAATTTCACTTTTCACTTTTTTTTCAGAGTACATTTGGATTTTTAAAATTACACACAATATTTTTGCAGAGTTTTGAAATATGGAAAAAGGATTGAGAAAAGTTGTGAAAAAGTGGTTGAGAGCATAAAGGTAAGAACGCAAATAAAATAATTTTAATTTTGTTATTGTAAAAAAATATTTTTTCGGAAAAGTATTTAGACATTTTTCTCTAATGATAACATAATGATAACAGATGGTAACATTTCGTGCCAAAAAAATGCCGATAAATTCTTCTGTAAAACCTGCCTCTATAGTTGTAGGAAAGAAAGTAATTTTAAAGCTCATTTACTCACTAGAAAACATCAAAATGGTAACAAAATGGTAACAAATGGTAACAATGGCACGAAAAATGCCGCCTTATTGAATATGGAGTCAAAAACTCCAAAAAAAAATGCCGCTTATTGTAAGCCAGTAACACCAAAAAATGCCGAAAAAATGCCGCAACATTTACCCTTCATCTGTGAAAGCTGTGGAAATCGTTATAAACATCGTTCTGGTCTGTCTAGACATAGAAAGAAGTGTTACATTGATGTAGTAGATACTATAGACCAAATAACAAATATACCAGACGATAATCAAGGGGATTTTAAAGAATTAATTCTATTACTTTTGAAGGACAATAAAGAAATTCAAAAAAATTTTATGGATATGCTTCCACATCTCAAGGGGAATGCTGAAAATAGTTATAATAATACAAATAGTCATAATACGAACAATTTTAATATTCAGATGTTTCTTAATGAACACTGTAAGAATGCTATGAATTTAACTGATTTTATAGATACATTACCATTAACTGCTGAGACTTATAATAACACATTAGAGAATGGTTTGACAAAAAGTATTACAACTATGATAACAAATGGTTTAAATAATATAGATATATTAGAACGACCAATTCATTGTACTGATCCAGCTAGAAAAACAATGTATATAAAAGACAATGATGTTTGGGAGAAAGATACGGAATTAAATGTATTGTTGGAGAATATTGCACTATTGGCTACAAAACATCGTATAAATATTAATAAATGGCAAGATGCGAATACAGGATGGGAAAAAAATGAGAATCTTCAAACAAAAATGACTACATTAGTATTTAATTCAATGACATCAATAGAAGACGATGAGAAGGAAGTAAATAAAATAGTAAGAGCTATTGGTAAAAACACATATTTATCAACTGATATCAAGAATGAATTTAAATAAAATTGAATGATTTTTTGTCATTTACTATTAACCAAATCTAAAGTGTCATTTCTAAAGAGAATTTCTGTTATCTTATCGTTTCATAGTAAAATGAATAGTCCTGTTGATATTTCAAAATTAAATATAGAGGATTTAACCAAGTATCCAGATTCATTTATTAAATTTGCTGACGGTAATAATCTCAAATACCCAAAACTTAATACAGGTAATGGGCAAGCTTTATGTGCTATGTTACTTACACCAGGAAAACATTGGTCTCGTCACGAGTGTGATGAATTTGTAAAAAAGTTCAATATAACTACTAGAGATTCAATTCAACTATTCAATAAACACGAACAATGGGGAATCAAGACAAGTAGTGAAAGAGGTAAGAATTATATTGTAGAACCATATACATTATCAAATAAACATAAAATGAGAAAAAATTTTACATACGATGGGACAGATGAACAAAAAAATGCTGAAATTGAAAAAATAAAATCTACTATTAAGGCAGATTATGTTGATATTGCTAATAGTGAATGGCAATTAGGTCATAAGAATCCAAACTCTACTGATAATGCTATGAGTAATTTAGTTCTTCAACCACCAATTCAAGCAAAGTATAGAGATAAATATATATTTCTGGATACATTGACAAAGATTCCAACACCAAAAACATTTCAAGAGATGAATGATGCTAATCAATTACCATATACAAAAGAGCAATTGATTAACTTGAGAGATTATTTAAATTCGTTAGAATTATAGTTCACAACGAGTGCGACTAATTTCGTAATATTCAGAATTAATTTCAATACCGATACAGTTTCTATCTGTGTTTTTACATGCTATTGCGGTAGTTCCACTACCAAGGAAAGGGTCAACAACCAAAGAATTCTTCTTACTGAAAATTTTAATAAGATGTTCTATAAGTTGAATAGGTTTAACTGTTATATGTGAGTTATATTCACCCTTTTCTTTTTTATTCGGTTTGGCTATGAGGAAATTTTTATCATAAGTTTCATTATATTCTTCTGTAGTAATAATGTTAGCAGGAACCCTGTCACCATCAATACCAACTTTTTGAGAGAAATCAATTAATCCAGTTTTGAAATTTAATTCATTTTTAATAAATGTTAATTTTCCTGTAGGTTTCATAGCTACACATATGGGTTCAAAACAAGATTTAATTTGAGGTGTTTTAAAATCTTTATATTCTTCGACTAGAGAAGACTTTTCTTCTTGAGAAATATCCATTTTATTAATAATATGAGTAACACTCATTCCCTTTGGCATAGTCTGAGTATATGTCCAATTAATCATATCTCTAATTTCGAATCCAGCAATATCACAAGCCATAGCAATAGCATGATATAATCTAGGCGATGAAAATGATAAGAAATAACCACCAGGTTTTAATTTATCAAACAATAGTCCACTTAGTTCAAGATAATAATCATATAATTGTTTAACTTGTTTTTTATCAAATTTCATACCTTTTGGTAAGTGTTTAATATGGCTATTTTTCTTGTCACTATTAATATCATCAGCAGACCATTTATGATCTAATTTATCAATAAAATATGGTGGATCTGTAATAACACAATCAATGCTATTAGATTCAAAAGTTTTAAGATATTCAATACAATCGTCATTTTCAATATGAATTGTTGTCATAGTTATATAATAATATAATTATTGTTTATATTTTTATCATCAATTTTAAATAAAAATATAAGTATTTGATAACATTACAAAGAAAAAATTTATAATTTTTATTTGTGTTTATTTGTTTTTTATTTTTTATGATTTATTATGAATTTATGCCTTCTTCTTAACTACCTTCTTCTTGACCACCTTCTTAACAGGGGTATCTTCAATAGCAGCTGTTACCTCAGCCTTGATTTGAGGTGCCTCATCTTCAGAATCGTCAACTTGGGTATTATCAACATCATCCTCCTCCTCCTCATCATCAGGAATATCTTGCTTAGCTAGCTTCTCCTTATCAGCAGCATCTAGAAAGATGTGACACTTACCACGCATAGTAGCCTTAGGCTTTACAACACCTTGGAATAGTCTCCAAGTAACTCCAAACTTACCATTGGCGAACCAAAGTCCACCACATTGTAGAACAACTGCTACATGAGTGCCCTTAACAATAAGGTCCTTAGGAGTCATTGAACCACCCTCTGGATCAGGATAAATAGGCTGTTGGTCAACATTGTAAAGCTCAGTCTTCCACTCACCATCCCAAAATGGAATCTTAACTCTAAGAGTAGGAGCTGATGTAGTATCAGGTTCGAGGGTGTCCTTGTTCTTGCGATACTTCAACATAGGAGTCCATAGAGCATCAATTGCGTCTTCACTCATCTTAGCCTTGCCGAACCACTCCTTAGCATTCTTGGCGGCATCAGCCTTAATCTTGTTCTCAAATTCCATCATATTTGTCATAAAATTAGTAGTATCGTTATTAGCATACTCCTCACTAGGAAACTGGAGGGCCATCTCATAACGCTCATTGCCCTCATAATCACTAACACCCCAGGTGAGCATTAGTGGAGTAGAAATATAGGTTGCTCCATTAGAACTCGCATTCAAAATACCAACACTCTTACCACCACGGGCGTCAACCTTAGGTTTGGAGTATTTAATATCGGAAGCGGGTGTAAAATCAGCGCCGGAAAGGATTGTCTTAGAACTCATTGCCATCTTAGTATATTAATCTATATATGTGAGGATTCTTTAAATCAATTTTTTTTTATATTAATAAGAAATTAAATTAAATTCAATCTGACTACATAGATGTAGGCAATACTAATTTAGAATTAATTAATTTAGAATTAATTTAGGAGGATTTAACTACAAAAAATAACAATTTGCGTTTAAAAACTAATTAGTATGGTAATTTGCTGTAGAGAGAGATGATGATATATTAAATGATATAAATATAAATCTAATATTATATTAGAATGAAGACTAATACTAAGAAGGCAATATGTCAAAATTTTTTAAAGGATTCTGTATTTGACAATATATCTAATACGAAAAAAAAATTCAAAGTTAAAGATAATGAATTTCGTATCATAAGAATGGAAGAATATGAATTAATGAAAACAAACCAATATAAGGTATCACAATTAAAAGAGATTTGTAATCATTATAACATACGAAAAACAGGTAATAAGGATGAATTAATTAATAATATTTATAATTTTTTAAAGTATTCTCTCTTCGCAATTACGATTCAAAAGAATATTCGTGGATTTTTTTTAAGAAAATACGAGAGATTAGCTGGTCCAGCATTTAAAAAGCGTTCACTCTGTATTAATGATACGGATTTTGCTACATTAGATCCTTTAAAAGAAATACCATTTAATCAATTTTATAGTTTTAAAGATAATGAGGATAATGTTTATGGATGTAATATAATTTCTCTCTATGAATTAGTTTGTAAAAAGACTAAACATGATATTCAACAAAATAAGCTGCCATTAAATCCATATAATAGAGAACCAATTGATAAAGATATAATTGATAATTTCTCTCATTATATGAGGTTAGCAAAGGTAAATAGAATAGAACATATTATAATTGAAGAAGTAGAAATCGTAGATCCAAAACAAGAATTGAGATTAAAGATAATCGAGATATTTCAATATATAAATGAATTAGGAAATTATGCTGATAGTAACTGGTTATCAAATTTACCTAGACATATGTTGGTATTATTTATTAGAGAAATGTATGATATTTGGCATTATCGAGCACAGTTAACACCAAATGTAATGAGAGAAATTGTTCCTCCTCATGGAAATCCTTTTATGGGAATGAATCTACATTTAGCACAAAATCAAAACGACGATGTTTTAATGAAATATGCTATAAAAGTGATAGAATATTTAACAAAATCTGCTCACACAACAGATAAACGAGCTTTAGGAGCATATTATGTATTAGCAGCATTAACTTTAGTAAGTGAAGATGCTAGAACATCATTACCATGGTTATTTCAAGCTGTAGCTCATTAAATATAAATTATTTTTTAATTCGTTTTTTTAAATAATAATTAATTTATTTAGGGATTTTAATCCTTATGATAACCAATCATAATATATAATATATATTGCGTAAAAAGGCTTAAAAAGATATATCTAAGTAGTGTATAATGCCTGCTAAGAAGACAACCACCACTGCTAAGACCGCTACTAAGACCTCTACCAAGAAGGTAGAGACCCCTGCTCCTGTTGTAGAGACCCAACCTGCTGCCCCTGTTGAGGAGGCTCCTGTTGAGGTCGCTGCCCCTACTGTAATTGACCAATTCGGTGAGTTTATGGCTAAGCTCCAAGCCGTCAGCTCTCAATTCTCTGCTCTCCGCACCGAGTTCCGTGGACTCGAGCGCCAAGTAAGCCGCGACCTTAAGGCTGCTGCTAAGATTAGCGCTAAGCGCAAGAGAAAGACCGGAAACCGTGCTCCATCTGGTTTCGTTAAGCCTACTCTTATCTCCAACGAGCTTGCTGCTTTCCTTGGTAAGCCTGAGGGAACCGAGATGGCTCGCACTGAGGTAACTCGTGAGATTAACGCTTATATTCGTGAGCACAAGCTCCAAGACAAGGACAATGGTCGCAAGATTATTGCCGACAAGAAGCTTACTGGCCTTCTTAAGCTTAAGAAAGGCGATGAGCTTACCTACTTCAACCTTCAGAAGTATATGTCTCCTCACTTTGCCAAGGCAGGTGATAAGGTAGCAGCTGCTTCTGCTTAAATAATAAAAATCAAAATAAATAAAAAATAAAAATTAATAATATGATAATATATTAAATTATTAATTAACAAATATAAAGTCTTCTTTTTCCATAATATTTTTTAGAATACTTTCATTGATTGGACTATTCATAATTCTAATTTTTTCAAAATTTTTATATTCTGGCATATTACCTAGATTAAATAGTGATACAACTCCATATAAATTATATATATTATCGACATAATTTGTGTTTTCATCTAACCATTCATAGAAATCATCATGATCACTTTTCTTATATTTTTTAAAATACTTTAATGTTTTAAATAATGAATTATCACTATGAACTCCATAATCTGTTCCTGAAATAATACAAATACTTTTAAATTCGTCTAATGTAACATTTAATTGTGAAAGAATTGTTTTTGTATCATACATAATAACAGTTTTATTCAGAAGACTAAGATATCTTAGGACACGAGTAGTTCCATATACAAATAAATCCATATCCTCGCTTAAACAAGCATAAACATTATTCTTACAAACCAATTTGGCACATAACTTATCAGCCTCACCAGGAGCCTCGATATAAGAAACTCCTAGTGCTTTAATTAATTCTTTTACATTTTCTATATCTGTATGATGGACTTTAATAAACTCCTTTTTTAATGTTTCCATAGTCTCCTTTATTTCTTTAATATTATTCTCATTACCAGCATCTAATTTATCTTTCAGCTCATTATATTTATTTTCGGCAATTTTTTTATCATCCTTACGCTTTTTTAGTAGTTCATTCTTTTCTTTTGGAGGCTTACCATCAAATACAAATAAAGGTATTATATTGTATTCTCTAAAAATCGAAATCATTAAATAAAAGTTTTCTAAGAGAGCATTCTCTCCTGTAAAACGATACAAATATATACTAGTATCTATAGCAATCTTTTTTCCTCTAAGATCATTTAATGAAATTTTTTTGATTCCTTCGGAACATTGTTGTTGTAAGTATCGGTTTAGGTTCTTGATTCCCATTTTTATATTTTAATATAATTAACTAGAATTAAAGGTATTCAATTTTATATTATATAATTTCTTATAAAATTGAAATATTATATTCAATACAACATCTGTTTAAAATAGTAAGATGATAACTAGAAGTCAAAGCAAATTAAGAGAAGAAGAAATGTTGAAGAGAGAAATTAATGTTAATATTGATTTCGATGAGGCAAGTAGAGAATGGAGAAAGAATAAAAATATATTAAAAAATGGAATGTATTCCTATAAAAAAGGCAAACAGAATTGCTGTCATATTGAAAAAGATAAAAAATGTAGAAAAAAACAAATAATAAATAGTCTATATTGTCAAAACCACTTTAATTAAGAGATTTACCAGAACGAAGCTTTGAATATTGTGGATGTTCGAAATCGTCCATACTTATAAGTACAAATGGTTGATACTTTAATGTTTTTACAAGATTATCTAGACAATTGGAACCCATAATCCATTTATGTTTTTTTGTATAATTTAAATACATATTTATCGTTCTAACAGTGTCTCCTCGAGATAGTTCAGGCACAGGAAGGTAATCGTTATCCTCTGCTAATGACCGCAACTCCATTAAAAGATGTGATTTCCCACTTCTTGCTCTTCCCCATAGAACCACATTTTGTCCAGCTTTTATAGCATTAATAGCCGCATTTTTTGCGTATTCGTATTGTTCTTCAAAATTATTTACTGTAGTCACCATTTTATAATATAAGTATTTTTATATATTTAAATTGTTTCAATTTTTTAAACTATTCCTCCAAAAATAGAAAATGTATAATTAATATATATATATTCAGATTTTCGAGGATAAATTTATATGATATTAGGAATTTCTATAATCGTCATTTTAAGATTTTTACTAATATTATCTGTTTTCCCGATTATTTTTTCCAATTTCTTAATATTTTTCTTTATATGTGGATTTTTACAACAATCTTTAATAAATTCTATATATTTGTCCAAATTACCAGGTGTTTTTTTAAACTGAAGTAATACATTATTATTTTTAGAACACCATCCTAAAAAATTAATGTAATTATTCATTAATAAACTAGTTATAATATAATAACTAAAAACAGATGTTTTCTCTCTATATAAGTGATTACATATTTCAATGTTATCCTTTGATTTTTCTGTTATAACCTTAAAGTTAAGATCCATAAATGTTAATATCTTTAAAGATTGATAGAGAGAATGATATGCCTCTATTTTCATATTGTCTTTAAAAGTATTTCTGAAAGTTTCAGGATGAGACCTATGTTTATTCGATAGAGATAAATAACTGTAAATCATTGTGTTCATAATTCTAGCCCAGACCTCACAATAACTCTCATATATGTTATATTCAATATTGACATTGAATATCTCTCTAATATATCTATTAATAGATGATAAGTTCATATCAGAGAAATCAAGACCAAAATTATGAAAGGTTTCATGGATAAATACTTTAAACCATTCTTCCTTTCTATATAAAACAATTTCTGTTTGTTCTCGACATCCTGTGGTATAACCAGTATTAACATGTTCACTATCTAGTGTTACTAACTGATTATCAGGTAGTTCTTTTTTAAATGGAGTTAAATATACATATAAATCCAGTATTTTGGAACATTTCCTTATCGAAAAGGAATCTAACATATACATCCACATATAAATCATTTGAATATATCTGTTTAATATAAAAAGAACATCTTGTGTGGTGTATTCAAAGATAACAAAATGAACATTAATAACTCTTTTTTTAATAGTACATGTAAATTGTAGAGTATAAGTTGAATTGTCATCAATATATTTTTTAATTTTATCTGGAAAAAAATGTGAATCATACATAGTAGGTCTTGGTATTTGACTAACAGTATTAATTTTTGTTATAGTGTAATTAAAACATGAACCTTTTTTCTTTTTAATTACATATTTATCTGCTTTTTCAATATTATCATGAAGCATATTAATTATTGAATCGGATTTATTATTATATAAGTAATCATAATCTAGCTTTTCAATACTATCCATTACTATAGTTATATAAATAATGTTATTTTTAATTTTATTTATATAATACTTTATTTGTGTTTTAACTTATTTTTAAACTTATTTCTAATTATCATTAACGAGTTTTCAATTTTAGGTTCAACACCAGCCTTATAGTGTTGTAATTTAGCATTTTTAGTTTCTAATAAAGCTTCTAACAAGTCAGTATTATCTTGTTCAAATTTGGCATATAAAGCATTTTGTAATATAACATCTTCATTACCACCATAAAACTCAGGATCTATTTTAATATCTTTATTTCTTAATAAATCACCTTTATGTTTACCACTTTTTGAACCGGCAGCCTTTGCTAAATCAACACTATTAGAAATTTTGGAGTTACTATCCAAACTAAAAAGTAAATAAAATTCTTTATTTGTATTTTTAAATTTATTAGCTTGATAATAATGTTCTACAGTCTTCCATTCATGACCATCCAACTTAAATGGTGAAATATAATCATCATCTAACTTTCTTCTCCAATTATCAATTGTTTTAAGCTTAGAAAAATCACCAATCTTTTCTAAAGGGATTTTCTCTCCATTACCTTTTCCAGGTAAAGGTTTATTATTAGCTCTATTATAGATTTGAAAAACAATATCATCCGTGTATAATTCATTTGGAGTAGAAACAATTTCATCAACATTTAATTCAATTGGTAATTCAACACCAAGACTATCATTGAATGATTTAAATTGAGGAATTATATTATATGGACCAGATGTTCCCTGTAAACAATTTTTAGATACATCGAGTTTAATAACATATGGTAATTCACTAAATGTGAATATTTTATGATATTTATAAGTAATTAATTTATAATGGTCTCCAGTGTAGTCTAATAAAATATAATATTGTGGTTCAAAATTTCCTTCATCTTCTAATATAGTATCATTTAATTGACCACAATTTAAAACATTATGTCTACTACCTTCTTTCCATTCTTCACTGGAAAACAATACTAATTTAATATTAAGAACTCGCTCTAAGGTTGATATGGCCCATGTATCTCCCCAATATTCATTCGTTTTAATAATTTTTTTAAGATCTTCCACAGAATGAACCTTCTTCATAAATCGAAACTCGTGTAGCATTTCCTTTGATGTTTTTAGTTCATTTTTTAAAGTTTTATATTTATCAGCTACTATTTTAGCTTGTTCAACAATTTGTTTTTGTTCATTTCTCTCCTTTGAATTTTTTAATCTATCTCTCAACTCTATATTCATTTTATTTAACCGTTTTAGTTCAGCATTTCCTTCGACTATTGTTGTAGCAAACATATCATAATGATTTTTATATTGTTCGTATATTTCTGGAGTAACTTGTTCAGACAATTTACTTCGCAATTCCATAACAGATACATCTTTATCAACAGATTTTAAAGCATCGCGAATAGTGGCAAATAGACAATCACCACCACCTTCATTATCAATAAGATTATACTCATTACTGTGAAAAAATTCTTGAACCCATGGTTGACCCTTTTCTTTTTTATAATCTGCTTGTTCTTTATCCACTTGAGCATCAGTTTGTTCTGGAAGAGTGTTTGCTTGTTCTTGAGGAGTTGTAATTTCAACAATTTCAATTTCATCAGTATCAGTATCTTTAATAGGAACCTCTTCTTCGACTTCTTCCTTTTTATCAGAAGATTTTTTATTCTCTGTAGTTAACATTTCAGGAGTAACAAAAGAATAAATCAACGGACTATCAATATCTTCTAATATGACATCTCCGTCATCATCAAGAATATTAGGTAACTGATCAGCAATAATTTCATAAACACCAATTTGAGTAGAAAATGAATCATCCTTAACAAAATATATGGGAAAATAAATAATATTGTCGTCGACAAATGTATATTTCGCTTGACCTAAGGCAATGATAATATCTTTTCCTAAAACCGTAATAGCATACATAGAAGCGTCAAAATTCTTATCTTCTGGATCAAGTATTTTAATTTCGGGGTAATTAATTTCTTTTGCTTTTCCTAATATAGAATTAACCATTATAAATTAATTATATATTAATATTTAATATTTAATTGAAAATAACAAATTTTCCAAAATAAGAATCATTTTTTAGTTCAGTTAAATAGTGCCATAATTTTTTTCTATTATAAACAATAACAGAATTTTCTGGATTATTCTCAAATTGAACAATAGAATCGATTAATTGATCTTTTTTGAGTTTTCTTTTAGATAAATTATAATAATTGGCAATATGATTTAATTTATTGACATTATAATTTTGATTGTAATCAATTTGCTGTGCCATAATATTGTCATAATCAAAATATTCAAATTCTTCTTTAAAATCAGAAAAAAATGATTCATTATTTATTAAACTATCTATTTCTTCTTTATTTTCCTGAACTTTATTTTTATTCTCTTGAATTTCCCATTGTAATTCACTGTTTGTCATTTATATAATATTAATCATGATTTGTTTAATATTATTTTATTTTAATTTATCATAAATATCCATATGCTTAAATTTACATTTGGATGATATACCTAAGTTAACAGTCGAATCACTTTTTTTAATAATTTCAATATTATCATTAATAATAGACCAACCATTATGTTTTGTAAGAATAAGAAATGGAATATTAGTTAATAATGTATAAAGATTTTCAGAAAGCTCTTCGTTTTCTTTCTTTTTTGAAATATCGTTTTTGTTAACCATTAGCATATTTTGAATATTGACAATATTCGCAAAAACAATATCCATTGTAATAACATTATTTTTATATAAATTTGTAAGAAATAGACTCATAGCTCGTCTTTTATCATTACAAATATTCATATCACAGAAAGCATCATAATTTTCCTCTGGACTAACAAATACCATATTATCAAATAATTTCATAAATTCAGTAATATTGTTATGAATAATACTATTCATAAAATCATATTCTGATAATAGTTTACTACATAATCTGGCATATACATTACTGTTAAATTTGTTTGATGTAGCCATATTAAAGATAGCAAATCCAATTTTATTAACAGATTTCTCATCATAATTTCCATTTTCATGGATTTCATTAAGAGTAGAAATCATAGATTCAACAATTTTATCATATGTCTTTTCAGTAAGTTTATTAATTAATAAACGGATTGAATCAATTTCCTTTTCAATACCTTCTTTCTTGACAATTTCAGTCTTTTGAAAAGTGCGAATAGCTTCCCAATCTTCAGCATTGAGTTCTTCATTCTTCTTTTTCCTTCTATTACCACCACCTGGAGCAGTTTTATTTTGAAATGTAGGGGTTCTATTATAAGAAGGAGCACCAACTTGTTCTGATATAGTATCAATAATTTTAATAGTGTCCTCTGGCAAAGGGATATGTTCCGCCTTCCAACAAATATTTTCAATTTCAGATAATGTATAAATTACAGTCGCCATTCCTATATTATAATGGTTTATAAATTTATTATTTTATATCAATTTTTTTAAATAATAAATATTGAAATGAACTGGCTTAAACAATTAGAATTATATAGTTTATGGAGACTAAAACTGTTAGCAATTGGGATGATTTAGAATTAAAAGAAAATTTATTACGAGGAATATATAGTTTTGGATTTGAAAAACCAAGTCCAATTCAAGCAAAGAGTATAGGTCCGATTATGACTGGTAAAGATGTGATTGCTCAAGCACAATCTGGAACTGGAAAGACAGGAGCTTTTTCCGTTTCAACTTTACAACGAATCGATGAAACTAAGAAAGAGATTCAAGGATTAATTATGGCACCTACAAGAGAATTAGCTACTCAAATTCATAGTGTAATACAAACATTGGGTAGTTTTTTAGATGTATCATGTAAGTTATTAATTGGAGGAAAATCTATGGATAGTGATATTAAAGATTTAGAAAGTAAACCACATGTTTTAGTAGGAACCCCAGGAAGGGTTCATGATTTGATTCGTAGAAAGAAGATTGATGCTAAAACAATAAAAATTTTAGTTTTAGATGAGGCAGATGAGATGTTATCTGCTGGATTTAAAGAACAGGTTTATAATATTTTCCAATTTTTGGGTAATCAAGTTCAAGTAACACTTTTTAGTGCTACTTTACCGAATGAGATTCAACAATTAACGGAAAAGTTTATGAGGGATCCGATTCGCATTTTAGTAAAAGCTGAGAATGTAACATTGGAAGGAATTAAACAATATTTTGTAGCTATTGAAAATGATAATCAGAAGTATGAGACATTAAAGGACTTGTATGGTCATATTTCAGTAAGTCAATGTATTATTTATTGTAATAGTATTAAGAGAGTAAGTGATTTATGTGAAGCATTAATTAAAGATAATTTTCCAGTTTGTCAAATTCATAGTGGTATGGAGAAGGATGAGAGAGAAAAGGCATATAAAGAGTTTACTTCAGGAGGAGCAAGAGTAATGATTTCATCAAATTTAACTGCTCGTGGAATTGATGTTCAACAAGTAAGCACTGTTATTAATTTTGACTTACCAAAGGATATTCATACATATATTCATCGTATTGGTCGTTCAGGAAGATGGGGTAGAAAGGGTCTAGGAATAAATTTTGTTACTCGTCGTGATGTAAGAAAAATGAAAGAGATTGAGTCTTATTATGAGACACAAATAGATGAATTGCCAAATTCATTTGGAAATACGAGTGATTCGTAATTAATAGATTTATTAATTAATATATTTAATTAATGAATTCAGAATTTGAACATCCAATTTATTATGTTGAAAAAAAACAGAAATTAGATGACAATATTATCGAAGATTTAGAATTATTAGAGTTATCTAAAGAAAGTGATGAGAGAGTAAGTTTATTAGAAACAGTTATTAAACCAAACTCTAAAATAGGTGTAGAAAATTTAAACAAATTATGTGAATATTATACTGACGATAAAAGTTTTATAAAGGATACACAAAATATAATAAGTAAATGGGAAAATGACACACAATTAGCAAGTAAACAAAAAGTGTATGATGAATTTTATGATATGTGGAAGGAAATAAAGAATGATGAGAACTTTATTGATAGATATTATTATGTAGATGTAGAATTTTTTAAATTTTTAAATAATTCATCTCCATTTCTTCAAATGCTAAGTCTATATAATTTATTTAGTCCAATTTTAACATTAATAATGCCAATTATTTTATTAATAGTGCCTTTTTTTATGTTGAAATATAGTGGTGTTGATATAACATTAGAGAGCTATTATGATACATTAAAGAAAATATTTTCATCGCATGCTCTTGGTAATATAACAAATATATTTAGTAATGTTTCTATCCAACAAAGAGTATATGCTTTAGTATCACTTGGATTTTATTTATTTTCTATTTATCAAAATTCATTAGTGTGTTATAGATTTTATAAGAATTTTTTTACTATTCATAACAATCTATTTTTATTGAGAGATTATCTCAATATTAGTATTGAAAATATGGAAATACTAGAAGCTAATTGTGCGAAATATAAAACATATAAACCATTCTTAGAAAGTATAGAACCCAATAAAGAATTATGTATACGATTAAGAGATAAATTAAATACAATCTCTCCTTTTGAATTCAAAAATGTATACAGTAAGTCAAATCAAATAGGATTTGTAATGAAATATTTTTACGAATTCCATACAAATCCAGATGTTAACAGTGCTATTAAATTTACTTTAGGAATGAATTCATATTCAGAGTATATGAATGGATTAAACAGTCTTTATAGAGAGAAAAGAATTAATAAATGTAAGTTTGGTAAAAAAATGAAGTTTAATGACGCATATTATCCATATTTGTTAAATAATGAGCCTGTTAAAAATACTATTGATATGAAGAAAAATATAGCTATAACTGGACCAAATGCTTCCGGAAAAACAACCATTCTTAAAACAACTCTATTAAACATCATTTTCTCTCAATCATTTGGATTTGGATTCTATTCTAAGGGAGTGTTAACACCGTATAATAAAATTCATTGCTATTTAAATATACCTGACACATCTGGTAGAGATAGTTTATTTCAGGCAGAAGCAAGGCGATGTAAAGAAATTTTAGAAAGTTTAGAAGACAATAAAAAACATTTTTGTATATTTGATGAATTATTTTCTGGAACAAATCCGAATGAAGCTTGTGCTAGTTCTTACGGTTTTATTAAATATCTAATTAAAAAGAACAATATCGATTTTATTCTAACTACTCATTTATTAGATTTATGTAAAAAAATAGATGATATTGTTGATAATTGTAATATGAATGTCATTCCAAAGGATAATTTTAATTTTAACTATACTTATAAAATTAATTATGGAATATCAGAAATTAAGGGAGGTTTAAAAGTTTTAAAAGATTTGGAATATCCTGAATTTATAATGACCGAATCTAATAATTTATTAACAAAATTATAATACGTTTATTTACTATTTTATTAATATACTAAATAAATAATAATGTATGAGATTTTAGTCAACCCAATTACCTTACTTTGTTTAGGCATTATATTTATTTTTACTTCATTACTCTTCTTTTATTTTAAAAGAACATTTTCTCTTTTAGAGAAGGCTCAAATGGACCAAGCTCGAGTTTTACAAGGATTTATTACAAATATGGAAATGAGTCAACAGTTAGCAGCTCAACGAATGAATCAAATGAGTGGTGCTCCTCCAACTCAACATTTACCAGTTAACGAAAGTTCTGAACAAGTTAATGACGGATTAATTGATGTGTCTGATGACGATGATGACAGTGATAGTGAATATGAATCAGATAGTGACGATGAAACAGAAAATAATGATGATGTATCAGTAGGATCTAAGTTGGATATTGAACCTCAAGTTATTGAATTAAATCAAGCAAGTGATGTTAAAATTATTCAACTAGAAGGCAATAATGATTTAGAAAATTCTACTATTGAAATCGCCAGTTTAGAGGAATTGGGGGATTTGAATGATATTGATGATGATGATACTAGCGATGATGATAGTGATGATGATGATGATGAGGAAAGTGAACAGGCTAATGTAACTGATAAAGTACTACTAGAGAGCAGTGGAATTGAAAAAGAGGTTAAAAAACTTGAAAAAATAGATTATAAATCTTTAAATGTACAAGCTTTAAGAGATTATTGTATTAGTTGTGGAGTAATTCAAGCTGGTGATAAAAAAAATAAAAAAGAAATGATTAAATTATTAGACGATATGGAGAAATAAATAACTAAATACATTTTCTCTCACAGTATATATAATGAGCTGGGGAACTTGCACTGCTGGATCTAATAATATTCATTTTGATTTTCCACCTATTATGAGTGATGGAAGAAATTTTGCCAGATGGCAACCAGGAGCAGTTATAAATCAAGAAATAAGAAAGGAAAACAATATTAAGACAAATTCACAATATAGACAATTTCTTACGGAAAATGCTGACTCTATCGTAAAAGCAAACCAATTAGAGGCTTGTGACAATTGTTGTTACTGTCCTGCTATGAGAACTGGAGAACCAATATCTAATACACCATTTTTATATTCATCTTGTATGGAAAAATCTCAACCATATGGTTACGAAGATAGTGATTTAAAAAACTTGTATTTATCATCATTCCAACTTCAATGTAGAATGGTAGCACCAATTATAACTCAAGATCAATTCTTGAAACAAAAAATCCCAAATCCTAATTAATTATTTATTTATTATTTTAGTTATTAAATAAATAATTCTATTATAAATCAATGAAATTATTAAGTATTGATGTAGGAATTAAAAATTTAGCATTATGTTTATTTAATGTAGAAAACAATGAAAAATATGAAATACTAAATTGGGATGTAGTTAATCTATGTAATGAAATCGATGTCAAATGTTTTATGTGTAGTAAGTCTGCCAAATTCAGTAATAAAGGGATTCATTGTTGTAAAAAGCATATAGCAGATACTGGACTACCATTGATTGATAAAGAATTGGAAATGAAAAATTTAAAAAAGACAAAGGTAAATGATATTAAAGAAATATTTAAAAGACATAATATTGAATTTGATAGTAAAAAAAGTAAAGTATTACTATTGGATTATTTTGAAAAAATAATACCAGACAAATATGTAATTCCTTTTTCCAATAAAGTTAATTGTAATGATTTGAATTTAATTGAAATAGGTATTAATTTGAAAGATAAATTAAATAATTTATACGAAAATATAAAAATTGATACAGTGATAATAGAAAATCAAATTAGTCCGATTGCTAATAGAATGAAAACATTACAAGGAATGATAGCACAATATTTTATTTTACATGATGTAACAGATATTCAGTTTATATCTGCTTCTAATAAATTAAAGGATTATGTATCAACCAAAACCACTTATTCAGAGAGAAAACATAAAGGTATTGAAATATGTGAAGAAATATTAATAAATAATAAAGATATTTGTCAATATCTAGATATGTTTAACACACATAAGAAAAAGGATGATTTAGCAGATTGTTTTTTACAAGGAATTTGGTTTTTAAAGAACAAAAAATATATATATTAATGTGTTTGATTTAAAATTAAAGTTTCTAATTAATTCATAATGACCGAACCCGAAATTATCGATATAAGCAATCTAGATTCAGGAAGATCAATTAATATATCTAATAGTTTAGATGATATAACAGATATTAATATTGGTGGCAGAAGTTCATCGAATTTTGGATCTGGTATAGAATTACTAATGAATGATAAGAAAAAATCAGGAGGAAGTAGTGGTTTGTCAAGTGATATTGATGTAAATGATTTATCAAACTTAGAAAATGAATTAAATGACTTATCCGGTATGGATGCTCCTAAAAAATCTATGAAATCAGCCCGTTCTGATATGTTCTCATCTGGATTTAAGTTGAATGAGGAAGTATTAGATGATCCTATTGTAGATGATGTTACAAGTGTTCCAGAGCCGTTAAATTTAGGAGCCTCTACGAAAGAACAATCTCAAGAAGAAAAGAAGACATGGGATGGTTATGGAAAATTTAATGATATTCCAATTAATCCTGATATTACCAAGAGCAATGTTGAACCCAAATTATCAAAAGAAGAGTTATTAAAAGAGAAATTTGTATACCTACAAAAATTAGAAGATTTAGAAAAGAAAGGTATCAAGCTAACAAAAAAATATGATATGGAGTCAAATCTACTAGAAATGAAGGGAGAATATGAATCTATTGTAGCCGAGAAAGAGAAAAAGAACGCTGTTAAATTTCAGGGTAAAATGTTAATGGCTTGTATTACCGGAATAGAGTTTTTAAATAACCGTTTCGATCCATTTGATGTTAAGTTAGATGGATGGGGTGAACAAATTAATGAAAATATTGATGATTATGATGAGATTTTTGCGGAGCTTCATGAAAAATATAAGTCAAAGGCGACTATGGCACCGGAATTAAAACTATTGTTTCAATTAGGTGGTAGTGCGCTTATGGTTCATATGACAAATAGTATGTTCAAATCAGCAATGCCTGGTATGGATGATATTATGCGTCAAAATCCTGATTTAATGCAACAATTTACCAGTGCTGCTGTTAACTCTATGGGACAAACTAATCCTGGTCTTGGAGGATTTATGAGTTCACTTAACTCAGGTTCACAAGCCCCACAACCACCAATGGCACAAATGCCACAACAACAATATCAACAACAAAGACAGATGCCACCAAGTGTCAATCCTCAAGCTCGTGGGGGACCACCGGCACCAATGGCTACACAAGGTCCGGCATCATCTCCTCCTCCCGTAAGACCAGGTTATGTTCCTTTATCTAATAGACCTGATATGAATGCTAGTAGAGGTATACCAGCTTCTGAAAAGTCTAGACGACCTGAAATGAAGGGACCATCAGATATTTCTAATTTACTCTCCGGTCTTAAAGTAAAAAAGACAGAAGTTAATATTCAAAATGATAATGATGAAAAAGGCAGCACAATCAGTATTAGTGAATTAAAAGAAATGCAAAACGATAATGTTCCAGTTAGATCAAAACGCAGAAAGTCTGACCGTAATACAGTAAGTCTAGATATCTAATAAAATTGTAATAATAAAATTGTAATAATAAAATTGTAATAATGAAATAAATCTAAAACTATAACAATAATAATAATATGAAATATTTATTATTGTTTTTTCCTTTTTTATATGTTATAAATAGTTACTTAACAAAATCAAATCATAAATTAATCGTAAACTTAATAAAAAATCCAAATTTGGGAAACACAGAAAGAGGTAAAATTAATAAAATTATGTATTTATCGTATCAAACATGGGCAATGAAAAAAGCATATGAATTTAAAAAAAAACATTATTACAAATGTAGTAGAATACCAAAAGACGAACTTATACTTTATAGTAAAGTAGGTTTATACAAATCTATTGTAAATTATAAGGGAACCAGTGATTTTACCTACTATTCTTCTTTGTATATTAGATATGAACTCATAAAAGCATTAACTGATTCTTTTTCACTTAGTATATTACCTAAAAAAATAAGAATGGAAAGTAAAGCAAATTATACATTAGAAGAAACTGAAAATTATAAAAATCTCTTGATTACAAAAGTAAAAACAGATTGTAATTATTGGAAAAATGATAAAATAAATTTAAATGATGAAATTATAAATACAAATGAATATCAAAATAAATTAAGAGAAATATGGGAGTATATAAATAATAATTATGACCCTTTTTTAAAAAGAGTTATATTTTTAAAATATGATTATCAGTTCAATGAAATAAAAACAAATAAAATTGTTGGAAAATTAATGTGTTGTTCTGAAGAATGGATTAGAAAAAACATAGAAAAAATAAAAAAAGATAAAAAATTAAAACAAATTTTAGAATATAAACTCAAATAATCGTATTAATATTAAACATATAGCAGATATCTATATAATATAATTCATTATTTACCATATAAATAACGAATCTACCAAAAACTCCACCAAGGTTTACTAGAAACATCTGATTTTGTTTTACATGTTTTAAACCATCCTATTCCATAACAATCTTGGTCATGTGCTTCATATTCACCAGTTTCAGGATTTTTTTCCCACCTTTTATGACCTGTCGATTTCTCAAATTGGATTCCACCTAACCCAAAACCTTGTTTTACAGTTCCGCCCTTTCTTCTTCTTGATTTTCTTTTACTTTTTCCCCCCTTTTTTGATTTATTTCTACCTCCCATAAATTCAATTTCATCATGCTCTTCAAATTCTTCAAGTTCCTCCCGTATTTTTCTAGTGAATTCGTATACCATCATTGAATCTAATTCATATTCAATTTCCGCATTCTCTAACAGTGCTTCAAATCCTTCTAATATATATCCTAGATCAGCATCAGATAAGTCATCGTTAGATGATAATTCAGAATGTAATTCCTCTAAAAAGAATTCCTGTGCTTCATCACTAATAATTCCATTTTCATATTGTTGAATGGTATATTCTAACTTATTGTCTAATATTTCAATCATATCTTGAAATTCCAATCTATAATCATTATCACCAATATCATTCCTATTTAGTTGTAATCCTTCATATATAGCTCTTACTTCTGGATTATTTAAACAATCTGCTTTAGTATCACCTCTACAATTAGGACATTGGAATACCTTATTTTCTTCGTCACGATTATTAAAATTGCCTTTTCTTAATTCTGCTAAACAATTTTCAACAAAACAACTAGTATGAAAACTATGATTACAACTAGTTATTAATTTATCATCTTCGTCGTCATTTATTTCACTAATACAAATTGGACAATCATTTGCGTGATCATTTGCGTGATCATTTGCGTCATCATCTCCACCCTTTTTTCTTCTCCTAGTTCTTTTTTTTTGGTTTATTTTGTTCTTCCCTCCTTCTAATGGCTTTCTCCCTAATATCATATCCATTAAATCCAATTGTTCTTGTCGATTTTCATATTTGGTTACAGCCTTTTGTCTTTCTTTATTTCTTGAGATATACATTTTTTTTGTTTTATTTTGTTTTGGACTTGATGGGGATTTTGTGCTAGGTGAAAAATTTACATTTTTGCGCGTTTTTTCTGGCGGTGTATGTGGTTTTTCTGGTTTACTGTTTCCAATTCCACCACCTTTTTTATTTCTTTTTTTTGTTTTACCCATAATATATATTTTAATGATATAATATCTTAGTAGATAATATATGGCTAATAATCAATTAGATGATTTAGATGATTCAATCTCTAGTAAAAATTCTTTACATATGTCTCGTTTAACAGGTGGAAAAAAGAAAAAACGAAAAACAACAAAACGAAAAACAACAAAACGAAAAACAACAAAACGAAAAACTAAGAAATCTAAAAAGGCTAAAAGGGCTAAGAAAATGAAAAAATTGAAATTTTCGTCACCACAATCAAGATTATTTGCTGCTATGGAGTAATTTAATCAATTTTTTGTTTAATAACATTAAATATACCAACTCTATCATGAATATTAATATTAAAATGAATATTATATTCATGATTACTTTCATTTTTGGAATCGCTGGAAAACTTGTCCAATCCAAATTGAATAGATTCTTGTGTAACTGAGTTTGTAGGAATATATATGTATATAGAACTACCAATATGATTTAATAGTTCTTCTTTTTCCCATAATGATTCATACTCATCATTATGCTGTAAATTGATTCGATAGTATTCTACATCATTTTTGATAAATTTTGTAAACTTATTGTCAATATCATATAACTTAGTAAATGGCATATTTTTATTTGTTAATTTTTTAAAATTAATATGAGGAAGACTAGGCATATCACGCCAAAATAGTGATCTACTAGTCAGTCTTTGAGTAGTGTAATCAAGATATACGATATTCAATCGAAGATTCATAATAGTTGTAGTAGTTGTAATAAATTACAGTTTATAAATGTCATCAATTTTTTTTAAAACTATTTATTATTTCAACTCCAAAAGCATATATACCAAATAATGAAACAATAGTTCCGATTATATATTGTAAATTTTCATGAAACGGAGTATTCATTTGTATATCATTAAATAAATGAACATTATCAATATCAAACATAGTTAGATGAAATGAATTATAATCTATTAAAGATTCGTCAATTTCTTGACGAGAAAGTATATCAGGTTTATAGATATGGCACATTGTTTTTGTCACTCAATAAAAATAATATTTATAATTCAATTATTATTTTTATTATAAATAAATAAAATCATCCATAATAATATCGCATTTCACTATAACTCATAGGTTTTCCAGTTTCAGGATGCTTAAACATATGTTCAATAGCAGCCTCCATACCTTTAGTATTCATTATATTAGCTGCTGTTTTGTTATTATCATCCATATTATTAACAATTTGTGGAGGAATATTACCCTTACCTATTTCTATAAGGGTTTCTTTTAGTTTAGTATCCATTTTAGAAATATCCACTTGGGGAATAGTATAAGTGGGTGAAGTTATATTACCAGATGCGTCCATATTGTTTACATATGAACAATTATATTTAAATATATTCAATTTTTATTTAAAATTGAAGATATATTAAATGAATATTAATATAGTATTCTAATAATGACAAACTATATTTTAATAGACGGAAGTTACTTCATATTTTACCGAGTATTTGCCTTACATGTTTGGTGGAGAAATGCTAAACCAGAAATAAAGTTAGAAAATCCTTTTCAAAACGAAGAATTTGTTGAAAAATATAAATCAACATTTAATTCTAAGATAGAAGAAATAAAAAAGAAATTAAAAATCAAAGATGCTATTGTGTATGTTGGTAAAGATTGTCGTCAATCTGATATATGGCGAATGAAGTTACATCCAAAATATAAAGCAGGAAGAAACGAAGAGAAAAATAAGGAGGCTAATGTTGGAAATTTCTTTGCTCTGACATACAAAGAAAAATTATTTGAAAATGCCGGAGTTGACAAAATACTTGGAATGAATCATTTAGAAGCAGATGATTGTTTGGCATTGACAGCAAAACACTTGTATAAACAAAACGAGGAGAATGTAATTACGATAATAACTAGTGATCATGATTATATCCAATTATCAAACGAAAGAATAAATTTGATTAATCTTAAATATAAATCATTACTACACTCGAAAAGCTATAGTGGCGATCCAAAGAGAGATTTGTTTTATAAAATTGTTCTTGGTGATAAGAGTGATAATATATTACCAGTATTTACTAAATGTGGAAAAAAAACAGTAGAGAAATGTTATGATAATGAAGAATTCTTTCTATCTAAATTAAAACAAGAAGATAAAGAGGAAGTATTTGAAATAAATAAGAAACTTATATGTTTTGATTTAATACCGTCAGAATTAGTGGAATTATTTTATAACAATATATTAACAAACTTATAATGAATAAGGAAATATTTATTGTTTTTATTATAAATGAGAGATATACAAGATGGGAAATTTTTAATAAAAAAACAACTATATCAGATATTTTTGTTTTGCTTAAAAATAAATATAACATAGAAAAATGTATTGTTGAAATAAAAGAACTGTTTCTACACAACAAATCAAAATGTTTATTAACACATATATTACCAGATGGTGGATCAATATACATATCAACAAAAGATACTAATTATATTCTTAAGAAAGATATAGTTAAATAAACTCACCATCTTTTAAAGAAATTGGTAAATCATTTCTAATAAAATTACAAATACCTGATTGATTCCATTCAACTTGAATTGTATTTATTTCAACACCATTTTTCCAGGCCTTATAAACAGCCTCTTTATATATTAAGTCAACATTGGATGTTTGAAAATGTTTTACATCATTGCGTTGAATAACAAAACACAATATAGCACGAACATCTGATTGAGCAATTTTTTCTAACTCTTCAATATGTTTTAATGCTCTTGGACTAACAACATCTGTAGTTTTCTTTCTATATCCATCTGGAAAATATGATATTTTTTCATTAAAAGGAATATCCTTACAATCATATTTTTTTCTATCTTTTTTATGAACATCAACATAATCAGCCAAAGGCACATTTTTTATTTCCATAATAAAAGGTTTATTATTCCTGTCTATTCCAGCAAAATCAAATCTGGAGTTCATTATTGTAATTTCTCTCTTATATGATATTACATTTGTTAGATTAGCAACACAATTATTAATTAAAGCAGATTCTGCTATTTCTTCAGCAAGTTTAGGGTTAATACCAATAATAATTTTATGTTCTCCTTCAGATAAATGTGATAATTCAATTTTATATTCACAAACCTGCTTTGTTTGTTTTTTTTCAATTTTACTTAATAAAACACACGAATCTGTATTAGATAGTCCACAACATCCAAGAGCAGGAGAATGACACATAAGCTCACTACCATCAATAATAACATCCGCAACATAAGGAGATTTACAATTTTTTGATGGACGCTTAACAACAACACCATTGACAAGAGGGATTTGTTTTAATTGAACAGACATAGTTTAAATTTAAGTATTATAAATCATTATTATAAAATATCAATTTTTTATAATAATATTATTATTTATATGACAAATAAATATGAAATAATTGGATTATTAGCATCGTTTTTAGGTGTAATCAATTTTTATATTTTGGTTTATCATAATTATCAAGAACAAGATACATCAAGTTTATCTCCATTATGGTTAGTTATAAGTTCTCTTATACAGATATTATGGTTTATATATGGATATGTGAATAAATTAATACCAGTTTATATTACTTCCCCATTAATATTACTAGGTATGTTTTATTTAGTTTATTTAAAATGGAAACTAGATGTTTATCATCCAAATAAAGAGAGATATAACAATAATTCAGAATTAATACTTTCTAGTTTTTCTGTGATTTAATCGTCTTCTTTTAGTTTTTAGTTTTTTTTTATTTCTTTTAGTTTTTTTTCTTCTACCACCTTTTGAATATTCTTTTGTAAATTTTGGTCTCTCTTGTGGAACCTGTATTGTAGCTGCTTTACTCAATGTAATTGGTTGAAGATCTGATTCCGTAAGAAATTCATTAAGATTATCCAAATCATTTTTTTTAATAGAATATTTTGTATTAATTCCCATAACCTTTGCGGCTTGAAAAATTTCATGTATAGAATGATTATATGGGACCATAAATAATAAATTTGCTAGAATAATATAATTAAGATTGATATTCTTAAAATATCTACTAGTTATTAAAAATAACATAACATGTCCAGATAAATTACTAACAAAAAATTTGTTATATTGTTTTTGTAAATTAACATAAAAACTAGTAGGTTCTATTTGTTTCATAAAGCAAATAGGAGGAGTCCAAGGTGGTCGTTGATATAATCCATCAACTAATGGATTTTCATTTAATTCATTTTTAATAAATCTTTGTTCTCTCTCAGATAATGGTGGAAGTATTGGGTAATTCATAAAAGTTTCTGTCATACACCCTGTTATTAATTCTTTATTATTATTTATAAAACTAGTTGATATATTTTTAACTTTATTATCAGCTGGTAATTTAATAACATCTTGATAAGGAACACCATAAACTAATGGATGCCATAACCAACATAATGTGATAGGAGAACTTGTAGGATTTGCTTGATAATCTTCTTGAATCATTTTATAAAATGGTTTACATCCAGGTCTAACAATTTCACGCGAACCATTTATGTTATCATAACATTTTTCAGTTTCAATAATATCAAATCCTAAAATTTCTTCTATTAAATTAATACTATGATCTAGATATGTTATATCTAACATAGGATATTTTAATTCAAATGCTGAAATATTTCCTGTGTTTTTTTGAAAAGTATACTCTAATAATATTTCATACATTAAACAATCATTCTTTGCGGAAAAATTTCTAACAATCGACATTTTCTCTCTAAAATTTAAAGAAGGTATATATATATCTTTTAGTTCGTCAATGGATACAACTGGTTTATATACTCCATGATCTTTAATTTGTGGCATACCTAATTGTCCTTGTTCTTTTCCTAGTATAGTGCTATAAACGAAAAACTTATCAATTATAAATTTCAGTTGTTCCGCTGCTGAATCATTTTGTTTAAAAGCTATCATTAAATATATTTGGTCATAAATTAACTTTGTGACTTCTTTATCAATAATATTCTTATTTTTGCTATAAAATAAAGAATACATAATAGAATAATTATAACCAATAGATGAAGTATCTATAGATGTTGACATATTAATATATATAAATATTAATAATATATATTAATTTGAAAATAATGATGGAAAAGTTTCATTTATATATTTTTTAATTTTATTTTCATTATTATGTAATGTATTAGCAACATAATATCCTAACAAATAACCAGCAATAACTTGAATAAAATTATGACAACCTTTTTGAATTCTAGCGTAACCAACTAAAATAGTTGGAATATTAAAGTATAATTTATTTAATAGATCATGAGTATTGTTTCTTAATAATAAAGTTTCCATAAAGAATGATACAACTGTTACATGTCCAGAAGGGAATCCAGAATTTTTATCAACTAAACCACCTTTATTAAATAAATCACAATTATTCGCTCCATCAGGTCTTTTAAATATAGGTGGATACCAACCTGTGGTAATATTTTTAATGATAAGATGAACAACAATACAAATAACAAGACCTAGAATCAAAATTACATCAAAACTAAATACGAAATATATATTAATAAATAATGAGAAGAGAGAAATGAAATCATAAATGGAGTTAATTTCAACTAACATAATACTATTATATAATAATACTTTTTTTTAATAAAAAAAATTTATTTTATACCTTTTTGGTTTTATGTTTTTTTCCTCCTATAGTAGAACTTCTTCTTCTTGTTCTTCTAGAGGTTCTAGAGGTTCTAGGTGTAGGTTGGGTAGTAGTATCGACAGGTTGATATTTTAATGGAGCTGTTTTTTCAACAGGTTTTTTTAATCCAACCAACGAATAGTAATCATCAACTATATTCTGTTTTTTTTGCATACAATTAAGTTTTGTTGAGTCGACAAAAGACAATTCTTTTCCATCATGTAATGTAAAAGAAATTTTTAATTCAATAATGGGTGTTTTTTGTCCAGGAACAGGAACAATATTATATTTATCATCCCAATTATAATTATTAATAATATAGGATTTTGTATTAATAACCAATTTATCACCCTTTTTAAAAAAAAGATTAAGAATAAATTTGATATTATTATAAATAATACCTCTTTTCTTAGCTTCAGTAATAGTTATAGGTTTATAAAGTTTTTTTTCTCTTAGTCGTAAAAGAAAATTATCAAATTGAGCGGGGGATAAAAAAATCTTCTTTTTATCATCCTCACCTAAATCTTTGTCAAACAAACTATTTCTCAATTTAATCGAGGGTATAAATAGAATGTTTGGAAAAGAACTATATAGTTGAGGATTGGACATACTAGGAGAATATTTAATATCTTTTGAAATGATACCATTAATTGTAGAAGCATCAAAACTAATTTTTAATATATTATTACTCATCTTATAATAATAATATATAATTTATGTTAAACTTTGGTAATAATTTAATAGATTCATATTTCTTTGTTTTTCTTTTTGTTTCTTAGCTTTTTCTAATAGATTCATAGCTTGATTTATTTCGCTATCGCTTATAATACCATCTTTATTTTTATCAATGTTTATAGAATATTTCTTAGATAATACACAATAATTGCTTTTATGATTTAATAAAAACTCTGATAAAATTACAAAAGAAGCTGTTAAAACAAGTGCCACAATAATATCTCTCGTTCCCATCCAAGCCATAGTAAATATTAATAATTCCTTAGCAATGTTATATTTGACAAAAGATTCCATAGAGTCACTTAATTTGATTTCAACAAACCTCGAACCAACATTTAATAATATCATCATAATGCCAGTAAAATATTTGCTAGAATTGAGTGAATTTATATAGTAGAAAATATCCATATATATATTGAAAATATAAAATCTTATTTAGTAAGAAAATCCTAGACTTTGTCCAAAATCCTTAAATTTACTATTAAAATGGTAAGTAACTGTGCTATGAGCATCTCTTAAAGTTCTTATGTGTGGTCGAACACTTTGTCTAAAATAAGTATTAAATCCTTCTTGTTGGGGAGGCATTAATACTATGAAAACTACAAATAAAATACATAGGAATAAAATACCCTTCATATAAATATATTAGTATTTTATTGTTCTTGTTTTTTAATAACACTTTCTCTATCAACTGGAATATTATTAGAATCTTCTCCTCTTAATTTACTTTCATTTGTAAGTCTTTCATTAGAATCAATAATTTCAAATTTACAATCTACATCACAAGGGTTACATTCATCGCCTTCAAATTTGATATTAGGGAAACTATCCTTTATTAAATCAGGTGTAACCGTTTTATCATCTTTAACTAAAGTTTGGCCTTGACAGTTTAATTTTCTAAACTTGTCTTGAGGAGATTCTTCAGATGACGATTCTTGTGATGAGGGTTCTTTAGAAGAGTCCATACTTTCCATACCTTCGAATATGTCTTCACCAAGTGAAATAAAAATTAATACAACGGCTATACCAAAGAGTAAGTGATAATGAACTGCTATTATAATGAGAATAACAATAGCAATTTTTCCTAAAACAGTATCAATATTGATAATATCAGTAATGTTCATTCTTATATAAATTAAAAATATATTTTTTCCGTAAGTTGATTAAAATATAATCTATATTTTTTATAAGTAGTATGTCTTTAGCAATGTATGCATCAGAATTTAATAATGAACAAAATAATAATCCTATTCAAAAAAAAAGAGAAGGGATGAGAAACAAGACCTTAAAGAGAAGAGATACAACAAGGTCAAATGCGAAAGTAGAAGCTATGTTACAAAAGATTCATGACAATGATGATGAGGATGAGGATGATAATAATTATCAACCCATTCAACCACCATCATCCGCAGGTATGGAACGAATGGAACATGGTATGGAACAAAGAATGAATGAACAACAAAATATAGGCGATGATAGTTCTCCACCCCAACAAGAAGCATTTACACAGTTACCTAGTGAATATGCCAAACAGTATTATCAACAGTATGTGCCTTACTTCAATCAAGGTTCTGATGATATGTCACCAACTGGTGTAAATAAAGATGAATTACTAACAAAATTAAATCAAGTAATATATCTTTTAGAAGAGCAACAGAACGAAAAAACCGGACATGTTACTGAAGAATTAATATTATACTCTTTTTTAGGAATATTTATCATATTTATTGTAGATTCTTTTGCCCGTGTTGGAAAATATGTAAGATAATTCGTTATTTAGTATAGTTATTAATATTATTATTTGTTATATGGATAATAATATTACAATGGAAAAGACTGAAAAGGAAGTCGCACCTCAACAACCTCAACAACCCGATCTTAACAATCTAGTAATTGCTGACGAAAATACAGCTCTTAATGTTATGGTTTCTTTCCTTCATATGGCTCAAAAGCGTGGTGCTTTTAATATTCAAGAGTCTGCTAAGGCATGGGAATGTATTCAAATGTTTATGAAAAGACAATAAATAATTTATTTAGATAATTTTTAAAATAAATTATTTTTTAAGCAGGCTTTTGGAATACATACAAGTATTGATATTCTAATTGAGCCATTAATAAATCTACTTGCGCAAAAGTAATAAAACCAGTTTCTTTAGCCATACTTATAACTGATGTTCTTGATGGAATCCACATTTTATGAACATTTTGACGAGATTTGCCAGAACCAGCATCTGAGGTATCTTTAAATATTTCTTGAAATTGAACAAAATCATTTGGAAATACTTGAAAGTCTGCTGTATACTCGAAGTTATTAAATACCACTGCTGATTCAGTAATTCTTTTTTCAGCAACACTTTGAGGATTTATCATTACAAATGGTTTTGCTGCTGGAACGACAGGGTCGAATTTATTTTTATCGACTAATTGGACAACAAAATATCCTCCAGGCATTAACCAATCATAAACATTTTGAAAAAATTGTTTTTTATCCTTGTAATAATAAAAATTCATATTCAAACATAAAATATGTGTGAATGAGTTTTGATTAAATGTATTAGTTTTCAAAGGTGAACCTTGCTTAAATGTTAAAGCAGGATATTCATCCTTCGCATATTTAACCATTGAATGAGACTCATCTAAACCAACAATATTAATACCTTCTTTAGCGAAAGCATCTGCTACATGACCAGTACCACTACCAATAACAAGAATTTTGCTTTCAGTAGTTGGTTTGGTAATATTCATAATACTTCCTACTTCATATTGGTTAACTATTTCTCTAAAAAATAAGTCATCATAAATATTAACATAAAAATCGTCGAATAAATCTATACCCTTTTTAATTAAAAAATTCTCCTTTTGATCACTAATAAAACCCTCTTGAACAATATGACAAGATTTATAGATAGAAATCAAAATAAATATCAATGCTAAAACAACTAGTAAGTTAACCCAAATAGGCATGTTTTTTAGACATTTTTCCATTTTGTTATACATTTTTGTTAATCCCATTGCGTATATGTATATTTATGTTATTTTTTTTGTAGGAAAAAGTTATATGGATGAATTTGAAATTAATGATATAAGAAGTGAAAAGCAATTTAAAGGACTTACTTTCTCAAAATTTAAAAGAACTGAAGCCAAAAAAGAATTACTAAATAGCCTTTCCAATGGTAAAATAGAACATGCATTAAATTGGAGTGCTGAATTTATATGTTGTGGTTGTTTCATTGATTTATGGGATATCATATTAACATTTGTAGGAAAACATATACATTTGGGTAATCCTAAATTACCTATCTATTTGGAATTAAGATTCAATAATTTTAAGGAAATTATTTCTACTTTTACAGATTTTGAAATAAATATGCGAAATAATGATAAAATAAGAAAAATATTTGCTGAAATAATAACCGTTATTTGTACTTCTAAAAAAAAACACTGTATAGAGAGTATTAAAATTAAAAAACAAGAAGAATTTGATATGACAACTATGTCATCTAAATTAAAAGCACCAAATGTTACTTATGCTACTGAAATATTCGAGAAAGATGATCCAAAGGAATTATTTATCGCTATTAATGAACTGGCATATCATTTGTCTAAAGATTCATTAAATGCTTTAGAAGCATGTTATTGGATTGAATGGATTCTAGAATTTGAAAATTTATGTAAAAAGAGGAAGGAAATATGTATTTGTGAACGTAGAACATTTGTTAATGTAGATGAAAAATTTCAAAAAGAGCCTATATGGATGATATGGAATATAATATTTAAAATAAATGCTAAAAATAAATCTGAGATATCTAAAAAAATTTTAAAAAGCATATTTGAATTATTTTGTATTCGTTATACTAGTAGCTGTAAAAGAAAAAGAAAATATTTGATTTATTTTGCTGTCTCTATTATTACAGAAAAGTTTAATGATAAAATAAATATTATTGAAAATAAAGATGTGGTAGATAATGTTACTAAAAAAATTAACCTAATCTACAAGGAAATAAAGAAAAATGAAGAAGCACCTGCTACTGATTACTTATTTAATGGTGTTGAAAAAAGCAGTAGAGAGAAAACATTTGAAAAATTAGAAGCATTAAAAGGAATTAATACTATTATTCGAACTGAACGATAAATTTATGTTGTTAATATTTTATACCTAATACCTTATAAGTGATCCATGTTACTACATAATATAATATCCCACCCCATAACATGTCTAAACCACCTATGAACATATTGTAATTTTTAAATATAGCATAGTTTGTAAAATCAAACACACCGTAAATACATAGACCTAAAATAAATGCGTCCATTGGTGGTTTCCTTTCTTTAATAATAAATTTATATATTGCTAATATCATCAATATATATGCTCCAATTGCTCCGTAAACATTTAATTTCATATCATCTTTTTGTATTTTTTTAACCATCTTATCAAACATAGGTCCACCTATATTCGATAAATAAACACTATCTAACGCTAACATAGTAAATGCTGGAATTATATAATCCATTATATAATATAATAAGATTAATTATTAATATGGAACCAGTTACAATAGTTATTGTTTCTTACTCGATAACCATTGTTACTACAATTGTTTCAAGTTATTATGTATCTAGTTATCTTGGTGATAAGGTATACGACGAAATTGGTAAATTAAGATCAGTTGTTCATATTTTTATATAACCATTTTTATATAATGTCTATGAGTAAAACAACAAACAGTATCCCAAAAGGAGTTACTATTGATATTGATGCCTCTCCTGAAGATAAATCTACTTCTAAATCTTGGTTTGGATTTTCAAATTCATCTCCTTCATCTGAAACTACTGTAGATTCTTCTTCCTCAGATCCTTCTTCATCTAGTAAAAGTTTAATACCTAAAGGAAATTCCGGTTATATCCGTATTGGAGTAATTATAGTTATTCTACTATTTTTAGGTGTTAATATTTTCTCTTATTTAGGTGATTTTTTTCAAAATATTAAAGATACATCCGCACCTATTATAGGAAGTATATTACAAAATTTAGGACTTGTTGTTACTGAAACAACCAAAGATGTTACACAACTAACAGCTGAAGGAGCTAAATTAGGAGTGGATGTAGCTGCTGGAACTGTTGAAAGTGGTATTGATGTAATTCAAGGCCAGTTGGATATGGATCAAAGTGGTTCTCAAAATAAAACTTCAACACCAACTACTAATAGTAATGCGAAACAAGGTTCGTTATCCGCATCTTTAACTAGTGCTCTAGCTGACGCTGAGTATAATTCAGAACCTTTACCTGATGACGCTACTAGTTCAACACAAAGATCTGGACCTACTAAATCAGGATATTGCTATATTGGTGAAGACAGAGGTTTCCGTAGTTGTATTTCCGTAAAAGATAGTGATGTCTGTATGTCTGGACAAATATTCCCGTCTAACGAAATATGTGTTAATCCATCTTTGAGAGAATAAATAGTTTAATATTAATATAATTATTAAACTATTTAATTAGATCCAGGTCGCCAAAAATTCATCCCTGGTTTTGTTCCTGTATTACGAGCATACTTAGGAAGTCTTGGTTGACCAGTATTTGGTCCATATTGAGGCCATTTCTCTGACCCTCCTTTGTATGTTCTTCGAACTATATAATTCGTAAGAGGAACAGTTGGATAATTCGTAATAGTTCTAGTTGGACCAGGAGTATCATTTTGCGTAGTTAAGCCACTTATTTTGTTTGCTCCAGTACAAACCAATGTTGTTCCCATAAAAACATCTTGTGTTACAAAATTACCAGCACCGTTTTCTACAACAGTAGGAACATTTTTACCAACGAGTGGTAAATTTTGAACATTTGGATTAGTCACATTATATCCTTGTGTAGCATATGTTTTTCCTCTTGGTTTTCCAAGTCCTCTAGCCAATCTTGAAAATTGTTGTTTTTTAGAAAATCCAGCACTATTATTTTTGTATTGAAATATCACAGCCTTGCGTTTTTCACTTAAGTCTTCTCTAGTCATAGCCGATCCATCAGGAAGAAATTCTCCATTAACGTCTACACAATCACCATCAGCTCTACTCCAAATAGTTGTCTGTTCTTGTAATAATGGATTCCAATCACATCCACTTTGCTGAAAATACAGATTAATAGCTTTAATCCATTGAACCTTATTATCAGATTCATTCAATATTACATTTAATTTATAGAAATCATTTGATATAGCATCACCAATCGATATATCACCAGAAGAACTATTTATGGTAATATTTAATATAGGATTACTCGTAACAGTATAACTATGGATTGATGATAAAGTATAACTTGGTATAATATTATAAGTATCACTATATGAATCTAGATAAAATAAATCTATGTTCATTGTAATGGGTTTATACAATTGATATTTTATATTACTAATATCAACTACCATTGTACCTACGTGACTGTCAGTTAATAGAGGAGAAAATAAATCTGTATTTATTATGTCACCTCCACTATCTATTTGGAAATATTCTGCTACACTTGTCAGAAATGATATTTGACCTTTAGTTATTGGGTTTAATGGATTAATAATGAAAGCAGCATTTTGAGCAATAATATACGATAAATCATAAACCGGAACAGATGATATATCAATCGATATATCCTGTGTCCAAGTACAATTGTTTAGTTGTGTTACAGATACGGAACAATCGTAAATGTCAGATGCTTGAAAACTAAAAGGATAGGATATGCTTTCATAATAAACTATTTCTCCTATATTTTGAGTCGTATCCATAAATATTGGTAAAGGGGTAATGTTTGTAAAACTAATATCAGTATAAGCCTGTAAATCTAGTGGTGATATAGAAAAATATGTTTCGTATGGAACATCATATGTAGTCTGATATACTGGATTTATAATACGAATATCTATATTACTACTATCTTCAGTAGTTGAATCAGTGTATGTATATCGTACTTTAACAGTATAGCTTAAATCCATAACTGTAGGGGATATAACAGACGCATTAGATATTGCGCCTGTTGTGGAATCTATTATAAAACTACCAGCATCTAACCCTGTTAAACCTAACGAACTTATATTCCTTGTTACCAAATCTATAGGTTTTATAGGAGAAATGGTAAAGGATGTAGATTGAGGAACATCATAATAAGAATAATAATCCCCTGATACAGTTAATGCTTCAAAGTATAAAATAATGGTACCATCTGCTCCAACTCCTCCTATTTCGGATGGATTAATATAAGTCGCTCCATTACACCCTGAACCACCTCCACCATATACAGTAGAAGCATATCCTCGACCTATACCAGAAGCCATACCTGCGGCATACATACCATATGGAACAAATTGACCAGCTTGGTTAGTATTACCACCACCCGCATGACCAGATCCAGCCGAAATGATAGGCTGTGTCCTGCTTCCACCACCACCAGCACCACAACCAGAATATAAAATATTCGATATATCTGTCGGTAAATCAAAATTACTCCCTTGTAAATCAATTGCTAATTTACTTGGTTGACCTGCGTAGGGTGAGTCGGCGAGCGGAATCTGTGGTGGGTGTGTATAAGTGTTATTTGATTGTCCTCCACGACCTCCATCACCACCTAAGTATGATGGTAATGATTGATGATTAGTAAAAGTTCCTCCAGCAGGTTGACCTCCTCCTCCACCCTGAGGCGCTGACACACCCCCACCACAAGTAATAATACTTCCTAATTGTGAAGGTGTAGAATTTCCTCCATAAGGAGCTCCTTTACCAATAACAGTCTGTAATATATATGACCCATCATTAATATTAGTAGTTTTACCATGATTTAAGATAAAATCTCCACTAATACTTACGATAGCTGATGCACCACCACCACCACCACCACCAGCTGTCGTCACGTCGAAACTCCCTTTTCCACCACCAGCTCCACCGCCACCTACAACAATACAAGAAATATCAGGAAATGGTGTGAATGAATCAAGAAATTTGAGATTTGTGTTTTTGTTCATTCTCATAACAATCAAATTATTGACTTCAGTAACATAAATATCGTTTTGATCAGCTAGTATATTTCCGTGATAATATGTGTATGGAAATTGAGATGTCATTTATATATATTAAAATTGATAATTATTTAGTATATATAATTTAAGGATTATATCCGTCTGTATTTCCTGTAAAGAACCATCTGAGTGATAGATATCTTGGCATACTGCTAGTAACTTGACTACCAGACATTTGAAGACTAGGTCCATTATCAACAATTCGTTGAATTTCAGCAGTTCCTAAACCATAATTAAAATATCTTAATTCAGACATATAACCAGAGAAACCACCATTCATAGCAACATATACATCACCATAATTTTGCTTAGGAACACCTTTCATAATAAGGCGTTTAGCTAGTTTACCATTAATGTAAACATCGAGTTGATGATTTTTAACTCTAATTTGAACACAAACCCATTTATTAATAGGAATATCATCAATAATGACTTCCTCTTGAATATCATTAAAGGTATTCATAACTACTACTAAGGCGTTGGTGTTAGGGGCAATATATAAACCAGGACCATTATTAGGTTGATTCATACCAATGGGGGATGTAGAGAAATTAATATCATCATTTCCCTTGTGGAATACATGTTTGTATTGACCTTGTTGGTATACTAAGTCATCAATAAACATCCATACCGAATAGGTAAATTCTACACCGGCATTTTGACCATCAGATCTAATAACTGGTATAGCACCACCTGTATTAGGGTCTTGAGGGATAACCATCATAGTCTTGGCGTCAACCATACCATCAAATAAATAAGGCGAACCATTATAAGAAAAGACCCATGCTAAAAATTGGGCACTAAATCTTACAGCAATTACGAAAACTACTAAAACTAATAATAGAAAAGCAACTTTTGCTACTAAACTATTTGATTCTAAAAATTCCTTTGTGCCATTTACAGCTTTATTACTTTTAAAACTATCAAATGAACTTGCTCCAGAAGAAATATTTCCTGTTTCCATATCTATATATAATACATAAGAAATTTAGATATGATTTTTAATATTTATTTTAAAGAGTAAGAGTTCCTTGTTCCTCACCGTCTTTGAGGAATTCAATTTTAACCTCGTAAGGGAAGTCCATACCAGAACCACCATATCCCTTACGGTAAATGTTATACGCTTCTTGAGGATTTAAGGAATCCGCATAATAGTGAATATTTGCGGTATAACCAGAAAAACCACCTAAAGGTGTTACATAAACAGGAGCATTGTTGGCAATCTTGGCAACACCTGGAAGGACACATGTTCTGACTAATTTACCATCAATGTATACATCCATAGTTCGTCCGTATAAACTGACAATAACATTAACCCATCGTTGAATAGGAACATTGGCAACATTACAAGTATTTTTGGTTCCTGTAGAGGATTGGGATGAAGGGTATACGGTAGTTTCAATTTGAAGAGTATTTTCAATTGCCCCTAAAGTGATAGATGGTGAAGGATTCAAGTCACTGTCTAATCTTCCTAAAACGATTTTAGGTTCACCATATCTATAACTCCAGTCGTCAATGTAAAACCATACAGAGTATGCGTAATTTGAAGCATTATTTTGTGCTAAATCTTCAGCAGAGATTTTGGTAACTTTTTTAGCATCGGTTAACCCGCTAAGCTTTGTGCTATCTCCCATAATCCATCTAATAATTAGTATTATTAAGACTAGGACTACAACACCTATTGCAATACTTTTTACTGATACAGCCATAATATAATATAGCTTTAGAAATTTTTACTAAATGATGGGGGGATTTAAATTATTAATAGAATTGTACAACCAATTAATTTTTCCTCTAGAAATATTATTTCTAAAATATTTTACATTACAAATACCACCATATAATCCACCTTGTGTTCCAGATGTTATCACTGTATTAGATTTATACGGTATTACGCCAGGTGTTGAAGAAACTAACTCATTATTAATAAATATGTCAAATGTGGATCCATCATAGTTAATGATAATATTATTCCATTTTTGCATAGGGAATTTACTAGTTTCATATAAAATTTTTTCATTTTTACCTTGAGTTTTCATTTTAATACGCAGTTTATTTTTAAGAACATTGAATTGTATGTCTGGTTTATCACCAACATTTAATATAGATGTGTATTCATCGTAATGAGGGTTCGTCTCAGGAGGATTGGAATTAATATAAAACCAACTAGAAATAGCATAATGATAACTGAATTCACTACTACTACTTCCAACTGGTGTTGTATAATTAATATCTTGAAATGTGCCTAAATTTTGTTGAATATTTAAATTATCAGGTCTTTCGATAAGTTGTGATGTATTATGATACATAATTTTTTCCATAAGCCATGGAAATACAACATATAATCCAATTAGTAATATTTCTACAGCGAATAATATAACAATTGGTTTAGTTGTAATTTGATATTGATATTTAATATACTCTATAAAATCCATCATTAAACATGGAAAATATGTAATCATTTTAATTAATAGTTTTGGCCAAGATGGTGATTTTTCACCTGGTTCTCCTTGTCCAAGTAACCCAAAAAATTTAAATGCTATAGTAATAATTCCAAGAATAATAAGAATATTAATTCCCATCATTAAGAAACTACTAAAATCAGAAAAATAACTTGATAAGTTAAAAAAAACATATACTAATGTTATTATCAATCCAACTGATACTATGGAAGTAAATATTTTACCAAGGAACGAAAGAGTTCCCTTTTCTTCTTCATTTTCAAATAATTCTTTTTTTCTTGAATAAAAAAACATTAATAATACAATTAAAAATCCTCCAAAAAGCATTAATAGAATGCTAAGTCCTTCATTATTGTCGGTAATAATATCATACGGGTTTTTGGCAAAAATAATACTCGCAATAATAATATAAATTATAAGTCCTAATAAGAAACTAAATTCTAATTTATGGTCTTTAATAGAACCAATTACATAATACACGAATAATTTATAAATATATTCCATAACATTAGTAAATTTGGCAAAATAACCTGTTCCAGAATCATCAAATATAGGTGGTTCCTTTTTTTCAGTAGATTTTGTTTTAGTAGACGCCATTAATAAATCATTAGAAATAAATTAAAGGTTTTCCATCGCTGTTTTTTTTCCGTGACAATCTCTACACAAAGCTACTAAATTATCAACATGATTAGAACCTCCATTTTCTAATCTAATTTTGTGATCAACCTCAAACCAAGCAGGTAATTGAATTTGACAATGTCCGCATTTCCAACTCTGTTGTGAAGCAACAAATTTCTTTTTTGTTTCACTAACACATCTTTTTGTGCCTTTTTTTCCGGATTCCATAATACGATTCACTTGATGTTGTTGATTACCACCCCCAGTAAATGGAGTTTGATTAGTGAAATCAATAAACGGACTAAGAACATCTAAAGATGATTGTCCGCTGGGCATATGTTTAATTATATTTGTGGCCTGTTGAACTATACTCTGTGATTCAGAAGGATTTTTCTTTATAAATAAATACATACTTAATCCAGCAAAAGCAAAACCCGCCATTTTAAAATATTTTTGCCAAGACTGTAATATTTTAACATAATTTCCATCATAGTATGTATTTGCTATAAAAAATCCTGATACTACTAAAATTAATAATTCTAATTTCATATAATATTTATAAAGTTTATTTTTTAAATATTATAATTATTTTTTTGATTTACTTTTGCTTTTACTTTTGCTTCTGCTTCTGCTTCTGCTTTTACTTTTGCTTCTACTTCTAGATTTACTTATAGTAGCGGTAACCGATGTAGGAGATTTCCTAGTTTTACTATGTTTACTGTGAGATCTATGATGTAATATAATTTTATTATCGTAATTAATAATTTGATTTAATTCTTCAATAGCATCACATAATTTATTAATGTCTATTTTCTCTCCACCATTAGAATAAATATACTCAACCAATAAAGAACGAATACGGTTAAGATATATTTTTTTACCATCATCATCTAAATCAATATTAGATAGGTCTAATTCAAAGAAATTATAATATACGGTCATTAAACCAAATACATCACTGTTATGTAAATAAGCGTCAAAAAAGTATTTTTTCAAATCAAAATTATAATTAGAATCAGTGTATGTCATTAATATATCTGTAATATAATTGGATAAGTAGTAAAGGTAATATCCATATTCAATTAAATTATCTCTCTTAACATCAGACAGAAAAGTTTCATCACTAATTCCTGGAGAGAAAATCTTTTTAAATAGAATAACATTGTCGTCATAATATCCATAATACCTTGCCAATTTTATTAAATACTCGTTAATAATATAATTTCTAATATTTGTTTTATTAAATAAGATAAGTCCGTCTTTAACTCGCTGTAAAAAGATATCATAATTTAATTTAAATTCATCAGACATAATCATAGAAGAAAAAGGCGTATTAAACTGTAATGGTCTATTCATTATTTCTTTTGGAATATCTTTATTAACAACTACTCCAGCTAATCCCCAATCAATAATTTTCGCATTCATTTCTTTATCGACCATAACATTTCTATCTTTCAAATCATTATGTATTACATCCGCATTATTCATAGGTCTAACACCATTTTTTAATAACTTAACCACTAATTGATTCAATAAATACATTTTCTCCTTGGTAATTTTTCCATCTACTACTAACCAGTCTTTCAAATCAATACCAGCATCAGGCATATTAAGAATAGTAAGTTTACTCAATTTTGAATTAACATTTTTTTCATTAATATTATATCTAGTAAGGGCAAAACATTTCTTATCAAAATTAATCATATCTTCTTTAGTTAATTTGTCTGGATAACACATTTCAACATCTAATAAAAAATATTTTTCGTAATTTTTAATTTTATCTAATTTTTTTTTAATTTTCTCGATTTCTGACATCTCCTGTTTACCATGTTGCTCGATTGACATTTTACTAACACCAGTAATTCTTTCAGTTTTGTTTTTACATTTGATAGCAGGTTTAAATATACATCCAAATCCACCTGATGCTAATGCCTCACCTCCTTTTCTATTTCTTCTTCTTCTTTTATTTTTAAGTGTTCTACTCATATTTTCTCTTATATTGTAGAGAGAATTATTTTTTATATAAATAATAGCCACCACCAATTAATACGACAATAATTCCCCCAAATAATAATTTTTTTCTATATTTAATTTGCTCGTGTAATATGATTTCTTTTGGTTTATAAAGATCATAATAATTTTCAAGAGCTTCTGTAAGTGTTATTTTATCCTTACCAGTAATCACATTAATCTTATTATGAATAAAGTGAACCCACTTCAAAAAAGCATCCTTTCCCTCTAAATAAGGAGAAACAGGATATTGGTCTAATAACTCACTAAACTTATTTCCTATTGGAGGATGTGGAATAAATAATGGTAAATTAGAAATAAAATCATAATACTTCTTCTGGGTTGTATCATTAGCTTTAAGAGGATATGAAACAGCTAATGTCATTAATAAAAACCAAAAATGTGGTCCCCATACCTTTGGATCAAATGATTTTTCTGTCATTAAAATGAAACAATATAAAAAGATAGACAAATAAACATATAGCATATGAGTAAATCATTTAATTTTTGTAATAATTGTGGAAAAAATGGACATCAATTTCATTCATGTAAACATCCAATAACTAGTGTAGGAATAATCACATTTAGGCTGTTTAATAATAAATTACAGTACCTTATGATTAAACGGAAACATAGTTTAGGGTTTGTAGAATTTATGCGAGGTAAGTATCCATTGTATAATTATCATTATCTGTTAAATATATTTAATGAAATGTCTGTTTATGAAAAAGAAAAAATAAAATCAAGTTCGTTTGATGAACTATGGAGTTATTTATGGGGTGAAAATGTAGGAATTCAGTATCGAGGAGAAGAAAAAACATCTAGAGAAAAATATGAAGCTTTAATTATTGGAATAGAGTCGAAAGAATGTTATAATTTACAATTATTAATAGAAAATAGCAATACCTTATGGGTTGAACCAGAATGGGGATTTCCAAAGGGACGACGAAATTTTCAGGAAAAAGATTTAAATTGTGCTTTAAGAGAATTTGAAGAGGAAACAGGTTATATTAAGTCAAACATTAAATTAGTTCAAAATATAATTCCTTATGAAGAGATTTTTACAGGTTCTAATATGAAATCATATAAGCATAAATATTTTCTAGGATTTATAGATCCTCATATAGAAACAACAAACACATTTCAAGAGACTGAAGTAAGTGAAGTTAAATGGTTAAATTATGATGAATGTCTAATCAAAATTAGACCATATAATTTAGAAAAAATAAATATTTTAAATAAAGTGAATAAAGTTTTACAAGAATATAGATTATATTAATAATATATAAGTATTATGGAAAAACCTAAACGAAGGCCTAGAAAAAAAACAAAATTATCATTAGTTGATGAACCAATATTATCTGAGAAAAATATAGAATTGTTATCTAATGAAGGTTTTGATAAAATTAATTTAGACGATAAAGATACTGATAGTAATTCTTTCATTAATAAACGAGAGATTTTAAATAGAAAATTTATTTCTAATAATGAAGATAAATTTGAAAACTTATATCCATCACTAGATGATTCAGAGTTTAATATTAAAATTGCTCTTAAAAAAGAATTTAATGAAACAAAATATGATGGCACAATTTTTAGTGTGGATGAGATTGAAGAACAAGCAAAAAAATTATGTGAAGCTGATTTTGAATTATCTCCGAACCAATTGTTTGTTCGTAACTTTCTAAGTTTTCAGACTCCTTATAACAGTTTGTTATTATACCATGGTTTAGGCTCAGGTAAAACATGTAGTGCCATTAGTGTTTCAGAAGAAATGAGAGATTATTTAAAACAATTAGGAATAACACAGAGGATTATTGTAGTTGCTTCACCAAATGTTCAAGAAAACTTTAAACTCCAATTATTTGATGATAGAAAACTTAAACAAATAGATGGATTATGGAATTTAAGAGCATGTACAGGAAACAAATATTTAAAAGAAATTAATCCAATGAACATGAAAGGATTATCCAAAGAAAAGGTAATTAGACAAATAAAAAGGATTATTAATAATTCCTATTTATTTTTAGGATATACTGAATTTGCCAATTATATTCAAAATATTTCAAAAGTTACTGAAGAGAATCCAAAAAAGAAAAAAAATGAGGTAATTAGAAAATTAAAAAAGCATTTTAATAACAGACTCGTAGTAATAGACGAAGTTCATAATATCAGAATTACTGGTGAAAAACAAGATAAAAGGATAGCGCAAGAATTATTAAAATTAGTAAGCTATGTAGACAATTTAAGATTGTTATTTCTCTCTGCTACTCCGATGTATAATAGTTATAAGGAAATAATATGGTTGTTGAATATTATGAATAAGAATGATAAACGTTCTACTATTGAATTAAAAGATGTATTTGATTCTAATGGAAACTTATTAATTGGTCCAGATGGAACAAATATTGGTGAAGAATTGATTAAAAGAAAATCAACAGGATATGTTTCATTTGTTAGAGGAGAAAACCCTTATACATTTCCGTATCGTATATTCCCGTCCTTATTTTCTATTCAAAATACATTTAAAGAATTAACATATCCTAAAAAACAATTAAATGGAAAAGAAATACTTCAGCCATTAGAACATCTAGATGTCTATGTAACAAATTGTGGTTCATTTCAACAGATAGGATATAATTATATTATTGATAGCATAAAAGAAAAGGCTAGCAGCAAAAAAGAAGGTCTACCTAGTTTTGAAAATTTAGATACATTTGGGTATACAATATTACAGAAACCATTACAAGCATTAAATATGTTATATCCAACAAAATTATTAGAAGATGATAGCCCAAAATTTGATTCTAAAATTTTATTAGGTTCAGAGGGATTAAAAAGGTGTATGAAATGGAAGGAAACAACTAATCCTCCAACTAGAAATAATTTTGAATATAAGAATGATGATTTTGGAAAGATTTTCTCTCCTGAAAATATTGGAAAATATAGTGGAAAAATAAAAAACATTGTTGATAATATTTATAATTCAGATGGTATCGTTTTAATTTATAGTCAATTTATTGATGGAGGAGTAATACCAATGGCATTAGCACTTGAATCTATTGGATTTACACGATTTGGAAATAAAGCATCAAATTTATTTAAAACATCTCAACATCCTGTAATAGATTCCAAGACTTATTTACCTAAAGATAAAATGGATAATCCAGAAGAATTTAGACCTGCTACTTATACACTATTAACAGGAGAGAAAGCTCTATCACCTGATAAAGTATACGATTTAAAAAATTTAACCGACGAAGATAATAAAAACGGAGAGAAAATAAAGGTAATAATTATTTCTATGACAGGTTCAGAAGGTCTTGATTTTAAAAATTTAAGACAAGTTCATATTATGGAACCTTGGTATAACTTAAGTCTTGTTGAACAAATTATTGGAAGAGCTGTTAGAAATTGTAGTCATAAACAACTACCTTTTAAAGAGAGAAATGTTGAGATATTTCTATATGGAACATTATTAAATAATGAAGACGATGAAGCAGTTGATCTATATATTTATAGAATCGCAGAAATGAAAGCTGTTCAAATAGGAAGAGTAAGTAGAATTCTGAAAGAATCATCTGTAGATTGTTTATTAAATATTGATCAAACTTTATTTACAGAAGAAAATATGAATACTATTGTTAAACAACAATTATCTAATAAAATGATAATTGATTATCCTATTGGTGACAAAGCAAAAACAGTATCATGTGATTATATGGATACTTGTGACTTTAAATGTAAACCATTCAAACAAATTACAGAAGAGGAAATTAAATTAGATACTTATAATGAAGCATTTATTCTTATTAATACTGATAAAATTATTCAACGAATAAGAAATTTATTTAAACAAAGATTCTTTTATAAAAAAGATACATTAATTAGTGAAATAAATGTTGAGAGAAATTATCCATTAATACAAATAAATGTAGCATTGACATCCTTAATTAACGACAGAAATGATTATTTGATTGATAAATATGACAGAATTGGTAGATTAATTAATATTGAAGAGTACTATTTATTTCAACCAATTGAATTAACTAATGAAAATATTAGTGTTTTTGATAGACGGGTTCCAATTGATTATAAAGCGGATATGATTTCGTTACCAATTAATATGAATGTAGAGGAGGTAAAGATAACTGATAAAATAATAGATATTCCTAACGATGATATTGGAACTAAAGAAAGTATTAATGTAATAGAAAATATAGATGTGTTAGATAGAATTAAAGAAAATTATAATACAGGAAATAGTAAAACAGAAATAGTTAAAAGAGGAGAAGATGATTGGTATTTATATTTAGCAAGTATTCATACTAAGAACATTTTAAAAGATGATATTGGAATAGATGATGAGATGTTTACAACATTCTTATTACGACATATTCTAGAAAAACTATCATTTAATGAAACTTTTGAAATATTAAATTATATTTATTTTAAAGATAAGTTAGATACAATAGAAATGAAAATTAAGAATTATTATGATGATAAATTATTAATTAATAAGGGTATTAAAGGAATTATTTTATCCAAGAAAAATCTTAAATTAAATAAAAATAGTCAATCTTTATTGGTATTAGGAAGTAAATCATGGAATGAAGGAAAACAAGAGGATTATACAGATTTGGCTATGTCTATTAAAAAATTAATCATTCCTCTATCAGATTATAATTTATATGTAGGATTTATGGGACCATTTAAAGACGAAGAAATAAACATTTTTAAAGTGAAAAATATGAATGATAAAAGGAGTAAGGGAGCTAGATGTGACCAATCTGGTAAAAGTGATACTGTTAAGTTATTAAATACAATCGTTGGGAAAGGTGAAGATGATAATATGAAATACACACCTGAAAATATAAAAGGTATAAATAAAACTGAATTTTGTGTTTTACAAGAAATGTATTTAAGATATTTCAATGAAACAAATAAAAACAATAAAAGATGGTTTCTTTCACCAGAAGAAGCAATAATTAATGATTTGGAAAAAACTCATTTTAAATAAAATAAAATTGAAGATAATTAAAGAATAAACTTCTTATTATATAATAATATGGATACGCAAGTAGCGAAAAAAGACACACGCAAAAAAGCTGGTGACATTGGAGTTTATATGAATTCATTGTTATCAAGGAAAATTCAAGTCCCTTTCAAGAAAGTAGGAAAGAATATTAAGGAATTATTACAAAATAAGATTAAAAGAGATATTGAAGGAAAGTGTACTATTGAGGGATTTATTAAACCTGATTCAACAAGAGTATTAACTTATTCTAGTGGAGTGTTATTTGAAGATGTTATTGAATTTGATGTAGCATTTGAATGTCTAGTTTGCTGTCCAGTTGAAGGAATGAAAATTAAATGTGTTATCAAAAATAAAACACAAGCTGGTATTAGAGCTGTTATTAATGAGGATGTGTCTCCTGTAGTAATTTATATTACTAGAGATCATCATTATAATAATAAATATTTCAGCACTGTCGAAGAAGGTGATGAAATTACAGCAAAAGTGATTGGTCAAAGATATGAGTTAAATGATGAACAAGTAAGTATCATTGGAGAAATTGTTGAGCCAAAGTCAGATAAGTACAAAAAGGGTGGGAAGAAAATGCCAAAATTAATATTAAAGTAATACATTTAAAAACAATTTAAATTTAATATATAAATGAGTAATTTAAATTGTTTAAAGGAAAGTATTGAAGAATTATCAAAATTTCATCAAGTGGAAATATTGAAAATACTAAAAAGTGATGATAGTATTACTATCAATGAAAATAAAAATGGTATTTTTATTAATATGACTAGTCTTAAGGATTTAACAATAACACAACTTGAAGACTATTTAAAGTATGTTAACAAACAAGAAAAGCAATTGAGTGATATTGAAGCTCAGAAAGATGAGCTGTCTAATACATATTTTAAAGATAATAAAGATAATTCTACTATACAACTTAATGCCTAGAGTCGAAGATATATTAAATGAAGCAAATAATTATATGCTAACTTCAAAAAACATATGTAATATTGAAGTTATCAACAATAATAATGTAAAATCTACAATTAAAAAAGAAGATAAAAAGGTTACAATTACGAAAACAGTATCAAATGATGTTTTTTTTCCGAAACAAAAAGACAAATTATTTTGGTGTTTTTATATTATTTTATTCAATCTTTCAGAGTATGATATGATACATAATTATTTTACCAAAGAAAAGGAAATTAAATATAAATGGATCGAAGAATTTCGAAATAATAAAGCCCTTTTCAAACCTATTAAGGTTAGTAAAAATACAGTAGAAACAGAATTAGCACATAATAAAATGATAACAATGACTTCTATTAAGGCCTTATGTTATCTTAAGAATATAAACATTTTTTATATTGATAATCAAAAATATTATGAAGTTATTGTTAATGAAAATAATCCCATTTATTTAATTGAAAAATATGAAAACAACTTTGGATTAAAGGAGAATGTAACAATTGATAAGATTGAATATTACCGCAATAATTTTTGGAAATTAGAAAATTTAGATAAGCCATTAAAAGCGGTTTCAAGTTACAAAGCTGATGAGTTGAGAGATATATGTAAGCGGTTGAAAATCGAAACAATTAAATTGACGAAACCTCAAATGTATGAGAAAATATTATATAAATTAAATAATTAAATTTAAAATTGAAACAAATATAAAATAATATGTTAAAGTATATATACAAATGACGGAATTAACTCCCCAACAGCAATTTGATAATATTGTTAGTACGTATTTAGAAAATATTAATACATTAACAGATAAAACACCAGAGTTTGAAATTCGTTTTGGAACAAAAGGATATAGAAAAATATCAAAAAATAATTTTGATGATGTTGTTCAAAGACTTAAATCGTTTGGTATGGTTATGATAAGTAATAGTGCTCCTAGTTTAAAAATGAAGAGCGAATATACCAATAAAGAAACTGGTGAAACAAAACAATCAAATGTTCGTGTTGAAATAAATGGTTTACATCAGATTCAAGAATATTGTAAATTAAATACAATTGATACTGACAGAATATACCCTACCTTTGTCCAAAAATCAGCGGTATATATTAATGATAAAAAAATTAGACCTGTAGATATTAATGATTATAATTTAAGAGCAGATTTTCAAACTGAAAAATCCATTTCATCTCATAGTTCATTTGCTCAAAATATTAAATCTAATTGGAATGATAATAAAAAGACATTTCGATATATTACTCGAACTACATTTCAACATGCTGATTATCCTATTAGATTTGATTTAAGTATAGTGAAAGAAGGAAAAACGGAAGAAGTTGAATTTAGAGGACGAAAACAATTACAACAAAAACCTGAATATACAATTGAAGCAGCTGATGTATTTAATGACATAGAAAAATACGAAATCGAACTTGAAGTTGTAAATAATCAGGTTGGAGCTGGAACTAATTTTAATGATGTAAAGAAATTATCAACTGTTTTAAAGAAAGCTGTTAGACTTATATTATCTGGATTACAAAATACAAATTATCCTGTTCCATATAGTGAAATTAATGATATTGGAATTCAGTATTTAAAATTGGTTCATAAAAAGGACTACAATGCTAAAATGAGAATGAGATCCAATATGTTTTTAGGACCTCAACCAGTAACTTTACAAATGATTAACATTTCTCCAATTAATGATGATGTTATCTCTCCTAATATCCGCAATAAGTATACTGTTACAGAAAAGGCAGATGGTATGAGAAAGTTATTATTTATTAATAAGGATGGTAAGATATTCTTAATAGATACGAATATGAATATTCAATTTACAGGTGCGCTTACAAAAAATGTTGATTTATTTGAATCTATATTAGATGGTGAACATATTTTACACAATAAAAAGGGAGAATTTATTAATCTATATGCTGCTTTTGATATTTATATTGTGAATAAAAAAGATATCAGAGCAAATCCTTTCATCCGTGATGTTGATTCAACTGAAATAGAAACTAAGTTTAGATTACCTGTATTGGTAAATGTTATTCAAAATCTGAATGCTGTATCATCGTTTATTGACAAACCATCTCCGATGCGTATTGATCATAAAAATTTTAAAGCAGAAAATGAATCACAGAGTATATTTCAGTGTTGTAATACTATCATTGACCAAGAAAAACAAGGATTATATGAATATGAGGTTGATGGTTTAATCTTTACACCTGCTACTCTAGGTGCTGGAGGTAACATTCCTGGAGAGGCTGGACCATTAAAAAGGGCAACTTGGGAACATGCTTTTAAATGGAAACCTCCTCAATTTAATACAGTTGATTTCTTAGTTACTACAAAAAAAGACGCCAATGGTAGTGGAGATGCTATTGGAAATATATTTCAAGGTGGAGTAGATGCTTCAGCATATGAACAACTGTCCCAATATAAAACCCTTATTCTTCGTGTTGGATTCGACGAAGAGCGTGATGGTTATATGAATCCATGCTCTGATGTTATTAACGACAAAGTTCCATCATTTAAAGATGATAATGAACGATTATATAAACCATTACCATTCTTTGCGACCAATCCATTTGATGCTGAAGCTGGTATTTGTAATGTAATGTTAGAAACAGATGAAAGTGGAAATAAACAACTACTTACAGAGGAAAAGGAAGTATTTGGAGATGGAATAATTGTAGAATTTAGATATGATTTGACACGAGAAAATAAATGGAGATGGATTCCTCTAAGAGTCAGATATGATAAAACTGAAGAATATAGAAAAGGCGCTCCTCAATATGGTAATTCATATAAAGTTGCTAATAGTAATTGGCATAGTATTCATAATCCAATTACTGAAGAAATGATTAGAACGGGTAGTAATATTCCTGATGAATTAGCAGATGATGATGTATATTATAATAAAATTTCTAATTTCTCACAAACAAAGGGATTACGAGATTTTCACAGATTATTTATTAAGAAAAAACTTATTAAAGTAGTTAGTAAAAGAGGTAATACATTAATCGACTTTGCCGTTGGCAAAGGTGGAGATTTATCAAAATGGATTGATGCTAATTTATCATTTGTCTTTGGAATAGATAATTCTAAAGATAATATTGAAAACCGTATGGATGGAGCTTGTTCCAGATATTTAAATGATAGAAGAAAATTCAAAGTTATGCCACATTGTTTATTCGTTCACGGCGATTCATCAAGAAATATTAGAAATACTGATGCTATTGAAACCGAAAAAAATAAACAAATAACAAAGGCAGTCTTTGGTGAGGGACCAAAAGAAAAAGATAAGTTAGGTATGGGTGTATATAAACAATATGGTAAGGGTAGTGAAGGATTTAATGTTAGTTCATGTCAATTCGCATTACATTATTTCTTTAAGGATAAAAGAGACTTAAATAATTTCTTAAAAAATGTTAGTGAGTGTACAAAAGTAGATGGACATTTCATTGGAACTTGTTATGATGGAAGAACTATATTCGATAGTCTTAAAAATAAAGAAGAAGATGATAGTATTTCATTATTCGAAGGTGGAAAAAAAATCTGGCAAATTACTAAAAAATATCAGCATAAAACATTTGAAGACAATGAAACATGTCTTGGTTGTAAAATAAATGTGTTCCAAGAAACTATCAATAAGGCATTTCCCGAATATTTGGTTAACTTTGATTATCTCAATAGATTGATGGAAAATTATGGATTTGTTCTGTTATCAAGAGAAGAATGTTCTGATATTGGTCTACCTAGTAGTGTCGGTTCTTTTCAACAAATGTATGGTCTAATGGAACAAGAGAATAAAAAGAATCCAAAAAATACTTTGAAATATGGTGAAGCAATGAAAATGACTCCAAAAGAGAAACAAATATCATTTTATAACAATTATTTCATATATAAAAAAATTAGAAATGTAGATACAAATGCTGTCTATAATACAATGATAGGTAGTTCAAAATTCCAAGAACAATTGAATAAACTAGACGAAAAAGAAGCTGAAGAAAGCGCAGAAAAACAACAATCCATTGATAATAAATCTAAAAAAATTCCTAAGAAACTCAAGAAAAAATTACGATTGGAAGATGATGTTTAATATCATATATTAAAAACAACCTAAAAGTATAGACACAAATAATATTATCATTATGAGCTTTTTTTTAATTCCTCCATTACATAATACTATAAATGTAGATCAACTTCAACTTAAATCTGATGAAAATAATAGTCAGGAATTAAGCTTAACATTAAACAGCTATTTAAATAATATTAAAAAACAAATTGACGATAATTATGAAACCTGGGATTTCGTTAAAAAATATACTAATCCATATGAATTTATTCATACTATTATTCCTAGTTGTAAAAATTCTATTAGTAAATATAAACCTCTTTCACGATCATTTTATAAGATGATTGAAATGTCCAATATGTTACATATATTTGATGATTTTAATGACGAATCTATTAATACATTTCACTTAGCCGAAGGACCAGGTGGATTTATTGAAGCTACATCTTATTTGAGAAAAAATGAATCTGATAAATATTATGGAATGACACTTCTGGTAGGTGATGATAATAATGTTCCTGGCTGGAAGAAGTCTACCTCATTCTTAGAAACTACCCCTAATGTAACAATAGAAGCGGGTATTACAGAAACAGGTGATTTATTATCTGTTGATAATCTGAAATATTGTAAGGACACTTATGGTAATTCTATGAATGTTATCACAGCAGATGGAGGATTCGATTTTTCCATAGATTTTAATAAACAAGAATCACTAGCTACAAATTTATTATTTGCTCAAGTTAGTTTTGCTATTGCTATGCAAAAACAGAATGGACATTTCATTTTAAAAATTTTTGATATATTTACTAAAACAACAAGTGATATTATGTATTTACTATCTACACTCTATAAACAAGTATTTATTGTAAAACCAAATACCAGTAGATTAGCCAATTCAGAAAAATACATTGTATGTAAATATTTTAAAGAACCTCAGCATTTACTAATGAATAAAATAATTTCAGAATATCCAAAATTACAATCAAAACCATTTATTTCTAGTCTTTTTAATTTTAATTTGGATTATTTTTATATTAACAAAATTGAAGAATATAATGCTATTTTTGGTCAACAACAAATTGAAAATATATCATGTACTCTTAATTTGATTGGATGTAAAAATAAGAATGAAAAGTTAGAAACATTTAAAAAAAATAATATTCAAAAATGTATTCAATGGTGCGAAAGAAATAATATTCCTTTTAATAAATCTGTTGCTACTACTAATATTTTTTTAAATTAAAATATTTTATTATTATATAATGAATAAAATATTAAAAATGTTTAATAAATGTTCTACTTTATGTAAAGTTGTTTGCGTTTTTATATTATTTGTTGTAATTCGTTCTATTTTTATGTATTTTTCAACAAAAGTTGAAAATTTTGGAAATCCTTCATCATGTACTTATTATTATATGAACAATTGTGGACATTGTAAGAGATTCTCACCCGAATGGGATAAATTTGTTCAATCCTATAACGGTCCTGTAAGAGTTAAAAAAGTCGAAATGAGTGAAGCAGGGGGTGATTTAGAAAAATACAATATTCAAGGATTTCCAACAATAATGTTTTTAGATGAAGACGGTAACTCTCAATTTTATGAAGGTCCTAGAACTAGTGATGCTCTTAATAAATTCATTTCCGATAATTTGAATTAAATTAAATTTATTTAATATACTTATAAAAAAAAATTGAAACTATATTAAATAAATACCAATAGATAAAATAATTATGATGACGGAAACCGCTTTCAAAAGTTTATGTATTAATATGGTTATATTTACTAGCAGTAAGATACTAGGAATGGTTAGTCTATTATTCCTACTTATTAGTAGTGGATTCTTTATAATAGGCTATTTGGCTAATAATATTTCTAGAAGTATTGAAAATATTATTCAAGAATTAGCTGAAGATGAAAATTATATTAATTATAAGTATAATATTCGCTATACTATGGAAGAAATAATCACTCAGATTCATTCGTGTGTTAATTCTTTATATTCATTATCAGATAAGGTTGATTATTCAACAGTTAAAATAAAAAAAGAACAAGTAGACGAATCAGATACAGATGATGAAATGCCTTCATTAGTTGAAATTACTCAGAATGACCTTTCACCTGATTTTAAAGAGGAAGATATGAATGATGATACAAGTTCTGAACTAGCTGGTGAAAAATTAATTGACCAAACTACAGAATTAAATAATGTTACACATAGTTACAATCTGAGAGGGACTAAGGTTTCAAATAAATATGAGAATTTTAGTCGTTCTCCATTAACAATTGAAATAATTCAGTCAGAAAACTATGAGAATGATATGGATGAAACCCAATCCGATATAGAAAGAGATGCTTTCTTTAATAACGAGAAAGAGGCTAGCGAATCAGAAGAGGAAGAAGAAGCAGAAGAGGAAGAAGATAGCGAAGCAGATGAGGAAGTAGTTATTTTAGAAGTTGAAAAAAAGAAAAATGATATTATTAATTTAATTGAGAGTGATGATGAGGAAGAGGCATAAGAATCATTCTTTAAAATTTAACAAAAAATAAAAATTTTTTAAAAATTGAAGTTCATTTTCTTTTTTTAAATACTTAAATAAATAAAATAATCCAAATAACATAACAAATATGACAACTAGACAGCGAAAACAGACTATGTTCTTCATCTATGAACAACCCATCTTAATGGGTAAGAGAGTCGATGGCAAAAGAAGCAATTTTCATGGCTGGAATGATACATATGATAGAGATTTTGATGGTCATATGTGGATTCCTAGTGAAAACCAAAACACAAAACACTTGAAGAAGACCTCTGGTTACGAGAAGGATGATTTTATTGTGGAGAATGATGATAATATCTTATCTGATTCTGAAGAAGAATTGGAATCTGATTCTGAAGAGGAATTGGAATCTGATGATGATGAAGAGGATGATGATGAAGAGGATGATGATGAAGAGGATGAAGATGAGGATGATGAGGAAATTGATTGGTAAATTAAATAATAAATAATATTAGATATTTTTTAATTTATACACCACCCCAGAATGACGATAAAACTGTTCGTGGACCTCCAGTACAGCCATTACATACTTGTTTATTGCCTCGTCGTCTCCATGCCATCGGGGGAGTATATTTAGATTTAATAAAGTATGGAGCTGTTGTATTGAGATCTCCATGATATTTACCAGCATTGGCTGCTGCTTGACCCCACGCAGAACGGAATGAATTACCGTTAAGAGTAATAGTATCATATTTTAATTTCGCTAATCGTGTTCCATTATCGACAGCACCTTGAGTAGCAAATTGAGCATTACTTCTTTTGTAAATAGTTGTATTACAATTATTATTTTTTCCTGTTTGATATGGATATGGGCAATTATTTGTTTGGAATACTTGTGAACCAGTTGAACTATTACTAGGAGGGATAGCGTTACCGGCACTATCTATATATTCATTTCCAGATATTTCTATAGTAGATAATTTTTGAGTATATAATTTACATCTAGCTTTTAAATAAGCTCTGGAATCACTATAATAAGCTTGACTTAAATTGGTATTAGCGGAGTATTTAATAACATTATTCTCAGGAGTTCCACAAATTCTTTTGATATTGTACACACCTGTTTGAATTTGATAACTACCAGGTAAATTATTACCATTAGCATCTAGAGGTCCTATTTGAACATATCCAGGATTATATATTTTGTTTCCAACTTGACCACCTCCAGACCCCATAGGAGCAGATGGGATTACAGAAGGAGGTTTAATACTTTTACTAGTATTTTGAAGCAATTTATTATCAAATGTAATAAATATGTTATTTCCACTTGTATCACATTTACAGCTGGAACGCCAAGATTTAGTTACATTATCATAATATACGTCTTCTGTAAAGTTGTAACCCCTAAATGAAGTTCCTCCAGGTCGATTCGCAATTTCTACAGAAGCAGCACTTCTTCCACTTTTTCCGTTCATTGCTAATTGTCTTCTCCAATGTTTCATAGGAAAAGGGGATTGAATACAAGCGTTACCTGTGGCACCAATAAAATCTTTTGCGTGATTATAATTAGATTCAGCTGAAGTTCCAGGAGCATGACCAACATTAACACTAGGTCGTGACATACCACCCATAATTGCTGCTGAACTAGGGGTTGAAAGAGGAGTATTTAAAGGACCTGTGGGGATAGGTCCTACGGGATTTCCTTTGACAAAAACAGAACCTTTGTTATCAACAATAGGTTGTCTACTGGATATTAAATTATTTGAATAACTAAAATTTGTTGGTTTAGACATCTTGATATATATAGTAAATATAGAAAAATAAAAACATACAAATGATAATTTAAATCGTTTATTATATTATATATGCTTGAGTATATTATTACTATTTTTTTCATATTACTATTATTATTCTCTCTATTGAAGTATTTTACTAAATCAACTATTATTGAGGGTGCTACAGGAAGTTATCAAGAATATTCAGATGATCCTCTTATTTTAGCAAAGAAAAATGCTGCGAATATAGATGTTTTAAAAAAGAAGATTGATGATATGTCAGAAACAGCAAAACAAACTGAAACAAATACTACTAATATTGATAAAAATACTCAATCTATAAGTAGTTTATTAGATTCAATGTCACCATCATCAGAAGAAGACTCTCAACAAAATCAAGCTATTGTAGATGACGATCCAGATACATTTAATGTGTAATGATTATTTTATATTTTAGTTATATATATATAAAATAATGTCTAATTTTTTTGAAGAAGTTTTAGATGATGTTAATGCCGTAGAAGAAAAATTATTAGGACCAGATTATGCTTATTGGAAACAAATAAAATCTCCTAGTGAAATGGGAATGAGCACAAATGGTTCCATCTCTACTATAGCCAAAGATGTTGGTGGTTTAATAAACTATGTAGAACTATTAGTCGCTGGTGGTGGAGGTGCTTCTAGAACAAGTGGTGCTATGGGAAATAAATTTTTCTTAAAAACAGCTGCCACTTGTAAAGATAAAGCATCAAGTGAAATAGTTGATAGATATATTTATGTAAATAATGTTCCGGATGGTTCTATTCCTTTTATTAGTGGTGCTATGGGAATGAATTTTTCAGATTTGGAAGGCCTAGTTCCTGGAACTCTAGGAAATGTATCCGCATTAAATCCAATGTTAATATTTCAAGCATTTATGTCAGGTTCGCAACCAGAATGTCAAGAAATAACATTGGAAACAATAGATGTAAATAACAATAAAAATACAGAAACTCGTCATGTAACTACAACTGATTTACAAAATATGAACCCTTGTGATTTTAAACCTAAATACAGTAACAATCCAATTAGCGGGGAAGCATGTCGTGAGGCTTTTACGAATCGTAAAAGAGGAAAAATCCCAGATGATTTCTTAGTTAAAATGTTTTATGCTTCACTCGGTGTATTTGGAGTTTATTTGTTAATATGTGTTATGAAAAAGATTAAAGAGAGAAAATAAATAAAAATAAGTAGTAAAAATATATAGATGGAATATGATTCTTTATATTTTTTATCAACAAGTAATGGATTATTAATGAGTAACATTGAAATAGAAAAGGCTACTGTATTTAAAGCAGCACTTCAATTAAATTTTGATTTATGTATTCAGCATTTAGCAGAAACACAAAGAATGAAAATTATTAAAAATGACGAAAAGAATAAATTTTTGGAGGAAAATAGTAACATATTTTATGATGATGATACACATAAACATCCGCAATGTGATGTGTTATATAGAATCGTAAATAAAAATTACTTTGTTAAGAATGATGAATATTTTGAAAAATTTACTGCTTTTTACTTTAAATTATATTCCACAATTTTTTCTTTTTTTGGATTAGAGAAAATATCAATGGTAATACATAACAATAAATCTCTAATTAGTAATATGAATATTAAACTTGATGCCGTAATAGCTACAGCATCAGTTGGTCATAATAAAAGTAAAATAAATAAAGAAGAAGATTCTATTGAAATGTCATTTGATAAAACTTTAAAAAATTTAACTGAAAGTTTTAATAATATTGATGATAAATTAGATTTTTTACATAATAATATGCCTTCTAATTTACAAAACACTATATATGAACCATCAATTGAATTAGATTTAATTCAAAAACGAACAATTAAAAATATGATAATATTGAAGCATAGTAAAAAATTAGAAAACACAAATATAATTGAGGTTGAATTAGGTTTAAAACAGACTTTTAATTTAAATCAGAATATTGGATTATTTGCTAAGTCATCTAAGGAAAAAATGATAAGTCAAGATGTATCCTTCGATTTCAGATTTTTTCCTAGTGAAATACTAAACACATCATTACCATCAAGTATTGTGACACCAAAACCAGAACCAGAACCAGATGTAATAAATGATTATAATATGGATTTTTATCTTTCCAAAGAGGCACCTATGAGTGGACCTTGGCCCATTCATTGTAATGAAGTATATGTTAGGAATAGCGTAAAATCTAAAGACGACGCGTTACAAATAGCTCGAGAACAGATAAGAGTAAATCCTCCAGAAAATATTATCGAGATAGTAGAATTATTTGTTCCACCTTTTTCATGGACATATAGTGTTAAAACATTTCATATTAAACCAAATACTAAAGCAGATGTTCATATAGGTAATGGCAGAAGACAAGTGGCTTTTGATAAAACTTTATTCAAGTATAAAGATAATGTTATTTCAACATTAAAAGGAGGAGGATATTATTAAAAATAAATAAATTATTAAAATTATAATTTATTTATTAGGAATAGATTTAAGTAAATTTACATTTTAGCAGCAGCTTTGTGAGCAGCAGCGGCAGCGGAAGCACCCATAGCAGCAGCACGACTGGCAGCGGCGGCTTTTCCAGCAGCAGCATGGGCAGCCTTGGCAGCACCCATAGCCTTAGAAGCAGAAGCACCTCTTGCGGCAGAAGCAGCCTTGGAGGCAGCCTTGGCAGCACCCTTGGCAGCAGTAGCAGCCTTGGAAGCACCCATAGCGGCACCCTTGGCAGCAGCTTTCTTCATGGTTTTGGCTTTGGCAGCACCCATAGCCTTGGCAGCACCATAAGGACTTCCTACCATACCCATAGAATTACTAGCTTGTCTGTGGCCATCACGGTTGTAACTCATATCACCTTTGTGAGTAACAAAATCTTGGTTACCCATTCTGGTCATAGAAGCTTGTCCCTTATCAGGGTTTCCACCACGACGAGATTTAGATCTACGACGAGAAGCGGAGCGAGAGCGAGAGCGAGAAGCAGATTTAGATCTTCTACGAGAAGCAGATCTACCTCTTCTACGGGAAGCACCGCGTCTACGAGAACGACCACCTACTTTGGCAGCACTTGCTCCAACAGGAGCAGATTTCTTGCTTGAGAACATCTCCATAAATCCATTTATGTGGTCACCCATAGATTTATCTTTAACAGGTTTAGATGCAGAAGCAGCATGATGAGTTTGAACAGAAGAATCCATATTATATAATATTTATAGAAAATAATATATAATTTATTCTAAATTTATAGTTTAACGCGTTTGTAAAGTTCTAAAGCGGCTAAACCACCAGCGATTTGAGCAAGAATATAAGGGATTAAATCATTCTTAGATAATTTACCAGCAGAAACCATCATCACTGAAACAGCAGGATTAAACATTCCGCCTGAAATAGGTCCACCAATTAATACAGCAATTGCTAAAGCAGCTCCAATAGCTAACCAGTTACCTGTAGCAAGAATGACATAAAGGAAAAATAAAGTGCCTAAAAATTCAACAAGATACTTGTTCATGTTATATATTTAATTCACAAAAAAACTTTTTAAGCAACAATTTGTCTATTTCCAACGCCGGTTAATCTAGATCCTCCACCAGACTTATATTGAAAATTAGAGGTTCTACCAGTTCCAGCAGGTAATATAGCACCCTTCTTTTTTGGTGCTACAGTTCCTCCTCCTCTAACTCTTGCTAAAGCACTGTTTCTATATGAATCTTGCTTTTGAGCTAAACCTTGAAAGGATGTTTGATTTTTATATGGTTGTGTCGACTTACCGATAGCGTTAATTTTTTTCATTTGGATATGACTGGAAGAATCGTAATGACCTTGTAATAATGTTCCTCCACCCGCATCTTTAATATATGCTTGACGAGCCCTTGAGAACATAGAATCACCTGCGGAAGGATTAAATTTTTGAGGCATTGCTTTTGGAATAGCTTGATTAGAACTACCTGGAGCACCAGTAGGCATAATGGCATTTCCACCATACCCTTTAATTAATATTCCCTGACTAGCAGGACCAGTAATTACTTTTGGACCAACACCAGCTTTTCCATAATAAGGTGGCATATAGGGAAAATATGAAGTATTACTATATGTGAATTGCATTTTATATATATAATAGATAATATATAAAATATAAATTTAATGTCTTACTTTACCTAGAGCAACTAATGTATTACTCCTAGTATCACCACCAAATGAATAATCGTTGTAGTTTCTATTTTGAGCTTGTTGTTTCTTAAATTTAGTATAATCAGAACCATCGTATACCCATTTAACATTGGTATTAGCACTTGGAAGATTATTGGGATTTGGGAAAGATGATAATTTAAGACTACCTCCTAAAACTCTAGCAGAACCATTTGCCGCTAATTTAATTCTTCCTGTATTCACTTGATTAGAACCGCCTGAAGTAAAAGCTACACGGGTCATTAAATCACCAGCATTATTAACAGCTCTAAAAGGAGTAACATTGGTTTTAACACCATTATATGTTCTATTAGCAGCTTTACCGTTCCAAGCATCACGCAATGTAAATCTCATTCTTTCTCTGTTAGATCCACCAACCATTCCAGAACCAGAAGTAGCGTTACCACCACCACCAACTAATCTTGGCGCAACACCTGGATATCCAGCAGCTACATAGTTTCTATTTTCACTTTGAGTTCCACAACCTGGCATTATATATATATCTCTCATATAAAAAATTTATAGAAATATGCTAAAACTATACTTAATTTTTAACACTATAATTTATGTCATAATTCGTGGAGCAATATTCATTGTTTGTAATTCTTGAAATAATAATTTACAGGCATATGGGATTTCTACATAATTAAAATCCACCCGATTGTCACATGTATTACAAATATGAATTTTCATCTTATTATTATAAGCAGCCACCATACCACATCTTTTACATACATTTACTTGATATTTATCAGACGCATCATATAATCTTCCTCTGGTAAATCTAGAAGCACCATGAGATACCATACAATCTCTTTCCATTTCTCCAAATCTCAGACCACCATCACGACTTCTACCTTCAGCTGGCTGTCTAGTAAGATTAACCATTGGCCCAATAGAACGACTATGTTGTTTGTCACGAACCATATGCTTTAATCTTTGATAAAAGACCGGACCAATAAATATACTTGTTTCAATTTGCTCACCAGAAAGACCATTATACATAACTTCGTTACCATTGCTTTCGTAACCAACCTTTGTGAGTTCTTTACAAATAGAATCAATACTTAAATCACCAAATGAAGTTCCATCACCAAATAATCCTAATTCAACTAAAACCTTACCTAATAAGGTTTCTTTAAGTTGTCCGATAGTCATACGAGATGGAATAGCATGAGGATTAATAATAATATCTGGCTTCACACCGGCAGATGTAAATGGCATATCACATTCAGGAATAATGTTTCCAATTGTTCCTTTTTGTCCATGACGACTACTAAACTTGTCTCCAATAACAGGTCTTCGAACAGTTCTAACTCTAACTTTAGCAAAGCTATAACCGTCACCATTTCTGTCAATAAAGTTTTTATCTACATATGATTCTTCATTTGTTCTAAAAGTTCTACTTAAATCTTCATATTTAATAATTTTTGTATGATCATTTCTGTTCTCTTTAATAGGAACAACTTTGGCAATAATAACATCATTATTTTCAAGTAGCGTATTTTCAGGAACGATTCCTTTACTATTGATTTTACTATAGTTGCCATATTTCATACCCTTTGTTTTTGCCGGGTCTGGTTTACATCTAATTTCTTCATCACCATTAATTTTCTTATCTTCATCTTTTTCTGTGTGATAAATAGTTGCTTGAAACAAACCTCTATCAATTGAACCTTGGTTAAATAGTAAACTATCCTCTTGATTATAACCACTATGCGTCATAATAGCAACAATAACAGGAGCACCGGCAGGAATCTTATCCAATTTAACCATACCCATTAAACGAGTATCTACTAGTGGTCGTGCTGGATATGTTAACACATAAGCTGTTTTATCCATACGATTGTCGTAATTAGTTACATATACTCCCATTGCTTGTTTACCCATAGCAGATTGGTATGTATTTCTAGGACTCTGATTATGGTCAGGAAATGGAATACAAGATGCTAAAATACCAAATATCGTGCTGGGATGAATTTCACAATGAGTATATTTATAAATATATTGATTGGATTTATATAGTTCATTTGGCTTCATAGCAACCATACTATAACTCTGCTCTTCCGGATCAATATATTCAATAACTGAATTGGGAATATTACAGTCAGTTAATAAATCATTCCAATTTAAATCATTCTTTTTAATTTTATCAGCAATATCATTCGTCATAATAACCTTGTTATCTTTCACTCTTAAAATAGGACGAATCAATCTCCCAGCATCATTACAAATTCTAATCTCCTTGTCTTTAAAATTAAATGTAATAGATGTGTAAATATTAATCATACCTTTATATTTATATTGTTGGAAAGTTGTGAACAAATCGTATGGATTCTTACTAATACCTAGCCAAGCACCATTAACGAATACTTTGACATATTTTTCTAATTCACTTGATGTTAGATCCGATAATGGTGTAACAAATGGAATAACATATTCGTGTAAAGGACCACTATTACTTGGAATAGTAATATGTGTCATATAGCTAAGATTCTTGACTACACCTACACTAGCACCTTCTGGTGTTTCAGCCGGACATAGAAATCCCCAAGAACTATTATGTAATTTTCTAGGAGGAATTAATTTTCCACTTTTGTCAATCGGTGTATTGATTCTTCTCAAATGACTTAAACTCGAAATATAAGTTAATCTATTTAATACTTGAGCAACACCAACTTTGTTGCTATTTACATTTTTAATTCCAAAATCACCTGTAGATAATGCTCTTTTAAGACCATTTTCAATAGTCGTTGACTTAACAATCTTATAAATATTTGTAGTGTTGATAATATTCAAATAATCTTCTGTTGACTTCCATGAGCCGTTATTAATCTCTCTCACAATTTGTTTTTGCATATCTTTTACTAACTTATTAAAGTAATTACGATATAAATTATTCAATAATACTCCTGTTAAATCGATTCTTTTGTTTAGATAAGAATCTCTATCGTCAGGTAGTGTCCATTCAAAACTACATTTTAATAACTTGTTTGTCATATAACCTAGGAAGTAAATCTTTTGTGTTTCGTCATGGCAATGAGGAAATAGGTCATTGTTTAAAATATCCATTGTGAATTCATACTTTTTCTTTAATCCAGCCTCCTTATCCATATTAATTGGGGTAAACATCACATATGTCATTAAATGTTTAATAGCATCTTCTTGTGTCATAATGGTGTTTGCCTCTACGATACTACCCTGTAAACCATATTTCATTTTTTTATATTTGCTTTCATCAATATCTAAAATAATCTTCTCGCAAATTTCTTTATCAGAAATAACTCCCAAAGCACGAAATACAACAAGCAATGGCACAGGTTGTTTTACTCTTGGAATCTGAATATAAATAGATGTTCCAAATCCAGTATTCTTACTAGATATCATCATACTAATTTGCTTCGGACTAATACACTTAAAATCTGGAACAGATTTAATTTCAGCCATCCAAGCCCATTTATTATTACCTTTACTTACATTAAAACAATAAACACGATTCTCAGCAGCTCTTTCCTGCCCTAAGACAGTTTTCTCACTACCATTAATAATGAAATAGCCTCCAGCATCGAATTTACATTCTCCACTAACATTTTCATTAATATGAGAATATTGATTTAATACACACACAGACGATTTTAACATAATAGGCAACTTACCAATGTGAATTTTTGGCAAAATTTTATAAAATGTTTGTGAATTCTCCAAATTATCTCCACTTCGCACAATATATTTAATATTCAAATCAACTGTCATCATTGACGAATATGTAAAATTTCTCAATCTTGCTTCTTGTGGAAACATCAATTTCGAAGCACCATTATTTTCATGAATTTGTGGTCTATATAAATGAAAGTTTTCAAATGTTATGAAAATTTCTAAACTATATTTTCCACTCGCTTTATCATAATCATTTTCGCTACAAATTTGAACAGGATTAAACATATCAATTGTTTTTTGAATTTGAATGTTAACAAAATTATTAAATGATTCCAGTTGATGTCTAACTAATTGAGTTAGATGTTGGTCTTTAAAATAGGATTCTATCACCGCCCATGGCGTTTCAAGATATTTTCCTAAGTTATCACTAATATCCTTTTCTAGGTTAGTCATATTTGTTTCTTGGAACATTTTATAAATTATTTAAAACATCAATTTATTTTTAAATCATTTTTTTAAATCATTATGAAATTAAAATATTTTTATATATATATGAGCCAGAATCGAAATAATAATTATAATAAAAAGAAAAATAAGCCTATTAAATTTATATTTGATACATCAAATAGCAATATTTTCTTAACTAATACCAATGAATCTAATATTTTTCATAATAAAAACGACTTACATACTTCTAACAATAAATTAATTAAGTTTAATAATAATACAAATTATATTGATTTCAATAATAATGAAAAAAATAATATAAAACCGTTTTCAGATTGTAATACAATGGTAACAACAAATAAATTAATAACATCATTAGATGATTCTAATATTAATGATAATCAAATAAATAAAGACAAAACCGATTGCCTATTAAAATTAATTTTAAATCAAACTGAAAAGGATTTCAATAAAAATTATAATTCACCTTACTTTTCAGGTATTCCAATTATGCCAACTATTAAAGACAATTCTCTCTTCTCAGATGAAGATATCAAAAAAATTATAAAGGAAGAAGTTTTAATTGATGCGTCTGTTGATAATTTGATAGATCTAATCAATTTATGTGATAAATATCCTCTCGCAGATAATATTGAATATAATATTAATATGAAATCTCTCCACAATATCAAACCATCTCTTGTTGAACTTCAAAATATGATTGGTATGAATTCTATTAAAGAAAATATTGTTGACCAAATTATATATTTTATTCAAGACTTACATAATATCTCTCCTAATAATTCCGATTATCTTCATGCAGTTATTTATGGACCACCAGGAACTGGTAAAACAGAAGTCGCAAAAATAATGGGTAAAATTTTTAGTAATCTTGGTATTCTTAAAAAAAATGTTTTCAAAAAAGTTACACGTGACGACCTAGTAGCTGGATATTTAGGTCAAACTGCTATGAAAACTAAAGATGTTATTAAAGAGTGTATTGGAGGAGTATTATTTATTGATGAAGCATATGCTTTAGGAAATAAAGAAAAAAGAGACTCTTTTTCAAAGGAAAGTATTGATACTATTTGTGAAGCTCTAAGTGACCATAAACAAGACTTAATGTGTATTATAGCAGGATATGAACAAGAAATTAAAGACTGTTTCTTTAGTTATAATCCTGGTTTAGAATCTAGATTTACCTGGAAATTTACTATTGATGATTACAATCACAAAGAATTAAAATTAATATTTGAGAAAAAAATTAAAGATTGTGGTTGGAACTTAAAAGAACCTCTTAACGACGAATGGTTTGAGAAAAATAAAGATTATTTTAAATATTTTGGAAGAGATATGGAAACTTTATTTTCAAAGGTCAAAATCGCTCATAGTAGAAGAGTTTTTTGTTTACCAAAAGAGGAAAAAACGAAAATTAGTATGAAAGATTTAGACAAAGGCTTTGCTATCTATAAAAAAATGGGAGAAAGTGAAAACAGAAAAGATGAAGCTGACCGACTTAAACAATTACACCATTCTATTTATTGTTAATTTTCATAATATATTTTATAATTACAAATATATTATGTCTGAAAAAAAAACTATTCTTTTCAATGATTCGTTTACAACTAATAAAACTAGAAAAAAGAATGGTGGAAATAAACCTAAAAAAGAGAAACCTAAAACAGTAATAAAACCAAATACATTAAAAAAATCTCTCCTTGAAAAAATTAAAAAACATCAACAAAAAGAAAAAATTACAAAAACTATTGATACCAATTCTAATAAAGAAAATAATGATGTAGATTTTCATAATAATTTTATTGATTCGATGGAATATTTAAATAAAATCAGTGAAAAAAGAAAAAAAGAAAAAAAAGAAAAAAAGAAAAATAAAACTCTTAAAAAACCTCAAGAAGGTGGAAACACTCCAAACATCGCAATGGAACCTCTTGTATCAGTTGACCTTCCCAATGACTTTGATAGTAATTCATCTCAGCCCATTTTTTTGTCAAGTTTTACTGAAAAAGTTCCTCCTATTAACAAAAATCCTCCTATTATATCTGCTCCTATAGTTCCCCCAAAAGTAGTAGACTTTAATTCCAATGAAATTGAAATATTACCCGAAAGACCTTATGGATGTCTTAAAGGAGGGAAAAAACCCACATTTAGGGAATATCATAATAAAACTTTAAAACATACACATAGCTCAACGTCAAATAATAAACCTGTTAAAATAAAATCTGATAGACAACAAAAATTAAATGAATTGAAAAAATCGTATAAAAAAATTAAACAAACTAAAAGAAGAACTAAAACAACTACATTTAATCTTGGAAGAACGAATAAAAAAGTATCTGTTTTAATTAAAAATAATTCAACTAGAAGAAAAATTAAAAGAGAGCATGGATTATTAAAACAAAAATCATTAAATGAAATTAAAAAACACCTTTATGATAAAAATTTGATTAAAATTGGTTCTACTGCTCCAAACGATGTTTTAAGGACGCTATATGAACAATCTGTTTTAGCCGGTGATATTAGTAATGTTAGTAATGATATTCAACTTCATAATTTTATTAATAAATAAAATATTTAATGAACATATAATTACTTAAAAAAATAATTTTGTATGTGATTATATGGAAAAAAATAATTTAGCATTTTATACATATTTTTATGGAACTAATGATAATATAGCATTTAAAATACCTGAGTTACCATCATTAAAATACAAATGTTATTATTATACGAATAATAAAACTACGCTTGAAAAATTAAAAATTACAAAATGGATAGGTATTTATGATAATAAACCTATAAATGACGATGTGATAAAATCTTGTATGGATGGAAAACATATAAAATGTATGCCACATGAATATAATGAATTAAAAAATTATGATTATTTATGTTTTTTAGATAGTAAGTTAGAAAAAGTAAATGAAGCTTTTGTAGAAGACTTTATTGATAAATATTTCATAAAGCAAAATTATGCTTTGTTATTACGAAAACATTGGTATATTCCTAATAAAGTATGGGACGAATACAATGAATCTATGCACCAAACACGTTATAATGTAGATAGTAATAAATACATTGAATATATAAATAAACAAATTAATAGTGGATTAAAAGACGAAGTTGAACATCATTGTGCTTGTGGTTTTTTAATACGAAATATGAAACATAATAAGATAAATGACATAAATAGCAGTTGGTATCAACATATCCAAGAATGTGGTATTCAAGATCAAATATCATTTTTCTTTGTAAAACAGTTATTTCATAAATTTATACACCCATTCTCAGAAATTCCTTTTACGAATAAATAAAATATTTAATAAATATATATAAATGACATTACCATTAACAGAAAATTTTAGGGCTAATTCATATTTTAAAGGATTTTTAATTAATGCTATTATAGGAGCCATTATTACAGCATTAGCTATTGAATTGCGTTTTATTCTAGAAGATAAAAAATCATCATATTACGGATTTTGGTCTAACTTGTATAATACAAAAGATATTGATGAAAGTAGGAAATTATTTGTTTCGCTATTAATTGTCTTTGTTATATCTATTATTACATATCATGTATTTTTCGTATTATTTATGTTTGGTGGCGGGTTTCTAATAAACGATTTTCATGATTCTCATAAACCAACAATAAAAAATTTGTTTAAAGTAGAACATTCAAATATTAAAACAAAAAACAATTTAAGTAAATCAGATAGAATTGTTGTTCTAGGTCCAAAAAAAAGTAAAAAGTAAAAATTAAATATACTTTACATATTATATAATGAAGAATGTCTATAGAACTGGTATCATTTACCTTTGAAAAAAAATTAAATATGATTTTGAAATATAAAATAAATCCAGTAATATATTCTAATCAAAATAATACTTTATATCAGGATTTATATTTTTATTTTGAATATCTATTTGAATTTACGAACATAGCAAATATAAGACAAAGGAAAATAATTGAGCATTGTAATAATAATAATTTACTGCCATTTATGAGTGATTTGTTTTTACCAACAATAGATTATATCTCATATAATTCCTTTATTAAAAGTGCTTATCATTATAATAAGTATCGACGGCGTATATTCTCTAACAAACATTTATATAACAATATTCTAAGCGAACTATTAAAAATATGTTATGGTATAGTAGAGAGAAAAATAAACATTATTAAATAAATATAAATATAGATATTCATATTTATTTAATGCTTTTTTTGAAAGGAATACCTCTTTATTTTCGCAAATTAAATTATGATGACATAAAATGTTCCTATTATAATTTAATGAGTCTATTATCTGATTATAATATTAATCTAATAAATACATTAACATATGATGAATTTTTAAATAAATTTAATTACGATCACATTGTATTTGTTATTATAAATTCAAATACTAATACTGTTGTAGCTAGTGGAACCATTGAAATATTAAATAAAAAGAGCAGGTGTAATGTATGTATTATAAAAGAAATAATAATTGATAATGAATATGAGAAAGAAAAACAGTTATATTCATATTTTTTAAACAATTTAATTAATTATAGTGTTAGTATTGAGAAATGTGTAAAATATATTATCAAATAATATAAATATAGATAATCATGTTATTTAATGGCATTGTTAAAAGAGTATTTCAAGTTAACAAATGAATATAGAGAGAAATATGGAGAGAAAACATTATTATTAATGGAAGTTGGTTCCTTTTTTGAGGTTTATACAAAGGTAGACCCAAATACTAAAGAAATAACTGAACAACAAGTAATCGATTTGAGAAAATGTACTGATTTATCTCCTGGAAAAAAGACAGAATCTGTTCTTATGTTAGGTTTTACATCAAGATCTCCTCCAATTCTAGAGAAGTATTTGGATAAAATGATTAAATCTGGATTTACAGTTGTAATATACGAACAAGATGCTCCTACTAATAATACTACTCGTAGTTTAAAAGGTATTTTCTCTCCTGGAACTTATTTTGAAGAGGAAAGTGAACATGTATCTAATAATATTTCTTGTATATGGATCGAGGCACACAAACCTTCAAAATTAAATAAAAATGGTTATATAATTATTGGTGTTTCCGCAATTGATATTTATACTGGAAAAAGTAATATGTTTGAAATTATAACAGAAAATGAACATAATCCAACAAGTTATGATGAATTAGAGAGATTTATAAATACATACAGTCCTAACGAAACTATAATTATTTCCAATATGGATGAAAAAAAGATAAATGATGTTGTCACCTATATTAATATAGATAGTTGTAAGATAATCAATATACATACTACAGATAAACGAGTGAAGAACACAGAAAAACAAACATATCAGAGAGAAATTATTAAACAATTCTTTTCTTCAACAATTTCCGAATCTCTCATTGATAATACAAATCCATTTGTTTATGGACTTCAAAGTTATGTATATCTATTGAATTTTATATTTGAACATAATCCTAACTTAATAAGTAAAATTCAAGAACCTGTTATTGAAAATACAACAGATAGAATGTTATTAGCCAATCATAGTCTACAACAATTAAATATTATAGATGATAATAAATATAAAGGAAAAATGTCTTCTGTCAGTAATCTATTGAATAATTGTATTACACCTATGGGTATTAGAAAGTTTAAATATAATATATTACATCCAACTGTTAATAAAAATAAAATGGATCGAAGTTATAATATTACAGAACATTTATTAAATTCAAAAAATACTTGGGAAACTTGGAGAAAAGATCTAAAAAATATCCGAGATATCGAAAAATTAAACAGACAAATATATCTTAAAAAAATTAATCCAATCAATTTGTCTAATTTTTACGATAATTTATCTACCATATCCACTATGTATAATAATATTACTCCAGACTCTACTATTATGGAATATTTAAAAGAAGATATTGAAATGGATATTAATGATATTTGTTTCAAATTTCAAACATTGATTAAACACACTTTTAATTTAGAATTGTGTAAATCTGTTACATCATTAGACTCTACTATCCCAAATTTTATTAATATTGGAATTAACAAAGAATTGGATGATTGTGTAAACATATACAATAAAAGTAATAACAAGTTAGAATCAATCCGAATGAAATTAGATGAAATTATTTTAAATGGAGAGAAAAAGCAGAAAAATGATTTTGTTAAAATACACGAAACTGATAAAAATGGAATTTCTCTCCAATGTACTAGTAGAAGGTCTAAAATTTTGGAAAAGGAATTACAAAAAATTCGCAAGGACGAAATTTCTATAGGGTTCAATAATAATGACATATTTGAATATTATAACTTATCCACAAAATTCACTTACGCAACATCTAGTGGTTCTAATGTTAATATTGAAAATTCATTAATTCACGAATTAAGTAAATCTATTACTTCATCAAAACAAAAAATGATAGATTTAATAAAGTTAGTTTACAATAATTTCATACATAGTCTTCAAGATTTTGAAAGTGAATTTTTGAATATTAATAATTTTTGTTCTACCATCGATATTCTCCAAAATAACTGTTATATAGCAACCAAATACAATTACAATAAACCTACTGTCAAATTAGGTGATAAATCCTATGTTAAGGCCTCTGAAATTAGACACCCTTTAATTGAACAATTGAATAGTGAAGAATTATATGTCACAAACGATATTAGTGTTGGATTAGATAAAGACTTAATGTTACTATATGGAACAAATGCTGTGGGTAAAACAAGTATAATTAGAGCATTAGGGATAAATATTATAATGGCACAAGCTGGACTATATGTACCGTGTAAAAATTTTGAATTTGTTCCATACAATGCCATTTTCACAAGAATATTAGGCAATGATAATTTATTTAAAGGACAATCCACATTTGCGGTAGAAATGTCTGAATTAAGAGTCATATTAAAAATGGCAAATAGAAATAGTTTAATATTAGGTGATGAATTATGTTCAGGAACAGAACATGACTCAGCTGTTAGTATTTTTATGTCAGGAATTCAAGCACTTCATAAAAAAGAATCTTCTTCTGTCTTTGCTACTCATTTACACGAAATATTAGATTTTGATGAGATTGATGATATGAATAAATTAGATGTAAAACATTTAACTGTCTCTTATAATGAAGAAAAAGATATGTTGATATATGATAGAAAATTAAAAGATGGTTCTGGTGAAAGTATGTATGGATTAGAAGTATGTAAATCTTTACATTTACCAAAAGATTTTTTAGAAAACGCTTATAATATAAGAAAAAAATATAACAAATCAAATGAAGGCATATTATCAAAAAAAACATCACATTTTAACAGCAAAAAAATAATGGGAAATTGTGAACTTTGTAAGAAAAAAATTGGAACAGAGGTTCATCATTTACAACACCAAGAGAATGCCAATGAGAATAATATGATCAAATCATTTCATAAAAATCATCCAGCAAACTTATTAACTTTATGCGAAGATTGTCATAATAATATTCATAAATCAGGAAAACAACATAAGAAAGTAAAAACGAGTAAAGGAACAAAAATCATAGAATTAGAAGAATAAAATATAAGAAATTATATATATGGAAGAATTAAAAAAATTAGGACCTCTTATGTTATCAGTTACTATAGTAATAATAGGTATGATGGTATTCTTTTCAATAATAGAATTCAAATTAACTCCTGTATTAGATACTCGTATTCAAAAAATTGTTGATATTGAAGCTTTTCAAAACCCACCAACCTCATTTTGTAAATCACACGAAGGTAAAAGACATGAATTAGAAATTAGTTGTGGTAAATTAAGCAAGGATAATTGTTTAGCGACCTCATGCTGTGTTTATGCCGATATGGACGGCAAAGAATCTTGTCGTTCTGGTGATGAACATGGACCAACCTTCAGAAGAGATGAAAATGGAAAAACAAAAGATATTGAATATTACTATTTCAAAAATAAATGCTATGGAAATAATTGTCCAAAAGAATAAATAAATAATATATTAAAAAATTGATTTATATATAAAATTATATATATTATATATAATTCAAGATGATCATACCTGTAAAGTGTTTTACCTGTGGAAAAGTGGTTGGTAATATGTATGAATATTACCAAAAAGAAGTTCGTAAAATTAAGATGGCGCGTAATATGGAAGTTGACAAAGTTGTATATTTGACAGAAGATTTTATTGACAAAACTCCAGAAGGAGAAGTTTTAGACAAATTAGGATTAAAGAGAATGTGTTGTCGTAGACATCTATTAACTCATGTCGATATAGAATAATTTCTATATCTAATATATATTATGGCAAAATCGATGAGAAAAAGACAGTATAAAAAGTCTACCAAACATAGTAGAAAATCCCCAAAGCGCGGAAGAAAATCACATAAAAAACATTCTGTTAAAAATCTTAAACGCGGACATAAACATAGTAGAAAAATAGCATTACGCAGAAGAAAAAGTAGAGGAATGGTTAGACATGGAGGACATTGTGGTTGTGGAGTAATGAAAGGTGGTATGGTTTCTAGTCCCGCAGCAGGACCTGTAGGATATTCATGGGATGGAGGAAATGAAGCATCATGGCCTGGAGCTGCTGCTAGTCAAGGATTAGATACACAAGGAGCTGCTATGTCCAACCATTTCAAAGTTAGCCCTAATGGTATAGTTGTTGGAGGAATAGACCCTTATGCTGGTTCATCTGGTATGACTGGTGGAAAAAGACGAAAAAGAAAGGGTAAAGGAAAAGGACAAAAAGGAGGTTTTTTCCAAGAAATTGTTAATTTAGGAAGAGGGGCTCAATATGGAGTTAATGGAGGATATTTTAATTTAGTTGGAAAACAACAACCTATTAGCCAAAACCCATTCCCTACACAAGAACAACCAATCGATTCAGATTACAAATTTATCGGAGCAACTCCCCCTGATGTAAGAACTATTTTTGTTGATGCTAATAATCAAACAGCTGGAGTTTAAAAAATATTTTTTCTTTAAATATATCATAATGTTAGGTGAAATTAAAAAACTATGCACCCCTGCTATGATATATTTTGTAGTAAGTGTTCTTACACTTTTTATAATGATATTTTCTAATATCGGAAACAAAGGCTCATTCTGTATGGGTAATTATGATTGTCCTGTTGACAATATATACCTTATCTATATTATTAAAGCAGTCTATCTTCTATTTGTTACTATAGTATTAGATTCCTTATGTAAAAACGGATATTCTGGTATTTCTTGGTTTTTAGTGTTTTTTCCTATTATGTTTTATTTTATTGCTTTAGGTCTTTTTATGATAATGAAGCAAAATTCTTCTGTAATGATTGTTCAAGAAAAAGAACAAGAATATTAATTAATTAATCATTAATAAATAAAAATTTATATGTTAATGAATACATTATAAAAAAATATACTTATGATATAATATAAATGAGTCTTAAGTATACGACTGCTACTTGGAATATAATTGAAAAATTTTTTTATGATAATCCACAAGTGTTAGTTCAACATCATATTAGTTCATACAATGAATTTTTCAAAACTGGATTACAAAGTGTATTCAAAGAAAAAAATCCAATTAATCTCCAAAAAGAACAAGATCCTACTACCAAGGAATATAAATACAAATGTAAATTATATTTAGGTGGAAAAGATGGCTCAAAAATCTATTATGGTAAACCTGTAATTTACGATGATAATAGAGAACATTATATGTATCCTAATGAAGCTCGATTAAGAAATATGAATTATGGTATCACTATTCATTATGATTTAGAAGTCGATTTTCAGATAATTGATGATAATGGAAAACTTCAAGAAAGTTCACATCAATATGATAAACTATTTCTTGGACGATTTCCTATTATGTTACAATCAGATTTATGTATTTTAAATGGACTTAATCGTCAGGTTAGATACAATATGGGAGAATGTCGCAACGATTATGGAGGATATTTTATTGTAGATGGAAAAGAAAAAGTTATTATTAGTCAAGAAAAATTTGCTGATAATATGCTTTATATTAGAGAGAACTATAATGATATTTATAGTCATGGTGCCGATATTAGAACGGTTTCAGAGGATGCCTCCAAACCTGAGAGAACACTTTCTGTCAGAATTGTCGCACCTACTCAAGAATACAGCAATAATCAAATTGTTGTTAATATACCCAATGTTAAAAAACCTATTCCTTTATTTATTCTTTTTAGAGCATTGGGTGTAATATCTGACAAACAAATTATCGAATACTGTCTATTAGATATTGAACAAAATAGTTCTATGGTTGATTTATTTATTCCTAGTGTTCATGATGCTGGAAAAATATTTACTCAAGATACTGCCCTAGAATATATTAAAACATTTACAAAAGGCCATACTACAACCGATGTTATGGATATTTTATGTAATTATTTCTTACCTAATATCGGTGAGTTGAATTTTCAACAAAAAGCATATTTTTTGGGATATATTGTTAACAGTTTATTACTTGTATTTACCAAAATGGAAGCTCCAACAGATAGAGATAGTTTTAGATTCAAACGCGTTGAAGTTCCAGGAACTATGTTATATGACTTATTTAAAGAATATTTCAAATTACAACAAGATAATATTAAATTACGCTTAGATACTGAATATAACTTAAAAAAATCTAAAACTGTTTATCAAAATGAAAGTTTTAAAGACCTTATTACTAACAATTATGAAAAAATTTTTAATGAGCGTGTTCTTGAAACTGGATTTAAAAAAGCATTTAAAGGAAACTGGGGCTCTCAAGAGCATACTAAAAAATTAGGTGCTGTTCAAGGTCTCAATAGACTCTCTTATAATAGTTTTATCTCTCATCTAAGAAAAATTAATCTCCCTATGGATTCCACCGCCAAAGTAGTTAAACCTAGATTGCTTCATGGTTCACAATGGGGAATTATCGATCCAGTAGATACACCAGATGGTGGTAATGTTGGTTTTCATAAACATATGTCTATTTCTACACATATTACCAGTGGTTGTTCCGGTTATCCTATGATGAAATTTATGAGAAGTATTTGTAAAATGAAATTATTAGAAGAATGTAGTAATAGCTATTTATATAGTGCTACTAAAATATTTATTAATGGTTCATGGGTTGGTACTGTTAATAATCCACAGGAAACATTACGACTTGTTAAAAAATATAAGAGAAATGGATTAATACCTATTTATAACAGCATTAGTTGGAATATTAAAAAAAATGAACTTATTATCTTTACTGATTCTGGTAGATTATGTAGACCCGTTTTTTATGTTGATGATAAAAAACCCGCTTTCAAAAGAAAAGAAATATTGGAAAAAATCAATAATAATACTTTCTCATGGTCTAATCTCGTTAGTGGATTTGCTAAGAAAAAAATAGATGATTACCATTTAAACACTTGTGAGTTTTATAAAATTAATGACTTATACGATACAACAGATTTCGAAAAATTAGACAATACCGAAGCTGTTATCGAATATCTTGATACAGCAGAAGAAGAAACTGCTTTAATTTCAAATGATTACGATTTTGAAGATAATAAACCATATACACATATTGAAATTCATCCATCGTTATTATTAGGAGTTATGGGTAATCAAATTGTATTCCCAGAAAATAATCAATTACCAAGAGATTTATTCTTTTGTGGCCAGGCAAAACAAGCAGTCTCATTATATAGTTCAAACTTTTTTAGTAGAATTGATAAAATGGGAGTCGTTTTAAATTATGGACAAACACCTCTTGTTAAAAGTAGATATTTACAATTCATTAATAATGAAGAACATCCATATGGAGAGAATGTAATTGTTGCTATTATGGTTTACGGAGGTTATAATGTTGAAGATTCTATTTTATTTAATGAAGGTTCGCTTAAGAGAGGTATGTTTCGAACAACCTACTATAATATGTATGAAAATCGTGAAGAAAGTTCAAAGGTAGGTGATAGCACTATTGATTCACATTTTCAAAATATTGAAAACACTACAGTAGATGGGAAAAAATATGGTTATGATTATAGTCAATTAGATGGTTATGGTCTCATTAAAGAGAATGTTCCAGTAGACGATAAAACAGCTATCATTGGAAAGGTTAAAACTAATTTATCCGACCCAAATATTAGTGTTGATGACTCAACTTATCCTAAAAAAGGACAATTGGGTGTAGTAGATAAAACTTTTATGACTGAAGATGAAGAAGGGTTCCGATTAGCAAAAGTAAGAATTAGAGAGGAACGAATCCCTGCTATTGGAGATAAATTTTGTAGTAGATGTGGTCAAAAAGGAACAGTTGGACTTGTTATTCCAGAAGAAAATATGCCATTTACTGATGATGGTGTTAGACCAGATATCATTATTAATCCTCACGCATTACCTTCTAGAATGACTATTGGACAATTAGTTGAAACTTTAATGGGAAAAGCCTGTTTAAATGTTGGTGGTTATGGTGATTGTACCGCATTTATAAATAAAGGTTCAAAACATGATAAATTTGGAAAAATATTAACTCAAAATGGTTATAATTCTACAGGAAATCAAATATTATATAATGGAATGAATGGTGAACAATTAGATGCTGAGATCTATATTGGTCCTACTTATTATATGAGATTGAAACATATGGTTAAAGATAAAATTAATCATAGAGCACGAGGACCAAAGACTAGCTTAACACGTCAGACCGTTGGAGGAAGAGCAAATGACGGTGGATTAAGAATAGGAGAGATGGAACGTGATGGTGTTATTGCCCATGGAGCTGCTGGATTTTTACAAGAGTCTATGTTAAATAGAGGTGATGAATATTTTATGGCAGTTTGTAATAATACTGGTTCTATTGCTATTTATAACAATAGTCAAAATTTATTTTTGAGTCCAATGTCTGACGGACCTATTAAGTTCCATACAACAGTTGATAAAAAATTAAATATTGAAAATATATCCAAATATGGAAGAAATTTTAGTGTTTTAAGAATACCATATGCCTTTAAATTATTAATTCAAGAATTACAGGCAATGAATATTCAAATGCGATTAATAACCGAAGATAATATTGATCAATTAACATCACTTGGATTCTCTAATAATATAGCAAAACTAACTAAGAATGAAGATGAAGATGCTGATATTAAACTTGAAATTGGAAAGATTAATAGAGATAACAAAGATAAAGCATGGAAACATACATTATTAGAAACTCCAGAGGGTCTTAACGAACCGACTGAATTTCCCAAAGAAGAAAGCATTACCTTAGAACCTGAAGCACTAGGATGGTCTTATTATAGTTATGATGAAGATCGAGGTGAAGCTTATAAGTCCATTATTCTTAATACTAAAGGTGATGCAACAGAAGTTTGGTTTGTTGGAGAAAATGATGGTCAATTACCAAACCGCTATCCTGCTGGATGGAAAACAAAAGCAATGGTTTATATGATTGATAGAACACCCATTCCTCCTAATGTTATGATTGAATCATTAAATATTAATCAAGTTCCTAATAATTGGAGTATTGCTATGGATAAAGTTCAAAGAGAACGAGAAGTTTCACCAGCATATGACCCTAATTCACCAGTATATGCTCCTGGAAGTCCTGCTTATAATCCTAATTCACCAATGTATGACCCTAATTCACCACCCTATGCTCCTGGAAGTCCTCTTTATAATCCTAATTCACCAACATATGACCCTAATTCACCACCCTATGCTCCTGGAAGTCCTCTTTATGCTCCAACAACACCAACAGGAACCCCACCAACAAGTCCTCTTTATGGACCGCCAATGAAACTCCAATATCCCACAGAAAGTCCCGAGTATCGCCCACCTTCTCCATCAGGACCTCCTCCTCCTTTGCCAAATAGTTATACCGGTGGAGGAAAAATAGTTGTTTTAGATTCTGACAAACCTGTGGTTATTATGCCAAATAATAATTCTATAGAATCAACGCATAATCAAGTAATAAATCCTGAAATAGAAATAGATACAACATTGGATAATAAAGAAGTTGAAAATATTACAGAATTATTAAAAAAAACAAAACCTAAAAGGGATGATGGAATTGAGTTAATAATCAATGATAATTTAAATGAAAAAGAAGAGGAAAATAAAGACGAAGAAAATGATTCTAGTGAGAAGAAAACTATTAAATTTTAATTATTATAATATAAAATTGAAACAAAATAAAAATATAATTTTGTATTATAAATAGGAATGTCACAGTCTAGTCAAACTACATCATCATTATTTAAATCCAGAACAGTTTTATTAAAATTGTTACAAGAACAAGGATTTAATACCAAAGATTATGAAGAATTTAGTGTTAATGAAGTTCATATCATGAATAATAATAAACAGTTAGATATGTTAATGTCAAAATCTGAAAAGTCTGATAAAATTTATGTAAAATACCATTTAGCAAAAACTCTCAGGCGTGAAAATATTAATGATTACATAGATGACTTGTATAATTTAGAACAAGTATTAAATAAAGGAGATACTTTAATGATTCTTATTAAACAAGACCCACATGACCCTTTACTCAATATTTTAAATGAAATATGGGAGCAAGAAGGAATCTTTATTATTATTTATAATTTAGATAGACTTCAATACAATATTTTAGAACACGAATATGTTCCAAAGCATACAATCTTAAAAGATGAAGAGGTTGTAGAATTCAAAAAAACTTTTAATATTAATAAAGATAATCAAATTCCACAAATATCTAGATATGACCCTGTAGCAATCGCAATTGGACTTCGTCCAGGTCAAATTTGTAAAATAATCCGACCTAGTAAAACAGCAATTACAGCCGATTATTATAGAATATGTTCTCAGTAATAAATATAATGGAAATTATTAAGCAAACAAAAAATCAATTAACAAATTTAAATCAAAGATTTTTTTTAATTTTAGAAAATTTTGTTCCTCATTATGTTTCCTATTTACAAAATCCAAAAAATATAATTCCTGCTCAAGAAATTCAACATGTCAAATCAGTAGTAAATGAAATAAATTCACAAGGATTTGTTCTTAAGAATAAAATGGAGGTTGAGATTGATGTCAATCAAAAGCTTTCTGATGAATTAACTAAGGAAATTGAAATCCTTCAAAAAGAGAATGTTACTTTAAAAAATGAAGCTAGATCACTTAAACGAGCATCTTTAACAGCGGAAGGATTATTCGATGATGAAATTGATTGGTATAGAAAACAAATAAGAATAATTATTGTTATGCTAATTGGTATTATTGGATGTGGAATCTTTTATCGTAGCTTTAAATTAGATCTTAAACAAAATATTATGGCTATATTAGTCGTACTAGTATTAGGAGTTATTATTGAAAAAATATTAATGACAATTTATGATAAAATTAAAGATAAATTAAACCAATCTGTCTAATTTTACATTATAGAAAACATTTTTCTGTTTATAGTTTATAGTAAAATGTTTAATACTCAAGGAAATGGCACATTTAAATATAATTTAGAACAAGGAAAGGCAATTTTAAATTATAATGAAGAAGTAGATGATATAGTTAAACCACATTTAAAAATAATCCAAGAGGGTTCTCTTATTGAAGGTTTAAATGGTTCATCCGGATTATCTCTCAAGGACAAAAAAACTGTAGAAGGATTACAAAGTATTGAGAATGAATTTAATAAAACAATAGCTCAATATAATCAAGTTTATAAACAATTTAGTGAAGATTTAATGAATAGAAAAAATCAATTAAATGAAGTATCTCCTTATTTAGGTAAAAATATTAGAAACTCTAGTGGAGGTATCTACTATGTTAATAATTTTGGTAATTATTATTGGTATTCCGGTGATGCTTGGAATGATGGTAATCCAGAGGGTTGCCCAGCTGGATACGAACAATTACCAGGCGAGGTTCCTAGTCAATTAACACGCGGCGCTAATATGAATGTTGGAACTCCTTGTGGGGCTGCTGGCCAAGTAGTTAAAAATACTGACAGTGGAGATATGGCGTGGGTTGATATTCAAGGTTATAAACACTCTTTCCCTGAAGGAACCAAAATGTCTAGTTCATGTGCTCAAATGAATATTCTGGAATTATCTAACGATGCTTATAATGCTATCCCGTCAGGTAATTCTATGTCGTCAGTTGAACCTTGTATGTCATTAGATGTTAATCCTACAATCTGGAAACAATTAAATCAATTAAATATTAAATTGAAATTTCAGGCAGCAGCTATTACAAAAGAAATTAATTCTCTCTCTACCCAAGACCAAAGTATTAATAATCAGCTTTCTCAAACACGAAGTAAAATGAATACCTATATTGATCAAATTGATAAAGATAATTTAATGTTAGCAAAGAATAAGAGAATGTTAGTTACTGCTGGTGGTGAACAAGAAGATTCCGAACTTAGAATGACATCCAATTATTATTTCTTATTAATATGGATTCTTTTAATGTTTTTAATAATTAGTTTATCAATGGCTGCTTATGCTTCTGATTCTAAAAAAATTGCGGGTATATCTTATGTTATAGTTGCTGTATTTACTCTATTATTCATAGTATATTTATACAATAAAGTTGTTGTTACTAGCAATTCAATTACTATTGTTTAAATGAATTATATATTTATTTCTTATAAAACTATATATATAATAATGTCGTTTGTTGACACAGTGATTAATGAAAAACCTGGTAAATATGAAACATTAATTGAATCGAAAGTTTTAGCCAAAGAATTAGACATGAAAATTAAGCAATATAATTCTATGCAAACTGCTTATGATACATTAATAAAATCAGAGACTGTTAATCGTAAGCCACCTAGTGGAGGTTGGAGAAGAATAGGAGGTGCTTTAAAACAAATTAGTGCTGCTGGTAAAGATTATATTTGGGGGGTTAATTCTAATGATGCGATTTTCAAATGTAAAAAACCATGCTCGGATAACAATTGGATAAGTCCAGGAGGAAGTTTAAAACAATTAACTGGTGGAGAATCTGAAGTATGGGGAGTAAATTCGAATAGTGATATCTATAAAATGAATCAAGATGGAACTGGTAGTTGGAATAATATACCAGGTAAAGCTTCAAGTGTTTCTCAAGGAGGAGGATATGTATGGGTAGTAGGGGGCGAAGGAAATTCAGTTTGGTTTTGTAAACAGCCTTGTAATGGAGAATTTACATTAGTATCTATTCCTGAAAAAAAAATAGGATGGACAGCTCTTGGAAATTGGAAAGATAATGGAAACAGAATGTTACAGACATATAAAGGTATATATACTAAAGCTGGTTGTAATCAACAATGTCAAGGAGAAAAATATTTTAGCTTACAGGATGGTAATGGTCATGCTGGGCAATGTTTTTGTGGAAGTGATTGGAATAGAATAACTAGTTTAGGAACATGTGACCAAGATAATAAAATTACAGGAGGGGGGTGGTGTAATACTGTATATAATACTACTGATGGTTCTAGTTATATTCCTATTCATGTAGGCCCTTCAAATACAAATAATAAAGTAGTAACACTACCACATAATGATATGACTGTTAATAAATGGCAGGTAAATGCTCAAAATCCTGGTTGGGGTGATAGATTTAGTGTAAAGGTAAATGGAAATCAGTTAACTGTTACTAGAATAGATGCAAATGCCGGTTGGGGAGAAGATTTATATTTGGAAGGTATTGTTCAACCTGATCCTAGTAAAATAGGTCCTCCAATTGTTCAATTGAGTTGTAGTAACCAATATGTATATGGTATTGATACTAATAAATATGCGTGGTGGAGGCCAATTAATGGAACTGGTTCATGGAAAAGATTTGGAAAACAAAACTGGCAATTTTATTGGATAAATGCCACATCTAATAAATATGTTTATGCTGTTGGAATGACTAGAAATATTTATAAAACAGATATGTTAGGAACATCTAAGTGGGTAAGAGCCGATAATACCGCCTCTGGTGTAGCAACTGTATCAGGTGATCCTGATAATTCGGAAAATTTTTATATAACAAATACAAATGACGCTATTTATGTTCATACTCCAGAATCATCTGGCGGATATTGGGATAATATTCCTAATGAAAATTATATGACTGGAGCTGGAGTGCAAGCAAGATCTAGTAATGATAATTGGAAATATCTAGGACAAGGTAAAAATATTGACGAATGTAAAGTAAAAGCAGTTCAAGATAAAGATACAGCCTATTCTAGTGTTGTATACAATACAACAACCGATCAAGGAGAATGGGGACAAACATGTTACGGTGGAGTAAAAGGGGGAGCCACTAATCCACAATATCAAGATGGAATAATAACATCATTAGCCCCCAATGGAAGTTCTAGATTAGGTGGCTCTGAAGGAGAAACACTTTTAAATCAGATGAAACAACTTCAAACAGAAATAAAAAGTTTAATCGACCAATCCAAAGAAGATAATATTGGATTAGAGAAAGTAAATAATTCATTAACTACAACTAGGAAAACGACTAACAATGAATTATCTAACCTATTGGATAAATTAGCACGAGATAGAAAAAGAATCAATGCCCTTTTATTACAACCCGACGCTATTGGAGAAGAAGAAGACAGTGATTTCAGACAACAATCTAATTATTCAATCTACTTTTTATGGATATTATTAGTAATAATATCATTATTTTTAGCATCTCATATAATCGGTTCCCCTAGTGAAAGTATATCACCAATAGCTTATGCTTTTGTCGGAATTTGGATTTTAATTTTTGTTAAATATTATTACAAACAAGCTGAATCTTATGGAGTAGCTTTTTGGAAATATTTATCCACAATAATGGTTGATCCGTTATAAATAAATTAATATATTTTTTATTATAATAATATATTAATAATGTCAAAAACTGTCAAAGATGGTGAATTTTATGTTAGAAATAGAAAAAAGCAAGAAACAAATCTTAAAAAAGATTTAGATGGTATTGAAGGATTTGATGTTATATCAAGATTAACTCAAAAAAAAAACCCATCAAATTTCGACATTCCACAAGGTGCTGACCCTGGACAAATGGTAATGTGTGAAACGGATAAAATTCGGTATGTTAAATTAAACCAATCAGGTAATTTTTTAACAATTCAACAAGTTGAAGTATATGATGAAAATGGAATTAATGTAGCATTAGTTAGAGATAATAGTAATTATTCCAATACATATAGTGTTACTGATGGTATGTGTAGGAAAGATACTAATGTCGGTAAGACTGTTGGTTCACCTGGTTCAATGTATATGGGACAAATAACTACTGGAGAATGTGAAGAAAGATGTAATAATAATTCTGGTATGTCTAATGGAGAAAAATGTTCTGCTTGGGAAATACAAACGGAGAAATCTACTGAAGGTTTGAATCCAAATTGTTGGATTTATAGAGATCCTGTAGTTACTGGTGAAGGAGGGGATAATCATATGTGTAGAGTAAGAGAAAGACTTCCTGGAACTCCTACAGCAACAATGAGTTCATATTATCAAGGAACAAATCCATATATGGCTTTAGATGGAAATGTTTCAGCAACGGAAGCATGGCCTAATAGTGCTTGCTCTTCATCAACAAGTGGTGGATGGTGGGAAGTTGATTTAGGTAAATTAGTAAATGTTAAAAAAATTGTTATTTATAATCGCCCTGATTGTTGTCAAGAACGATTAAATGGAACAACTGTTTCTTTGATTGATAGAAATCAAAATACTGCGTGGAGCACTACATTAAATTCAAATAGAAGACAAGAATTTAATATTAATTTAACAAAACAAAGTTGTGGAGGACCAGTTATCGAAAAAAATCTTGATGATTTCCAAGAACTAAAAGAGCTTCAGACACAATATAACAGAGAATTACAGGCTTATAATCAAGCCATTGAAGATAGATTGGATAATTCTCGAAAATATGTCAGTGCTAGTAATAAATCGAATAATAAATTCGCTAATAAATATATTAGAGAGTCAAATGGTGCTGTAAGTTATGTTACGGCTCGGGGTGTTTCCAAACTTTTACCCAGTCCAACAATAGCGAATTCTATACAAGGACAAAATAGTTGTCCTCCCAATTGGGGGACAACTTATCAAAATGTTGTCCCTGATGAAGGACAAGATTATTCTATTTATACAGCACCATTAGGCAACATTATAAAGATGGGGGGTCAAGAATTAATTAAAGGAAGTAATATGATTGAAAATCAATCATGTGAACATGCAGGAGAAAATGTTTTTGTAACAGAGCCAAATACTATTAGCAAACTAACATATAATGGTTGTTTTAGTGGTAATCCTGGAGAATATCAAAGTAATATAGGTAATAGCACTTTTGAACAATGTAAACAAAGAGCTGCGGATATGGGCAATAATACATTTATATTTGGAAAACAAGTTGGGTCAAATGGAACAGCGCCATGTTATGTTGGTGGAAACGCTAGTAACGCAGTAGATGATAATAAATATTGTACTAGCAATGGGAATGGTCAACGATTAGGTGGAGAGATTCCAGGATATACAACTAAACATAAAAGTTTTTTGGGAAGAACTCATCATACATATCATCCTCCAGTTCCAACTTTCTCAAAATACACTACAGTCGGTGCCGAAAGTGGTAATCTAAATCAAACATTTCATATTACTGATAATCTTGAAGCAAAAAGAATTCCAGTTAATATGGCACGAAAAGGCGTTGTTAATGCTCCTGGGGATTTTCAATTGATATCAGGATACAGGTCTCCTGGCAACATTATTAGTCAGGGAACATTTACAAATATCGATGATGTTAAAAACTTATGTAGACAGGCCAATGGATGTGTTGGATTTGAAACACAAGGTAGTTCATACTCGTTAAAATCTGGTAATATGTGGCCTGGTGCTAGTAATAGTAGAATAAAAGATTCCGCATATAATCTTTATGTAAGAATGCCTGCTACCTCTTTAGAAAGTAGTTGTAGTTCAACTGTAACTCCTCTATCTCAAAATGAATTTCATTATAGTATGGGTCCCACAATGGATAGTTATACCACTTGCGCTCTAGGGACCATATCATCCAGAGATTTACAAAATGTGAATATTCAATATAGAAATTTAAATACTATCTTAGAAAAAATACACGCCAAAATCGTTCAACTCGGAGCTGAAGATGTTCAATTAAATAACAGACTTATAGGTCAATTTAATCTCTTAAAAAATAGACTACAAAAATATGAACAAGTTTATAGTAGTATTGAAAAAACTAGTAAACTAACAAAACACGATGCCGCCTTAGAAGAAGATGCTACTCTTAATATGTTAAGTAATGATAAAAAATTCTTATTATGGAGTATAGCTGCTATGGGAATAACAGCTGGAGCTCTTAAATTTATGAAATAAATAAATTACCATAATTTTATATTATCTCTCGTGATAATATATAATGGATAGTCAAATGATTCAACAAGAATTACAAAGAGATGATCAAACATTACAGACGATTGGTCAAATAGATGCTCAAATTCAAAGTATTTATAATAATTTAGAAGCATTAAGTGTTCAAACAAATCCTGATGTTAATAAACAAAATGCTCTTTTACAACAAATTCAACAATTACAAGCACTTAAATCTAGTTTGTATACATCAGTCAGTGCTAGTTATGCTTCAAATCAAGCAAATGTTGCTGAATCTAGAAATAGTTTGGTCGACGAAATTGCTGTTACTGGCGTTGTTGGTAAAGAATTACAAAATGCTACCAAAAATCTTTCTGCTTTAGAGCAAGCTAGATATAATAAAGTAAGAATGGCTGAAATCAACAACTATTATAGTGATAAATATGGAGCACAAACAAATGTAATGAAAACTATTGTATATTTTTGTATTCCAATCTTAATTTTAGGAATTTTAATGAAAAAAGAAATTCTTTCAAAAAATATTTCTTTGGCACTTATTGGTATTTTAGTAGGATTAGCAATTGTCGTAGTTGTTTACCAAGCAATCGACCTCGCACGACGAAGCAATATGGTATTTTCTGAGTATGATTTCCCTTTTAACTCTGAAGATGTTGATTTAAATAGTGATAGTAATGATGATGACCAACCAAAACAACAAGACAGAACTATGTCTTGTGCTGCTGAGGCTTGTTGCCCTGAAGGTAATGACTATGGAACTGTTTGGGATAATACTAACAAAAAATGTGTTACTCCTACTTATAAAGATAGTCATAGTGAAGGATTTGTAGGATCCAAATGCTTACAAAATTCTTTCGGTAAATCAGATTTTAATGTTAATGTTTTTAAATCAAATAGTAAAGGAGTTAAGGGATATAGTGATATGGATAATACCACTTTTGCCACTTTTTAAATATTTTGATATATTAATATAATGTCAAGCGCATCTGATTATGATCCTAATATTAATGAACAACAAAATGCTACTGAATCAGACCCTAGTAAATGTATTCAAGCTGATGATTTGGGTAAGCATTTGAATATAGCAAAATTTAATAAAATGATGAATAATACTGCTAGTAAAGTTACTGATTTTGTTGATTCTTATATTAAAGAACAACAAGACATTAAAGATAAACGAGCCAATCTTGCTGCTTCTCTAGACCAAAATAGATACAAACAAACAGCTATGGAAGTCCGTCGTAAAATGGTAGAAAAACATGAAAATCATATGAAAGTGTTAAATAGAGAACATAGATTACTTACTAGTCAAATTCAAAATACAGAACATACCAAAGAACTATATGAAATGTTAACTAAACAAAATGCTCTCCTTAAAAAACAAGTTGAAAAACAAATTCATGTTATTGAAATTTCTGATAGAAAGGCCTATTATGAAAATGAACAAAATGGAACCGCTGGTTGGTGGTCCCATCATTTTCAAAATAAATATAAATACCTTATTATATTATTGATATTGGCCATCATAATTACTAAAAGATACACAGAACTTAAATTATGGGCCATTGTTGCTGCTCTCGCTTTATATCCTAGTATTGCCTTTGTTGTTTTAAACTTTATTATAGGAATATTCAAATGGATTCGTTCTAATTCTAGATTGGTATATTTACATACAAATATGTAATAAAATTGAATTATAATATTTAGTTTCTAAAAGATTAAATATTATTAAATTAACAATGACCTATTTAACGGGAACAGCTGGATTTATGATTGGAAGCAAAAAATGGTTCGAATTAGACCTCAATTGTATAGAAATAAATACTACATTTTACCGCCTTCCAACTGAAACATTAGTTAAGGCTTGGAATAATTATCCATCAAATGTTAAATTAAGTATCAAGGCATCCAAGTATATAACACACATTAAAAGATTGAAAGATGTTAAAGAAGCCTGGGATACATTATGGAACAAGATTCAATGTTGTAGAGAGAAAATAGTATCAATATTATTTCAATTACCTCCATCATTTAATTTCTCAGAAATGAATCTATCTAGAATTCGTGAATTAAAAGAGTATTTCCCCAAAGATATAAATATGATTATAGAATTTCGAAATAAATCATGGATTAATCCTTATGTATATAACGAAATGGATAAATATAAAATCAACATTTGTGGAACTTATATTATTAAAGATGAAAAAACACCCAATTGGGTAGGAACTATGCCCAATGGATTAAATTTTGGAAATCCAAATAGTGATATTAGTTATATGAGAATTCATGGTCAAAAAGGATTCAAAGGAGAATTGACAGATGAACAGATGAGAGATATGTATAACAAAAATAAATTAGGAAATAAGAAAAAGTATAATATTATTATATTCAATAATACATTTTTCAAAAATAGAAATAAAACTGTTCTAATTAAAAATCACAATATTAAATATGCTGCTGTTTATAATGCGTTTAAAATGAAAGAAATTACATCCGCAACTTAAAATTATTATTATTATTCATCATCTGATTCATCACAAGCATTTCCACAAAGATATTGTCCACAACCTTTCATTTGAACTATATCTTCAGTTTTTCCACATAAATCACACTCGGCTTCTTGATTATTTGGCTCTTCTTGTACATATAAAATATCTCCCATTCCATCATCATCAAAATATCCATCACATAAGCAACATTTTTTCCACTGGCCTTGTTGATAAGTATCTTCGGTATCTTCTTCAAAATCCCAGTCAGGTGGATATCTTTCACAATCCATATTCACACATAATTTAACGGTTTCTTTATTTTGGTTCAATTCTTCTGTTATTTCAGGCACAATATTCGTATTTTTTACTTCCAATTCACATTTTTCAAAATTTGTCATATGTTTTTGTGTAGCTAAATGACGGTTCAATCTTGTCTTTGTAGGCACTTTAAAATCGCAATAAATACATTCGTAAGACATATCTATAGATAATTATTTATACCATCATTGGTTTAAATATGTTTCCATATTATATTACTTCTTATGGCTGACTACTAATCTCTTCAGAAATATCTTGTTTATTGTTATTGGATGGTTTTTTTAATTCTTTTAATTTTTTATATGCGTATTCACTAACACCTGGTGTTGATTCATGCATTCTATCCATTCGTTCTTTACATTTTACAGCAAACTCTTTATCGTCGTCTCTTTGATTTTTTTTAAGACATAAATGTAATTGTATTTCTCTGCCTAATTGCTTATATGGATAAGCTACATAACTAATATTTTGTTCCATGTGAATTATTCTAGAATATTCTTTTAATAATGTCAATAGTCCAGCTATAATATTACAACAACCTATTATAATTAAATATATTGAATGATTATCTGGATTTATATAAGGTTGAAATATAGTAGCAGTTCCTGTAAATGTTGATATAATTATTATCGGTATTATAGTGTATGTTACTAATCTAGTATTATATTTATAATCAGTCATATATAAGAAGTAATATTCAAGTGCTTCGTTGCCTAAGTTTTTTAAATATATTTCTTTATCATTTTCATTTTCATTAGAAATATTTAACTCTATGTTATTCATAATATAAACAATTATACCATCATTGGTTTAAATCTATTTCCTTTATTAAAAAAATTGATTAATATATTATTATTGTAATAATAACAATAATATATATTAATAACTTTCAAAGGTAATATGGAACAAAATCAAAATCAATTCATTTACGATCAAGATAATCGTATTCAAAAATTGTATTATGATATAAATATTAATACAATTTTCAATAGAACGAAATTACAAAATCATAAAAAAAAATTTTGTAGATATGAGAATTATGTAAACAACAAATATCATACTGATGTACAACCAAAATTATTAGAATTAGAAAAAATACGAGATGAAGCATATATGCAATGGCAACGAGCAAAAAGAATATCACTAATACATAATCCTACTCCTGAAAACACAGAAAAACGGAAAGCATTAGTTCCAATATTTCGTAAAGCAGATGATGAATATGAACTAATGCTATGTGAACAATACTTTTATGACCAAGTAATGCATGATATTCACTATAAAATATATGAAATAAAAAAACAACAAAAAAAGGTTCGCAAATATTATAAAAAATGTGTTCATTGTGAAAAAATGGCTATGGTTACCATATCCAGTTGTGAATCGAAACATAAATTATGTTCTGAATGTAATTATGATAAAACAGAATGTCCTGTATGTAAGGAAGATTTGGGTTTACAACATTGTGATATTTGTTATGAATATAAAAAGGAGTTGGTTGATACTGGTTGTGAAAATAAACATCAAACATGTAAACAATGTTTGGATAAAATAATAAGAAAGAACAATTCTTTCGAGCGAGTCGTATGTCCGTTTTGTCGTGGTTATTGTAGTTATTGTAGTAAAGATCCACTTCCAGCTTCAGATTATCTGATGGAGAATGGAGAAGACTATAGAGACTATTTACAAGATATGGCATACGATAGGAGAGAAAGTAGGAGAGAAAGGTAGAGGGTGAAGAAGTTTAAATATATTTCAGTTTGTTTTTTGTTTTAGGTCGGCTTATATTACAATGTTTACATAAGATTCTTAATATAGCATGTTGACGATGATATTCAACCCACTTATCTCTAAAAACATAATCTTTTTCTAAAAAACATAATCTATTAGTACCATCATTTAATTCTCCAAAATTATTAGGAATTTTTATATCATTATTTTCTTTTATAAAATTAAATGCTAATTCATCAAATGCTGAATTTTTTTCGTCGTTATGGTCTACCTCTAAGTTTTCATTATTACCACATAATTCACAACAATAAATACCGCAATTTCTTCTGAAGTTATATGTTTGTTCTCTTACACTAACTCTCATAGCCGACATTAACTCATTTTTTTTCGATTTACCTTTTCCAGTTATTGCACAACGCCAAGATATATCAATTTCTCCATCATCTTTTATAATCCATATTTCCAATGCCTTTCTATTTAATACATTACTGATTATTTTTATATTGCGCATATTTTCGGATTTAGAATTCCAGTTGGGGTGTCTTTCTAATATTTTAATTAGTATACCATATTTATCGTTATATACATTCTTAATATCATTACAAATTCCAATATCCGCTATAAATTTTTCTACAAATTTTCCAAATTCTCCCTGTGTTTTATATTCTGTATTTAAAAATGTAACAGGTTTTCGTACCATTGTTAAATAATACTTATTCCTTTTAAATACATTTCCTTTATTAAAAAAATTGATTATAATTAATATTCTTTAAGATATATATAATTACTAATATAGAGTATGAAAATTCCACGTCATCTTCCATTTGAGCTTGTAGATATCATTGCTGATTATCATGATTATAATAAATATTGTAAACCATCACACCGTAAATTACTAAAAAATGTTTTGACTGATATTAAAGATATGGCATCAATAATGACTCATATACAACCAAGAATTGCTTGGGAATGTTGGGGTAATAAACCATCATGGGAATATGATTGGAATCCTGAAGATGAAGAAAGTATTTATGATAATGACAATGAATTACAATTTTGAAACAAAAATACTCGCCAAAAAACGCCAAAAATGTATCTGGTTGTTGATATAATGTATAGTCCCTACATATGAAGAGAGAAAATACAGGTAATAAAAAGTGGTTTGCGTTTGATATATGTAGTATTTTTCATTTTTACTTTTTTTCACAGACCTAAATCGGAAAATCAAAAAAGGACATCAAAAAAGTATGTCCATTTTCAAATATTGGAAATAGGATTGGAAAAGTTGGTGAAAAAGTGCTTGAGAGCATAAAGGTTTGATTTCGATTTTATAAAATTTTCATTTGTGATTGTTAATTTTTAAAGTATTTGTGAAAGTATTTAGGCATTATTTTCTGTTTCATATATATGAAACAAAGTGAAACAATTTTGATGCCAAAAAATGCCAAAAAATTTTATTGTGAAAAATGTCACTTTACTTGTAGCAAAGAAAGTAACTGGATAAAACACACAATGACATTGAAGCATAATAATGAAACAAATGAAACAAATTTGGAACAAAAAAAGGACATAAAATGCCAAAAAAAATATGAATGTGAATTTTGTGAAAATACATTTAATAGTAGAACAACATTATGGAGACATAAAAAGATCTGTTCCATTATTCAAAAGGAAGAAACAGCAACTAACAATACTATTTCTACTACTGATATAGATAAAGAGTTATTGATGAAAATGCTTTTGAAGAATCAAGATATTATGGAAGGTATTCTTTTTAAGAATAGTGATGTTATGAATAAAATGTTGGAAGTAATGCCTCAATTAGGAAATACTACCAATAACAATACAAATAGTCACAATACTACTAACAATCAATTTAATATCAATATGTTTTTAAACGAGCATTGTAAAAATGCGATGAATTTAACAGATTTCATTGAATCACTACCTATAACAAATAAAACATACGATGATACAATAGAAAATGGATTAACAAAGACAATAACGAATATGATGGTGAATGGATTAAAAGAATTAGATATACTGGATAGACCAATACATTGTACTGATACAAAACGAAAAACATTATATGTAAAGGAAGCAGATATTTGGGAAAAAGATAAAGAATTAAATAAATTATTAGCATCTATACAGCAAATAGCATCAAAACAAAGAATGTTAATAAATAAATGGCAAGAAGCCAACGAAGGATGGGAAACAGAGGAAAATATTCAAACAAAATTAACAACATTAATATTTAATGTAATGACAGACATAGAGAATAACGAAAAAGAAACAAAAAAGATAATAAGTGCTATTGGGAATAAAGTATATATAGACGAAGAAATAAAGAATAACTATTTGTAAATGATGAGTGTAGTCGTATACACTCATCATTTACACCCTTGGTCATTTAAAATGGGACAAAATAACTCATATTTATAGCAGTTTTCTCCCTCTACTATTCTTTTTACGAGTTTTTCTCCCTCTACTATTCTTTTTACGAGTTTTTCTTTTTCCGCCCCCTAGATATTTTCCTATTTCATGTCGTAGTTCATAAGGCATTGTTCCATCACCTACATTCCCTACATCTTTTTCACTCATAACCATAGCTAGGTTTTTCCTATCTTCTTGTCTTTCCAAAACTTTTGGAATAGTCTGTGCGACAATAGATTGTTTTAATAAAAAATCGTCTTTTTTCTTTTTTCTTTCTATGTAGACTTCTATCAAATAAGGAATACCAGATTGGTCTTGGTCGTCTTCTTCCAGGTCTTCAGCCAGTGACTGTTCTTCGTTTGTTACATCAGCGCCATTTTCAAGTAATAATTCAATAACATCATATTCTCCAGAATTAATTGCGCATATAAGTGGTGTATCACCATCTTTATTCCGAGCATTCACATTAGCTCCGTTATATAAGGCATTTTCAACTTCGTCGTAATCATGAATATCAATTGCATCAAAAAGATATGTATCCTTTTCTTTTTGATTTCCTCCTCTCTGTCTTTTTGAACGAGTTTTTCTTCCTCTACTATTCTTTTTACGAGTTTTTCCTCCTCCACTATTCTTTTTACGAGTTTTTCCATTCATTTGTTCTAAAACATGTTTCGTAAAAAATCTGCCGTCTTTCGTGAGAGAATCGGCCACGACTGTTTTGGGCATATAATATATATATATAATTTTTAGTTTCCGGGATACGGATACGCATCCTTTAGTTGTATCACACCCTTTTTATTCGGTACAAATAATCATACCAAACGCGCCGCAGCGGTGGGGTTCCACCAGATGTTGCGCCCTCCCCCAGGGCTTTGCCCAAATGCTGTTTATATAACCCCCAAATACTTACTTTATCCAAGCGAGTACATTGTCTAAGCACTTGTGTAGTCATTAAATAATCAGCAACGGGTTTATAAAATAACCAATATTGGGGTTCTGTTGCGTTAGTACCTACATGTACATAAAAGATATTTCCGGGAAAGACTGGAGAACCCCGTTCAGTCGATGTGGTTTCTTGTCCGTTTACATATTCAATCATATTTCCAAATTCAAGTACATTATGTCCATACCAGGTACATGCGTTCAAATTATTAATAACGCCACGATATTTGTTTGTACGAACACCTTCATTATAGCTTTCAATATAATATGTATGTCCAGTTTCCAAATCGTATGGCGAAATTGAGTTCATTTTTTGATAAAGTTATTATGAGTGATGTAATAATATAATTATTAAATTGTAAATCAATTTTAAATAAATAAAAATAAATAAAAAATAAATTATTAGATTTTTTATTTATTGGATTTTAATTTTAATCATCTTCTTCATATTCATCACCATCTAGTGTGGGGTCAAAATCATCATATACAATGGATAATCCATTCCATACACCTCGTTGTTTTTTTCCAAATTTCTTGTTAATAAATTCGAATAAATCACGACCCTTTGGAACATTTTTACCGTGATGTAACTGATACCATACTTTAAATACTTCGTATAAAGTGGTTTCTCTAATCTTTCCACCAGGATACTTCTTAATCTTGTCAGCAGCAAATTCACTATAATAGTCCTGTGTATTTCTATAATTAGAGCTACTAGCTTTAACAGCTGAACAAATATTGACAAGACCATCTGTTTGAACAGCTTTGAGAACTAACATAGAGATAAAGACAGGAGCCCAAGCAGCAAACTTCTTATCAAGTTTCTTATCTAATTCGAATTGATATTTTCGCTCATCATCAAATTCGGCTTTAGGGCAGAATTTGGAAATAAATTCGCAAACACAAATTCTTCTCCAAGTTCCCTCATCATTACTTCCGACATCCAATAATGTATTAGTACAGACGACCAATTTAAATTGAGGAATAAATGTGATACTGTCTTTGAATAATGCTCTGGCTTGTAGAGGGTCACCACCAGTGATTTCCTTCATAATACCCTCATTGATGCGGTCGCCCTTGGAAGGCTCTTGCATAACAGCATAACGGATACCTTTAAGTTGAGCCACTTCGGAAGATGTGCTACCGATAGAATTTCTTTTTGCTGCTATAAGAGTAATAGGAACAGTAGCTTTATAGTCACCCAAACACATAGACATTAATTCAACAAGTTTTGATTTACCATTACTACCATTACCATTATATATATTAAATGTTTGATCGTTATTTTCACCAATTAGTGTTGATGCCAAATGTTCCCACATATAATCTCGAAGCTCCTTTTCAGGAAATAACTTCATCATAAAATCATTAATTTCGTCAATTTGTTTCTTATGTTTCTTGGGGTCGAGAGTGTTATAAGCAATATTTGTAGTTTTTGAAATATAGTCGTCTGGTTTACCATTACGAAAACATTTAATATCAAAATCATAAACACCGTTAGCAAAACACATTAATCTAGGATTTGCGTCTACCTTGTCAACAAAGCTACTATCATAAAATATTTCTTTAGCCTCACGCATAATATTATCTTTGACTCCTCTTCTTTTAAGATTATTGGACAAGTCAGCAATTTTTTTAGCTCTAGACTGTAAATCCTTATGTTTTTCGCTTGTAGGATCAGTGGTTCCACTGCTAATCTGTTTAACAAGTTCCATTTGCTTATTAAAATATATTTGAAATAATTCTTGAGAAATAGCCATTCTTAAATCAGTGCCACCTTCATTTTCCTCCCATCTATGATTTCTATAAATATACCAAGCATCCTTTTTAATAGAAACACAAGTAAATCTATCCTTATACATTTGATAAAGAACTAGGGCAAAATCAAAATCAGTTTGATTATCTATAGTTTTTTCAATAAAATAGCTAATAGTTTCTTGTCTAATTTCGTCATATTTTTCAGGATTATCATTTTTAGCCCAATAAATAATAGACTTAAATGTAAGACAATCCTCATTTGCGGTTTCAAAACGGCACCACATATCATAGAAATCGGATATTTTATCGAATTCGAAACTAGGTGATTGAGCACTGAATGCAATCCAAGTAATAAACAATTTATCACTTGTATTCTTAAGAGCCCAACCGACACGAATCCATTTATCATATGGAACATAATATTTATCAGTTAAACACATAGTATACATATGAGTTTCTTTTAATGTATATTCATTAGATTCGATATGGTCAACAAAATGTTGAACAAGTGTATCCAATTCATCTTGATTTGTGATTTGTGTGATATCCTCCAACTTATTTTTATCAACAATTTTTAATTTACTTTTACTTTTCTTCTTAGTTTTAACAGCTTCAAATTCGGCTCTGATAGAATCTTTCATTTCAAATGATTGATGTCCTTCATATTGCGCACTTAATAATTTAAAATCGGTTTTCATATCAAATTTTTTGACATCATTAATACTAAGAGTCCAATCATTATCTTCGTCTACTTCTAAGTCATAATGATATTTAAGAACATAACTTTCATTTCCAGGTTTTCTTGAACCATATAATTGCCAATTAACAGTTGCTTTTGTGACACCCTCATCTAATACTTCTTCCCATGTATTTTCGAGAGGTAATTCTCCCCATACCTCCTTTAACTTAGATACCATTCTATTTCTAAGAATAATTTGAAGACCTCTTTCCATATGAATTCCTATAATCATATGAATACCATCCTTAGTAGTATTATCTAACATATTAACATTTTCTTTTTCAAAAATAAATACTGGGATAACAGTTCTAGATGGGATATCAACAAGTTCGGATATTTCCTGAAAATATAAATTAACCATTTCATTTATATCCTCCTCAGTGTGTTGCTTTTCTTCAACATCAGTAGAATATCTGAAATCAAAATCCAACATAATTGGTCCGATGTCACGGTTTTGTTTTTCCGTAAGAAACTCAAATTTACCATCTTGAAAAACATGTTTATAATATTTGGCATAAAATTCGTCTAAGTCATCGAGAGTATAACTTCCTGCTTTAATATTTAAAGTATTATCTCCTATCCTGGTGTGAGTAAATCCCTCACCCTTTTGTGAATAATGTGATTTTAAATAAGCGTCAAATGATTGTTTCATTTTAGACATAGTATATTGTATATATTATAAACATTATATTTAGGTCAATTTTTTTATAAATATCTTAAGAATTCTAAAAATGTATAAACTGAATATGTATTCTTTATTTTTGAGAGATAATTTTAAGTATTTTCTCTAAAATATATTGATTTTATTAATATTATGGTGAAGTCATAAAATATTATATATTAATTCAATACCACATAAATATATTATTATATAATCTATAACATGTCTACTGATACTGTAGTATTATCGAGAGAAACCACCAAAAGATTAATTAAAGATGTTAGAGAAATGATTAAAAATCCGCTGGATGAGGATGGAATTTATTATAAACACGATGAAAGCAATATTCTAGAAGGATATGCTTATATATCTGGTCCATCTGAGTCACAATATGTTGGGGGTAATTATTTTTTCAAATTTAATTTTCCTTCAGATTATCCGCATCAACCTCCGAAAGTCCAATTTATGACACATGATGGAGTTACACGGTTCCATCCGAATATGTATAGAAATGGAAAAATGTGTTTATCTGTATTAAATACGTGGCGTGGTGATCAATGGACAGGGTGCCAAAGTATTCGAACTATATTATTAACTATAATAAGCATAATGGATAAATTTCCATTATTACATGAACCAGGATTTACTATGAAACATCAAGATGTTGAGAAGTATAATAAAATTATATTATATAGAAATATTGACTATTCTGTCAATAATATTATTCAAAACCTAAGTAACGAAGACTATATATTTAATAATTTATTTAAGGATAATATTGTCTGTGAATTCAAAAAGAAACAACCTGAATTATTGTCTATTTTAGAAAAAAACAAAGACGAGGATTCTTATGGGGTTAAAACAGGAATATATAATTTAAATATAAAAATTAACTGGGGTGAAACATATAATAATTTTATTAAAATTAAAATATAAAATTGAAATGTAATAAATAAAAATATATATATTATTCAAAGAAGATGCACTTTTGTAATAAATGCGACAACATGTACTACATCAGAATTTCCACTGATGATGAAAACAAATTAATATATTATTGTCGAAATTGTGGACATGAAGATACCGAATTAACTAAGGACAATATCTGCGTTTCGAAAACACAATTAAAAAGAAGTGAACAGAAATATAATCATATTATTAACGAATATACAAAGTTGGATCCCACATTACCCAGAATAAACACAATAAGTTGTCCTAATAATGAATGTAGTAGTAATAAAGAAAAGGGTGATAGAGAAGTGATTTATATTCGATATGACGATATGAATCAATTGTATATATATTTATGTGCGAAATGTGATACTGTATGGAGAACTGATGGTAATGCTTAAAATCAAAAAAACTATAAATATCTATTAATTTAATTTATTTTTTATATTTTTTTTAAATAAAATTGATTCTATTTAAAAAGTAATAATAATATATAATTATAAGAATGAGCGATTTAGAACAATCTGATTTGGAAAACATTAGTGACGATGAGGTATCTACTACTTCACAAGAAGATGCTCAACCAACATTTTCCAGGAAAAAAAATCCTGAATCAAATAAAGTAAAAGAGCTTGAAGAAGGAGAGGTGGTTGAGACAGATTATGATGATGAAGATGCTGAAGATGTTGAAGATATTGAAGATGTTGAAAGTGAAATGGATGACGACCAAGATGATTTTAGTGTTGATGAAGAAGGAAATATAGCAGAACCACTAGTCTCAGAAAAAGTGATAAAGAAATCTTCCAAAAATATTGAAGAACTTCCTACTACTACTATTTCACTTCCTAATAATATTGATAAGAATGATTCTGATTATGAGTCGGATGATGATGATGAAGAAGATGATGAATATTTACAAAAATTTGATAAAGAAATGAGAGAAAATTATATACAAGAACAACATCCAGAGTCTATGGTTCATAACTATGAAGAAATTTATAATTTGGCAAAGGTTGTTAGAAATAAAGATAATATTGTTATTGATGAGTTACATAAGACTGTTCCTATTTTAACAAAATATGAAAAAACAAGAGTTTTGGGTATTCGAGCAAAACAAATTAATAATGGAGCCAAACCGACGACTAAGGTTCCAGATAATGTAATGGATGGATATTTAATTGCTTTAAAAGAATTAGAAGAAAAAAATATTCCTGTTATTATTAGAAGACCTTTACCAAATGGGTCATCGGAATATTGGCATTTAAAAGATTTGGAAATTATCTAATATTTTAGTTTATTACAATCTATAAATAAAAAGAAAATTGATTTTTAAAAATAATATTCATTTTTTATTAAATGTAAAAAAATGAATACTTGTTTAACAAATGAGATGTGTAAAGGGGGGAAAAATAAATATTATTTTCAATGGTGTATATATCATAAGGATAATTACAACTATTCACCAAACTATAATATTAGTTGTCATCCAGAAGAGAGAATAAATAAATATACTAGTTGCGAGTCGTGTTGGAAATGGACAGATTGTTGTGCAGATTCACCAGAAGAATGTTGTATAAAGGAATATTATACATTTCCTCCTACAAATAGTCCTACATTATCCCCGTATTCGGAATGTTTACAAAATGGATGTACTAAAGAATTTCATTTAGATAAATGTAATATTTTTGAAACAATAGACGATAATACAGCGTGTAATTTGGGAGATACTATTAAATGTTGTTCTAGTGATCGTTCCCAATGCTGTATTTTTAAAACAAAGGAAGTATTTGGATCATTAGGATTAGTATTTATATTATTATCTTTATCATTATGGTTTTTTATGAATCAAAAAAATAAAGTTTCTCCAGAATTAAAATTCAATAAAATTACTCCTGTATAAATTAGCATTTCCATCTATTACCGCAATCTAGACAATTAACAAATGTTGTCATAGGTTCATCAGCTGATCTAGTTTGTAATTGATAGTATGTACATTTTTTTGATTTACATTTCCAACATTTGAAATTATCTGTAGATGCTTCTACCTTTGGTTCATATTTATTATCATCACGAATCTTCTTATCCTGAATTAAGGCATCCCATTTATCAGGTCGCATTTGTTGATGTGTCATATATGCTAATTTATGAGCCTGTACTAATTTATTTTGAATCATATTTTTAACAGCATCATCTTTTAAATTAATATAAATTGTTCTAACACGATCCAAATATATTTTAACAAAATAACTATTATCCCATTTTTTAACTACATTTAACTTAGTCGCATGTTCTAGACTATAATTATATATTCCTTTTTCAAGATTCACAGAAATCTTTTCATTTAATAATATTTTATTTAATTTATTAGAAATATTATTTCTGAATTCATTTGGATTTTCAATTACCTTGCGCATTGTTATTATTAATTATTATATATATAAATTTCTTTAATCAATTTTTTTATATATTAATTAGATTCATCTTCATCACTATATGAATATTCTTCTAATTCCAATTCAGCTGAATCATCATCATATTCTTCTTCATCGCTCTCAGTAGAGCCATTTTCTACTTGATTATCCTCTACTACGAAATCATCTTTTAAATATCCACTTTTTGTTTTCATTTCTGCTGGAATACTCTCTAGTTCATCTTCTTCATTATTATCTTCAGCTGCTGTATCAGCCAAATTTTCAAATCCACCAAATAATTCTTCATAAAATGTTTCCCATGCTTCAATCGATAAATCAATACAATCGTCATTTTCATCATTAGCAACAAGAGCACAAACACCAAAATATAACGGAGTGTCTACAGGTGGTGGAAAATCATATTTGTTTTCGGTATTTGCTTTACCAGTGTCGCGTGAGTATAATGAAACTGAAGTAAAATCATATTTGTTTTTTTTCGTTTTCCATGTAGTTCTTTTTTCAAAATTATCTTGTTTTTTAAACTTACATTTTTTATATAATTCATCTCCTTTATCTACATTATATTTACATAATTTTAAATCTCCAGACTTATCTACTAATATAATATTAACCATTAATAATAATTAGAAACCTAGAAATAGTTTTAAGTGGTTTATGTTAATATATATGTCTACGTTGTATCTTTATTAAAACTATGTAAATAATATATAATATGCTTCCCTGGATTATTCAAATGAGTATAATATCATTAATATTAATTATTCTAGTTCATTATTTATTTACATTTTTTATGACAAACCTGACAATACCAAAAGTAAAAGATTTAGTAAATAAACCTCAAGAACAATATGAAGTATTATATAATACAATGAGAGAACAACCCAAACCACAAAATAATTCATCTGATAATGAAAGTATGAAAACTGAACTTAAAAATTATCTTAAAGAATTAAGTGATAAAAATAAAGGAAATAATAATAATAATAATACCAATACAGTTAATGGTGTTAAAGAGGTTAATGATATGGGAGGATTGATGTCATCTGATGGTGTTTTCTCATCTAGTAATTATTCTTCTTTTTAAATGTATTAAAGGTAAGGTCATAATATAGTTATACTATGAAATTATCATACGAAGATAAAAGTCAAATATTAAAAAGACTTCCTAATCTGAAACTTCCTTATGAAAATATCCATAAGAAAGTTTTAAGCGAATTATATTATATTATCCCAAAAGGGAAAAAGCATTTAGTATGGTTTACCTATATCAAAGATAAAAAGGTCTGTATTTTTGTTGAAATAAATCCTGGTTCTAAAAAAATGATCAAAAATTTATTTGTTGTGCCACAGACATTTAATAAGAAGATTGTACTAGGAACTGTTTTTTATGGAACATTAATTGAAGCGAAAGACAAGAAGTTATTTTCTATCGAAAGCATTCATTTTTATAAAGGGAAAAATATCGAAGAGCAAAATGAATTATTTAAACTAAATCTTATCAAAGACATATTGTCAAGTGAAATTAAACAAATAATTATAGGTAGAAATGGGATTGGGATAGGTTTACCGGTAATTACAGGAAGTTTTGAAGAATCTATTTCAGTAGCCAAACAATTACCTTATACTGTATATTCAATTCAAAATAGAAATCTGAATAACAATACAAATAAATTTAATTCCACTTTATATAAAAATTATGAGTATGATGATACAAAGTATATCTTCTCAATTAGACCCGATATTCAAAATGATATCTATCATTTATATGTTAACAATTATAACAATTTAGAAAAATATGATATTGCTTACATTCCTGACTACCAAACAAGTACTATGATGAATAAATTATTTAGAAATATAAAGGAGAATGATAATCTTGACGCTTTAGAGGAAAGTGATGATGAAGAGGAATTTGAAAATATGAATGATGATAAATTTGTTGATTTAGAAAAATGCGTTAAAATGGAATGTATTTTTAATAAGAAATTTAATAAATATGTTCCTATTAAAGTTGTCCATAATGGAATTGTTACACAAAAGCATATAATAGATTTTAAAAAATAGAAATATACTTTTTTATAAGAAGTATATATATATGTCAATACTTCAACAATCCCCAAATGTAAATAGTCCAAATGCCCATTTTAGAGACCCAGGTATGTCAAGTAAAGTAGGAGCTGTATCTGGCTGTGGAGCTGGAGATAGTGCCTTATCATTACAACAAAAAGGTCTTTATCAAATGTTTAAGACTGGAGGTAGAGGAAAAAAACACGGCAAAAGTCGTAAAAGAAAATACAAAGGTGGTAATGGTTATGGTTTTTCTAAAGACCAAGTGATTGCTGGCACTTCTGGTGTCAATGGTAATGGTTCTGTTCATTTAGCCGGATTTTCTCGTTATCAAAATAGTGGACAAAATGCCATAACCAATATGAATGCTTCCAAACAAAGTGGAGGAAGTTCTTCAGGTTATTCATATGGAACCGGAGGTTACCCATTTTACTCCTATAAACCATCTCCTGGAGAAAATCTTTCTGTTTTTGCTGGTTCAGGATATCCTCCAATTTCTAGAGGATTAAATAGCCAATGTGGTGGAAAACGAAGAAAATCAAGAAAGGGTTCCAAGAAGAGAAAGGGAACTAAAAAGAGAAAGGGTTCCAAGAAGAGAAAGGGTTCCAAGAAGAGAAAAAGTATCAAAAGAAGACAGAGAGGTGGAAGTGGTCAATTTATGAATAACATAGCCAATGCGCATATCTATTCTACAGGAGCTCCTCCTGCTTTAGACCATACTGCTTCAGCATTAGCTAATCCTCCTCCTTATACACCAAAAAATGATTGTTTAAATACTTGGAAACATCTAGGTGATATGCCTCCTTATAATGAAGTTTATAAGTAAATAATCTATATTTTTATCAAACATACTCCTTTTAATGGTTGTTCTTTCTTTTTAATTTTTTTAATACATTCATCACTTTTAAACGGGTCGTATAATGTTTCCCATTTATCTTTAAAATAATCATCTCTATTTGATGAAATAATATGATATTTTTGTTTAATATAATATTGTTTTCTTTTTTTCCATTGCTTTTCAAATATATCATGTGAATCAATAATATCTACTACCAATGGACTAGTATGTTTTGTTCTTAGGATTCTTCCCACAGACTGACAAACATCTGTCTTAGGTGATGCCATAATTAAACTTGTTAATGTTTTTATATCTAATCCTTCTGATGCCATTGCGTATGTAGCAATAATAACCTTTTTACTTTCACTTTTCTTTAATTCTTCTTCTTTCATTCCTCCAATATAATAACCTACTGTAGCAATATTTCTATGTTCAATAGCTTTAAATAAATAGGTAATTAAAGTTTTATTATGAGCTAATATCATTATTTGCTGCTCATTATTTTTACTCAGTTCTGTTTGTAATACTTTAATTATAAACTCAGACCGATGATTGTAGTTACATAATTTTGAAATCATTGTGCTATATAACGGATTTCCTCTATAATCATATTTCATTTCATTAAATTCATCGTCTTCTACAGAATAATTGATTGCCTTCACAATTACTTTATGTTCAGATGTATCACTTTTTTCTTTATGAACTACATCACCTAGAAACATTTTAAATACTTTTGTTAATCCATCTTTTCTTTGCATAGTTCCTGATAGTCCGAGTGTATAGTTTGTTATTGTTCTCATCATACATCTACTGAATACTTCAGCACCAAGATGATGGGTTTCATCATATATAGAAAGACCAAAACAATCGAATAGGTCTTCAGGATATTCTTTTTGTGAAAGCGATTGTAACATTCCTATAACAATATCTTTATTTTCAATATCAATTATTTGTCCTTGAATTTTTCCTACTCTGGCACTTGGTAAGAATTGTTGAATTCTCTCTATCCATTGATTTAAAAGGAATGATTTATGAACAATAACTAATGTTTTCTTTTTCAATTTCGCAATTATATCCAATGCCATTACAGTTTTTCCTTTTCCAGGATCTACATCTAATAATCCACCACCACTATCTTTTACGGCATTAATATATTTGTTAACAATATTAACTTGATATTCTCTCAATTCTCCTTGAAATTCTAAATTTATATCTTCTCCTAATGATAATTTATTTTCTGTAAAGTCACCAAAAGTATTAACACCAAAATATCTTGGCATATAAAATTTTTTGGGTGATTCGCGATATACAGGAAATGCTTCTGGTTGAACTGGCGATTTAGGCACAAAAGCCTTTACAGTTAATTCATTTCGTATAAATAATTCCTCTTTGATTGTTAAATCTGATTTTAATATTGAATATCCTTTTTTTCCCAAATAGCTCATTATTGTATTATAGTAATTATTATTAGATTATATTTATTCAATTTTTATTAAAATCATTTAGAAATGGTATTGAAAATAAAAAAATATAATAATATGGTATATGGAACCTTATCAAATATTTCATAAGAGTCATCGTCACCAACTATTACTATTAGTTGTTCTGATTTTATACATTGTGTTAAATATTCAAACTCCTCCAACATTAGCTCATTTAATTGATAATATTTATGGTAATATTGCTGTTATATTATGCGCGTTTTATTTATTAGCTAACTCCAATCCTATTGTAGGTGTTATTGCTCTATTTGCCGCTTATGAATTAATCAAGAGATCTAGTCACTCTACTGGAACTACCGCTATTCAAAAATTCCTACCATCAGAAATGAAAAAAGGTGTTCATCTATCAGCCTTTAATCAATTCCCTGTTACTTTAGAAGAAGAGGTTGTTAAAGATATGGCACCACTTATTAGCAGTGGAGGACCTAACAGTCTTCATTACAAACCTGTTATGGATGATACACATAATGCTATGAATGTTCATAATACTACATCTGTCATTTAAAAAATCAAATTAATTATTATTTTATATTAATTTGATTACTCTTTTTTTAATTTTTTAACAACATAATCCCAAGCATATGATATTCCGACCGCTAAACCTAATGCCAAAATTACATATAAAAATGGTTGGATTTGTTCCATATCAATCTCTCCTCCCATAGAACTTGTATCGGTATTTGTTCCACCAGGTCCTTCTTGAACTAAAATTTGTCCATTAGCATCAACCGGTTGACAATCTATATAAATATCATTGCTATTATGTTTTGCATTTGCCCCTTCTTTATTATAAAATACTGAATTTTTTTTAACTGTTGAGATTGTTTTTTTTATTATTTTTTTAAGTTTAGTTAATCCTGTAGAACTAATATGTAAACCATCTTCTTTTTTATAAACTACATATGAATAATCTCCGTTACATGGATCATATGGTAATGTTCCGCTATAAGCAAAATAGCCTTTTCTACTAGGAACAAAATTATCTAAAGAAAAATCTCCACTTGAATTAGTAACTGATTCATTTACATTCGGAATTCTTAGGGCTGCTTCCTCTACTAATAATCCTAATTGTGTGGATCCTTTATCTGTTTTTCCACCTGAAACAAATGGAACACATACAATTAAATTTTTTCCAGGACCATTATGAATTATCATTATTTCACCATCCGTATGAGCACCTCCAAATTGATGTAATGAAGGTTGATATATTCTTACTTCTTGAACAGTATAATTTTGGTCATTATATTTTACTGGATTTGCTTTTCCTGAATAGTTTAACGATAAATAATTATCTTTATTTGTCATATTTGGGGAGTATGTTCCATATTTATAATTATAGTCACATTTTAAAACACATGGACCAGTAATACCTTTCATATCTATATTTACTGGTGATGTCGCATTCGGACATTCAATTATATTAATTCTAGTTGCCATTAATATATCTTAATAAAATAAATAACACATAATACTTTTTCTTAAAGTATTATATATATGAAACTTTCTAAAAATAGATTACATAGAATTAAAAGGAAGAAGAACGGTTCCAAAAAAAAAAAGGTTTTTAGAAAAAATAAAAGAAGTCATCAGAATACTCAAAAGAAACATCATAGACATCCTAATCTTAAAAATAAAACTCTTAAAATATATGTAGGAGGTGCTGATACTATCCCTAAGACCACAACGAAACCTAATTTTGGTCCATCATCTAGTAAAAAAGAAAATAAGAATCAAGGTTGTGCTTATAAAGATAAATTACAGTTTGCTAGTACATTAATAAAGATTAGTCAACTGGAAAGAGTAAACTGGGTTAATAGATATTTTCAGGTTTCTAAAAATCAAAACTGTTTAGGTGATGCTAAAGAGGCGCTCCAACTGTTACTTAAAACATATTATAATAAAACTAAGGATGCTGATGTAACTAAAACAAAAAATGTTAGAGAATTACTTAGTGTATGGAATAGTAGTGCCGAATTAGCAGCTATGCCTAGAACAGAAGCTGATAAATATAGTATAGATTATTCAAATATTACAGGAAAAATAACTGGTGTCACCAATCCAAAAATGTCCAAGAAAGAAGAAGATGAGGCTGCGAAAAGAAGCAAAACAAAAATGGAAGAGTCTAATAAAGCTACTGATGATTCATTTAAAAAATCTTGTGAGGCTATTACATCTAATATAAAATTACCAAAATCAGATGAAGCTGAAGTTGTAGCATTATCAAATGTAATAAAAGCAAAGTATTCTAAAGATAATGATGCGCTTATCAAAGCCGGAGGGAAAGTTGATATACCTCAATTTGGAAACAATGTTTATAAAGTTGATATAACCAGTAGAGGTGATTGTCTAGGTGATTCAGTAGTATTTGATATTCTATTTAGTGAAAAAGGTAATTGGAAAAATATACAAGGATGGGTTCCTGAAGAGAGAAAGGATGGTGGAAAAGTTGGCTATCTAGGAAATTTACGACAAGTATTACAACATTATGTTTGTGCCAATAGTCAACAAATTCTTAATGATACATCAATTACTAAAAATCAATTAGATAAATCATTAGCAAGACTTGATAATAATAATCTTCCTGCTAGTGGAACAAAGGATTCAGCCGGCTGGTTAACAGATACTGAAATATCTTTATTAGCCAGATTATTTAATGTATTTATATTTGTTTACGATGTAGATAATAAGACAATAATGAAATATACTAATACGGGTGTTGGTAGTGTAATTAATGAAAGCAATTCTGATATGGGTAATAAAGATACTAGTATTTATATATACAATCATACAGGAACACATTATGAAAGTTTAATTAATTTACCAGCTGATGGTTCCAAGTCTTCATCAACAGGACCAGCACCAGGACCAGCACCAGCACCAGCACCAGGACCAAACCCGTCTGATAGTTCCAAATCTTCATCAACAGAATCAGCACCAGGACCAAACCCGTCTGATAGTTCCAAATCTTCATCAACAGAATCAGCACCAGGACCAAACCCGTCTGATAGTTCCAAATCTTCATCAACAGAATCAGCACCAGGACTAGGACCAGGACCAGCATCTAAAGATGCCGCTGAGAATCTTAATAAATATGATTGTGACCCAGATAATCTAAATATTGATGTTCCAGACACTAAAGAAGAATCTAAACAGAAATTAAAAACAATAGATGATAATTTGATTGCTTGTATTAACAAGGGTCCCAATGAGTTATCCGATATAGAATTCTTATTGAGACGAGATGAATTTCTTGATGCTTATGAAAAAAAATTTGGAGAAAGACTTAAAGAAGGTGTAATAAGTCCAAATTGTAGGAAGTTATTCGAAAAAGAAGAGCTTGATTATAATTTTGTTCCTATTAACAATAAAAAAGAAGCATTGGATAAAATAAAACGATATGATACATTACTTTTAGACGAAGGAATGAAAAATAATGGTGAGTGTCTCGATTCTATTTTTACAGCAATGGATATATATATAGAAAATGCCGAACATATGTATCCTGGATTAACAGCTGACTTAAAATCTGATGGCCCAGAACAACCTTCCGAAGAAAAAAAGGACGATGTGCCATTTACAAATAGTGAATTAGAAAATATGTATGATAAATATAAAAAAGATGGTGTATTTAACAAAAAATCATTGATTCGTTGTTTAACAGCAAAGGATGATGATGGAATAAGACTTAGACGATTATTTGGTTTACCCGCGAAATTAGCAACAAATAATTTTACCACAGGAACACCTATTGGTAAAATTTTTGCTACTATTTTATCAACGATGTATGGAACAGGTGGATTACCACCAAGGGAAAATAATAAATATAATGGAGTAGCTAATGAGTCTGATATTACTTTAAAAGAATTTATAGATTTTATTGATTGTGGAACAAAGAGAGATAAAAGTAAAGAAGATTTTAAATGTGAAAATGTAGTAAAACCAAGTGCTCCGCCTGAATCAGGATCATCAACCTCTGGACCAACACCTGGACCTGGAGCATCAACACCTGGACCTGGAGCATCAGCCTCTGGAACAGGAGCATCAGCCTCTGGAACAGGAGCATCAGCCTCTGGAACAGGAGCATCAGCCTCTGGAACAGGAGCATCAGCCTCTGGAACAGGAGCATCAAACTCTGAAAAATCTACAGCACCTGAAGCAGCTAATATTCCTACCGCCACAGCTACTCCAGTGAAGTCAAATAATATTGAATTAGAAATTAATGAAAAGGATTTTGATGGAACATTAAAACGAGTAGATGTAAGTATTTTTATTCCTACAGATGGTGAGGTAATTGTTAGAAACTACGCAAAAAATAATGCCCAAGAAACATTAAGAGGACTTCCAGTTTATGGAATACCTCAATAATTAATTATAAATAAAAATTGATTAGTTTATATGTAAATAAAATTAAATATAAACTAAAATATAAAATGACAACTATAATCAGAACATTATTAAATTGGTATATTTATATAGCATCCTATTTATGTCCACAATATTTATCAGGATTTAAACAAAAGACAAGTGAATCACCAATTTCGTCATGCGAAGAAATAGAACTATTGGCTACTGAATATAGCGAGGATGACAAAGCTATATATAATAAAAACTATAGACAGTTTATGGATTGCGATGAATATACAACAGATAACCCTATTAAAAAAGCTAGAAGTTCTACATTACCATTACACTATTGTGGATGGTGTGGTTTACATATAGATAGACCTACACATGCTTATATGGATAAAGTATATTGTAATATATCATGCAGAAACTATCAAATAACGAGAGACAATCCTCAACCATCACGAGATCAAAAACGCAAAATGACAGTAAGTTTTAGTGTTTAAATAAAAGGCAGGTATCTCATTGTAGCATTGTCGTAAATAGTTGTTTGAAATGTAGCATCTATTCCATCTACATAAACAGTATCACCATTAGAAATTTCATCACAACCATATTCGTTTGTACAACTGCGTGATTTAAATGAAACAGGTAATTTAATTTGATTATTACTATCGCTCATTGTATAGTATTGCCATTTATCTCTACCTACATATAGAGGTCTTCCCATTAAAGGAAGGATCATTTCAGGTCCATTCATTCTTTTTAATATTCCTACTTGTCTATAGTTTGTGTCAACTGCTCTAGTATTAATATTAATAGGAACTCCGCCTCTAACATCATTTACTTGAACAACTCTTTCATCTTTTAAAGGTGGAGCATAAGGATTCATTAGAACATCGCTCTCAACATTTGAAAATGAATAGCTGGGTCTGGGAAATAATCCAAAAATAGAACCACCAGGATTACTATTGGTATCAGTTGATTGTTTCATTTCTATTTTGTATGAAGAACGATTCGAATATACAAAATAAATGATAACAATGAGAGAAAGTATTATAAATGTAAATGTAAAATTTTCAAAACAAATTACACCTGGAGGACATTTAGCCATATTATATATTATGAAATGATAATAATATATAATTTATTTATTGAGCACTAGAATCTTCTTTTTTCCCGAATTTTGAAAGCATACCTCCAAGACCCTCTAAACTACTCAAGTCTAATTTGTCCATAAATCCTTGAGCTGTTTCGAGAAATGGTTGCATAGTTGTAATATTATCCATTAATTCTTGTTGCTGATTTAATAAACTTTCAGTTTGTTTTGTTAAACCTTTAACACCTCCTTCACCTACAGTTTTTTGTAAATTGTTATAGGCCTCGTTTAAGGTAGAAGCCAAATCGACTCTATCCTTACCTTTCGATATAACAGTTAACTCCTCAACCTCTTCTTCACTTGAATCATTATCTGATTGAGTTGTCTGTGCTGATTGTTTCTTCTCTTTAATAGCTTGTTTCTTTTGATCCATATTGGATTTAACAGTATCCTTAGCTTGTTGAGAGCTTGAATCAGTCATACCTTCTTTAACTGATCTATAACTAGTTTTAGTGGCTGTAAATAACGATGTGGTTACCATTGCGACAATTAATACTATAATCATATTTTTACTAAAGTAGGTAGTTAAAAATCCTACAATTAAGAAAAAGGCTACGGCCTCGGTATTTTGAACAACTAAATAACCTAAAAGATTTAATATTGCTAATACGAATACAACGTATAATACGTTCTTATCATTTAAAAGCTTATCGGTTTTTGGAATCTTAAATTTCATTATATACTAATAATAGAAAAAATTGAATTGTAATAATATTATTATTAATTAAATAATATTGTTACAATGTCTGAAACTAGATTTCAAATTGCATGCTTAGAGTTATTTAATCCTAATCGACATGGTTCTGCTGAAAAAGCATTAGTTGATGAAACATATTTAATCTTAAATTCATATGATAGAGATGAATTTTATAATAATATAGATGAGATAGAAGGTGATATAGAATTTGCTAATACTAACTATATGAATACACCGCTACATCATCCTACAATAAGAAATTATACCAATATAATTAAAAATCCTAAACATTTGGAATTAAGAATAATTGAGCCTATTAAAGTATACTTTGGTCAAGGAACAGAAGATTACTATTCTACTGGAATAGACAAGACAATTTGGATAAAACTGATTCAACGCACATGGAAAAACATACAAAAGAAACGCTTACAATCCAAAATAAAGATTGATTCTTTGAAATATAGAGAGTTACATGGAAAATGGCCACAAGAGTGTAATATTCCTTTTAAATTAGGATTGTGAACTAACTTTCTTATAATACAAAAATAAATCAAAATTAAAAACTAAGACTATTATCAGAACAATAAATTTAACTTTAAAAGAATCCATAATGTTATGGTAGTGATAATAATACAACAAAGATAAAATACCAAGAGTGTTTAATCCATGAATTAATAAATCATAATTATCGAATTGGTCATCTGTTTTTGTATGATGCCAATCCACAAAAAATGATGTTAAATAAACTATTTGAACAAAAATGAACATTATTGTTTTAATGGTTTCTTTATTCTTGAATATTTTATTACTCATTAAATTAATAAAATATTTTTTTTAGTGTTTGCGTTTATTGGTTCCCTTTCTTCTAGATTTCTTTCCTCTTCTTTTTCTTGATCCCTTCTTTCTTTTTCCGTATGTGTATCCACCGACAGATGGTTTATTTCCTCTCATAGAAGGAGGCACATATGTAGTTGATTTTGGGGTATTAGCTTTATTTGCGGCAGCTTGAGCAAGAGGATTTCCGGCAGCAGCTCCAGCCATATCCATAGCACCGGCTATTTTGTCAATGTCTGTTTTTAATAAATTTAATTGTGATTCTAAAGCATCTGTATTGCTCATAGCATTAATAGTTGTTTTTAATTTATCAATAGCAGATTGTTGTCTTTCATTAGCACTTTTAATTAACTCTTTGACTTGAGCTTTGGCTTGAGACCCTTGTCCTTTAATTTTATCAATATTTCCTTGTAATGCTTGTATTTGTTTATTACAGTCAGCAATTAAACTATTTAATTTTTGCTTATTTGCAGTAAGGTTTTTAGAAGCTTGTTCTACAGTAGCAGCTAAATCTTGTAAATCAGCCATCTTATTTAAAGTTGATTGGTAATCGTCATTTCCAGTTGCCATTATATATTTAATTAATAATAAAATTTTTATTATTAGTTAAATTAGCCTTTTCTAATTAAATTTGCTAAAGAATTTCTACTTTTACGCAGATTATTCTGAACCTCTTCTATTTTAGGATATACATCTTCTATAGTAGATCCAGTATCAGGGTCTATTTCTGTTAATATAATTTCATCTTGGTTAATTAAGGTTAAAATCTTCATTAATTCATTTTCTTGATTTTGTAAAACTAAATTTATTTGTTTTAATTTCTCTCTACTAGCCTTTGTTGTAGCTTCCATTGTACCTATTTTGTTTTGTCTACTTTCTAATAGTTTATTAATTTCTTCAATAGAGGGATCACTCATCTATATTAGAATTAGAATTAATATATTCAGTATTATTATCTACTAAATCATCTAATTCATTTTTAAGATAAGTGATTTCTTTCATAATTTCTCTCTGGTCTTGTTTTGAATCTTTTAATTTGTTATTAGTAAGTGTTAGATCACTATTTATACTATCAATATATCCATTTAACATCTGTAGAAAGACTATCTGTCTTTGCTTTTGAGATATAATATGATTATTATATTTATCATAATCGTTTGCCACTTCTTTTAAATAACTATTTTCTCTCATATTTGATTTAAGTTGATGTCTCTTCATACATAATATTTTTTTTCTATTATCCAATTCTGCTTTAAGTTGAATTATTTTGTGATCTCTAACAGCTAAATTCATTATACTATATATTATTATATAATATTTAATAATTTATTTAGATACGAATATTATATTATTATTTAATTAATAATAATATACTAGATAATGTAGTATACAAATTTATAAAATACTTCAAATAATAATTTTAAATGATATAAAAATCTCTACATATAATATTTAGGATGTCTAAAATACAAACTGAACTTTTACTTCAAGAAGATGATAACAGATATGTTATGTTTCCAATTCAAGACCAAGATATATGGCAAATGTATAAAAAACAAGTCGAATGTTTTTGGAGAGCGGAAGAAATTGATTTATCCAAAGATGTAACTCATTGGGAAACCTTAGACCAGAAGGAGAAATATTTTGTTTCAATGATATTGGCTTTCTTTGCCGCATCAGATGGAATTGTTTTAGAGAATTTGGCTATGCGTTTTATGGGAGAAGTTCAACTGTCTGAAGCTAGAGCATTTTACGGGTTTCAGATTGCGATGGAAAATATACATAGTGAAACATATAGTTTGTTAATTGATACATATATTAAAGATAGAGAGGAGAAAACAATGCTATTTCAAGCCATTGATAATTTTCCTTGTATCAAGAAAAAGGCAGATTGGGCAATTAAGTGGATTAATGATAAACGAAGCTCTTTTGCTACAAGATTAATAGCATTTGCTTGTATAGAAGGTATTTTCTTTTCAGGAGCGTTTTGTTCTATTTTTTGGCTTAAGAAACGAGGATTAATGCCTGGACTTACATTTTCAAATGAATTAATATCTAGAGATGAGGCATTACATACTGAATTTGCTGTGCTACTTTATAGTAAATTAAATAAAAAAATAACCAAAGCCAAGGTATTAGAGATTTTAAAAGAGGCTGTTGAAATCGAAAAAGAATTTATATGTGATGCGTTACCTTGTCGTCTAATAGGTATGAATAGTGATTTAATGTGCCAATATATCGAATTTGTCGCAGATAGATTAAGTGTTCAACTTGGTTATGATAAAATATATAATAAATCTAATCCATTCGATTTTATGGAAATGATTAGTATAGAAGGTAAAACCAACTTTTTCGAGAAGCGTGTTGCTGAATACGCATTAGCAGATAAAACAAAAACCGAAGATGTATTTGATTTGGGAGACGATTTTTAGATATATATTATTTCGTTTCGTTTAGTATAATTAAATCTAAAATTATTTATATTAAACATATGTGTGGTATTTCAGCGATTATATGTAAAAATAAAAATAAAAATTCACTACAAATCCTACTTAATAGTCTAGGACAATTACAGAATAGAGGATATGATTCATTCGGTATGTCATGTATCACTACCGGTAATAAATTTTATGTACACAAAAAGGCATGTATTGACCAAAGTGAAGACCATTTTACTAGTTTTTCTAATGAATTACAAGATGTAACAGCTAATATATCTATAGGTCATACGCGATGGGCTACTCATGGTGTAATTTCAGAAGAAAATGCCCATCCACATATATCACAATCTGGTAAACTCAGCTTAATACATAATGGGATAATAGAAAATTATAAAATATTAAAAACAGAATTATTATGTAAAGGGTTTATATTTAAATCAGATACAGATAGTGAGGTTATTGTGAATTTAATAGATTATTATTATAACTTACCGGAAATAGACATAGATGAAGCTATTAAAATGGCAATTGGTAGATTAGAAGGGACATATGGATTAGTAATTCAATGTATAGATAATCCATCAGCTGTATATATTATTCGCAATGGTTCACCTATTTTAGTCGGAGAAAACGAAAATTATATAATAGCAACATCCGAAGGTTCTGGATTTTTAAATCAAATGAATAATTATTATGTGATAGAAAATAATGATTTGGTAGTTCTTTCTATCGACGACGGTATAAAAACCAATATTGTATATAAACCTGTTAAAGCACAAAATACTTTACATAATTTAACCCCAGATCCATATGAACATTGGACTCTTAAAGAAATTATGGACCAATCATATTCGTTGTTAAATTCACTTAATAATGGTGGACGTATATTCAATACACAAATAAAATTAGGTGGATTAGATTATATTAAATCATATATAGACAATATTGTAAATGTCATTTTTATGGGCTGTGGAACAAGTCTGAATGCATGTCATATTGGAAGAATATATTTAAAATCATTATCAGTTGTAAATAATGTTCAATGTTTTGATGCAGCCGAATTTGATATTAATGATATACCTTTATCTGGAAAAACACTATTAGTTATGTGTAGTCAGTCTGGAGAAACAAAGGATTTACATAGAGTTATTCAATTAATAAACGATAAACCCAATATAATTACTATGGGTGTTATTAATGTAGTAGATTCCCTTATTGCCCGTGAAGTGGAGTGTGGTATTTATATGAACGCAGGAAGAGAGGTTGCTGTTGCGTCTACAAAATCATTCACAAGTAGTGTGCTTATTTTTAAATTATTTTCGTTATGGTATTTTCAAACAATAAAATATAATAATATTAATTTTAACAAATCCATTATACAAAATATCAGAAATATCAATATACAAGTAGGAACAATAAATAACAATATAGATTCTTTAATAAATGATACACATATATCATTATTGAACGCAGAGAATCTGTTTATATTGGGAAAGGGGAAAATGGAACACATTGCGAAAGAAACAGCCTTAAAAATGAAGGAGATTTGTTATATTCATGCAGAAGGTTATTCTGGGAGTGCGCTTAAACATGGACCATTTGCTCTTTTAACACCAGATTTTCCAGTAATATTAATTATTGATAAGGAAAATGAAGACAAAATGTGGAATGTTTATAAAGAAATTGAAAGTAGAAAAGCAAACATATTGGTCATCAGTGAAATAAGTAATTTAGAATTAGACCAAACTAAATACATAATTGTTCCTGAAAATAAAGAGATACAAGAGATATTATTTATCACTGTATTACAACATGTATGTTATAAATTAGCATTGAAGAGAGAAATTAATCCAGATAAGCCTAGAAATCTGGCGAAAGTAGTTACAGTTGAATAATTTATTTATAATTAAGTCGATTAAATATTTAAATAGTTTATTCCATATAAATATAATGGTTAAAATAGCATTTATTACTGGAATTACTGGTCAAGATGGTTCATATCTAGCAGAATTGCTTATTGAAAAAAATTACAAAATATATGGTATAGTAAGACGAACATCACTTGTATATACACATACTCGATTAGATCATATTCGTAAACATTTAAATTTGGAATATGGTGATTTAACTGATGGTTCATCATTAACAAACATAGTCAACAAAATTATTAAAGATAATCAAGACTTTGAAGTATTAGAAATTTACAATTTGGCTGCTCAAAGTCATGTAAAGATATCATTTGATACACCAGAATATACTACATTAGTAGACGGAGTAGGAACTCTTAAACTATTAGAAATTATTCGTTCATTAGATGATAACATTCAAACCAAGATTAAATTCTATCAAGCAGGAACTAGCGAAATGTATGGAGAAGTATTAGAAACACCACAAACGGAAAAAACTCCTTTTAATCCTCAATCTCCATATGCGTGTGCGAAAGTATATAGTCATTTTCTAGTTAAAAATTATCGTGAAGCATATGGAATATATGCTTGTAATGGAATATTATTTAATCACGAAAGTCCTAGAAGAGGTGCTAATTTTGTAACTGCTAAAATTATTAATGGTGTTAAAGATATTTTAAATTGTAAAATACCATATATAACACTTGGAAATATTGATAGTAAACGAGATTGGGGACATTCTAAAGACTATGTCAGAGGTATGTGGTTAATGTTACAAGAAAATAAAGCAGATGATTATGTATTGGCTACAGGAGTTACAACAACGGTGAGAGAATTTATAGAAAAAACATTTTTAAAAGCAGCAAATATAACTATTAGATGGGAAAATGATATCGATGGGAATGTTAGTGGTATTAATGAAAAAGACGATACTATATTAGTTCGTACTGATAAAAAATATTTTAGACCATGTGAGGTTAATTTATTATTAGGAGATCCTACAAAAGCTAGAGATAAATTAGGATGGGAAATAGAATACGATTTAAATAAATTAATAGATGATATGTTAAAATAATTTAAATTTATATTAATACATAATTAATATAAATGATAACAACGGAAATTATGGGAGGTTTGGGAAACCAATTGTTTCAAATATTTAATTTAATATCATACAGTTTAACGCATAAGACATCATTTTATTTTGAAAATAAGAAAGCAGCTAGAAAAGATAGACCACACTATTGGAACAATTTTTTAATGTCATTAAGACCTTTTTTAAGAATAGTATTTGATAAAGGTGATCTTCCTCTTTATAAAGAATCAAATTTTCACTACGATAAAATACAACCATTTGAAAAAATAAATCAACCCTTTAAATTTTTTGGTTATTTTCAATCTTATAAATATTTTCAAGAAAAGGAAGAAGATATTTTTAAGTTTATTAAGTTAGATGAAAGTAAAGCACAATTAAAAGACGATTATAATTATGATAATATGGTTTCATTACATTTTAGATTAGGAGATTATGTTAATCTTCAACAACATCATCCGTTAATGCCTATTCAATATTTTGGAGAGGCATTACAAAAGCTTATTAAGGATACAAATAAAGATGATTGGAAGGTTCTTTATTTTTGCGAAGATAAAGACATTCATCCTGTTAATTTAAACATATCTATTTTAAAGACACATTGTCCAAATCTCTCCTTTGAGAAAATTAATTCTAAGTATAGTGATTGGCAACAAATGTTGATTATGTCACATTGTCAACATAATATTATAGCTAATAGTTCATTTAGTTGGTGGGGTGCTTATTTTAATCAGAATAAAGATAAAAAGGTTTATTATCCATCAGTATGGTTTGGACCAGCACAAGGTAATAAAAATACAAACGATTTATTTCCACCAGACTGGAATAAAATTATTTTTTAAATAAAATATATTTTATAATTTAAATACAATTTAATGAATACTAGTAATGAAATTTTTAATATTATCATCATTCCTCCATATAAAGAATAAAAATGGATTAATAGCTATATTAAATTATTTAAAATGGCAATATCATTTTGGAAATATTAATGATATAAATCATTATGATATAATTTATTCACCAAGTGAACAGATTGATGTTTCAAAATATCCTACAAAAAAATTCATTTTTGGGCCACATTTCTCTGTATTTCCTAATCATAAAATTAATTCAATAAATAATAAACATAATAATAGTGTATATATACAACCAAGTAAATGGACCACTGATGTGTGGATTAATATGGGAATTAAACATATTCCTGTTTTACCATTACCATTTCCAGTTGATACATATAAATTTAATGTAAAAGAAAATACTCAAAGGGATAAAGTATTCATTTATTTTAAACGTAGAAATCCACAAGAATTACAGTTATTAGAATTATTTCTTAAAACAAAAAATATTACATATAGAATATTTGATTATGTTAAAAAATATCAAGAAGAAGATTATTTAAATTATTTACAACATAGTAAATTCGGAATAATTTTAGATGCTCATGAAAGTCAAGGATTCGCAATAGAAGAAGCATTGTCTTGTAATGTCCCCTTATTAGTTTGGAATATAAGAACTATGAATCAAGAATTTCGTTCATCTTATGGAGCTATTCCTTGTACCACAATACCTTATTGGAATGATAGCTGTGGAGAATATTTCTATGATATAAAGGAATTAGAGGAAAAATATAATACATTAATCAGTAAATTAGATCAATATCAACCACGACAATTTATTCTAGAAAATCTTTCTCTAGAAAAATGTTCCGAAAAAATTGTTAATTTAATAAATAATAAATAATATAAAAACAATAAGTAATATAATATATAATAACTTATGGAAAATAATAATGATTTTTTTGATAAATGTTTTGAAAAACATAATTTTACAGAATTAAATAATATAGATTATTCTATATTAAATTTTACGATACAAAATTTTAAAAAAATGAATAAAAATATTTCGCCTGTATTTTTTGATGTAGGTTGTAACGCAGGTAGTTTTGTAAAAGTATTATCAAATAATAATTTTACAAATAATATACATTGTTTTGAACCACATCCAAAATTATCTAATATAGTTATTGAAAAATATTCACATGTAATAATGAATAAAATTTGTTTAACAGATAATATTGGAACTATTAATATTAATATACCATTATGGAGTGTTGGATTATCCAGTATAATAAATCGTCCAGTATTTGATGATTTAAAATCTGGAGGTCAAGACGTAACAATATTAAATGTTAATACTAATACGATAGATAATTATTGTAATGAAAAATCTATAAATAATATTGATTTTATTAAAATTGATGTTGAAGGAGCAGAAAAAATGGTATTAGATGGAGCAAAAAAAATGTTGGAAAATAATAAAATTAAAGTGGGAATATTTGAAATAGGAGAAACATTAAAAGATGCAAATACCAGTGAAGATGAAATATGTAATATGTTAGAAAATTATAATTATAAGATATATAAAGAAATTCCAAATAATTATTTATTTTATTTATAATATTAATTATCATTAGTTATTTTTGTAAAATTTTTAAAGATAAACTGGTGGTTGATTGGGAAAATACCATATCAAATCCATTTTATCTAATAAATTATATGATATTTTATTGCCAATAAAATAGTTATATATTATATTCTCGATACTACAATTATTTTTAATAAGTATATGTGGTTGAATTAATTTAATAAATTGTAATAAAACATCACTTTTAATACAGAATAAACCAGTGTTAAAATGTTTTTTATCACTTCCTAATGTAAATAAATTTCTTGGATTTTTTAAAAAATTATCTATAAATTGGTTACTTTGAAGTAATTGTCTTGGTTCAAAATGTATAATATAATCATATTTTTTAATTATATCATTATTATGTGTCCAATTTTCTATTAACCCACTACCTTTATTTATATGGCCAAAATTATTGGGTGTATTCATAATAATTTTAATATTATTTTCGTTAATAATATTTAATAATTCAGACTCTTTATTTAAATAATTGCTATTATCACTTATATATATTTCTATATCTGGATTTAAATCTCTAACTTGTTGTATACCATCAATATACTGCTTAATTCTAATATTATTGGGCATTAAGTGATTAGCTTTATATAGTGAACAATTATTGTCCACCTCAATAGTAGTTGGCATTAAAATACATAGACTCATATATTAAAAATATTATTATATAATACAAATTTATATTTAAATAATAATTTATATTCATAATATAATGAAAATTCTTATAACAGGAGGATGTGGATTTATAGGCCACCATTTTGTTGAACATGTATGTAAAAGTACAGACTGGGATATTATTATAATTGATCGTTTAAGTTATGCATCAAATGGTTTTGAACGATTAAGAGATACAGACACTTTAAATGATAAGCGTATCAAGGTGTATACATGTGATTTAATATTACCTTTATCTGAAGGAATAATTAAAGAAATAGGAGAAGTAGATTATATTGTTCATATGGCAGCCGAAACACATGTGGATAATAGCATTAAAACACCCGAACTATTTTTAGATAATAATATCAAAAGCACTTTTAACTTATTAGAATATGCTCGTAATCATTTACCAAATTTAAAAACATTCTTTTATTTTAGCACAGATGAGGTTTTTGGACCTGCCTTAGGTGATACATTATATAAAGAATGGGATAGACATAAACCAACCAATCCATATTCAGCTTCAAAGTCAGCAGCAGAACAAATATGTATTGCGTATGAAAATACTTACAAAACTCCACTAATGATTGTTAATGTAATGAATGCTTTTGGAGAAAGACAACATGTTGAAAAATTTATTCCATTATGTATGAAAAAATTATTAAATAATGAAAAAATATATATTCATAGTTATCCTGATAAAAAAACAGCAGGTACAAGATTTTATATTCATGGAAGAAATATAGCAGCCGCTGTTTTATTTTTAATTAAAAATGGAGAGATTGGGGAAAAATATAATATTTCTGGCGAAAAAGAAGTTAGTAATTTAGAAATGGCTCAATATATTGCGAAATTTATGAATAAAGAATTAGATTATGAGATGGTTGATTTTCACAGTGATCGTCCAGGACACGATTTAAGATATGGATTAGATGGTTCAAAATTATTTGATATGGGTTTTAAATTACCATTAAATTTTGAAGAATCTTTGCGTAAAACCGTAGAATGGACACTGGACAATCAAAAATGGTTAGAAGAATAATATTTTAAATTTAATTAAATTTAAAATATTATTTATATTTTTTTTGTATTAAAGTAATAGATGGAACTGTTCCAATAGTTAGGATATTATAATCATTTTTATATTTATACAAAACTGGTTGAATTTGTGGTTTATTATACTTTTTCATCCAATATATATTTAAATATGTATTTTCTATATAATATAAATGCATCATTTTTATTATATAGAAAATACATCTAATAAAGAACCAGAGCAATTAAACGGTATAGAGTATAATGACCCCAATTTTTACTCTAACTTTCAGAATGATTTAATACAAATTAAATCCAATTTAATTGAAAAAAATAAAAATAATGAAGGGTATGTAGTTATGAGGGTATATGATGGAGAATTTCATTTTTTAAATAAGAAAGTAGTAGGTAATGGACCAAAAAGACATTATTCTAAACCATTAACAAATGAATTTATTAAACCTTTTTTGGAAGGTTGTTATCAAGTAGATATATTATCATGTCAATTAAATATAAATATGTTAAAAAATTTCAACTCAATTATTCCAAATCCTAGGCCCAAATTTATACCAATGGATATTATATATGGACTTTTTGCCAACAAATGGATTTTATCTACATTTAAAAACAAAATTGCTTTAATTGGTGGAAATGAAAAAATGAATGTAATTCAAGAATTAATGAAATATGAAGAATACAAAAAGTATGTATGTAATGACTATTTTGTAGATTATATTTCTGTACCCGAAAGATTCTCCTGTGATAATACAGATAGTCTTGTTGAACAAATTGGAACAAAAATACAAAATTCATCAGCAGATGTATTTTTATTTGGAATAGGAATCTCTAAAATGGCAATGGCATACAAATTTAAAAAATATAAAAACGCTATATTTATCGATATTGGTTGTGGTATGAGTGGATTAGCTGGAACTGTTGAAACAAATAGACCATATTTTGGCAATTGGATTAATTATAGAATAAAACAATATGATTATTCAAAAATTGATCCTACTAACTTTAATATAAATAATGATAATGTAAAAATTATATAAATAATAAATAATAAAATATATATATAATAATATGGATAATATTATTATATCCAACTAAAGAGCAAGAAATTTTAATTAATCACATTAAAAAGCTAATATAGTTTTATCAGTTCTAATTCTAAATATTTTAACTTTATCTGTTTTTATTATATTATGGTTGCTTAAAAAATTTAAATTAAATGCTTCTGGGTTTCCATAAGATAATTTATTATTTAATATATAATTAAATTGGGTCATTATTGATTCAAATAATTCATAATTAGCTATTAAAATACGAGTGTTATAACCTGTATTGCTTTCATAAATACTACAATAATTATTATTAGTGAATAGTAATGATATATCAAACATTTCTATAATATGTGCAATATCCATTATAATATATTTATCATATTTCTCTCTTATTTTGTGAAACAAATAATTATTATTATACCAATACGTTATTATATTATCTTGAAACTTTTCACTCCAAGGACCAGTAAATTTAATATTTGAAAAAGCTTGTTTATATTTATTGTCTGATCTTACATTATTAATATCCAGTATATATTTACTTTTCAAGTTTTCTATTTTATTAATACTGGTTTCATCATATTCTATATTATTAGTACATAAATATGTATCAAAATCAATATTATTATTTTTTAGAACATTATATAACTTTTCGTGGGTTTTGAAACATTCATCGTATTTAAAACCTCTTATATTCCCTCTATATATAATAGCTATTTTCATATATATATATATATATGAAAATATCTATTTAATTAAAATTTTCTTTAAAATAAATATTCATACAGATATTTTTTTTATCAAATCCATTTTTTTGATAAAAATGTTCTAATTCAGACTTACAATTTAAATCTACTCTATAACATTTCTTTTCCTTACCTATTTCTAACAAAATATTTACCATTTTTTCTCCATAACCGTTTCCTCTGTATTTATCATCTATTAATATATTTTCAATATGACCCATATTACATCCTCCATATGTTAGTTTTTTTTCTATAAACAATGTTCCACTTCCTACCATATTTTCATCATCATCTTCTAATATAATTATTATATGGTCCTTATTAAGGATATTATCAATAAAATCACAAAAAAAATCTTCTGTAATATTAGAATCTATAAGCGTTTTATATTGTTCATAATGTTTTCTTGATAAATTATTGTATTTCATTAATAATATAATAATTTAATAAGTATTTATATTATTTATGAATAAAATATTTATTTCTTAATAATCCCGTAAAGTTAAAATATTTTTTTATTTGACTTGGAAAACCTACTTCTCCTAATATTATTCCATCAATTTCATGATCATATTTATTTTCTTTATTTCCTTTATGAAAAATATCTATTTTTTCATATATTTTATTAAAATTACCAATAGAACTAAAATAGTATCCACCATCTGTCCAACATAATTTATTATTATCTAATAATTCACATTTATGATTATGTAAAATATTCGAAAAGCTTAATTTCCAACAATTATTTTTATCCATATCATACACACATTTTTCTTTTAAATATAAATAATTATTTTGTATTACGGTATTTTTTGATGGTATATGTTCACCGATGTAAATATAATCATTATTATTTAATATATTTATTGAATGATTTAACCAATTATCATTAATTGAGTAAAAATCTTCCTCAAAAAAAGCTATATAATCATCTTCATTATTATTTTTAAAATAATTAAAAGTGTTATATAAACCTAATACCGTTCCACCACTATTAAAATCAACCAGTATTTTATAATTTAATATACCATTTAATTGTAATAATTCACCAAATTTATTTTCTATTTCTATATACAATTTTTTATCAAAACTATCTATCATAATGTTTAAACAAAATATATCATTGTCTTTCTTGATTTTATTAAAACATTTTATATGATTAATTATGTTTTTACCCTTATTAGTTTCATAATAATAACATATACCGTAAATCAACATTATATTATATTATATTATAATTAATTACTTTAATTACTTTAGTTTGAACATTATATTAGGATTTATTTTTTGTTGTTGATTATTATTATTTTTTTTGGAATTACTTATTTTATACACATCTAACTTATATAGATAAGTTCTATTATCTCTCTGCATCTGCCTCTCTTCCATTATATGTCTCTCTACCTCTCTCTGCCTCTCTTCCTGTCTCTTTCTCTCTTCCTCTCTCTGCCTCTCTTCCTGTCTCTTTCTCTCTTCCCTTCTATGCCTATCTGCCTCTCTCGCTTTCCGCGTAATATCCTCTTTATTCACTCTATCCTGCTTCAGTGCTACTTCATTACATTCCGCACTAGCCTTAAACACGTTATGAATATTCAAAGTCAATAAATCTATATCAAAATTTGGCTTTCCCTTGTCATGAACCGTATAATTACCCATTATGTATTTATATTTATTTAATTGTAATAATTGTATCGGAACTAGTAAATAATTTGGTGATAAATGTGTTGCATATTCATATATAACACCGTGTATTGTTTCCCAAAAAGGAATCATATACTTTTTTCCAGAATCACTATAATCATTATTTGTAAAAAAACTAGAAAAGTCATATTGTGTTATATTAGAACGATCAAAATCAAAATTAAACTCATTATTTGTTATATTATTATATGCGTTTTTAAATGAATCTTTGCTGATAATACCAACTGATATAGCAGAATGTAAAGGAAGATCGGTATGTGCTGTGACCCATGCTGAAAGAAATCCTTCAAAATTTACTTTTTCATACTCTTCTAATAATAATTTATCAAAACTTAAAGTATTTGGAAAAGGAACCCAATCATCTTCCATAACAATATAATGATCAAAATCAGGAAATTGACTATAAGCATACAAATATTGTGAATAGGAAGACCCAAACGGAATATCACTATTTAAAATTACGACATCAATATTTAATTCCTTTATAATAGAAACATATTTATTAATATCATAATAATTTGAGTAAAATTTTGATTTTACTCTAGGAATAACTAAAGTTACTTGTTTAATATGGGCTGTATATTTTAATGAATGACATAATATTTTCATATGCTTTTGAAGAACTAAAGTTGTTTCATCATCATATTTTTCTCTTGATTTAGATATACCACTATAAGTACCAATAATATAATTAATTTTCATTATAATATTTATAAATATTATAATGTCTATAAATATTACTTAAAATTTATTAAGTAGATATATATATATATATATAATGACTGTTTGTCTTATAGTAGTATTTTATGCGGGAATTCGAGATGGTAACCAACAAGTACAATATAACAACTATATGAATGCTCAGTTAAAAATGTTATCTAAAGTTAAAAATAATTTAGATAGTATTTATTTTGTTATTAATACTGATAATTTACTTGAAGAAACAATTGAAATTGATGAACATAATCCAAAAATAAAACGATATTTCAGAAATAATAAAAATCTAAGTTTTGGTGGATGGGTAGATGTTATGAATAAAACAGATTACGATCATTATATTTTATGTGAGGATGATTATGTATTCATTAAAGATAATTTTGATACTATATTAATAGATGAATATACAAAATATAATTCAGATTATCATATATTATGGAGAGGACTTCCTGTAGGAAATACAGATAATAATGCTATTCAAAATATAAAAAATAATGGCGCACTCAGGACGGAGCTCCTTTGTACAATTGGTATAATATCAAAGGAAAGCAAAAATAAATATATCGATAAAAACTTTAATAATACAAATATGGATAAGAGCCTAGCTATGTATACATTTTTTCGCAGTTTTAATAGTATATCATATACCAGAAATACTATATTTCCATATTATTGTTATGACACTGATGGTATTAATTTGTTTATCAATGATAATAATGAACAAGTGATCCTAGTAAACAACAAAACTACTCCAGAGGAATATGATAATTTAAATAATATTATTACGGGAAAATCTCCAAATCCTACAAATATAAATTCTCCTATTTTGGCATGTTATCAATATGTTAAATCAAATAATTTATTCCTTTAAAATATAATTAATAGTATTAATTATATTTTTCTTCATTAATTTTCTGAGTTAAATTATTTAAGATTTTTTTATATTCATCTGTATATTTTATCTGAAAGTATTATAAATATGCTTATTAAATAAACCTATATCAAAATTTGGCTTTCCATTATTATGAAGCGCATAATTACCCATTTCGTATTTATATTTATTTAATTGTAATAATTGTATCGGAACTAGTAAATAATTTGGTGATAAATGTGTTGCATATTCATATATAACACCCCTTCCAGTTTGCCAAAAAGGAATCATATACTTTTTTCCAGAATCACTATAATCATTATTTGTAAAAAAACTAGAAAACTCTATTTGTGTCATAGATATAGGACATTCTAATACAGCAGCTGTCGTCTTATTAAATGCGTTTTTAAATGAATCTTTGCTGATAATACCAACTGATATAGCAGAATGTTTATCATGTAGACGCATGTTTGTTACCCATGCTGAAAGAAATCCTTCAAAATTTACTTTTTCATACTCTTCTAATAATAATTTATCAAAATTTAAAGTATTGGGAAAAGGAACCCAATCATCTTCCATAACAATATAATGATCAAAATCAGGAAATTGATTATAAGCATAAAAATATTGTGAATAGGAAGACCCAAACGGAATATCACTATTTAAAATTACGACATCAATATTTAATTCCTTTATAATAGAAACATATTTATTAATATCATAATAATTTGAGTAAAATTTTGATTTTA